>Ga0209318_1000007_pt1 | contig 337688 bp, 311 predicted proteins | sample RifGroE1_FD_183999 | JGI IMG/M metagenome (GOLD analysis project Ga0209318, IMG submission 183999) | Groundwater microbial communities from Rifle, Colorado, USA - Groundwater E1 (SPAdes) (version 2) | ecosystem: Environmental > Aquatic > Deep subsurface > Groundwater | place: Rifle, Colorado...
GCGGTACTCACCGTCCAGGTGAGAACCGCGTTCGATCAGCAGCACGCGCCCGTTGTCGCCGTATACGTTGCGCTGGACCTGGCAGCCGACCAGACCCGAGGTGGCGCTGATCACCCGGGTTTTGAGCGCGCAGGTGAAAGCTGTGCCCTTGGGCAGGGTGAGGCTGCGGTCCCTCAGCGTGCTGGCCGACACCTTGGGGGTGGCCGAGCCTTGCAACTGGCCGCCGAACAGACCCGCAACAGGAGTGGGCAGACCCGCGCCCGGTGAGGCGCCCACCATGGAGCCCATGGCACCGAGGTTGGCCGAGTTGCTGCCTTGCCCGCTAGCCATGGCCGTGCTCTGGGTCAGATTGTCGAGCAGGCCCTGCAGTTGGCGCTGGTAGGCCTGCAGGTTGCGGCCGGTGTTGGCGACTGGATCGTCTGGATTCGCTGAAGCTTCACCGGGGAACGATGCATTCGACGTGCCTGCCGACCCAGAGAGGGCGCCAGGGCGTGAAGACACGATCAGCACCGGGGCATCGTCGGCCGAGGGGCCTTTGGGCGATGCAGGCTCACCACTGCGTACTCCAATGGGCTCAGCGACCTCGTTGGTCGGCAGCAAAGCGGGTACGCGCGGCGCGGGTGGTGCCGTCATGTCCAGGGCGCGTGTTCCAGCGCTGGCGGCCGAGGGCTTGTCCCGAACCATCTTGGCGTCTTCGTCCGCTGCCGAACCGAGGGTGAAGTAACGGTTGATGGCGAAGCCTGCGAAGAGCACCAGGGTCAGCACCATCATGCCGAGCCCAAGCGCCCCTTTGCGCGACCAGTTGCTGCTGCGTGCCGCTGTCACCTGGGGAATGCCGGGCTCACCCGGCAGCGGGGTGATGGTGTTGCCGTCCGAATGCTCAGAGGTGGACGGACCTTGTGCGTTGACTTGATCGTTCATGGCTTGACTCCGGTGGAGCGGTTGTCGAGTTGCGTATTCCCAGCCTTGAGCATCCGTTGCACGCCCGGCACCGTGGTCGCGCCTTCCGCCGGGGAGCCTTCCAGATCGAAGGCCTCGTTCCAGATGCCGACCACCGCCGTGCCCGCGCGCAGCATCAGGCGACGGCTGACGCGGTCCACGACCAGTTGGTCGTCTTCCATACGGGCGTTGACCAGGGTCTCGCTGCCGTCGCCGAGCACATGGAACACGGCAGGCACTTCGCGGTTGCCCGGGAATCGCAGGTAGGTGAACCGCCCGTCGTCGTAGACCAGGGTGGGCACGATGTCTTGCGACCCGTCGCCCTCGGACAGCGAATACTGGGTGTTCATCACGGTCGGTTTGGCCTGCAAACGCTCGGCCACCAACTGCTGGGGCGTCGGTGGTGACGGAATCGGGGGTAGGGCAGCGAGCGCGGCAAGGTCTTGAGGGGTCAACCCGGATGCTGGCTTGGATTGACGCGGTGCCTTGACACTCAAGCGGTAGACCGGTTGCTGGCGGTCGCCATCCGGCAGCACCACGAAACGCAGCGCATGCGTGCGCCGGTCGGTGACCACGGCCAGGTTGTTGGGGGCATCCGCACCGGACTTGGCTTTGACGAACAGGGTTCGCCCACCCGGCTGTGCCGCCACGCACCAGACGGCTTCCGCCTTGCTGCAGTCGCCGCCCTGGCCAACGGCCACCTCGGTGATCACCTCGTCGGGGTCAAACACCACCAGGGTCACCATGCCCCGTTTGACGGGAACGGTCACCACCGCCAGCGGGTCGTAGACCACATCGCGCAGGCGAGAGTCGGTCGGTTTCGCGGGTGTCTGCGCGAACAGGTTTGAAGACACGGCGCAGGCAACCAGCATCGTCAATGCTGTGCGCTTCATGGCCGTGCTCCCGCTGGCTGGGTGTTGATCTCCGGGTCTGACCGGTAGGCGGTGACCACGAAGCCGAACGGGTTCTCCAGCCGGTCGGCCTCTTTGGCGAGCACCTTGGGCTGGTACTGGTAAACGATGCTGGCTACGTGGCGGGTGGTCACATCGGGCAGGTTGCGGTCGGTCAGCCGAACCACTTTGTCGTAGGTGACGGTGGCATCGCTCAGGTTGCCGCTGCGCCCGGAAGCCCGCAGGCGCACTCCGACGATGTAGATGCGCCATTCTTCGGCGGCGCCGATCTTCTTTTGCAGCGCGCCGTCGCCTTCGAACTGCCGGTTGTATTCGGCGAAGACACCCGGCACCGCCATGCGCGCCACCTGGTCAAAATCGCGCTGCAGGAACATCCAGCTGTAGCTCTCACGCGCCCGAACGAAGGCCGCCAGGTTGTGCTTGTCCAGCGCCTCCATGGCGGGGATGGTTTCTTCGCTCAGACGCTGCTGAACGGTGGTTTCGCCGGTGACGCGGTCCACCACGATGGGGATTTCCACCACGCGGCGCAGCGGCCCCTGCACGAACACGGCGGCGATGCCGATCAGGCCGAGCACCAGCCCTGCGATCGCCACGCGCCAGGCCCGGCGTTCCGAGCGTTCCAGCATCAGGGCACGGTCGATTTCCCAGTCGCGGTTCGCTTTGAAAGCCAGCGATTCGGCGTCGTTCGCAGGCTCAGGGGGCCGCTTTGGCCATGCGGCGGCTTTACCTGACAACAGGATGGCACTCATGGGGTTCTCCGGTGGGACTGTTTGGCGGCGGTACTCTGGCAGGGCTACGGCAAAAAGTCCGCCACCTTGCCGGTACGGCCCAGCATCTCGTACTGCCGTTCACGCTCGCGCGAGCGAGCGATGCGCTCTTCGCTGTCGGCCATGCCTTGCAGCATCTGCACCTGCGACACCTCGTGGGCGAGCAGGGCGTTTTCAGCACCGATGCGGGCCTGGATTTCCAGCACCGACTTCTGGTCGGTGGTCGCGTTGATCTGGGTCATCAACGACTGGATCTGGGTGAGGCGGCCAGCGGCGGTCTTCATCGCGTCTTGCAGCAAGCCCTTCTGCTGATACGGCTGTGCCAGCGCGGCCTGGCAGCTGGTGCGCGCGTCGCCGGTGAGGTCCATGCAGTTGTAGACCATGTTCAGGTCGCGCAGCACTTTCGCGGTCGCGTTCAGCCCGCTGTAGCCCGAGGTGTTGACCGCATTGACGAGCGTGAACGCTTCAGCCGGGACGTAGTTCTTCAGCAGCGGGTTGTTGAACACGTCGCCCAGGTTGCGGATGCCGTTGATGCTCTCAATCTGCGTCTGCAGTTGTCGAATCTGCTGAATCTGGTTGTTGATCTTGGTGATGTCGTTGATGACTTGCTGCACGGTCTGGACCAGATTGGCGACATCGATCACGGGTATGCCGGTGGCTCGCGCGTGGGTAGCGCCCAGAGCAATTAGGACGGCAGCGGCAACTTTGAGGCGGGTGTGCATGGTGAACTCCTTGGTGGGTGGGGTAGTCAGGACCGGCCGCGTTGGGCGGCGAGTTTGTAGGCGGCGGAGCGGGCGGCGCCGTAACTTCGTCGAGCCATGGCACTGGCGTAGCGTCCAGTGGAGCCGGCTGCAACGCCTGCCGCGTACGGCAGACCTGTGCCAGAACGGATGACGCCACCTTCGCCCGAAGCGGCACCGGTACCGCGTGATGAACGCAGTCCCGAAACCATCATCGCGTTCTGGATCATCTGGATGCCTTGCTGGATGGCGGCACCGCCAGTGAGGGCCGAGGCCAGGCTGGGCGCCTGGAAACAGAGGATGGCCATGAGGATCATGAGCACGCAATAGCGCGTGGCTTCGCCCAGGACATTGAAAGTGCTGCCAAGAAACCCTCCACCGCTGTGGATGGCCAAGAAAATTTGGTTACCCATAAAGGCGCTCAATCCGAGAGCGAAGAAAGCGAACCATGTGAGCACCACCGCGTTCAACACCATCGACATCCAGCTGTCAAAGAAGCGGGCGGTCGGCCGCCAAGCCAGGCAGAGGATGAACAGCGGCCCCACGGCGATGACGAACGTCAGGAAGAGCTTGGCGAGCGTGACCACAAACAAGCCAATACAGAGGAACAGCACCGAACCGATGGAGAAGATGGCGCCCGCCAGTACGAGATCCAGCCGGAACATGCTGGCCTCTTTCATGATGTCGGCCACCTGTGCACTGGCGTCGTCGTTGAACTTGTCGAGCAATGCGTAAGGCGAACTCACCGTGCTGGGGTCCACGCCCGACGGCAGAAAAGTGGAGGCCACGCCCATGGCCAGCGCATTGGCGGTGTCTGACACGTTGCTGATGTAAAAACCGGACTGGAGCGCGAAGGCCAGCACCAGGCCGATCTTGAACACCTTCCAGACAAAGGTGGGCACTGTTTCAGACACCTCGTTGCGCAGCACCGCCCACCCGTACAGCGCGACCCAGATCGTCATCGCCGTCAAGGCGATGGGTGCGATGGCAGCCATCAGCGCCGACACCACCCCCAGCACATAGCTGCTCAAGATGGCGTCAAACTGTGACCCGACCCAGGCGAACATGCGACGCTCCAATGTTTATTGAACGGCGGAAACCGGAAGGTTCAGGGGAGGCCTGGCGTACATGTCCACGCACTTTTTCGCCAAGCTCGGGTACTGGCACCAAAGCCAGGACGAGCCCTTCTTTGCGATCCACAGACGGGCGAGTTTTTGCGTCCCGTAGGTGGGCGCTCTGCAGCTTGTTGGGCGCGCAAAGGGCTCAGTGCATTCACGCAGACCAGCGGGTGTTTCCACCATGTGCCAAGGCCCTGGATGGCAACCAGCTGCAGCGGCGCAAGGTTTCAACTTGCTGGCTGATCCCGAAGTGGGTATCGGTGGAATTTCGACCGCGACTTTTCCATCCAGCAAGACCTTGACGGCCTCGTTGCCTTTGACGAACTGGGCAGAGGCAGCACTGGCGACCAGCGCCAAAGCGATCAGCGCGAAAAATCGAACGAGGGTGTTCATGGGGCTCTCCTGGATGTACGGGATTTGCGATCCTGAACCTCGCGCAGCAGCTCTGGAAGCCACAGAAACGGATCGTTCCCGTGTCGTTCACGAACGGCATCCAGCAGGGCCACGTTGTCGGTGGTCGCAGAAAGCACGGTGATGAAGTCGTCCATGCCGCTGAGGTCCAACTCGCAGATGGCGCTGCTGTGGCCTTGTTTGACGAGGAAACGGCGCCCGCCTTGCGCGCCGAGGCTGCGCACGATGCCGAATTCGGCCTCGCTGAGCCCAAAGCCTTCGACGTACTCCTCACGCACCGCTTCCGGGTTGGCCAGGAAGATCTTGGTCACGCTCTGTTCGACCATGGTCCGCCCGATGGGGTGCCGCAACACATCGGACGGGCTCTGGGTGTCGAAGATGCCCAGGCCGTTTTGTTTGCGGATGGTCTTCTGCTTCTGTTTGGCGAAGTCGCTGAAGATCTCGTGGTCCAACGCTTTCCAGAATTCCGAGATCACGTAGATCAACCGTTCGCCGTTGACCAGCTCTTCCATCACCTGCAGCAGGTAGAGCATGACGGGCGTGCGCACTTCGGGCAGGTCCAGAAACTCCGTGGTGTCGAAGGCGATGACCGAGGCCGCGTCCAGGTCCATCAGCTGGTCGTTTGCTTGGTCGAACACCCAGCCCAGGGCACCACCCTCGCACCATCGGCCCAGCCGTTCATACAGACTGTTCTCACCCGACTTCGGCAGGTTCTGCCGGATTGTCGAAAAGCGGCGCAGGGCGGGCGGCATCATGGCCACCGTTTTGACGGCGTCTGCAATGGCGCGTTCATCGGCAGGCAGCAGCGGCAGGGCCGGGGTGGCGATGCAAGTGCGGATCAGCTGTTCCCAGAACTGGATGCGCGCCGGGGTTGGATCGCGCTGCAGCGGGTTCAGGTGCGTTGGTTTACCGGCCTCCAGGGTGAAGTACCGGCCGTTCAATGCACGGATAGCGATCTCGCACCCCCGGTCCAGATCAAACAGCACCAGGCGCGGCGCGGGGTTCCACTTGCGGGTGAGGGTGAGCAGGAACATTTCCAGCGTGGTTTTGCCGACGCCGGTAGACCCGATGATGATGGTGTTGCCCGGCAGCTTCTTGTCGGCCGAGTCTTCGCCTTCGGGGCTGCTGTGCAGGTTCAGGTAGAAGGGTTGTCCAGACGGTGTGCGCAACAGCGCCAGCGCCTCCCCCCAGGGGTTGCCGTCGCGCTTGCCCCGAGCGAAGTTGTGCCCGCTGGCCAGGGCCGCGAAGGCGCGGGACGACAACTTGGCATCGCGCGGGCGCCACTGCCAGTTGCCCGGCATCTGGGCAAACCAGGCTGCGTCGGCCACCAGATCAACTGGCGACATCTGCAGGCTGGATGCTTCGCCCACCGCACCAATCGCTTGCGCGGCACGCCGCCCGGCATCGGCCAGGCTGTCTTCGCCGGTTTGACCGAACACCACCAGGCTGTAGTGGTACTCGCCCATACAGAACTGACCGTCGCCCAGCTCGTTGAGCGCTTCGTCCATGTCCGCGATCTGGCTGGCCACCACATCGTCGCTGGCGATCAACTGGTCGCGCTGCAGTTCCAGCGCCCGCATGGCTTCGCGCCTGGGAAGTATCGAAAAGCTTTGGGTTTCAATGAATTCGCTGTCTTCGTAGAGCAGCGAGTTCAGGATGCCGGGCTCGACCGCGTCGGCGTATTCCTTGATGTCCACCAGGGCGGCGCAGCGGCGCTGTTCCCCATGACGCAGCTCCAGCTTGTCGCCGCCGAAAGACAGGCGGGAGGTGGGCAAGGTCCGGTAGAGCGGCCCGGCCGCCAGCGGCACTGACCTCCAGCAGCCGTTGACCAGATAGCCCAGAAACTCAGCCAGCTCGGAGTACCGGCGTTCGCCCTGCGTGCGTGCCCCCAGCAGTTGAGGGCCGAAGCCGCGAAGCACCCGGTGCACGAAGGCGGTCCGTTCCTCCATCACCCGCAAGGCCTCAGTGTGCGCTGCTGCGATGGCTTCTTTCGAGCGCTGGGTCGATTGCAGTGCCCGGCTGAGGCGCGAGGCATTGGGCCGGTAAACCAGCGTCAGGTACAGCTCGTTGCTCATCATGGGACGTTCACCCAGCTTGGCCTGGTAGGTCTGAGAGAGGTCGCGGGCGAAGCCGGGCTGAGGTGGGTCCTCCAGCCGGTCTTGAACCTTGCGGTGCAGCCGGTGGGTCCACACGGCCCACTGGCCACCCGCCAGGTTGCGCAGGAGGCTGCACAGGGCTTCGTGGCGCTCGGTGATCAGGTGGTCATCAGCGCATTCGAAGGCGACCCCGTCCAGCCGCCACACACGCATGAAATCCCCGCCACGCGTGATGACGTCGTGCTCGCTGACCAATGAAGAGAAGGGCACGAACCGCGTGAGCGGGTTCTCCTTCAATGCCTGATTCCAGTGACGCGGCTGCGCCTTATTGGGCGAAGGCTGCGCAAGTCGGCCAGGTCGCCGAAGAGCCGCTCCGCCAGATCGGTCAAACATGCCAAACATCGGAGGCTCCTCGGAAAAGGGTGGGCGAGTAGCTGCGCGCACGCCAGAACCGGCGGTTGTGGTCGTGCAGCTTCAGCTTGAGGGCCAAAAACATCTGCCGAAACCGCTGGTCATCGCTTGCTGTCAACCAGCGCATCCAGAGCAAGACCGGCGCAAAGGACAGCACCACGCCCAGCGCGATCCACCAGCTCACCAAGATGCCGCCCCACATGATCAGCAACATGCCGGTGCCAAACAGGATCACCAGCGGCACCAGCGGAATGCCCAGCTTCATGGCCGGACGCGTGGCGCCCTTGTAGATGGCTTCGGCTTGCATGGTCGGCACCTGCAACCGTCAGCTGACGATGTAGCTGGCGAAGGCCGCCGCCCCGCCCACCAGCGTGCCGCCGATCAGCACATTGGCCACATCGGCTAGGCGCGCGCCTTGAAAGATCATCTTGAAGCCGGCCCAGATGATCGCGATGGTCACCACCGCAATCGAGATCGTCACCAGGATGGTGTTGACGTTGGTGACCGTGGTGTTGATCTTGTCAAAGCCCTGTGCCCAGCCCTTTGAGGCTGCAGCCAACAGCAGCAGGGCGGTTGCGGTGTGGCGCAGGGAAACGAAGAGATGAAAGCGGTTCATGACGGCTCCTTCACGGGGTTGAGTTGGCTGATGGGGAGAGGGTTGCGGGCTGCGGCGACAACCTTGCCCACGTAGCCATGGCGAAAGCCGGTGCTGAAGTTGCCGCTGTAGTAGCAGGAGAGGGCAGCGCGCAGGGCTACCTGGTTGCCCGATGTGCGGGGCGACTTGCGTTGCGCCCGCTCGAAACACTCGCTCAACACCGTCTGCATGGCGGCCAGGTTGGCGCAAGGTTCGAAGGCTGATTCCAGCGACAGTCCCAAGCGCTGGAAGTTGCCCAGGTTGATCTGCCCAAGACCCACGCTGAAGTTCCGCCCTGCGGCCTTCAGCGCTTCTGCTGTGGCAATGGCTTCGGTGCGGTGGCGCGGCTGGCGTTGCAACGCACCACCGACCACGCCGATGGCCCAAGGGTTGAGGGCGCTTTCAACGGTGACCAGGGCATGGGCTGTGCTGGCGTGCACCTGCGGTGCACACGCCAGTGCGAGTGCCAGGAATGTGGAGGTGTCCATGACGACAGTCCTCAATACCCGGCGTCTGCGGTTGGCGCAGGGGGCAGGGTTGCCTTCCAGGCTGCGTGCTCGTCGTCGAACTGGGTGTCCCAGCTGCCCAGCTGGGCTTTGGCGGTCGGACTGAAGTCCGTGACGGTGTTACCGCTCATGTTCCACCAAGTGCGCGTGAACGGTTTGCCTTCGATGGACACAGACACGGCACCCGAATAGTCACAGGTGTAGATCGGGCCACTTTCCGATTCGTGGACCCGGGTGTACTGAGGTGGGCAGTTGCCGGGGGCTCTGGCCCAGGCGTGGTAGGCCGAGTTGCCTGCGCCGGACATGCCGCACGACGGGAAGCCCTTGCCGCGCGCCAGATCGCGAAGCACTTGCCGGATCGGTGGCACACACTGCGGGATCGCCTTCCAGCTCGGTGCCGCAAAACACAGCAGCACCAGGCACCCATCGACGGCCCGAGCGGCGGTAGGGACAAGCAGCGCCAAGGCAAGCAACGAGCCGGTGGCCGCGCTGGTCAGCGTTGTGGCCAAGCATTTCGCTTGGCCCGCCGCTGCGGCAGAACGTTGACTCAGGGTGTTGGCGTGCGATGGATGGTCCATGGTCAAGTCCTTCATGTCTGCGCTGTTCTTGAGGAGGCATTTCTTGCCGGCTCTTCGAACACCGTGAAGTCAATGTAGGACTTGAAACCCCATGAGCAGATGCTGGATTTGGGCTGTTTTCCAGCACATTCGTGGCGCGCGAGGCCCCTGCCGCCCTGGCGCGCCAGAAAAAAGAAACCCGGCACGAGTGCCGGGTAAATCAAAGTCGCTGTCACACGACTTTTCAGGGACGATGGACGCTGTTCAATGCAACCCAAGACAGATGGTCGACGCGCTCCAACCCGCATGGCCATGATTTCTTGCAAAACGTATCTTGAGCCGACTGGCTCTTGGCGGACGCCGCGCGCCAGCCGAATGCATGTTCTCCGATTTGGCCAACCGGCTGACAGGGTCCTTAAAAAGTCTTCGGCTGTTGCCGGATCAGATCGAGCCGATGGTGTGACAATTTCTCATGGCACAACACTCCGACCCCGACCAGACCCTGGTCCGCATGCCCTCGCTGAGGGCCATCAGGTCCTTCGTCGCGGCGGCCAAGTACCAGAGTTTCACGCGGGCGGCTGAAGCGCTGTGCGTGACGCAGGCGGCGATCAGCCGCCAGATCCGCGAGCTCGAAGAGCACCTGGGCACCGAGCTGTTCATCCGCACCGGGCGCTCCGTCAAGCTCAGCGCGGACGGCATGGTGTTCTACGACGCCGCGCAGCTGTCGTTCATCAACATCTCGCAGGCCGCTGAGCGGCTGCGCTCCAAGCACCGGCCCCGGCAGACACTCACGATCTGTTGTTCGAATGCGTTTGCATCGCTGTGGCTGCAGGACCGGCTACCCGACTTCTTCTACGCCAACCCGGAGATCGAGTTGCGCCTGGTCGCGACCCAGGATTTCCTGGGCATGGAGTCCAGCCTGCGGCCGGACGTGTTCATCACCAAGATGGCGCATGTGCGCAGCTGGTACAGCAGCGAACGGCTGTTCCATGACGTGATCTACCCGGTGTGTTCGCCGCAGTACCTGGACGAGCATCCCAAACTGATGAACCTGCAGAGCCTGCGCGAGGCCGACTTGCTCGATCTCAGCCCCTATGGGCGTTCGCAGCTGGCCGAACACATCGACTGGGCGGTGTGGCTGGCGTTCCACGGCATCGACCTGGGCGAGCGAACCCACACCGGCCGACCCTTGTTCAGCTCCAACGACTACAACCTGCTGGTGCAGCTGGCGCTGCAGCACCAGGGCGTGGCGCTGGGCTGGGACCACCTGGTGTCGCACCTCGTGGCTGATGGCCAGCTGGTGCGGCCGATTCCGCAAGAGGTGGTTCACTCCGAGCGCTGCCACTTCTTGAACATCCGCGCGGACAACGAGAACAGCGAAGCCTGCACCCGGTTTCGCGACTGGATCCTGAATCAATTCCCGGACCGCTCGCACTGATCATGTGCCTGGCGGACCTTGCATGCACCAAGGACACGGGTTGAGGCACTTCAGTGGTGCTGTTTTGTCGGGGTAAACCCCAATCTATTACCTCAGGTTATCAATCGAGCGGCGGAAAAGTCGTTTGTCTGACAGGGTCATAAAACCTAACCTCTAGGCCAGTTCAGCGCTTGAAGCTGATGCAAGCCAACACGAGGAAGACACATGAACTTTGATGGACTTTGGACCCCGATCGTCACCCCTTTCGCCGCCGATGGCAGCGTGAATGTGGTGGCACTTGGGCCAGTGCTTGACAACCTGGCGACCGCGCAGATCAGCGGCGTCATCGTTGGTGGCACTACAGGTGAGTACTACGCCCTGAGCAACGCCGAGCGCAAAAACCTGCTGCAGGTCGTGGCCGAAAAGAACGCGGGTCGCCTGCCGCTGATGGCCGGTATCAACGCCACCACCACCGAAGAGAGCATTGACCTGGGCCTGCACGCCAAGGCGCTGGGTTACGGGTCCATCCTGGTCGCCGCGCCGTACTACTGCCAGCCCACGCAGGACGAGCTGCTGGCCCACACCCTGGCGCTAGACGACGCTATCAACCTGCCGGCCATGCTCTACAACTTCCCGGCGCGCACCGGCACCGACATGGGCTTTGACTTCATCAACGCGCTGCGCAGCCGCCCGAACTTCCAGTCCATCAAGGAAAGCACCGGCTCGGTGGAGCGCATGCACCGCCTGATCAACGAACATACCGATCAACTGCAGGTCAGCTGCGGCATGGACGACCAGGTGCTGGAGTTCTTTGCCTGGGGCGCGCGCAGCTGGACGGCAGGTGCCTCCAACTTCGCACCGGCCCAGCACGTGGCGCTTTACAAAACCTGCGTGGTCGAGCAGGACATGATCAAAGGCCGCGCCCTGGCTGCCCGCTTCCTGCCCATGCTCAACCTGCTGGAGCAGGGCGGCAAGTTCTGCCAGTACGTCAAGTACGGCTGTGAACTCGCCGGCACCCCGGTGGGGAACACCCGCCGCCCGCTGCTGCCGCTGACCGCGGCAGAAAAAGAACAGTTCAAGCGCGTGTACGACCACCTGATGCAGCCCGCCTGAACGACCTGACCGATACGCACCCGGACCGGTCCCCACCGACGCCGCCCCCGAAGAATGCGCGAAACACCGCGCAGGGGTCGGTGCGTCTGTGGAGACCGCCAGCCGGGCCTGTTTTGAGCTTCACCTATCCACAGACCGCCATGAGTGACTCGCTGACCCACGCCAACTGCACCGCCATCGCCGCTCAGCTGCGCTTCCCGACCCAGGCCTACATCGACGGCAGGTTCCGACCGGCCCTCTCGGGTGAGGTGTTCGACACCGTCAACCCCGCCACGGGCGAGGCGTTTGCCCAGGTGGCGGCCTGCAACAGCGACGACGTGGATGTGGCGGTGAAAGCCGCGCGTGCCGCGTTCAACGACGGTCGCTGGAACCGCCTGCACCCCAGCGAACGCAAGGCCGTGCTGCTGCGTCTGGCACAGCTGATGGAAGACCACCAGCAGGAACTCGCGGTGCTGGAGAGCGTGGACAGCGGCAAGCCGGTGGGCGAGTGCGCGGCGGTCGATGTGCCCGAAACCATCAAGACGATCCGCTGGCACGCAGAACTGATCGACAAGATCTACGACACCACCGCGCCGGCCGGCCCCAACACCGTGGCCCTGGTGACGCGTGAAGCGATTGGCGTGGTGGGCCTGGTGCTGCCCTGGAACTTCCCGCTGCTGATGCTGGCCTGGAAGATCGGCCCGGCCCTGGCCGCCGGTTGCTCGGTGATCGTCAAGCCGGCCGAGCTGACCACCCTGAGCACGCTGCGCGTGGCCGAATTGGCCGCGGAGGCGGGCATTCCGGCCGGCGTGTTCAATGTGGTCACTGGCACCGGCAAGGACGCGGGCGAACCCATCGGCCTGCACTCTGACGTGGACATGGTGAGCTTCACCGGCTCCACCTTCACCGGCCGCCGCTTCCTGCGCTACGCGGCCGACTCCAACCTCAAGCGCATCGTGCTGGAGTGCGGCGGCAAGAACCCGGCCGTGGTGCTGGCCGACGCCGAAGACCTGAGCGCGGTGGCGCAGCACGTGGTCAACGGCGCCTTCTGGAACATGGGCGAGAACTGCTCGGCCACCTCGCGCCTGATCGTGCAGGCTTCCATCAAAGACCGCCTGCTTGAAGAGATTGGCAAGGCGCTGGAAGCTTGGAAGACCGGCGACCCGCTGGACCCGGCGAACCGCATCGGTGCCCTGATCAGCACCACGCATTTCCACAAGGTCAATTCCTACCTGGAGATGGCCAAGGCCGAGGGCGCGCGAGTGGTGTTCGGCGGCGCGACGCAAAAAGGCATCTTCGTGGAGCCGACCGTGATCGACGACGTGACCCCGCAGTCGCGCCTGTTCCGCGAAGAGATCTTCGGTCCCATCCTGTGCGTGACCACCTTTGGCACGGTGGCCGAAGCCATCGCCATCGCCAACGACACCAACTACGGCCTGGCCGCGTCGGTTCACACCGCCAACCAGCGCCACGCCATGAGGCTGGCGCGCGAGATCCGCGCTGGCACGGTGACGGTCAACTGCTTCGGCGAAGGCGATGTGTCCACGCCCTTTGGCGGCTTCAAGGAGTCGGGCTTCGGTGGGCGCGACAAGTCCATCCACGCGCACGACCAGTACACCGAACTCAAGACGGTGTGGATCGACGTTTCCGAAGCGTAAGGACCACGTTTCATGACCCGTACCACCATTCAACGCCTGCCCGTCGAGACCGGCCGCTCCGGCTGGGAGGCCATCTGCCAGCGCAGCTTCCCCGTGCGCACGCTGGACGGCCACCAGAACGCCGACTGGATCATCGTGGGCGCCGGTTTCGCCGGGCTTAGCGCGGCGCGCCGGCTGACGCAGGTGCGCCCCGGCGACAAGGTGGTGGTGCTGGACGCGAAGGAAATTGCCGAGGGACCGGCCGGCCGCAACTCGGGCTACATGATCGACGTGCCGCACAACCTGTCGGCCGGCGAGTACTCGGCCGGGGGCGAAGACGCCACCGCGCTGGAGATCGCGCAGAACCGCTTCGCCATCGAGTACGCCGCCGCTGCGGCGGCCGAGTACGGGATGGACTGTGACACCTTCGATCCGTCCGGCAAGATCAACGCCGCCTCCACCGAGCGCGGCCTGGGTTTCAACCAACGCTACGCCGCCTCGCTCAGCCGCATCGGCGAAGCCAACACGCTGCTGGACGCCAAGGCCATGCGCGAGCTGACCGGCAGCACCTACTACCTGGGTGGCCTGCAAACGCCGGGTGCTGTGCTGATCCAGCCTGCCGAATACATCCGCGCTTTTGCGGCCGGTTTGCAGCACCACGTGGCGCTTTACGAGAACTCGCCGGTGACCGGGCTGGAGCGCCAGGGCGGCGTCTGGACCGCGCGCACGCCCAAGGGTTCGGTGAGTGCACCCAAGGTGATCCTGGCCGTCAACGGCCACCTCCAGGACTTCGGCCATGCCAAAGGCCGGCTGATGCACGTGTTCACCTACGCGTCGATGACGGCCGGTTTCAACCCCACCGACTTCGGCCGCAACGCCTCGGGCGCACGCCGCTGGGCGCTGCTGCCCGCCGACCCGATGGGCGCCACCGTGCGCAAGATCACCGACCGGCAGGGCAAAGGCCGCATCGTGGTGCGCACCCGCTTCACCTACGACCCGTCCATGCAGGTGTCGGACGCGCGGGTGACCGGCATCGCCAGTGAGCAGCACAAGTCCTTCGCGGCGCGTTTTCCCGATCTGGCCGCGGTGCCGATGGAATACAGCTGGGCTGGGCGCCTGTGCCTGACCCTCAATAACGTGCCGGTGTTCGGCGAGCTCGAAGAAGGCCTGTTCTCCGCCTGCGTCGAGAACGGTCTGGGCACCGTCAAGAGCACGCTGGCCGGTGTGCTGGCGGTGGACCTGGCGGCGGGGGTGAACTCCACCACCCTGTCGTCTTTCAAGAATCAACCCGCACCGAAACGCATCCCGCCCGCGCCTTTTGCGTGGCTGGGGATCAATTCGGTGATCCGGTGGCAAGAATTGCGGGCAGGGCGCGAAGCATGATGCGCACTGCTGCAATGGCGAAGATTGGCGGGCACGCCGGTCAATTCAATCTCAATGGAACCTGCAAAAGGAATCAGTCATGAAGCGCGATTTTCTGAAAAGCCTGTGTGCCGTTGCCCTGGCCGGCATGACCACGTTCTCGGCGCAAGCCCAGGACAAGACCATCACCATGGGCACCCTGTCCTGGGACGACCTGACCCCGATCACGGCGGTCACGAAAAAGGTGCTCGAAGACGCCGGTTACACCGTCAAGGTCACCACCTTCGCCGAGTGGGGCATTGCCTACGCGGCCCTGGGCAAGGGTGATGTGCAGTTGCTGGCTTCCCAGATCAACTACGTCTCCCAGGACCACTGGGAAAAGAACAAGAGCCGTCTGGAAAAGATCTCCCCGGTCTCGCACGGCCTTTACCAGGCGTTCGCCGTGCCCAAGTACGTGTCGATCAACACCATCGAAGAGCTCAACGCCAACGCCGACAAGTTCGGCAACAAGATCATCGGCATCGAGCCGGGTTCGGGCCTGATGCGCGAAGCCACCGCTGCCGTGAAGGCCTATGGCCTCAAGCCCAAGCTGATTGAGGGCAGCACCGCCGCCATGTCGGCCGCCGTCAAGTCGGCCACCGACCGCAAGGAATGGGTGGTGGCCACGGTGTGGGAACCGTCCGAGTTCATGAAGAAATACGATCTGAAGTTCCTCAAGGACGCCAAGGCCGTGTTCGCCCCGGCCCAGTCCTACTACTGGATCGCCAACAAAGGCTTTTCGGCCAAGTACCCCCAGGCGCGTGAGCTGATCGCTGGCGTGTACCTGCCCCTGGACGACAACAACGACATCAACCTGGCTGTCAGCCAGGGCAAGAAGCTCGATGAAGTGATGAAGACCTGGTTCGCCGACAACGCCGACCTGATGAAGCGCTGGTCCAACATCAAGAAGGACTGATCGCGTCCGACAGGGCGCACGCCAGCCGCGTGCGCCCCCCTATAAAAACGAGGAGAGCAGGCCATGAACAGCCCCAACACCAGCCCCACCGAAGTCCTGATTGATTGCCAGGGCGTCTGGAAAGTCTTTGGCGAGAAGTCCGCCCAGGCCATGAAGGCGATTGCCGAGCGCAAGCTGTCCAAGACCGAGGTGCTGCGCGAGTTCGATTGCGTGGTCGGCGTGTCCAGCGCCAGTCTGCAGGTCCGCAAGGGTGAGATTTTCTGCATCATGGGCCTGTCGGGCAGTGGCAAGTCCACGCTGATTCGCATGTTCAACCGCCTGATCGACCCCACCGGTGGCGAGATCCGCATCAAGGGTCAGAGCTTGATGCAGCTGGACGCCAAGGGCCTGCGCGCCATGCGCGCCAAACACATCGGTATGGTGTTCCAGGCCGTGGCCCTGCTGCCGCACCGCAACGTGTTGGAAAACGCCGCCTTTGGCCTGGAAGTGCAGGGCCTGGGCAAGACCGAGCGCCACGAGATCGCTTCCAAAGCCCTGGCCAAGGTGGGCCTCTCCGACTGGGCGCACAAGTTTCCGCGCGAACTCTCCGGCGGCATGCAGCAGCGCGTGGGCCTGGCCCGCGCCATCGCCGCCGACCCCGAAATCATCCTGATGGACGAGCCCTTCAGCGCGCTCGATCCGCTGATCCGCCGCCAGCTGCAGGACGAGTTCCGCCAGCTCGCCAAAGAGCTGGGCAAGTCGGCGGTGTTCATCACGCACGACCTGGACGAAGCCATGCGCATCGGCGACCGCATCGCCATCATGAAAGACGGTGTGATCGTGCAGACCGGCACCGCCGCCGACATCGTGATGAACCCGGCCAACGCCTACGTGGCCGAGTTCGTGGCCGGCATTTCCCACCTGCACTTGGTCACGGCGCGCAGCGTGCTGCGGCCCGTGGCCGAGTTCCAGAAAAGCCACCCGAGCGTGGACGTGCAGACCCTGCCGCGCAGCGGCCCCGACGTGGACCTGGACGGCCTCATCGGCGTCATGGTGGACGCTCCTGACCACGCCATCGCCGTGTGGGATGGCCAGAACCTCCTCGGCGTGGTCACGTCCAAGGGCCTGCTGCGCAGCGTGCAGGAAAAGCCGGTCCACAGCCCGGCGGAGGCCTGACGATGGACCACGGTCAAACCATCGAGGTGTTTGATGCGCGGGTGGACGATGTCCTGAACTGGCTGCGCGACAACGCTGGCTTCGTGTTCGACAACACCCGCGCCGCGCTCGACAGCTTCTACGGCGGCATCAACTGGCTGCTGGCAACGCCCAACCCCTATCTGGTGATGGCCGTGTTCGCGGGCCTTGGGCTCTGGCTGGTGAGCTGGCGCTTTGCAGTGCTCGCGGGCGCTGGCTTGTTTTTCTGCAGCGCCATGGGCCTCTGGCCCGAGACCATGAGCACCCTGGCGCTGGTGATCGCCTCCACGGCGCTGGGGCTGGTCATCGGCCTGCCGGTGGGCGTCTGGGCGGGTTACCACCCGAAGGTGGACCAGCTGGTCGAGCCCCTGCTCGACACGCTGCAGACCCTGCCGCCGTACATCTACCTGCTGCCGGCCATTGCCCTGCTCGGTTATGGCCCCGCCACCTCGCTGGTCGCCACCGTGCTGGTGGCCATCGCGCCGGCGCTGCGCCTGGCCTCGTTGGGCATCCGCATGACGCCCAACGAATACATTGAGCTCGGCAACGCCAGCGGCATCAGCCCGCTGCAGATGTTCTTCAAGATCCGCCTGCCGTTTGCGGTGCCCAGCATCATGGCCGGCATCAACCAGAGCCTGATGATGGCCTTTGGCATGGTGGTGATCGCCGGCATCGTGGGTTCCGGCGGCCTGGGCCAGGCCATCTACGAAGCCGTGCGCACGCTGGACATCGCCAAGTCGATCGACGCTTCCATTGCCATCGTCATCCTCACCATGGTGCTGGACCGCCTGACCCAGAGCGCGGGCCAACAGAAAACCGGAGCCACCCGATGAACATCTCCCCTGGCGCATGGCTGAGCCCTGCGGTGGACTGGCTCAACACCCACTGGCACCCGCTCTTTGCCTTCATCAGCAAGGTGGTCGAGGCCTCGCTGGACCAGATCGAGGGGCTGCTGCTCGGCGTGCCGTACTACGCGGTCATCGGCGCCCTGGCGCTGGCGGCCGGGCTGCTGCTGTCGGTGCGCATGGGCGCGCTGGTGGTGGCCACGCTGGGTTTTTGCGTGCTCAACAACCAGTGGGACGCCACCATGCAGACGCTGGCGCTGATGCTGGTGGCTGTGGTGACTGCCGTGCTGATCGCCTTCCCACTGGGCGTGCTGGCCTCGCGCAGCAAGACGCTGGAAGCGGTGTTCCGGCCCGTGCTGGACATCATGCAGACGGTGCCACCCTGGGTGTATCTGATCCCAGCGGTGATCTTCTTCAGCCTGGGCCGCGTCCCGGCGCTGATGGCCACCATGGTCTACGGCATTCCGCCCATGCTGCGCCTGACCACGCTGGCCTTTAAGCAGGTGCCCAAGGAAATGCAGGAGCTGGGGCAGGCACTCGGCGCCAAACCCATGACCATCCTGTTCCGGATCGAGCTGCCTGCGGCCATGCCGACGCTGGTGGTGGGGCTGAACCAGTGCATCCTGATGTGCCTTGCCATGGTGGTGCTGGCCGGTCTGGTCGGTGCCGGCGGCCTGGGCGCCGAGGTGACGCGGGGTCTCACCCGCATGGAAATGGGGCTGGGCCTGCGCGCGGGCCTGTCCATCGTGGCCATCGCGCTGCTGCTGGACCGCCTCAGCCGCGCCGCCTTTCAGGGCCAGCGCAAGGGGTCGGCGCGGTGAACGCGTTGGGGCGTCCATCGCTGTCGGTGGGGTTCGTGCTGTGCCCGAACTTCACCCTGGTCGCCATGTCCGCCTTTGTCGATGCGCTGCGCCTGGCGGCCGACGAGGGTGACCGCAGCCGCCCTATCCATTGCCGCTGGACCGTGCTCAGCCACGACATGCGGCCCATCCGGTCCAGCTCGGGCATTGAAGTCAAACCCACGTCCGAGCTGGTGGACCCGGCCAGCTTCGACTACGTGGTCGTGGTCGGGGGACTGACCGACGGACCCAAATGCCACCCGTCGTTGCTGGCCTACTTGCTCCAGGCGGACCAGAAAGGAGTGCCCCTGGTCGGCCTGTGCACCGGCTCTTTTGTGCTGGCGCGGCTCGGGCTGATGAAGGGCCGGCGCTGCTGCGTCAGCTGGTACCACCACGAGGCCTTCGCCGCCGAGTTCCCCGACATCTCCGCCACCTCGGCCGAACTGTTCGTGGTGGACCACAACCGCATCACTTGTGCGGGTGGAACCAGCGTCGTACACGCGGCCTCGCACCTGATCGCCGCGCACGGCGGGCGAGAGCGGGCGCAAAAGGCGCTGCGCATCCTGATCGAGGAACAGCAATTGCCAGCCTCGACGCCGCAACCGCTGTCGCTGCCCCAGACCACGGCCATCGACCCGCGCGTACGCAAGGCGGTGTTGCTGATCGAGCAGACCTGCGACCAGGTGCTGTCTATCGACGAGATCGCCCAGCGCGTGCATCTGAGTGCACGCCAGCTCGAACGCTTGTTCGTGCGCGACCTGGGCATGACGCCTTCGGTCTTTGGTGAGAAATTCCGCCTGGCGCGCGCCAGGCAACTGCTGCACACCGCGACCGAGCCGCTGTACGCCGTTGCCTTGAAGTGTGGCTACAAGAACCAGTCGCACTTCGCCAGCCGGTTCCGTGCGGAGTTCGGTGTCTCGCCGTCGAGCTTGCGCAACCGGCCGGGTGGACCGGCCGATGCGCCGGCCGACCTGTCTCCTGCAAGCCTGATCTGAACGTCGCATCGACATTGCCGGGACGCCCCGCTTCGCGCCCCGGGGCTGGCCCTGTCCGTGTGTCGGAAATCGACGCCATGAGATGTCGGAATCGAAACAGAAATTGGCGTGATCAGCGGAGCGCCCGCAAGGGATGAAAACGAAGATTCATCCCAGTTCGCAACACACACCAGACCCGAGGAAACACACCATGTTCAGCTACCAGAAGCAGTCCCTCCAAGCCACTGACCCGGCCCTGTGGTCCATCGTTCAGCAGGAGCACCATCGCCAGGAACAGCACATCGAGCTGATCGCCAGCGAGAACTACACCTCGCCGGCCGTGATGCAGGCCCAGGGCAGCCAGCTCACCAACAAGTACGCCGAGGGTTACCCTGGCCGTCGCTACTACGGCGGCTGCGAGTTCGTCGACCAGGCCGAGCAGCTGGCCATCGACCGCGTCAAGCAGCTCTTCGGCGCCGACCAGCACGGCTGGGCCGCCAACGTGCAGGCGCACTCGGGCGCACAGGCCAACGAGGCGGTGTTCATGGCCTTCATGAAACCGGGCGACACCTTCATGGGCATGAACCTGGCCGAAGGCGGCCACCTCTCGCACGGCATGGCGCTGAACATGAGCGGCAAGTGGTTCAACGTGGTCAGCTACGGCCTGAACGAGAAGGAAGAAATCGACTACGACGCGATGGAGCGCAAGGCCCACGAGAGCAAACCCAAGATCATCATCGCCGGTGCCTCGGCCTACGCGCTTCGCATCGACTTCGAGCGCTTTGCCAAAGTCGCCAAGGACGTGGGCGCACTGCTGATGGTGGACATGGCCCACTACGCCGGCCTGATCGCGGCGGGCGAGTACCCGAACCCGATTCCCCACGCCGACATCGTCACCAGCACCACGCACAAGAGCCTGCGCGGCCCGCGCGGCGGCATCATCCTCATGAAGCCCGAGCACGAGAAGGCCATCAACAGCGCGATCTTCCCCGGCCTGCAGGGCGGGCCGCTGATGCACGTGATCGCGGCCAAGGCGGTCGCTTTCCACGAGGCCCTGACGCCCGAGTTCAAGGCCTACCAGCAGAAGGTGGTGAAGAACGCCGCCGCCCTCGCCGCCACGCTGGTGGCGCGTGGCCTGCGCATCGTTTCCGGCCGCACCGAGAGCCACGTGATGCTGGTGGACCTGCGCGTCAAGGGCATGACCGGCAAGGCCGCCGAAGCGCTGCTGGGCCAGGCCCACATCACGGTCAACAAGAACGCCATCCCCAACGACCCCGAGAAGCCGATGGTGACCAGCGGCGTGCGCCTGGGTTCGCCGGCCATGACCACGCGCGGTTTCAAGGAAGCCGAGGCCATCCAAGTGGGCCACCTGATCGCCGACCTGCTGGACAGCCCGAACGACGAGGCGGTGATCGTCCGCGTGCGCGCCGACGTGGCCGCGCTGACCGCCGCTTTCCCGGTCTACGGCTGAACCTGGTCACACACACCATGGCACTGAGCACCTTTGACCTGTTCAAGATCGGCATCGGGCCGAGCAGCTCGCACACGGTCGGCCCCATGCGCGCGGCGCTGCTGTTCGCGCAGGCCCTGCGCGACGGCGGCCTGCTGCCTGCCGTGCATTCGGTGCGCTGCGAGATGTACGGATCGCTCGGCGCCACCGGCAAAGGCCACGGCAGCGACAAGGCCGTGCTGCTGGGCCTGGAAGGCGAAGCGCCCGACCTGATCGATCCCGATGCCATCACACCGCGCCTGGAGGCCCTGCGCGCATCGCAGACGCTGAACCTGCTGGGCATCCATCGCATCGCCTTCAACGAGCGCGAGGGACTGAAGTTCCTGCGCAAGGCCTTGCCCTTCCACCCCAACGGCATGCGCCTGTTCGCCTTCGATGGCAGCGGCGCAACGCTGCTGGAAAAAACCTACTACTCCATCGGCGGAGGTTTCGTGATCCAGCAGAGCGAGGCAGGCGAGCCCGCGCTGGTGCCCGACGCCACGGTCTTGCCATACCCCTTCACCACCGGCGACGAGCTGCTGCAGCGCTGCACCGAGAGCGGCCTGAGCATTGCGCAGGTGATGTGGCACAACGAGCTGGCCTGGCGCGATGCGGCGACGGTGCGCGCGGGCCTGCTGAAGATCTGGACCGTGATGCAGGCTTGCGTGAAGCGTGGCGTGGCCACCGAGGGCGTGTTGCCCGGCGGTTTCAAGGTCAAGCGCCGCGCGGCCGAGCTGTACCGCTCGCTCACCGCCCACCCCGAGGCCGCGCTGAAAGACCCGCTGCAGGTGATGGACTGGATCAACCTGTACGCGTTGGCGGTCAACGAAGAGAACGCGGCCGGCGGTCGCGTCGTGACCGCGCCCACCAACGGCGCGGCCGGCATCGTGCCCGCGGTGCTGCACTACTACAGCCGTTTCGTGCCCGGTGCCAGCGAACAGGGGGTGATCGACTTCCTGCTGACCGCAGCGGCCATCGGCATCCTCTACAAGGAAAACGCCAGCATCTCGGGCGCCGAGGTCGGCTGCCAGGGCGAGGTGGGCGTGGCCTGCTCGATGGCGGCGGGTGCGCTGGCCCAGGTCATGGGCGGCACGCCCGAGCAGGTGGAGAACGCGGCCGAGATCGGCATGGAACACCACCTGGGCCTGACCTGCGACCCCATCGGCGGCCTGGTGCAGATCCCCTGCATTGAGCGCAACGCCATCGCGTCGGTCAAGGCCATCAACGCCTCCCGCATGGCGCTGCGCGGCGACGGCACCCATTTCGTCAGCCTGGACAAGGTCATCCGCACCATGCGGCAAACCGGCGCCGACATGCTGACGAAATACAAGGAGACCTCGCGCGGTGGTCTGGCCGTGAACATCGTTGAATGCTGAAGAGAACGAGAGAAGGAACCCCCATGCAACATTTTTCCATCTGGTCCCTGCTGCGCAACAGCATGTCTTACCACGAGGGCTGGCAGAAGCAGTGGCGCTCGCCCGAGCCCCAGCGCGAGTACGACGTGGTGGTGGTCGGAGGCGGCGGCCACGGTCTGGCCACCGCCTACTACCTGGCCAAGGAGCACGGTCTGCGCAACATCGCGGTGATCGAGAAGGGTTACCTGGGCGGCGGCAACACGGCGCGCAACACCACCATCGTGCGCTCCAACTACCTGTGGGACGAGTCCACCGCGCTGTACGAGAAGTCCATGAAGTTGTGGGAAGGTCTGTCGCAAGACCTGAACTACAACGTGATGTTCAGCCAGCGCGGCGTGCTCAACCTCGGCCACACGCTGCAGGAGATGCGCGACATCGAGCGCCGCGTCAACGCCAACCGCTTGAACGGCGTGGACGGCGAGGTGGTGACCCCGGCGCAGATCAAGGAAATGATCCCGTACATCAACCTCAACACGCGCTATCCGGTGCTGGGCGCTTCGCTGCAGCGGCGCGGCGGCGTGGCCCGCCACGACGCGGTGGCCTGGGGCTTTGCCCGCGCCGCCGACGCGCGCGGCGTAGACCTGATCCAGAACTGCGAGGTCACCGGCATCCGCCGCGAGGGTGGCGCCGTGGTCGGGGTGGACACGGTCAAGGGTTTCATCAAGGCCAAGAAGGTCGCCATCGTCGCAGCCGGGCATTCCAGCGTGATGGCCAGCATGGCCGACATCCGCCTGCCCATCGAGAGCAAGCCGCTGCAGGCGCTGGTGTCCGAGCCGCTCAAGCCCATCTTCCCCTGCGTGCTGATGAGCAACGCCATCCACGCCTACATCAGCCAGTCCGACAAGGGTGACCTGGTGATCGGCGCGGGTGTGGACCAGTACAACGGCTACGGCCAGCGCGGCAGTTACCACACCATCGAGCACACGCTGCAGGCCATCGTCGAGATGTTCCCGCTGTTCTCGCGCGTGCGCATGAACCGCCAGTGGGGCGGCATCGTGGACGTGTCGCCCGACGCCTGCCCGATCATCGGTCTGACCCCGGTCAAGGGGCTCTACATCAACTGCGGCTGGGGCACCGGCGGCTTCAAGGCCACGCCCGGTTCCGGCTGGGCCATGGCCCACACCGTGGCGCAGGACCGCCCGCACGCGCTCAACGAAGCGCTGTCGCTGAACCGTTTCTACAACGGCCACTTAATTGATGAGCATGGCGCAGCAGGCGTTGCTCACTGAGACCGGAGAAAACCATGTTGCAAATCAACTGTCCCTTCTGCGGCACCCGTGCCGAGATCGAATTCACCTGTGGCGGGGAGGGCGGCATCGTCCGCCCGCTAAACGCCGAGGCCTTGAGCGACGCCGAGTGGGGCGACTACGTGTTCATGCGCAAGAACCCCAAGGGCTTGCAGCACGAGCAGTGGCGCCACTCCAGCGGCTGCGGTCGCTGGTTCAACGCGCTGCGCCACACGGTGAGCTACCGGTTCGAGGCGACCTGGAAGATCGGTGAGCCCGTTCCCGCCGAGTTCGCCGCCGTCGTCAACGAAGGAGCCGCGCAATGACCGCCCGTTTGTCCACCGGCGGCCGCGTCGACCGCCGCCGCAGCCTCAACTTCTCTTTCAACGGCCGCGCCTACCAGGGCCTGGAAGGCGACACGCTGGCCTCGGCCTTGCTCGCCAACGGCGTCTCGATGGTGGCGCGCAGCTGGAAGTACCACCGCCCGCGCGGCATCTTGTCGGCCGGGGTGGAAGAGCCCAACGCGCTGGTGCAGCTGTTCGACGGCGCCCGCACCGTGCCCAACGCTCGCATGACCGAGGTGTCGCTGGTTGAGGGCCTGAGCGCGCGCTCGATCCACGCCAAGCCCAGCATCGAGTTCGACACCGGTGCGGTCAACGGCTGGTTCTCGCGCCTGATCCCGGCCGGCTTCTACTACAAGACCTTCATGGCGTCGCAGGCCGCGTGGCACTTCTTCGAGAAGCACATCCGCGCCGCCAGCGGTCTGGGCGTCTCGCCCGCCGAACACGACCCCGACCGCTACGACAAGCGCTACGCGCACTGCGATGTGCTGGTGGTCGGCGCCGGCATCGCCGGCCTGACGGCCGCGCTGACGGCGGCCCGTGCCGGTGCCCGCGTGGTGCTGTGCGACGAGCAGGTCGAAGCCGGCGGCTGGCTGCTGTCCAGTGACGAGGCGGTGGACGGCATGCCCGCCGCCCAGTGGGTGGCCAAGGCCTTGGCCGAACTCGCCGGCCTGGCCGACGTGACCGTGCTGCCGCGCACCACCGCCTTCGGTTACCTGGACCACGACCTGGTGACCCTGGTCGAGCGCCGCGGTGACCACCTGCCGGTGGACCAGCAACCGGTGTTTCGCGAACGCCTGTGGCGCGTGCGGGCCAAGCGGGTGGTCATCGCCACCGGCGCGCACGAGCGCCCGCTGGTGTTCGGCAACAACGACCTGCCCGGCATCATGCTCGCCGGTGCGGTGTCCACCTACGTGCGCCGCTACGCCGTGCTGCCCGGCCGCAACGCTGTGGTGTTCACCAACAACGACGCCGGCTACGACGCGGCGCTGGCCCTCAAGGCCGCTGGTGCCAGCGTGCAGGTGGTCGATGCGCGGGCGCAGCCCAGCGGTTCGCTGAGCCAGCGGGCCAAGGCCATGGGCATCTCGGTGCTGGCCGGGCACGTGATCACCGAAGCCCGCGGCGGCCAGCGCGTGAGCAGCGTGGTGGTGCAGGCCATCGACGGCCTGGACCGCTTGAGCGGTGCGGTGCGCGAACTCGCCTGTGATCTGGTGGCGCTTTCGGGGGGTGTCAGTCCGGTGATCCACCTGCAGTGCCAGGCGGGCAGCAAGGCGGTGTGGAACGATGCGCAGGCGGCCTTCCTGCCGGGCGCTCCGGCGCAGTCCGAATGCTCTGCCGGCGCCTGCGCCGGCCAGCTCACGCTCAAGGCCAGTGCCGACGACGGCGCGGCGGCCGGTGCCCAGGCGCTCAAGGCGCTGGGCCTGTCGGCGGGCGCTGCGGCGGCCCCGACGGTGGCGGCGCAGGACGCGGGCAGCATCCGCGCCCTCTGGCTGGTGCCGCACGCCCAGCCGGTGAGCCGCGCGCCCAAGCAGTTCGTGGACCTGCAGAACGACGTCGCCGCGTCCGACATCCACCTCGCGGTGCGCGAAGGCTTCGAGTCCATCGAACACGTCAAGCGCTACACCGCCATGGGCTTTGGCACCGACCAGGGCAAGACCGGCAACATCAACGGCATGGGCATCGTGGCGCAGGCGCTGGGCAAGTCCATCCCGCAGGTGGGTACGACCACCTTCCGCCCGAACTACACGCCGGTGACTTTCGGCGCGGTGGCCGGTCTGGAGCTGGGCGAGGCCTTCGACCCGATCCGCACCACCGCCATGCACGACTGGCACGTGAAGCAGGGCGCGCTGTTCGAGGACGTGGGCCAGTGGAAGCGCCCCTGGTACTACCCTAAGCCCGGTGAAGACCTGCACGCTGCGGTGCACCGCGAGACACTGGCTGTGCGCAACGGCGTCGGCACGCTGGACGGCTCCACCCTGGGCAAGATCGACATCCAGGGCCCGGACGCCAGCATCCTGCTCAACTGGATGTACAGCAACGCCTGGTCCAAGCTGGAGATCGGCAAGTGCCGCTACGGCCTGATGCTCGATGAAAACGGCATGGTGTTCGACGACGGCGTGACCGTGCGCCTGGCCGAGAACCACTACCTGATGCACACCACCTCCGGCGGCGCGGCGCGCGTGCTGGCCTGGATGGAGCGCTGGCTGCAGACCGAGTGGCCGCACCTCAAGGTGTACCTCACCAGCGCCACCGACCACTGGTCCACCTCCATCGTGGCCGGCCCCAAGAGCCGCGCCGTGCTGCAGAAGATCTGCGCGGACGTGGACTTCGACGACGCGGCCTTTCCCTTCATGTCGTACCGCGTGGGCACGGTGGCCGGCTTCCAGGCCCGCATCATGCGCATCAGCTTCTCGGGCGAGCGCTGCTACGAAGTCAACGTGGCCGCCAACGACGGCCTGAAGGTCTGGGAGGCGATCCACGCCGCGGGCGCCGAATTCAACATCACCCCGTACGGCACCGAGACCATGCACGTGCTGCGCGCCGAGAAGGGCTACATCATCATCGGCCAGGACACGGACGGTTCCGTCACGCCGATGGACCTCGGCATGGGTGGCCTGGTCACCAAGACCAAGGACTGCCTGGGCAAACGTTCGCTGACCCGCGAAGACACGGTGCGCCCCGACCGCAAGCAGCTGGTCGGCCTGCTGCCGGACGACCCGAAGGTCGTGCTGACCGAGGGCGCGCAGATCCTCAACCAGGCGCCCACCGGTCCGACCGCGCCCATGGTCGGTCATGTGACCTCCAGCTACATGAGCCCGACGCTGGGCCACGCCATCGCCATAGCCCTGATCAAAGGTGGCCTGAGCCGCGTGGGCGAGAAGGTCTACATCTCTCAGGGCGGCCCCAACGGCCCGGTCGTTCACACCGCCACCATCGCCAGCCCGGTTTTCCTCGATCCCAAAGCGGAGCGCCAAAATGCTTGATACCTCACAGCTCCATACCTCTGAACGCACCTTTGCGCCCATGGGCCGCGTGCCCACCGCCCGCGCCGGGGCCGAGCAGTCCCTGCTGGCCGGCTGGCGCCCGGGCCTGTCCATCCTCAACCTGCGTGGCAACCCCGACGATGCGGCCTTCCGCGACGGCGTGTCGCAGGTCCTCGCTCTGGACCTGCCCACGCAGGCCTGCACCACGGTCACCAACGACACCCACCGCCTGATCTGGGTCGGCCCGGACGACTGGTTCGTGATAGGTCCCAAAGGCAAAGCGATCACGCTCGAAGCCAGGTTGCGCCAGGCCCTGGCCGGACAGCACTTCGCGGTCACCGACGTCAGCAGCGGCTACACCGTGCTGCACCTGAGCGGCCAGCCGGTGCGCGATGTGCTGGCCCAGGGCTGCCCGCTGGACTTGCACCCCAAGGTGTTCGGCCCCGGCTCGGCAGCGGGATCGGTTTTCTTCAAGGCCTCGGTCTGGCTCTGGCAGACCGAAGCAGCCCCGGTGTACGAAGTGCTGGTGCGCAACAGCTTCCAAAGGTACGTCTGGCTGATGCTGGAAAGTTGCACCCCCGAGTGCGGTCTGGTGGTAAGGCGCTTTACATGAAAGCGACCTGGACAGTCAGGATCGAGCGGCTGGAGACACACCTGCCGGTGGGCATCTACACCCATGAACGGGACGCCCAACCGGTATGGGTGAGCCTCACCGCCACCGGCGAAGCCAGCGCCATGCCCGGTTCGCTGGACGAATGTTTCGACTACGAGCCGCTGTGCCGCTGGCTGACGCAGGAATGGCCGGCCTCGCCGCACACGCCGCTGCTGGAAACGCGCGTCAACCAGGTGATCGAATTCGTCTTTGCCTCGGATCCGCGCGTGCACCACGTCTGGGTGGGTCTCTACAAGCAGCGCGTCAGCCAGCAGGCGCTGGCGGTTGGCATGGAGCGCGCCTCCACACGCGCCGAATTCGAGGCACTGCGCTGCGCGACGGCTGACCGGACCGCTCTTCTTCAATCTCTCACACACCACGGTGAAACCCATGCCAGCCTCACGCAATGAACCTGCCCGTTATGTTCTGACCCTGGCGGTTGCCAGTGCGCAGGGCCAGGTGGCCGCCATGGTGGCCCTGCTGGAACGTCACGGCGCCTACATTGAAGAATTCGCGGTGTTCGACGACGCGCTGGTCTCGCGCTTTTATGTGCGCATCGTGTTCCGGCTGGAGGGCGAAAAGTCCACCGGTATCGGCGCGCTGCGCGAAGCCTATGCCCAACTGATGGATGGCTTTGACGGTGCCGAGGGCGCCATCCACGACCTCAGCCGCCCCACGCGCGTGATGATCATGGTCTCCAAGGCCGACCACTGCCTGCGCGACCTGCTGGCCCAGTGGCGCCGCAAAGAACTGAACATGAACGTCGTCGCCGTGGTGTCCAACCACGCCGACCTCGGGCCGTTGGCCGTGGCCGAGGGCATTCCGTTTCACCACCTGCCGATCACCGCAGACACCAAGCCGCAGCAGGAAGCGGCGCTGCTCCAGTGCATCGAACAGCACGAAGCCGAGCTGGTGGTGCTGGCGCGCTACATGCAGGTGCTGTCAGAGGACCTGTGCGAGAAGCTGGCCGGCCGCGTCATCAACATTCACCACTCCTTCCTGCCGGGCTTCAAGGGCGCACGGCCCTACGAGCAGGCGCACGCGCGCGGCGTCAAGCTGATTGGCGCCACGGCCCACTTTGCCACCAGCGACCTGGACGAGGGTCCCATCATCGAGCAGGCGCTGGAGCGCGTGGACCACGCCTACAGCCCCGAGCAGTTGCTGAGCACCGGGCGCAGCGTGGAGTGCCTGGCGCTGGGCCGGGCCCTGCGCTTCGTGCTGGAACACCGGGTGTTCATGAACGGTTTGCGTACGGTGGTTCTGCGCTGAGGTCCCGTTGAAAGGTTTCGCACCATGCACGTTATTAAAGCGCTCAGGAGTGACTTCTAAGAGGTTCAAGATGGCCGGCCAGCTCGCTGACCGCAATGAGGTGTCATTTAACTGATCCAGCTGGCCTGCATGTGCTTTTACGACCGCAAGCCCAGCCGCCGGACCGAGCGCAAGAACTATCCGGAAATCTTCGCCGTTCACGTCGGCGAATGGCGGGGCATGCACGGCCACATGGACTTCTGGCCCGCGCGGCGGGTGGTGTGTGTGCCCGACGACCACCAGGAAATCCTCGCCGCTCTCAACGACCGCGGCATTTTCCGCCTGGCGATTCCCGAACGCGTGACCCGCAACCTGCCACACCGGCGCAAGGAAGAAGACTGTGCACTCGACGGGCTGAAAACGGCTGTGGTTTACAACACCGGTGGCCGGGTCACCGCGCCGGACTTCACCATCCGCAGCAACTCGCCCCGCAGCGAGAGAGACGTGCTGTCGGCTACAGAAGGCCATAGAGCTTCGCGATTCGCAGCGCGGTCCGCCGGTCGGCTGCGTCCAGCTTCGCGTTCAACCGCTGGAATCGGCAGTCAATGGTTTTGCCTTCGACGTTCAGCGCGGCGCCGATCACCTTGCTGCTGTGGCCAGCATCTTCGTGCCGAAGCAGTTCAATTTCGGCCTCGGTGATGCGTGACCTGAGCAACAGTTCTTGACGCATGCTCTGTAGTAGCCAGCGGTGAAGTTCCATCGCTAATGCGCGAACCCACACGCGTTCTCTGGCAAATGCCTCTCCTTCGAAAAATTCCGGGTATTGAGAACCGATGCACAGCACACCCACCCGGGACAAGCCGATGTGGCTTGGGGCCGGTGCGATCACTGCAGACCTGAATCCGTACATGGATGCAGCAGCCACAAACGCCTCTTCTTCGGCCGATGTCAGCTTCAGGGCACTGGATCGAATGGGTTCGGCGTCGTGGGTGGCGTGACGTAGCCACGGGTCGTGCTCAAACCAGTTGTGGCTCGCGTATTCGGCGGCCCAGACGGGATCGCAAGCCCACAGTGAACGCAGCGATGTGCGGCTGGCATCGTCCCGGAGATGGCTCATGAAGACACCGGCATCTGCGCCCAGGGCGGTAACGGCTTCCCTGAACAGGCCCAGCGCTGACTCGGTGGTGTTGGCATCACCAATGCAGGCCAGGATTTCAAACAAACGGGCGCCATTGTGCTGCGCGCCCGTGAATGCGCCCAGGGCGTGCGACTCACTGGGTTGGGGCAAGCGCTGCATGACCTTCGCGACGCAGCTTGCTGTAGAGCAAGGCGTCTCCGAATCGCAAGGGTTCCACTTCACACCAGCGGTCAAAGACCTCCTGGTCGGCGAACACCATGACCTGAATCAGGCGCGTGCCCATGGGTTGCCGTTGGGTGCGCTCAACTAAGAGGCCCAACGCGGTGGGCCGCAGCGTGAAGGCCACCCGCTCGTCCTGGGAGGTCAAGGTCACTTCAGCAGCGCGCAGGGCCTGCACCTTGCCACGAACACCCGTGACCGCGGGTCTCTTTCGGCGCAGCTGCAGTGCTGCACGCTTGGCGCCAAGAGGGCGGGCGGGTTCATCGATGCGATCCACCCGCCGCCTGCTCACTGTGGGTGGCACGCCACCAGTCAACGGCGGCGATGCTTCATGCGGAGTGTGTCGTGTGCTCATCCGTGCTCCAGCGGGTCCGTTCAGACCGGTGGACCGCTCGGTGCGGCGGCTTGCTAAGGCTCGCAAGAGGCGAGCGCCCCTCAAGGCAGTTCGACCAGGCCCATCGAAGGATGTGGCCCATGGTTGAAGGGTAGGCAGCAGCACTCAGCCATGTCAAAGATTTTTGGGCTTTGCTGCCCAAATCTGCAGGTTGTTCAGGGGAGCTAAACGACCCGGGACAGGTCGTGGCACGGTGATCAGGAGACGGTCTGTGCGCCGCTCAAGCTGAGGGCGTTGAGCACATCCAACGCATCCGCAGCACGCGCCACCGGGATGAACAGATGATCGTGGTGATAAGCCGCGACCGCATTGCAGGAGATACCCGCCTTGGCCAGGCTGGTCGCAATGGTCGCGAGGAAGCCAATGGCTTCCAGGGAGGAGTGCACCGTCAGCGTGATGAGCCGCGCCTCAAACACGTAGGGCACCCGGGCACGTTCCGCCTGCGAACGCTCCACGATGGCGGTGAGGCCTTCGGCCTCACGGAATGTGCAGATGGGCTGCAGGCCAGTGGGAAGCTGAAAGTCTGCGAAGGTGCAGTAGACGAAAGTCTCTGGCTGCAGCCGGGGCGCCATCAGTTGTTGCAGTCGATGTTGGTCGCATTCGCCGCTCATTCGATCTCCTCCTCGGCAGGCTGTAGGGCTGGGCAAGTGAGAAACCATTATGGGACGGTGCATGCCCAATGGGGTGATCGCTCATCCAAATTCGGACGGGATTGAGACCTTTTCAACGTCCCAGGGTCAAGGGCCTGTTTAGCGCAACTGACCTGTGTGCAAAGTTGCTAAACCACAAGGCGCCAACGGGATCTCCTGCTACCGTTTGACGCGGCCCGGAACCTGCTCAACGCAGGCTCTCCACCATTCGCTGCTGGGGGCCGACGGCAGCGAACCACAGTGAGGAAGGAGTGTCCACCATGGCACCAACTTCAGAGGTCCTCGCAGATATGGCCGAGCTCAGATCGCAGTTGCGAGCCCAAGGCGATCCGCACCTGGTCTTGCTTCGGCTGATCCCTACGCGCGTTATGCTGGACATCGCATTCGATTGGGTCATCGTGTTCGCGGCTGTCGGTGCCGTTGTCTGGATGAATGCCTTGATGGTGCCTCTGGCCATCATGGTGATCGCCAACCGGCAACGTGCCCTGGGGAACATCCTGCACGATGCGGGCCATTGCAATCTGTGGCGAGAACGACGGCGAAATGACGCGGTGGCAGCCACCTTGGTGGCGCCGCTGCTGTTTGCCAGCTTGAGCAGCTACCGCGAGTCGCACTTCAAACACCACATGGCGCTCGGCGTGGCGAGCGGTGACCCCGACTTTCTGGCCATTCCCCAAAACCCACCCAGGCATTGGCTCGCCAGCTATCTGCGAAATGTCTTCAGCTGGTCCGCGTGGATCGGGTCCTTCGGCGGACACCTGTTTGCACACCAGGTGAGCACGCGGAGCAAGCTGTACATCGTCTGCTGGTGGGTGACTTTTTTGGGCTTGATGTGGGCTGCCTTGGGCTCCAGCTTTACCCAGAGCTTCGTGTGGCTTTGGCTGTTGTCGCGAGCGACGGTGTTCCATCTGATCACGGTGTTTCGGGAGATGTGTGATCACTTCGGCCTGGCGCCCGGTGGCGTCTTCACTTTCACGCGCGACATGGTGGACCATGGCCCCTGGCGACGGATCATCCATCCGCGCAACAACGGATACCACCTTACCCATCACCTGTTGCCTGCGGTTCCGTACTACCGATTGCCAGCCGCGCATGCGCTGTTGAGCCAGCTGCCAGTTCTTCAAGAACGTGCCCACGCATGCACCGCTTATTTCTCGGGGACCGATGCCGTGGTCCAGGCATGGCGGCGTCGGGAGTTTCATTGATGGAACGGAACCTGGGCAGCCTGCAGGTTGCGACACTGCTGGTGTCGGCCAGCTACGGCATTGGTTTTCTGTTCGGCTCGGGCGAACTGGCCCTGACGCACGGCATGGCGGGCAGCATCTACGGTGTGGCCACCGGTTTCGGCATGCTGGTGTTGGCCGTCTTTGCGCAGCGCCTGTGGGCATCGGGCTTGCCGGTGTGGGACCTTTTCGGGCGTGCCTACGGTGCGCAACTGCAAGCGGCGGTGGCGCTGCTGTCGCTGATCTGGATGGCCGGCGTGCTGGCCGCGCAAATTCACGGGGGCGTGGCGGTGGCGCGATTGCTGGGCGCCGCCGACCCTTTCGGTCATGGCACCGTTCTGGCGCTGATCTATGGTGCATCCCGCATGCAGTTGCGCCTTGCCTCCACGGTCTTTGCGTTGTGCCTTCTCGCCAGCGGCCTGGTCTTGGTCTACGCCCTGGTCGTTTCTGGCGGGATCGGCATCTATCTGCAGTCTGTGCCAACCTTTTTGCACGACCTGCCAACTTTCAGCGGGTCTCGGTTGCTGTCCATTTCGCTGGCGGTCTCGCTCCTGGTCTGCACGGGCGCCGACTACCAACAGTTCGTGCTCGCCGCGCGGCGGCCCAAGGCAGCCGTTTCGGGCTGCGTCTTGGCCGGCCTGCTGCTCTTCGTGATCGGCTTTTTGCCGTCGGCGGTGGTGGTGGCCATGCAGGCCACCCAATCGCTGGATGAATTGGCTGACGGCAAGCAGGTGGTGCCTTGGGTCCTCGGGAACGTGGCCGGGTCTATCGGGCCAGGTATTGAGCAGCTCATGCTCATCGCGCTGTCGGTTGCCGCGTTGGGCTCTGGGGCTGCAATCCTGCGGGCCATGTCGGCCGCGCTGGCCTGCGCTGTGCCGGGCAGCCACTCAGCCAGTCACCCGGGGTTGGCCATCCTCGCTCTGGCCATCGGCGCTGGATTGGCGTCGAGAGAGCAGGGCATCGTGGATACCATGGTGTCGGTCAACACTGTGTACCTGGCCAGCGTCGGCGTCTGTTTTGTGGCGCTGTTGATCGGTGTGGCCGTCCAACCATCCCACGCCCGCTCGATCATGGGGACAGGTTTCGCGGTGTCTATCGGCGTGTACCTGGCGGGATGGTGGGGATGGATGGGGGAACAGGCCGATCTTGTGTCGCTGGTGGCGGGTTGCGCAGCTTCAATCGTTGTGGCGCTGTCCCTGCAAATGATCGCCAGGCGGCGCAGCCGCAACGTGATTGAGTCTTTGAACGGATGAGATGACCGGTGTGCTCCCTGCTTGCGTTTGGGGGCCAGCAGAAGCGTCCAGATTCATCTGAGCCACTCGCACAATCAGTGCACTGATGTCGCGGGCCAGCGGCGGCTCAAGGTCCCAGTGGTGCCAATACAGGTCCACCATCACCCGTTCGTCCGGGCAAAGGTCCACCAACTGGCCCGCCGCCACGAAGGGCGCGGCTTGCGAGCTGGGGACCAGGCCGTAGCCAGCACCCATCGCAACACCCTCCAGCAACGCCACGGGCGAAGGCAGGTAGTGCTTGGCGTACCGCTCGATGGCGAAACCAAACCAGCGCTTGAGAAAGTCGTCATGCAGGGAGTCCTTGCGGTTGAACAGCACGGCAGGTGCTGCCAGCACAGCGGGAACCGTGAGGCCGTCCGGAAATGACGTATTCGCGAATGCGGGCGTGGCGTAGCACCGGTATTCCATCGCACCGAGCCACTCGGCCGAAAAACTTTCGGCCGGCTTTGAGCCCGTCGAAATGCAGCCAATGACATCGCCTCGCGACAGCAGGGCAGAGGTGTGGTCCTGGTCATCGGCAATCACTTCGAGCGCGATGAGAGGGCTCAACAACAGCTCCCTGAGGACTTCCGGGAACCAGGTGGCCAACGAGTCCGCGTTGACCGCGATCGCAATGGGAACGGGTGCGTGAGGCTTGGGTGTGGGTGCCAGCGCCTGTAGAACAGATCCCTCCAGAATGCGCAATGCTTTCACATACCGGAGGACAGTTTCGCCGGCCTGGGTGGGTGAAATCGGCCGCTCTCTCACCACCAGCACCGTGGACAGGGATTCTTCCAGTGCCTTGATGCGTTGCGACACCGCGCCCCGCGTGATGCTCAGCACAGCGGCCGCGCGTTCAAAGCTCTGCTGCTCGATCACCGTGGCGAACGTTTCCAACTGATCGCGGTCCAGCATGTGACGTCCTCCCGAATGGTCGGCAACGGTGTTTTTTCGACACCGACCATTTACGGCGGCGGTCGTCAAACCTGTCCATACCGTGCGTGTATCGAGCGCATTTCATTGGTTACCAGTGATTTCCTGGGGGGTGAACTTACTGTGGGGTTGAGGGAGCGCTGCCACGTTGACCGAGACGTGGTCGTTTGGCCTTGTAGCCGCTGTACCGTCCACTCGATGGCCTACGTTGCAGCATGGATCTGGCCCGCCTTCATCGATCGCCTGTCGTGCGGACCTTAGCGCCTACAGCGCAGCCGCAAGGGTCTTTCGCGGCATAAATGGCCGCCTTCCCGCCGCCGTTTCACTCTGGCGGGCCCCTTCCTTTTATTCCACGGAACCGCTGCGCCCGCGCATTGTCCGGCGCATGGGTGCTCGCACGGCGACCGACGAATGCGGGGCAGGGCACTGCTGTTTGCATCACTTCCACCGAGGGCATGAAGCCAGAACCGGCTCCCTCGGAAATTGAGGCAAGTGCTTTTAGAGGGGAATCGAACGAGGTCCTGGTTGTCCAAACATTCAAAGGGCTGGGCGGAACGCTACACATTTTTTACAGGCAGTTGCCGTGCGAACTGAACCGACAGATTCGATGTGGCAAGCTTTTTCGATGTGACTTGGGCGGTCCGCTAGGTCATCGCTCGACGCGGTCCTGTTGATGAAGGTCGGCACTTTTTCACCGATGGAGGTGGTATGTGGTTACTTGTCGCTCGTGAACCTCGCCCGGATGCCCGTTACTGGGCGGGTCGTCGGTGGCTTGCCGCTCTTGACGCTGTGGCGTGGCCGCTGATGGCTGTGCTGCTGATCCAACTGGCACCACAGCCTGTGGGCATCGTTGGCCCCATGGTCCTGGCATTGGCCGTGCTGTTTGCTTTGGGGCGCCTTCACCGAGCCATCTGGCTCAACCACCGGTACTGGTTCACGACCTGGCGGTGGGGCCGCATCGCGGTGTGGCTGATGGTGGTGGGCTGGGTACTGAAGCTGGCACTGCCGCATTGAGCGCAAGGCGAGGGACGTTGATTCCGAACCGCGCGGGATCGTGCAGTGAGGCCATCGGGTTCTGCCAGATCTTGCGGCGCCAGGCACGAGGCTGCGCCCAAGGGTAGACGTAGCGCGTGCGGTACACGCCTCCGGCGCTGCAGCTGACCACGATCATCAGCATGTCGATGCGCTTGGCATCTGCGTCGTGGATCACCAGGTCGCCGCACTGCCACGGCGTGGTGTTGGGGGCGTGGATCAGGCCCATGGCGTTTTCGGCACAAACCTGTTCCGTCAATGGGTGGCGATCGGGCGCGCTTCACTCCATTGATCGATCTCGCTGCGTCGCCAGGCCACCGCACGAGGCCCCAGGCGCACAGGGTTCGGGAAGCGCTGGGTGGCGATCAGGCGGTAGATCGTCGAGCGACCAAGGCCGGTGATCCGCACAACGGCGTGCATGCGCAAGAAGACTGGCGATACCAGGTCCGGGTGATCCGATGACGACTCGGGTAGTGTGTGCTGCACGGCGTCCTCCATTTAGGGCCATGACATCACTGTAGATGCGCGAGCGCATGAATCTGGTGCTGGATTCGCGTCCAAATCGTGCAGAGGAGTGGGCGTCGGCTTGTTCACGACGGGATACCTGCGTCGATCTGCATAATCAATCGCATTGAGTCAACCGTGATGCCCTGGTGGCATCACCCACCATGCGCACCCTGTTCTTGAATGCCAGCAAAACTAAGCACCGACCGCTGCGATATGCGGTGCTGGGTGTGGCGTTGCTTGCTTTGCTATTCGGACTACACGAGGCAATAGACGGCCTGCTGGGCAAGAGCGTATCTGCTGCTGCAGTGCTTGGCTTTGCGGTGCTTGTGGCGGTCGTTGCTCTTTCGGCTCGCTGGTTTCACTTGCGGCGTTTGCAAAGTGACAGTCGAAACATGAAAGACTCTGCGCTCTGGTGAACTGCGTCTGAGCCTCTCGGGGATGCTCGACTGACCTCTTCAAGGTCGGAGACAACTTTCCGTCCTATGGTGTGGTGTGTTCTGGACACATACATCGCTCCGTGAAGAATTTCGTACAGGTGTTCGGACACAGCGAGTCCAGAAGGCAAAAAGTCAGCAGGCGCCAACTTGCTAACTTTTGATTTACTTGACTCCCGGTACTTGGACGCGAACCAAGAACCTGCAAACTAGCAGCCTGCAATACTGGCGTCGAGGTTGTTACGAAGGACGGGATCCATTCGGCTCACGGCCAAGGATGGTTGTGATACCGTCAAAGCCATTGTTTTTACCGTCTTCTCCCTCTGGAGCGAGCTCTCGATACCGTCATTGCGGTGCAAAACATGCCCCTTTCCCATTCCAGTCTCTGTCATGAACCATCGATGCGTGAGATCGAGAGCATTGAGCCTTGGGAGGGGCTCTCGAATGCGACGGTAGATCTGTCGGTATCAGGCCCGTTTTCGGTTGCCAAGCAGCGCGTTTTTCCTCTGAGCCGCGACCGACTGTTGACAATTGAGTGGGAGTGATGGTCGGTTAAAAAATGTATAAAAATCAATAGGTTATAAGTGCCATTGACCATATAGCCGAATCATCAACGAAAACCGACGCGTTTGCTGTGAAGCTTAGTCGCACTACCGTCTTAAGGCTTTTCAGCTCATTGACGCGGCTCGGCTCCCGGCGAGACGTTGCCTGTCAGCGGCCTACAACCGGGCAGGGAAGGGCGGCCATTGCGGCGCGACACTGAATGTCCGGTCCCGATGCTGGCGGATTCACACAGTCGACCCGTTGTCGACGGTCACGGCTTCATATTGACTGGCAGCTCCGCAGCGTTGCTGCCGGCATTGAGCGCACCGTGACCTCACGGTCTGTGTCCAGCAACGGTCATCAAATAGACAGCGATCCTCGCGGGCCCGACGGCCGGCTTAAGTTGTGTAGCCGACGTCGGGAACATGCCGTTGTGGAACTTCATAGTGTTTGTCCGCTGCCTCCGACTGCAAAGTGGTACCGATGCCCAGGAGGCTGCGACTGGTGTGCAGCGTGGTACTTGGGCGGAGTCCGGAAATTCTGCAAATCCGGATACTGAAAATTCTGCCTTGAAGCGGCATGCTTTCGCATGCTCAGTCGCTCAGGTTTGAACGCGATTGAATTCCAGGCTCAAACTACAACTGTGCTTCGAAACGCAAGGCAGAACGTGGTCTGCCCTTGGGCCGATGTGACCGAGACGGAACCGCCGTGGGCCGTCATGATGGCTTGGGTGATCGACAGGCCGAGGCCTGTGCCATCGGATTCCGGATGGCTGCGTGATTTGTCCACCCGGTAGAAGCGATCGAACAAGCGTGGCAAGACTTCTGGCGCAATAGTCATCCCGCTGTTGGTGATGCACAGGGTGACTTCTCTGAGCCGCACTTCGATGGCAACCATGACTTCGGCTTCTGCGGGCGAGTGCCTGATTGCATTCGACAACAGGTTGCCTATGGCACGCCGGACCATCAAGCGGTCCCCCATGACCTGGGCGTCTCCCGTGATTTTCAAACGGATGCGCTTTTCATCGGCCACGGCATCGTAGAAGTCGAACAGATCCAGCGCTTCCTGATCCAGCGAGATCACCTCCGTGTTGGGGAGTTCGAGCCCGTGTTCGGTCTTGGCCAGGAACAGCATGTCGGACACCATGCGCGCCAGACGCTGGAACTCTTCTGCGTTGGAGGCGAGGATGTCCCGGTAGGCTTCGGCATCCCGTTTCTGCGCCAGCGACACCTGGGTCTGGGTCAGCAGGTTGTTGATGGGGGTTCTCAGCTCATGGGCCAGGTCGCTGGAAAACTCCTGCAGACGCGCAAAGTCCGCCTGCAGGCGCGCGAGCATGGTGTTGAGGCTTTCGGCGAGATCGGCAAACTCCACCGGCACGGCTTCGACGGGCATGCGCTGGTCCAGCTTCTGCGCGGTGACCGTCATGGCACGCTCTTTCATGATGCGCAGTGGCGACAGGCCGCGGCGCGCAGCCCACCAACCCAGCAAGCCGCTGACCAGGATGGCCGCCAGCGAATAGAGCGCCAGCGTCTGGCTCAGGGACCGCATGAAATGCAGGTGGTGATCGGTATCCAGGGCGATCCGCAGTTGCATTGGCGCGTCGTCCGCGCCCGGCTCGGCCGAAGTCGGGGGCGGGTCGATGCGCGCGCTCAGGCCGCGCAGGGTTTGATTGTCCAGGGTCCAGTCGGTGGGCGTGGCGCCTTGTGGCGCCAGGTCTGAGGGAAACACCATGCCCTCGGTTCCGTACACCAGACGATCGCCCTGACGCAAGTCGATGAAGAGTCCGTGGTGACTGCCCAGCAGCTCATCCAGCCGGCCAGACAGCAGGTCCGGCGCCGGGGATTCTTTGACGATCTTCTGAACCAGCCCGATCTTGTCCTGCAGGTAACCCCGGTCGAGTTCGACAAAGTGCCGGCTCGTCGCGAACGCCACCAGGATCGCCAGACCCACCAGGACAGAGGCCGACACCAGCGCGTAGAAAGCGGTCAGGCGCGCGGTCAGCGACGGTCGCCCGAGCATCAGTTCGAAGCCTCCGGCACTTCCAGCACATAGCCCATGCCGCGCACGGTCTGGATCAGACGGGGTTCAAAGGGATCATCCACCTTGCCCCGGAGGCGGCGCATGGCCACCTCGATCACATTGGTGTCGCTGTCGAAGTTCACGTCCCACACCTGCGAAGCGATCAAGGATCGCGGCAAGACCTCGCCATGGCGGCGCATCAGCAGCTCCAGCAGGCCGAATTCCTTGGCCGTCAGGTCGATGCGTTTGCCCGCCCGGGTCACGCGCCGGCGCAACAGGTCCAGCTCCAGGTCGGCCACCTGCAGCGTGGTGGCTTCCAGACCCGAGCGACCGCGCCGCATGATGGTGCGTACCCTGGCCAGCAGTTCGGCAAACGAAAACGGCTTGACCAGGTAGTCGTCGGCCCCCAGCTCCAGACCCTTGACGCGGTCTTCCACCTGGTCGCGGGCGGTGAGAAACAGCACCGGCATCTCCCGCCCCTGGCTGCGCAGGCTGCTCAGAACCTGCCAGCCATCCATGCCGGGCAGCATGACGTCCAGGATCACCAGGTCGTGGTCACCTTCGAGCCCATGGTGCAGGCCGTCAACACCATTGGTGACGAGATCCACCACATAGCCCGCCTCCCGCAAGCCTTGCCTCAAATAGTCGCCCGCCTTGGGCTCGTCCTCAACAATCAGAATCTTCACGGTCGTGCTCCTGACCGCTAGTTTGCCCGCGCGGGCGGCCGTGCGGAGAAAAATGACAGTTTTGTAATCAACCCGACAGGGAGTTGACGGACGACCACCCGCAGAATTCGCCTCGTTTGATCTATGTCAAAAAGGAGCGACTGCAGTGAGATCTTCGTTTAGCAACCGAGCCACGAGCCAACTGCTGGTGGCGGGCCTCTTGGCCCTGCCGCTTGCGCTCTCAGCGCAGACGGCCAGCCCTTCACAAGAATCCGACTGGCGTCAGGCCAATGACGCAGTGGGTGCGCTCAAACGTGGCCATGCCGATGTGCTCAAGTGGGAGCAGGCCCATCCGGGTGCATCCGCCACGGCGCCAGTCAGCACCACGGGTGTCGCCATCCCTAACGCAGAGGCGGCGGTTCGCATGGCCTGGACGGTCCATCGCGAACTGGCCCGTCCGTTGTCAAAACTGGGTTCGAAGAACGTGCAATTGATCGCTGAGGGCCGCTCGACAGAGCTCGACCCCAGCCTGCAGCGTCGCGTCGAGGATGCCGGCGAGGTGCTGGAGGTGGCTGCAGCGGGGCGCAAGGCCTGGATTGAGGCCGTGGCGGCTCAGCAGGTCTTGAAGCACCAGCGCGACATGCTGGAAGCTGCCCAAGCCGCCCATGAGCTGGGACAGCGCATGGTGACGGTGGGCAACTGGAGCCAGTTGCAGCTGTCGCCCGTTCAACTGGCCGCATCGACCGCCCGCATGAATCTCCGGCGTGCGCAGCAAGTCGCCGCCCAGGCCCAAAGCCATCTGGTCAAGACCATGGGGCAAACGGGCCTTCAGGAGGCCTTTTCGCTCCCGGACCAACTTCCAGCCATCCCGGCGAAGCCCATGGCCGAGGCCGATCTGCAAGAGCGCGCCGATGCGATTCGCAACCAGTTGCCCGTCGCAGAAAGCCTCCGCAACCGGGCGCTATCTAAAGGGGCCATGAACGCCTACCTGGCCGCCCATGCGCTGGCGCTCGACAGCCAGGGGGATGTCCTGAAAACCCGTGAGTTCATCACCGAAGAAACGGTCCTTCACTACAACGGCATGCTCAAGAGCGTCTGGGACCTGCTGGACGAAGTGCGCAACCAGTCCCAGGCGACGGTGGATGCCATCGGCGCGCAGCGCGACTTCTGGAGCGCTGAAGCCGATCTTCAGTGGGTTTTGCAGGGCGGAGAGCCCGACAGCTTCGTATCACTGGGGGGCGCTGGTGAAGTGGCCTCGGCAGCAGCGCATTGAAAGGACAGCATTCATGACAAACAACAACTCCAGACGCCAGTTTTTTGCCGGTGCCGCAGCTTCCGTGGCCGGCCTGGCCGTGGCCCGCTCCGCACTGGCGGGTTTGCCAGAGCCCGTCATCCAGACATCCGTCGACACCGCGCCGCCACTCGTTCCCACGACCGGCCGGCCGTACAACCCCGTGGTGACCCTCAACGGCTGGACCTTGCCCTGGCGCATGAACGATGGCGTCAAGGAATTCCACCTGGTGGCCGAGCCCGTGGTGCGCGAGGTGTCACCAGGCTTCAAGGTGAACATGTGGGGTTACAACGGCCAGAGCCCGGGACCCACCATCGAAGTGGTCGAGGGTGACCGCGTGCGCATCTTCGTGACCAACAAGCTGCCCGAACACACCACCATCCATTGGCACGGTCAGCGGCTGCCCAGCGGCATGGACGGCGTGGGCGGGCTTACCCAGCGGGCCATCCCCGTGGGCAAGACTTACGTCTATGAGTTCGAAGCGCGCCGCCCCGGCACCTTCATGTACCACCCCCACGCGGACGAGATGGTGCAGATGGCCATGGGCATGATGGGCATGTGGGTGACCCACCCCAAGGCCAAACACCCGCACATCAGCGCCGTGGACCGGGACTTCTGCTTCCTGCTCAATGCATTTGACGTGGAGCCCGGCAGCAAGACGCCGAAGATCAACACCATGACCGACTTCAACATCTGGTGCTGGAACAGCCGGGTGTTTCCGGCCATCGACACCCTGAACGTGCGCCTGAACGACCGCGTGCGCATCCGCATCGGCAACCTCACCATGACCAACCACCCCATCCACCTGCATGGGCACGAGTTCCTGGTCACGGGCACCGACGGCGGTCCGACCCCGCCCAGCACGCGCTGGTACGAAGTCACCACCGATGTGGCCGTGGGGCAGATGCGCCAGATCGAGCTGATTGCCGACGAAGAAGGTGACTGGGCCATGCACTGCCACAAGAGCCACCACACCATGAACGCCATGGGCCACGACGTGCCGACCATGATCGGCGTGGACCACCGCGGCCTGGTCAAGAAGATCCAGAAGGTCGCACCCGACTACATGATGATGGGTGAGCGCGGCATGGCTGACATGGGCGAGATGCAGATGGCCATTCCCGACAACACGGCCCCCATGATGACCGGCACCGGCCAGTTCGGCCCGCTGGAGATGGGCGGCATGTTCACGGTCTTCAAGGTCCGCAAGGATCAGCAACCGGGTGACTACAAGGACCCGGGACCCTACAAATTCCCCGAAGGCACCGTGGCCTACGAGTGGAACGGAGCGCTCCCGCCGACGCCGCGCCCCGCTGCCAGCAGCGACACGACACCCGCGACCGCCAAGGCGATCAAACCCACCGCCAAAGGCATGGCGCATTGAAGTGAATCCCCCCTGCGCCGCTTCGCGTCTTCCCCCAGGGGACGGCACCAGTGGCCCGGCAAAGCCGGTTCCACGGTGTCTCTGGGTTGGAGCCGCTTGCCCGGCGCCTTTCCCCTGTTTTCCTTCTGTTCCCCCGTTGTCAGACCCTCACCTGAAAGAAGCCCCATGACATTTTCCCGTTCCATCCTGCCTTCTCGCTCTGCGCTGGTTTTCTCTGGCGTCATGTTGGCCACCACGGTTGCCATGGCCGCCGGTGCCCACTCTGGCGGGCACCACGAGTCCCCGATTGGAAAGCCCGGCGTGGCCTCGAAGGTCACCCGCACGATCCAGGTCGACATGAGCAGCGGCATGCGGTTCAAGCCCTCGGACATTCGGGTCAAACAAGGCGAAACGATCCGCTTCGTGCTGAAGAACACCGACAGCGTCAAACACGAGTTCAGCCTGGGAACGCCAGAAGAACTGCTGGAGCACTACGAGGTGATGAAGAAATTCCCCGACATGGAGCACGATGAACCCAACAAGATTTCACTCGCTCCCGGCAAACAGGGTGAGGTGATCTGGCAGTTCACCAAAGCTGGCGCCGTTGACTTCGCCTGTCTGCACGTGGGTCACTTCGACGCGGGCATGAAGGGGCAGGTCAAGGTGGCTGCCAAGTAAGGGCGTCGCGCATCAGGCACAGTTTCATCTCACCATTTCAGGAACCAACGATGACCAAAGTACAACGGATTCTGGGCACAGCCGCCTTGACCCTCTCCTCCCTTCTCGGAAGTCCCGTGTTCGCTCAGATGAACATGGACCACGGAAAGATGGGCATGGCGGCAACGCCCGGCATGACCGATGGCGAAGTCCGCAAGATCGACAAGGAAGCGGGCAAGATCACCATCAAGCACGGTGACATCAAACACATGGACATGCCCGGCATGACCATGGTCTTCGTGGTCAAGGACAAGGCCCTGCTGGACAAGACCACCGTCGGTGCCAAGGTCCAGTTCATGGCCACGAACGAGAACGGTCAGATGATGGTGACCGACATCCAGCCTGCGAAGTGATTCTGCGATCCCGGTCCCTCCGTTTGGCTGCGGCCAGCCTTGCACTGGCAGGGATTGCCGCGGCCTTTTTCTGGTGGCGATACGCCGATCCGATCGGGTCGAACCCACCGGGCGTGCTTCGCCTGGATGACCCGGTGATGCTCCATCGGGGGGAGCAGCTCTATCAGTCCCAGTGCGCCAGTTGTCACGGCGAGAACCTGGAAGGGCAGGCGAACTGGCGGGAGCGTGGGTCCGACGGGCGTTTGCCGGCGCCACCCCATGACGAGAGTGGTCACACCTGGCACCACCCTGACGAGGTCTTGATTCGGATCACCAGAGACGGCGTGGCCAAGGCCGCAGGCTTGCCGGACTACGTCTCCAGCATGCCGACCTTTGGCGATTCGCTCAACGACGCCGACATCGTGGCCGTCCTGTCCTGGATCAAATCGCGGTGGTCATCCGACATCCGGACCCACCACGACGACATCAACCGCCAGGCGAACCAGCGCTGATCCTGACTTTTTTGTCATCTTCGGGTCATCTTGCCGACCCCAGCCGATGCCTACATTGACTGCATGGCGTGAGGGGGCTGACAGACCCCATGGTTGTCGATCACCTCCAAGCCTGCTCTGGCAATCCCGCCAGAGGCCCGTCATGAAAGGCAATTGACATGTCCAAGTGGATCCCAACCCTGCTGATGGTCGTCGTCACAGGTGTGACGTTCTCTGCTTCAGCGCAGCAAGCTGCTGATCACAGCCTGCACCATCCTGCCGCCACGGCGACCACGGCGACCACAGCGCCCCCGACCGCCGTTGCACCGCCGGCCGGCATGCCCATGGGCATGGCTTCGATGCCGCAGATGCAACAACACATGCAGCAGCACATGGCCACCATGCAGGCAATGCGCACCAAGATGGCAGCAGCCCAGACGCCGGCCGAACGCCAAGCCCTGATGGCCGAACACACGAAGGCCATGCACGAGGGCATGGACATGATGAATGGCATGAAGGCTATGGGCGGCATGCCCGGCATGCCCGGCATGGGCGCCCCGGGTGCCGCGCCAGCGGACCCCGCACAGCGTCAACAGATGATGGAAATGCGCATGGACATGATGCAGAACATGATGGACATGATGATGCAGCGCATGCCAGCCGCAGCCACCCCTCCCGCCGGCAAGTGACGGGCGACGGCGGCGTTGAGCGTGCAACGCGGTGCCCGCGAAAACTGGGTGACAGGATCAGGGTGTCATCGACACCGTGCACGTGTGGCCCGGCGAATCGGCGCGTGTTGCCATCGACTTCGCCCACCCGCTCGTGGGCGATCAGGACTATGTCTTTCACTGCCACTCGCTGGAACACGCCGAAGCGGGAATGGTGCTGCGCTTCACGGTGAAAGCCTGAAACGCCTCTCAGCCCATTGACAACGTCCGGCACCGCCGGACGCTCACCCACGACCATGCAACGGCATCGATCCTTCAACCCGGAGACACCTGTGAAACCCCAATTTTCTGCCTGGACACAGGCCCTCGTATCCGCAGTGCTGCTGGCCGGCAGCCTGTCTGTTCACGCCGCCGATCGCAAGATATTCGTGGCCAATGAAGGTGCCGGCACCGTCAGCGTGATCAACGCCGAAACCTTCAAGCTCACTCGGCACATCGCGGTGGGTGCGGGAGCGCACAACGTCCAGGTGTCACCCGATGGAAAGCTGGCCTGGGTCACCAACAACGGCACCCCTAAATCCGCGGCTGCCGGCATGGCCCATGCGGGCATGTCGACCGCCGAACACGGCGCCCTGTCCCAAGCTGGCGAAGTCTGGTCCATCGACACGGAAACCGACGAGGTGGTCGCCCGCGTGGTGGTGGGCAAACACCCGGCCCATGTGGTGGTGTCTGCCGACGGCCGTTGGGCTTACGTCACCAACGGTGGCGACAACACCCTCAGCGTGGTGGATACCAAATCGCTCAAGGTCGTCGACACCCTTCCCACCGGTGAGTACCCCCACGGCATCCGGCTGAGCCCGGATGGCAAGCAGGCGTATGTCGCGAACCTGAAGGGCGGAACGGTGTCGGTCATCGACACGGAAAGCCGCAAGGAAATCAGCCAGATCCCCGTGGGCAAGGGCCCCGCTCAGGTGGGCTTCACGTCCGACAGTCGGCTGGCCTTCGTGTCCCTGTCGCAAGAGGCCAGCGTCGCCGTCATCGACCCGGTCAGCCGCAAGGTGATCCGCAAAGTGCGGGTCGGCAATGTGCCGATCCAGCTCTATGCGACACCCGACAACCGCTTCCTCTTTGTGGCCAATCAGGGCAGCCGCAAGAGCCCCGGCAATACTGTGAGCGTGATCGATCTCTCCACCTTCAGCACGCAGCGCATCCAAACGGGCATCGGCGCCCACGGCGTGGTGGTGGGAAACGATGGGCGCCATGCCTACGTGACCAATCTCTATGCGAACACGGTGTCGGTCATTGATGTCCGGTCGCGCAAGTCCGTTGCCACCGTCGCCGTGGGCGTCGGACCCAACGGGATCAGCGTGAGTCCTTGAAAAACAAACGGGGTCATGCCATCGGGTCGCCCTGGTGTGCAGCGGCCTGGAAGGAGAACGCCATGGATATGAAAGCGCACCGGCACCCGGCCGTGCATTCCCCTGACCACCGGACCGATCCGGCGGCGCTCAAGGACCCCGTGTGCGGCATGGCCGTCACCGAACAATCGCTTCACCAGGCGGAGCACGAAGGCCGGACCTTCTATTTCTGCAGTGCCAAGTGCCAGGGCAAGTTCACGGCGAACCCGCAGCAATTCCTTGCCCCGGCGCCTGCGCAGGAACAGGCCCCTGCGGCGACCGGCACGGTCTACACCTGCCCCATGCACCCGGAGATCCGGCAGGACCACCCGGGCAACTGCCCCAAGTGCGGCATGACCCTGGAGCCCTTGCTGCCCGAACTGGATGAGCAGGAGAACCCCGAACTCAGGGACTTCCAGCGCCGCTTCTGGTGGACCCTGCCGCTCACCGTCGTGGTGACCGTGCTGGCCATGTTCGGACACAGCCTGGGCTGGTTCGACATGGCGGTGCAGAGCTGGATCGAACTGATGCTCACGGTACCGATCGTGTTGTGGGCGGGCTGGCCTTTCTTTGTGCGTGGAGCGCAGTCGATCATGAACCGCAGCCCCAACATGTGGACCCTCATCAGTCTGGGAACGGGCGCGGCCTTTGTGTACAGCGTGGTGGCCACGGTGACCCCGCAGGTCTTCCCCGATTCGTTTCTTTCCATGGGGCGCGTGGCGGTGTATTTCGAAGCGGCCGCGGTGATCATCTCGCTCACCTTGCTGGGGCAATTGCTGGAACTCAAGGCGCGTTCGCAGACCTCGGCGGCGATCCGCTCGCTGCTGGGCCTGGCGCCCAAGACCGCCCGCCGCATCGGTGCCGACGGCCAGGAAGAAGACGTGCCGCTGGGCCACGTGCACGTGGGTGATCTGCTGCGTGTGCGTCCGGGCGAAAAAGTGCCGGTGGACGGCTCCGTGGTCGAGGGCAGCAGCGCACTCGACGAGTCCATGCTCACCGGCGAGCCGCTACCGGTCACGAAGCGGGTGGGCGACAAGCTCATTGGTGCCACGCTCAACACCAGCGGCGCTCTGGTGATGCGCTCCGAACACGTGGGATCGGCCACCGTGCTGGCGCAGATCGTGCAGATGGTGGCCATGGCGCAGCGCTCGCGAGCACCCATGCAGCGCATGGCCGACCAGGTGGCGGGCTACTTCGTGGTCGGCGTGGTGGGCGCCGCACTGCTCACCTTCCTGGGCTGGGGCCTGTTCGGGCCCGAGCCGAGCTGGGTCTACGCGCTGATCAACGCCGTGGCCGTGCTGATCATCGCCTGTCCTTGTGCGCTCGGCCTGGCCACGCCGATGTCGATCATGGTGGCAACGGGGCGCGGCGCCACGCACGGCGTGTTGTTCCGCGACGCCGCCGCGATCGAGAACCTGCGCAAGGTCGACACCCTGATCGTGGACAAGACCGGCACCCTGACCGAAGGGCGGCCGACCTTCGAGCGAGCGATCGGCTTCGGTGGTTTTTCCGAAGACGAGGTGTTGCGCCTGGCGGCCAGCCTCGATCAGGGCAGCGAACATCCGCTGGCTGCCGCCATCGTGGCCGCCGCGAAGCAGCAGGGGCTGGTGCTGGACAAGCCCGAGCAGTTCGACTCCGAATCCGGCATCGGTGTGCAGGGTGTTGTGGGTTCGCAGCAGCTGGCGCTGGGCAACACCGCGCTCATGCAGCAGCTCGGGGTGGATGTGTCACCGCTGGCCACCGAAGCCGAAGCGCTGCGAGGGCAGGGGGCCAGTGTCATGCACCTGGCAGTGGACCGGACACTGGCCGGTCTGCTGGCGGTGTCGGACCCGGTCAAGGCCACCACGGCCGATGCCCTGGCCTCGCTGCGCCAGGCCAACATCCGCGTGGTGATGGCCACCGGCGACGGCCTGACAACGGCGCGCGCCGTGGGCCAGCGGCTGGGCATCGACGAGGTGCATGGCGAGGTCAAACCCGCCGACAAACTCAAGCTGGTCGAACGCCTCCAGGCCGAGGGCCGCGTGGTGGCGATGGCGGGCGACGGCATCAACGACGCACCAGCACTGGCGCGAGCCGATGTCGGGATCGCCATGGGCACCGGCACCGATGTGGCGATGAACAGCGCCCAGCTCACGCTGGTGAAGGGGGACTTGCGCGGTATCGCCACCGCGCGCGACCTCTCGGTGGCCACCGTAGCCAACATGAAGCAGAACCTGGCGTTTGCCTTTGTCTACAACGCGCTGGGTATTCCACTAGCCGCGGGTCTTCTGTATCCGTTCACCGGCTGGCTGCTCTCTCCCATGATCGCCGCGCTGGCCATGAGCCTGAGTTCGGTTTCGGTCATTGGCAATGCCCTGCGCCTGCGGGCGGCCCGAATCCAGCCGGGCTCATCACACCCGAGTCCTTGACCGTGGACATCCTGGCACACGGTCTGTGGGTGGGCGTCGGTGCCGCGTGGATGCATCGGCATCGGCGCCTGGACCGCCGAACCACGGTGTTGGCGTTGGGTCTGGCCGTGGTGCCCGACCTCGCTCAGTTGTTGCCGTTGCTTTATCTCGCGCTGTTCTCGCACGACGGCTGGACAGTCCTGCTGGCCTACGCCAACGCTCTGCCGGGGTATGAGCCTGCGCTGTCTCCGGTCGTCACGGAACTCACCCACCACCTGCATTGTGTGATGCACAGCGCCCTGGTGGCCGGTGTGGTCACCGCCATCAGCTGTATGTGGTTGGGCCGTTTCTGGATTCCCTTGTTGGGCTGGTGGTCGCACATCCTGATCGACGTGTTCACGCACTCCGCTGAGTTCTATCCCTCCCCCGTTTTTTATCCGGTGACCTATTGGGGTTTTGATGGGCTGGCCTGGAACACGCCGTGGTTCATGGTTGCCAACTACCTGTCGATGTCGATCGTTGCAGTGCTTGTCTGGCGCCGTCGCTGAGCCATATCAAACGCTAAAAAAGTACGACGCGTTCTCCACACCCACCTAAAATTCCTTCATGCGTTTGCTCATTGCCTTCTTGCTGTGCCTGGCCATCCCGCTTCAGGGCTTGGCTGCGGGCGCGGGCGTGCAAGCGCCTTGCCCCATGGGCGACATGGTGGCGATGCAAGCGGAAACCGCCAGCGAAGAGATGGCAGACCTCGGTGAGATGGCCGACCTAGCTGACTGCTGCAATGACGCGGCGACCGCGGCGTTGACCGGCAAACTCTGCAAGACCGGCCAGGAATGCCAGGCGCCCACCGGCTGGCTCACAACGCCCTTGCAGCCCATCGTTCAGGCCTTGCCGACGAGCGTGCTGCTCGTGACCGCCACGCCCACGCCACCGCGCGGCGCTCCCGCCAGCGTCTGGCGCCCACCCACCCTCTGACTCCGTTGATCCGGACCGCGCGCCGCTGCTGAGGCTGGCGCGCCTTCCGTGACGTGGCTGCCCGCCTGTGTCGTGCGCAGCCCATGTTCATCTTCATGGAGCAGAGATATGTCAGCCCTTCCAACGGCCATGAGCCGGCCCGAGAGGCCGGTGGTACGCGCCGTCGCGCCCAACCGCCTTTTCCACGCCACCGCCCTGCTGATCGCCCTGTGGCTGGGCGTCGCATCGCCCGTCCGGGCATCGAACAACGAGCCGCTCGTTCTTGCTGCGGCTGTTCAAGCCGCACTGGCGCGCTCGCAGGCCCTGAACGCGCAGGATGCGGCCGCCCGCTCGGCCAGAGAAGCTGCCGTGGCAGCGGGTCAGCGACCCGACCCGGTGCTGCGGTTCTCGCTCAACAGCCTGCCCATCGAAGGCGACAACCGCTTCAGCACATCGGCCGAGCCGATGACCAGCAAAGCCGTTTCGCTGATGCAGGCGTTCCCCGCCGAACTCAAGCGCCAGGCCCGCTCGCAACGCTTCGAGCGCGAAGCAGACGTGGCCCTGGCCACGCGGGCACAGCGCGCGGCCAGCCTGCGGCGCGACACCGCCATCGCCTGGTTTGAAAGGCACGCCCAGGAACAGCGGGTCTCACTGCTGCGTGCGCAACTGAACGAGAACCGCCTGCAGCTCCAGGCCGCCGAGGCGGCCACCCGCGGCGCTCTGCCCGGTGGTGCCAACAGCCCGTCGGTGGACTGGTTGAATGCGCGCGACGCGGTCGCCCAGGCGCAGCAAGCCCTGCTCGGTGCCGAGGCCGGTCTGGTCAACGCGCGCCAGGCGCTGGCCCGCTGGACAGGTGAGGCGCCAGACCGCCCCTTGGGCGATGCGCCCGCGCTGACCCCGTTGGCGCTGTCGAGCTCAGGCTTCGCGCCCTACCTGCAGCAACACCCGGACCTCGCGCTGGCGAGCGCGCGTCTCGCCAGCGCCGAGGCCGACGCCGAGCTGGCGCGACAGGATCGACAGCCCGACTGGAGCGGCGAGCTGATGTTCAGCCACCGGCGCCCGCGCTTCGACAACATGGTGTCGCTGGCGGTGTCGGTGCCGCTGCAATGGGACCGGCCGCAGCGTCAAGACCGTGTGCTCGCCGCGCGCCTGGCGCGCGTGGACGAACTGCAGTCCGAGCGCGAAGAACGGGCGCGCGAGGCTCTCGCCGAGACCGAGCGCTGGCTGGCCGCCTGGCGGGCCGGTCTGGAACAGCTGGCGCTGATCGACCGCGAGCGCCTGCCCTGGGCGCGCCAGCGCGTGGACCTGGCACAGGCGGCCTACCGCGGCGGCAACGCCCGGCTGGGGGATGTGCTCGCCGCACGACGCATGGCGCTGGCCCTGGAGATGGAGCGCGTCGAGCTGCACCTCTCGACCGCCCGCCTATGGGCCCGGCTGGCGTACCTCCTGCCCGACGCTTCACCCACAGATGCCGCGCCCCTCGCCCCGACTGCAGCCGCAACCCAAAAGGACTGACCCCATGAAAACACCCACCTGGATCGGGCTGACGGCTGTCGCCCTGGCCACCTTGACCGCCGTGGGCTACGGTGCCTGGACCGTCGGCATGAACGCCGGCATGTCCATGGCCATGCCCCAGGGTGCGCCCACGAGCGCCGATGGGGCCACCCCATCCACGCAGGACCCCAGCACCTGGACCATCACGCAAGGTTTCGAAGCCACCGAGCGCCACATGCGCGAGGGCCTCAAGGCCGGGGATCTGGACCCGGTGACGGGTCTGAGCATTCTGAATTACCACGACCCCATGGTGCCGGGCAAGAACTTCGACGCACCCGGCAAATCGCCGTTCATGGACATGCTGCTGGTGCCCCGCTACGCCGGCGGCAAAGCGGCCGATGCCAGCGGCGTCACCGTGAGCGCCCGCACGCAGCAAAACCTCGGACTGCGCACGGTGGAAGTGACCGAAGGCCGGCTGGACAGCGAGGTGTCGGTGGCCGGCAACGTGGCCTGGAACGAACGTGACCAGGTGTTGGTCAGCGCACGGTCGATGGGTTTTATCGAACGCCTGCATGTGCGCGCCACACAGGACCGCGTGTCCGCAGGGGCGCCTCTGGCCGACATCTACGTGCCCAGCTGGGTGGCGGCGCAGGAAGAGTACCTGGCCGTGGCCCGCATGGCCGAACAGGACCCCCAGTTGGTGTCCCTGCGCGATGCCGCTGCGCAGCGCATGCGCCAGGCGGGCATGAGCCCCGCCCAGATTCAGCGCGTGGTGCGCAGTGGCAGTCTTCAGCCTCGATTCACGCTGACCGCACCATTGGGTGGTGTGGTCACGGAGCTGATGGTGAGCGAAGGCACGACCGTGATGCCGGGCATGGCCCTGCTGCGGCTGCAGGGCACGGGCACGGTCTGGGCCGAAGGCCAGGTGCCCGAGAGCCAGGCCGCCCAGCTCCAGCCCGGTGCCGAGGTCAGCGCCACCAGCCCGGCCGCGCCGGGCCAGACCTTCACGGGTCGCCTGCAGGCGCTGCTGCCCTCGGTCGATCCGGCCACGCGCACGATCAAGGCGCGGCTCGAACTCGCCAATCCCCAGGGCCGGCTGGTACCGGGCATGTTTGTGCAGATGCGCTTCGCCAACCCCAGCGCCAAGAACGTGTTGCTGGTGCCCAGCGATGCGGTGATCCACACCGGCCAGCGCAGCGTGGTGATGCTGGCCGAGGGCGATGGCCGCTTCTCCCCGGTCGAGGTGCGCGCCGGACGCGAAGCGGGCGATCAAACCGAGATCCTGCAAGGCGTGAAATTGGGGCAAAAGGTGGTGCGGTCGGGCCAGTTCCTGATCGACTCCGAGGCCAGCCTCAACGGCTTTCTGGCGCGACTGACCCCGGCGCCAGAGCCTGCTTCAGAAAAACCGGCGGCCAGCCAGCCCATGACCCACCAGACGGATGCGCAGGTCGAAGCGGTGGACGGCGACACCGTGACCTTGCAACACCCGGCCATACCGGCGCTCAAATGGCCGGCCATGACCATGGATTTCCAGTTACCGCGGGCAGACCAACGACCCAAGGACCTGTCTGCAGGCAGCGCGGTGCACATCGAATTTGAGATGCGCGACGGCGACGTACCGCAGATCACGCGCATCGAACCTGCAGCCAAGGGAGCGCAACGATGATCGCGCGCCTGATCCACTGGAGCATCGCCAACCGCTTCCTGGTCCTGATGGCCACGGTGATGATCACCGCCTGGGGCGTGGTGTCGATGCTGCGCACACCACTGGATGCGCTGCCCGACCTGTCGGACACGCAGGTCATCATCCGCACCAGCTGGCCCGGGCAGGCGCCGCAGCTGGTGGAGAACCAGGTCACCTACCCGCTGACCACCACCATGCTCTCGGTGCCCGGCGCCAAGGCGGTGCGCGGGTTCTCCATGTTTGGCGACAGCTTCGTCTACGTGCTGTTCGACGATGGTGTCGATCTGTACTGGGCGCGATCGCGGGTGCTCGAATACCTGAACCAGGTGCAGTCCCGGTTGCCGGCCAAGGCGAAATCATCGCTCGGCCCCGACGCCACCGGTGTGGGCTGGATCTACCAGTACGCGCTGATCGACCGCACCGGGCGGCAGGACCTGGCCCAGCTGCGTTCGCTGCAGGACTGGTTCCTGCGCTTCGAACTCAAGACCGTGCCCGACGTGGCCGAGGTCGCCAGCATCGGCGGCATGGTGCGCCAGCACCAGATCGTGCTCGACCCCGAAAAGCTCGCGGCCTATGGCATCACGCAACAGATGGTCAGCGAGGCCGTGGCGCGCGGCAACCAGGAGGCCGGCGGCTCGGTGCTGGAGCTTGGCGAGGCCGAATACGCGGTGCGCGCCAACGGTTACCTGAAAACCCTGGACGACTTCCGCGCCCTGCCACTGAAGACCACCGACGCCGGTGTGTCGGTGCGGCTGGGCGACGTGGCGCGCGTGCAGGTCGGGCCCGAAATGCGGCGCGGCATCGGTGAGCTCAATGGCGAAGGCGAAGCGGTCGGTGGGGTGGTGGTCATGCGCTCGGGCAAAAACGCCCTGCAGACCATCGAAGCTGTTAAGGCGCGGCTGGCGGAGCTGCAGCGCGGTTTGCCTGAGGGGGTGGAGATCGTGCCGGTGTACGACCGCTCTGGGCTGATTGAGCGTGCGGCCAGCAACCTGGGCATCAAGCTGCTAGAGGAATTTGGTGTCGTCGCGCTGGTGTGCGCGCTGTTCCTGTTTCACCTGCGCAGCGCCCTGGTGGCCATCGTCTCGCTGCCGCTGGGCATTCTGGTGGCCTTCATCGTGATGCAGCAGCAGGGCGTGAACGCCAACATCATGTCGCTTGGCGGCATTGCGATTGCCATCGGCGCCATGGTGGACGCCGCGGTGGTGATGATCGAAAACGCGCACAAGCACCTGGAACGCTGGGCGCACGAACACCCGGGCGAGACGCTCGATGGCGAGCCACGTTGGCAAGTGATCGGCCACGCGGCGGCGGAGGTCGGTCCCGCCTTGTTCTTCTCGCTGCTGATCATCACCCTGAGCTTCATCCCGGTGTTCACCCTGCAGGCGCAGGAGGGGCGGCTGTTCGCGCCGCTGGCTTACACCAAGACCTACGCCATGGCGGCCGCCGCCGGATTGGCCGTCACCCTGATCCCGGTGCTGATGGGCTACCTGGTGCGCGGGCGCATTCCCGAGGAGACCGCCAACCCGCTCAACCGCGGACTCATCGCGCTGTACCGACCGGTTTTGAACGCTGTGCTCAGAGGCCCCAAGCTCACGCTGGTGGTGGCTGCGCTGCTGCTGGGTGTGAGCCTGTGGCCGCTGCAGCACATCGGCGCCGAGTTCATGCCGCCTATGGACGAGGGCGACCTGCTCTACATGCCGACCGCGCTGCCCGGCCTGTCGGCCGCCAAGGCCGCCGAACTGCTGCAGCAGACCGACCGCCTGATCAAGACCGTTCCCGAGGTGCACAGCGTGTACGGCAAGGCCGGCCGCGCCGACAGCGCCACCGACCCGGCGCCGCTGGAGATGTTCGAGACCACCATCCAGTTCAAGCCGCGCGAGCAATGGCGCGCGGGCATGACGCCAGACAAACTGGTGGACGAACTGGACCGCACCGTGCGTGTGCCCGGCCTGGCCAACATCTGGGTGCCGCCGATCCGCAATCGCATCGACATGCTTGCCACCGGCATCAAAAGCCCGGTGGGTGTGAAGGTCGCCGGCGCCGACCTGGCCACCATCAACCGCCTCACGCAGCAGATTGAAGCGGTGGTCAAGGGCGTACCCGGCGTCACCAGCGCGCTGGCCGAGCGCCTGAGCGGCGGGCGGTACATCGACGTCGACATCCGCCGCGACGAAGCGGCGCGCTACGGTCTGAACATTGCCGACGTGCAGGACGTGGTCTCGGGCGCGGTGGGCGGCATGAACATCGGCGAGACCGTGGAGGGACTGCAGCGGTATCCGATCAACCTGCGTTACCCGCGCGATGCGCGCGACTCGCTCGCCGCCCTGCGCGAGCTGCCCATCGTCACCCCGCGTGGCCAGCGGCTCGTGCTCGCCGACGTGGCTCGCCTGCGCATCGCCGACGGCCCACCCATGCTGCGCAGTGAAAACGCGCGACTGGCTGGTTTTGTCTATGTGGACATCCGCGACCGCGACCTGCGTGGCGCCGTGCTGGACATGCAAAAGGCCGTCACCGAAAAGGTGGTTCTGCCGGCCGGCTATTCGGTGTCGTGGTCGGGCCAGTTCGAGTTCCTGGAGCGCGCCAGCGCGCAGCTCAAGCTGGTGGTGCCTTTCACGCTGCTGGTGATCTTCCTGCTGCTGTACCTGACCTTCCGCCGCCTCGACGAGGCCCTGCTCATCATGGCCACGCTGCCCTTCGCCCTCATCGGCGGCATCTGGCTGCTCTGGGCGCTGGGGCACAACCTGTCGGTGGCGAGCGTGGTGGGCTTCATCGCGTTGGCCGGCGTGGCGGCCGAGTTCGGCGTGATCATGCTGCTGTACCTGAAGCAGGCCTGGGCCGCGCGGCTGGACCAGGGGCTGGACACCGACGCTGATTTGCTCGACGCGATCCGCGAAGGCGCGGTCTTGCGTGTGCGGCCCAAGGCGATGACGGTGGCGGTGATCGTGGCCGGCCTGCTGCCCCTGTTCTGGGGCGCGGGCGCGGGCAGCGAAGTGATGCAGCGCATTGCAGCGCCGATGGTGGGCGGCATGCTGAGCGCACCGCTGCTGTCCATGCTGGTGGTGCCGGTGATCTATCGGCTGATGCGCAAGCCCAGGCTGTCGGTGGCCGTGAAGACGGATCGATCCATCCACTGAGACCCTCTGGACCTCAGCCTCTCCTGTGCCAAGGCCGCTGACTAAAATCAGCGCCCTTGGGCAAATATTTAGCCTTGACACGGTGTCGGGCTCAAGCCGCAAGTTCGGTGCGCTGCAACGCCCAGGAACCCATTGTCCGCAGCCAGTTGTGCCAACCCGAAACTTCGTGCTTCTCGATCATCTGTACCGGAAGAAGGCTGAGCACCATGAGGCGCGATTCGTCAAAACCACTGACCCGCAAAACTGCGTCTTCAGCCACGGTGTGCATGTCAGAGACACTGAGGAGCAGGTCTTGGCGCTGGCCGTCAACAGTGATCCAGACGGTCCCCTGCAGCGACTGCAATATGTCACCGCGCTGAACCTGCAGCTGAATGGTTTTATAGGGCAACAGCGTCCATTCACTGGCACTGAACAGCCCGAAATCGTTGGCGTGAGAAAGGCAGACGATGGACATGGCGGAACTCCTTTGTGGTGAATAGAAGCCCGGATGTTTCGCCTTCCCACGTTGTCAAGCACAACCCACCGGTGCAGCTTGACCTTGCCCCCGTAGCAAGGCTCAAAGTGCTGGTTCCCTCAACCCTTTCCAGAGTTATCCATGTACGAATTTCACCTCCCCGACATGACCTGTGGCCATTGCGCTTCCATGGTCAATATTGCCCTCAAGCTGCTTGATCCGGCCTGCGAGATCCAGCTTGACCTGCCACAGCGTCTTGTCAGGGTGAAAACCGGTGAAGAGCGTGAAGCCCTGGTCGAAACGCTCACCGAAGCTGGTTATCCCCCGCTCTGACCCTCGAACGCCAAGGCCCTCTCGGGGAGGGTCTTGACCTCCCTGCCATGACAAGCTACATCCTTCGACTCAAGCAGTCACCCAGTACACGGAGCACACTATGACCACACTCATGAACATAGGCGAAGCCGCCACTGCTGCAGGCGTCTCTGCCAAGATGATTCGTCACTATGAGCATATCGGCCTGCTGCCTGAGGCCGAACGCAGCGAAGCCGGTTACCGACTCTATGGGGATCGCGAAGTCTCGGTATTGAGATTCGTCCGCCAGTCGCGCCACCTTGGATTTTCGATGACTCAGATTGCCGAGCTCATCGGTTTGTGGAGCGACTCACAGCGAACAAGCCGTGAAGTCAAGGCCGTGGCGCAACGCCACCTGGACGACCTGGCAGAAAAGCGGCACGAAATAGAGCAGATGATGGACGGGCTCTCGGTTCTGATGAAAGCCTGCCATGGAAATGATCAGGCCCACTGCGCCATCCTGGAAAAACTATCGCGAGGCAGCCTGGCCAAGCATCAACCCCAACAAAAGCCATTGCTCAAGAAATCCCGAACCAGGGCTGAGTCGTCCGGGGCGAGCACTTCGAGCCCCATAGACCTCATGGCATGGATGAGAGGCGTTCACGTTCACCATGATGCTCACTGATAGGAAAAACTGAACCGCCCCGCCGGCGGTTCAGTTGAGGCACAGCTTCAAACAATGCCCTCCGACGAGCATGATGAAAACAATGGGCATATCAACATTGAATTGCTGGAGCAGCGTGGAACTCGATGTCAGTCATCGCTGCAACTTCCGTTTGAGCTGCAGGATACTCGCCGTTTTCTAGGGCTCCCGCACCATTGGCAACGCAAGTCGCTGGCGGCTTGAAGCCCGTTCCACCTCGGGCGTGGGAAAGGGCATCAACAAAACCAGTTGCAGGCTGCTTATGGCTTGATGAGGGAAGCGATTGCCCGCGAACCAGGGGACGGGTCGAGCATCAAATTGCTGACAAGACTTGATCGGTCTGCTTCGGTGCGTTGTTGCGAGAGAAATTTCTTGCCCACCAAATCCCGGATTTCGATCTCAAAGCCGACGAGACGATTTGCCATCTGGGCGCGGAACTCAGGCGATGCATCGGCGGTTGACCATGGTTGGGGGCGCTTCTCTTCTTGAGCGGCCGTTAACGTGGAAAGATGTGCGGTCATCCATTCAGCGCCTTCAACAAACCGGAGCGTTCCGCAGGCTTGAACAGCCACGTAATTCCAACTCGGCGCGTTTCGGCGTGTGGATTGCCCATTGACGTACCAACGCGGGGAGATGTACGCATTGGGACTTTGGAAGATCACGGTGATTTCACATTCCTTGCAGCCCTCGACCCAGAGCGAATGTGATCGAGCAACGTGCCCGGATAGCGTCCCACAGGGGCCCTTCGCGGAAAGATCCAGCGGCAGCAGGTTGACCTCTAAGCCGCCCGCCCGGGTCACGACAGTTGTCGCAAGCGGATAGTCGCGCATGAGCTGATGTAGCTCTTCAAGATCGGTGACGGCAAATAGTGGCTGAATGTGCATATGTCTTCTGTTGGGACCACAACAGCGCCGCTGCCAATAGCAGACGAGCGCATGTCGGGATACGAACGCCGAGTTGAGCGTGGCAGGGCCTGCTGGCCATGGGTGTCACCGCAAGGTTCATCCAGATCACTGCTGGATCAACTGGACAACCTTCATGTCGGCTGCTCGCTCACCGGTCGGGCGAATCTGATCGCCCAGTTCTGGCTCGTACACAACCGGGTACTCGCTGTCGGAAAACTTCAACAAACCCAGGCGCTTGGCTTCGCTGAGTTCGGCCTGCACCTGTGCGCGGGTTTTTCCAACTTGAGCTGGTTTGGATGGGTATTTCGACGGATGGATCTCATTGAGCTTCAAGCCTGCTTCGCCTACGGCGAACATGTCACCCGTGCGGATGGCTTCTTCCAGTTCGGCTCGTACCTGTGCGCGAGTCTTGCCCAGCTGCGAAGGCTTGGATGGGTATTTGGAGGGGTTGATTTCGTTCAACTTCAACCCGGTTTCGCCGTCGGCCAGGAGGTCACCCGTGCGAATGGCTTCGACAAGCTCGGCCTTCACTTTGGCGCGGCTAAGTTGAGTGTTCTGGGCAAAGGCCGATCCAGCGGTGGCGGCGAAGATCAGGGGCAGGAGGATGCGGTTCGAGAGTTTCATTTGGATGCCTTGTGGGTGCATTTGAGGGGGGAATTGCTGTGCCTTTGTGTTTGGCACAGGAGGAACTTTAAAAATCGAGGTTGGCTGATTGAGGTGCATGTGCATGACTCCCCAATCAGCAGGCTATTGCACTAGGTCATTGCATGTCCGGGTAGCCGGCATCGCTCAAAACCGCGAGGAAAGCGCTCTTGTCCAAGGCGCTATCCATTCGAACTTCACGCGCGGGCGGATCAGTTTCGATACGGGCTTGCGGGTCAATACTCAGCAGCGCCTTTGTGACGGACCTGGCGCAGCCGCCGCAGGTCATGTTTGGAATGTGGAAGCGAATCATCTATATCTCCTGGTGGTTACTGTGTTCGACAAATGTGAGGGATGACAGCGTTGTAAAGTCAAGCGCTGGTTAACAATAATTTTGTGGTTTGCATTCAACGGCGGAGCTCATGGCTCAGCGTTTGATCGAGCCGGAGAAGGTACGCCGACCACGGTAAGCTGACCTTGCCTGGACCGACAACCGCTTTCTCTCTCCGTGGGGGTCTTTCAACATCGGCCAAAAGACCAGGTGCTTGCTAATGCGTCGATACCTCTTCGGGCGTAAAGAACACATCGGCATGCAGATCTTCAGATCGCATACCGCGTGCCGTACAGATCTGCATGGCAGCTTCGACCATGGGTGGTGGCCCGGCGACATAGGCTTTCCAGCCATCGAAATCCAGCAAGTCCTTGTTAACCGCATCGGTCACGAAGCCACTGCGCCAGCGCACATCCAGCTGAGCATCGGAGAGGACGGGCGTGAAGGTCAGGTTGGGGTACCGTTGCGCCAGATCTTCGAAATGGTCGACGAGATAGAGATCTCGGGTGTTGCGCGCGCCGAAATAGACATGGATCGGCTGCTTCAGACCGCCGGCAATGGCCGCCTCGACGATCCCTTTGATCGGCGCAAGTCCCGAGCCTCCGGCGATGCACAGGATCGGCCCCGTATGCTGCTCGCGCAAGTAGGAAGAGCCGAACGGACCTTCGACCAACACCGGATCGCCAACCCTCAGCTGCGAGTGGATGTGATGGGTCGCGGCTCCACCTGGCACCCGACGAATGTGGAATTCGAGCTCTCGCTCACCTGGCCTGCTTGCCATCGAATAGTCGCGGGTGGGTGCGCCCGGAAACGTGAGCCGAGCGTATTGGCCCGCAGCAAAGACCAGAGGGATGTCCTCGTCAATAGCGAGCTGGATGCGCTTGATGTCGTGTGTAGCGTCCTCTATCGTCGTCACACGAAAGCTCAGACGGCGGTGCGGATGGGACGGAGTTTCCTCTGCGCCGTTCACCCAGGCTACGCTCGCATCCGTTGTGGGGATCGCACGGCAGGCGAGGATCAGCCCCTGCGCCTTCTCCTCGGCCGACAGAGCGAAACGGCTGTGATCGAGAAGGTCTGCTTCACCGCTGATGAGGCGGGACTTGCAGGCCCCGCACCGGCCCGAGCGGCAACCATGCGGATAGGCAATGCCGTCGGCGAGCGCCGCTTCCAGGATCGTGGCGCCCTGCGGCACGGCGATGACGCGTCCCGCCTGGCGTATATCGACATGCTTCGTCATGGCGCGCGCTTTCGTGTGGTGGGGGACAGACCGAGTGCCTCAGACAGGCCCGGCTTTTGCGACGGGAACGTGCCGTAGAAGACCTGCTCTCCGACCAGGGTGATGGGTGCAACGCGCACACCGGTGCGCGCCTTTGCTTCTGCCATGATCGTGGGGGAGGTGAGGTCGCGTTCTTCGAACGTGATCCCTTCTCTCTCCAGCCACGCCTTCAGCATCCGGCAGTCCGGGCAGGTCGGTGTCGTGTAAATGATGACGTTCGGATGAGATGCGCTGACCATGAGGGCTTCCTTCATCTTGGTTGGGTGATAGGCCAGGCGTTGCTTCGGCTCGGGATCAATGCCCATGTGCCAGGCGCGGCGTAGGCGATGGCGTCTCAGTGCGGGCTTCTACCGTCATGGGTGCCCTGAAGCGCTTGAGCCGCAGCGCGTTGCCGAGCACGAAGACGCTGGAGAGGGCCATCGCAGCCGCGGCGAAGATCGGCGAAAGCAACATGCCATTCACCGGGTAGAGTGCGCCGGCCGCGACCGGAATCAGAACGGCGTTGTAGGCGAAGGCCCAGAAAAGGTTCTGCTTGATGTTGCGGATCGTCTCCTTGCTGAGAGCGATGGCGTTCGGCACGCCACGCAGGTCTCCCGACATCAGCACCACGTCAGCCGCCTCGATCGCCACATCGGTTCCGGTGCCGATGGCGAGCCCCACATCCGCTTCTGCGAGCGCAGGGGCGTCATTGATGCCGTCGCCCACGAAGGCGACCCGCGCGCCATGGATACGGAACTTCTTCAGTGCCGCGACCTTCCCGTCGGGCAAGACCTCAGCCGCGACTTCATCGATGCCGAGCTGCTTGGCGATCGCGGCAGCCGTAGCGGCGTTGTCGCCGGTGATCATCGCGACCTTGAGTCCGAGGGCGTGCAGCGCCCTGATGGCCTCGGGCGTCGTTTCCCTGATCGGATCAGCGACCGCGATCACCGCCGCCAGGCGGCCGTCGATGGCGGCGTAAAGCGGGCTCTTGCCTTGCTCGCCGAGACGCTGGGCGGTTGTCAGGAAGCTCGACACATCAAGGCCGAGCTGCGTCATGAACCGGTCCGCGCCAACGGCGATGGTTCGACTTGAGACCTTGGCCGACACGCCATAACCCGGTGTCGCGTCGAAGTCCTCGATGGGTGCGAGCGTGATGTTCCGCTGCTTTGCGGCTGCGACGATCGCTTCGGCGATCGGGTGCTCGGAGCGGGTCTCAACCGCGGCGACGAGTGCGAGCACCTCGTTGTACTCGAATCCCTTGGCGGGGACGAGGTCCGTCAGTTCGGGGCGTCCTTTGGTCAGCGTGCCCGTCTTGTCGAGCGCGATGACGCTCACATCGCGCAGCGCCTGCAAGGCTTCGCCCTTGCGAAAGAGAACGCCGAGCTCGGCCGCGCGGCCCGTGCCCACCATGATCGAAGTCGGCGTGGCCAGCCCCATGGCGCAGGGGCAGGCGATGATAAGAACCGCGACCGCATTGACCAGCGCGAAGGTCAGCGCCGGATCAGGGCCGAAAATCAGCCAAACCAAGAGGGTCAGCGTGGCCGCAGCCATCACCGCCGGGACAAACCACATGGTCACCTTGTCAACCAGCGCCTGGATCGGCAGCTTAGAGCCCTGCGCTTCTTCAACGAGGCGGATGATCTGTGCGAGCACGGTATTTGCGCCGACTTTGGTGACGCGGAAACTGAAAGCGCCCGTCTTGTTGATGGTGCCGCCGACAACTTCCGCGTCCACCCCCTTCGACACGGGCACCGGCTCGCCGGTGATCATGCTTTCGTCAACGTACGAGGCGCCTTCGACGACCTCGCCATCGACTGGAATCTTCTCGCCCGGACGAACGAGAACAACGTCACCGGCCTTCACCTCATCGAGCGGAATCTCGACAGCGGTACCGTTGCGCTCGACCCGCGCGGTCTTGGCCTGGAGTCCGACCAGCCGCTTGATCGCCTGCGAGGTCCGCCCTTTGGCGCGCGACTCCAGCATGCGTCCCAGCAGGATCAGGGTCACGATGACCGCAGCGGCTTCGAAATAGACATTGGCGGTGCCCTCAGGCAGCACCTCAGGGATGAAGGTGGCGACGAGCGAATAGCCGTACGCGGCCGCCGTACCCACTGAAACCAGCGAGTTCATGTCGGGGGCGCCGCGCAGCAAAGCCGGAACACCCTTCTGGAAGAAGCGCAGGCCCGGACCGAACAGCACGAGGGTGGCGAGCGCGAACTGCAGGTACCAGCTCGTCTGCTGACCCAGAACCCCCATCACCCAATGGTGCATGGCGGGAATGAGGTGGGAGCCCATCTCCAGGATGAAGACTGGCAAGGTGAGGGTGGCCGCTATGAACAGCGAGCGCCGCAATGCCCGCGCCTCGCTTTCACGGCGCTCGGCATCCTGATCGCCCGCACTCGCCGTTTCGCCGGACAAGCGGCGGGACTTGTAACCCGCCTGTTCGACCGCTGCTTCCAGGTCGGCCGTGGAGACGACCCCGGCAAGGTGGCGCACCCGAGCGCGCTCGGTCGCCAGGTTGACGCTGGCTTCGAGAACGCCCGGGACTTTTGCGAGCGCCTTCTCAACCCGGCCCACACACGACGCGCAGGTCATGTCCTCGATCGCGAGCTCGGTGGTCTCCTCGCGAACGGAGTAGCCGGCGCTCTCGATGGCGCGGACAGCCGCCTGTGGATCGGCCTCGCCGGTGAAGGTGATGTCAGCGCGTTCGGTGGCGAGGTTGACTGAAGCCGCATGCACGCCGGGGACCGCTTTCAGCGCGCGTTCGACACGGCCGACGCAAGATGCACAGGTCATGCCTTCAACCGGCAGACTCAGGCGGGTGTGCGCAGACCGGGATGGATCGGCGCCTGGATGGAGGACAACGGTGGCCATAGAACGACTCCTTGGAATGTGTGTAGAAGCAAAGGTTAAGGATGACCACGGTGGGAAGGTCAAGGCCTGCGGGTGATCTGCTGGTCAACGCGCGCGTTGGGCACGCCATCGGCTCCGCTGCAGTCCTGATCCGCCTGCGCGCAGATCTCCCAGCCACCGCCCAGCGCCTTGTAGATGCCGACAACGGCGAGCCGCTGGTGGGTGCGCGCGACGGCCAGCGCGCGTCGGCTGGCCAGGTCCGACCGCTCGGCTTCGAGCACATCCAGGTAAAACCCCTCGCCGTGCGAAAACCGCGCCCGGGCGAGACGCGCCGCTTCGCGATTTGCTGCCGACTCCAGCAGACGCAGCCCCAGAGTGCTGCCTGCAGCGCCGTAAGTTTTGAAGGCATCGTCGGTTTCCTGCAGTGCGCGCAACACCGTCTGGTCGTAGACGATCAACGCCTCTTTGGTGCGTGCTTCGCTGGCGGCGATCCGGGCGCGCACACGCCCGGTATCGAAAAGGGACCAGCGAATGACTGGACTGATGAAGCCAGCCAGCGCTGCTGCGCCACTCATCCCACTGAGACTGCCCGCAACGAGTCCAATCGAACCTTGCACCTGAACTTCAGGGTAGAGCCCGGCCGTTTCGATTCCAATCCGAGCGGTCGCCGCGGCCAGATTTCGTTCGGCCGCCGCAATGTCGGTGCGCCGTGAGAGGAGGGCGGCGGGATCGCCCACGGTGATCGTTCGAACTGTCAGCGTTTCAGCCGCAGGCGTGGCGAGGGGTGGCGTGAATGTTTGGGGCGTTTCGCCAAGGAGGATGGCCAGTGCGTTGGTGGAGGCCGCTCTGCGGTGTTCCAGTTCTGGAACGGCCCCCTCGACACGGCGCAGCGCCCCCTCTGCACGGAGCCGGTCGAATTCGCTGGCAGAGCCGGCGCTCACCAGACCTTCGACCAGGCGCAGGCCATCGCGCTGGCTTTTGATGATGTCGGCGACGACAGCGAGTTCGGCCTCGATTCCGTGAAGCTCAAACCAAGTGGCGGCAACTGCCGCAACGACGCCCGCCTGCACGCCGCGCAGCAGCGCCTCGCGGGAGCCCGCTTGCGCCTGAGCTGCCTCCACCGATCGCCGCACGCGGCCAAAGAGATCGATTTCCCAGGAAGCGTCGACCGCACTGCGGTAGGTTTCAATCTGACGTGACCGACCAGGCGGCGTTTCAACCACCCCCCGGCGACGGTTCTCATGAGCGAACGACGCACCACCGCTGGGCAGCGTGCCCTGACGGCTCTCGCCCAGCAGGGCCTTTGCCTCTTCGAGCCGCATGGCCGCGATGCCGATGTCATGGTTCGCCGCGAGCGCCCGCTGGATCAAGCTGGACAGCGCGGGATCGTCGAAGCTGCGCCACCACGCCACCTCCACGGCCCCCGAGGCCAGCCCTGCGGCTGGCTCGCCGAAGCTGGTGGGCAACTGCGATTCAGGGGTCGAAGGCTGGACGTAGTCGGGGCCCACTGCCGCACATCCGGCCAGCAGAACCAGCGCGCTCAGGGGGAGCAGAACGATGTGAAAGGGATTTTTCATGATGTGCTCTCCTCCATGTGCAATTTCGCTCTTGACCTGGGTCGCTCGAAGCGGGCCGCCAGGCCGCGCATGACCACATAAAAAACGGGTGTCAGGAACAATCCAAACAGCGTCACGCCGAGCATTCCGGCGAACACCGCGATACCCATGGCCTGTCGCATCTCAGCCCCAGCGCCGGTGGCCAGCACCAGCGGAACGACGCCGGCGATGAAGGCGATCGAAGTCATCAGGATGGGCCGCAGCCGCAGTCGGCACGCTTCGATGACCGCATCCAGCGCGCTGGATCCTTCGGCTTCTCGGTGGCGCGCGAACTCAACAATGAGGATCGCGTTCTTGGCCGCCAAACCCACGAGCACGATGAGCCCGATCTGGACGAAGACGTTGTTGTCGCCGTCCACCAGCCAGACGCCCAAGATGGCGCTCAGCAGACACATCGGCACGATCAGCAGGACAGACAGAGGCAGCAGCCAGCTGTTGTATTGCGCCGCGAGGATGAGATAGGCGAGCAGCACGCACAGCGGGAAGATGAACAGCGCCGAATCTCCAGCCAGCTTTTGCTGGTAGGTGAGGTCGGTCCATTCGAAGCTCATGCCTTCAGGCAGGACCTCCTTCGCCAAACGTTCCATGACCGCCACCGCCTGACCCGAACTGACGCCCGCCATCGCACCGCCCGAGATATCCGCGGAGGGGTAGCCGTTGTAGTGAATGACGCGGTCCGGACCCGAACTCGGCGTGACGGTGACAAACGAGGACAAGGGCAACATGTCCCCGGCCGCGTTGCGCACCTGCAAGCGGCCAATGGCTTCGGCCTGCATGCGGTGGTCCGCATCGGCTTGGGCCGTCACCTTGTAGGTGCGACCGAAGCGGTTGAAGTCGTTGACGTACAGCGAGCCGAGATAGACCTGGAGCGACTCGAACACATCGTCCAGACGGACTCCCTGGCTCTGGGCCTGGGTGCGATCGATGGCGACGTCGAGCTGCGGTGCATTGACGTCCAGGCTGGTAAGCAGCCCCGCCACCTGTCCCGACTCGGTGGCTTTCGTCATCAGGATCTGGGTCTGCTGAACCAGCGCATCAAGTCCCGCTCCTGAGCGGTCCTCGACCAGCATCTTGAACCCACCGGTCGCGCCCAGGCCGGGCACGGGTGGCGGCGGGAACACGCCGAGGAAGCCGTCGGGGATGCTGGCGAATTTCGCTTGCAGGCGACCAGCGATGGCCATCGCGTTGAGATCGGGCGTGGTGCGGTCCTTGAACGGATCCAGCATGAAGAACAACACGGCGGCGTTTGGCACGTTGACGAAACCGTTGATCGAAAGGCCCGGGAACGCCACCACGCTCTCGACGCCAGGTTCAGCCAGTGCGATCTTGGACATCTGTTTGGCGACTGCGTCGGTGCGATCCAGCGATGCCGAGTTGGGCAGCTGGGCGATCGCCACCAGATAATATTTGTCCTGTATCGGCACGAAGCCCGGCGGGACGGCCTTGAATCCGAAGAAGGTCAGCGCGAGAAGTCCGACGTAAACCAGCAGTGCCACGCCGCTGATCCTTACGACCTTGCGGACCGTGTTGCCATAAGCGTCCGGTGCGCGCTGGAACGGCCGACCAATCGCCTTAAAAAAGCGATCAGCACGGCCCCGCAGGCTGCGCGGGTCATGCACGAGACCGACACCGCGCGGCCGCAACAACATGCCGGCCAGCGCCGGGCTGAGCGTGAGCGAATTGATCGCCGACAGGATCGTCGAGATGGCGATCGTGAGCGCAAACTGGCGGTAGAACTCACCTTGCAGACCGCTCAAAAAGGCGGTGGGGATGAAAACCGCTGCGAGCACCGAGGTGATCGCAATGATGGGCCCGGTGACCTCATCCATGGCAAGCCTTGCGGCTTGCGCGGGTTCCTCGCCATTTTCGATGTGGCGCTCGACGTTTTCGACCACGACGATGGCATCATCGACAACGATGCCGATCGAAAGCACGAGGCCAAACAAGGACAAGGTGTTGAGCGAGAAGCCCATCAGGTGCATCACAGCAAAGGTGCCGATCAGCGACACCGGCACGGCCATGAGCGGGATGATGGAAGCCCGCCAGTTGCGCAGGAACAGCACCACCACGATGACGACCAGAAGAATGGCTTCCAGCAGGGTGGTTGCCACCGATTCCAGTGAGGCACGCACAAAGACCGTGGGGTCATAGGCGATGCGCGAGCTGAGTCCTTCGGGGAATCTGGCTTCCAGCCGCTGCATGGTGGTGCGCACCGCCTGGGCCACTTCGAGTGCGTTGGCACCCGGGCTCTGGATCACCTGCAACGCGACGGCCGGCTCGCCGTCCAGCAAGCTGCGCAGTGCGTAGGCGTCGGCCCCCATCTCAATGCGGGCGACATCGCGCAAGCGCGTCACCTGGCCGTCTGCGCCCGTGCGGATGATGATGTCGCCAAACTGTGCCTCGTCGGTCAACCGGCCGAGCGTATTCACCGTCACCTGGAATGCAGCACTGGAATGGGGCGCCTGCCCCACGGAGCCGGCCGCGACCTGCACGTTCTGCTCACGCACAGCGGCAATCACGTCGCCAGCTGTCATCCCTCGAGCAGCGATCAAGTTCGGGTCAAGCCACAGTCGCATGCTGTATTCGCCAGCGCCCCACACGAGCACATCGCTGATGCCCGGGATGCGGGACAGCTCGTCTCGCACCTGGAGGTAGGCGTAGTTCGAGATGTAGAGCGGGTCGTAGCGTTTGTCGGGCGACAGCAGGTGAACCACCATCAGGATGTCGGGCGAAGTCTTCTGCGTGACGACGCCTTGGCGCTGCACCTCTTCAGGCAAACGCGGCAGAGCGCGCGCGACCCGGTTTTGCACCTGGATCTGCGCCATGTCGGCATTCGTTCCCTGCGCGAACGTGACCGTCAGGACCATGCGACCGTCGGTGGCTGATTGCGAGGACATGTACAACATGCCCTCGACCCCGGTGATCGCCTGCTCGAGTGGCGCTGCGACCGTTTCACCGATCACTTTGGGATTGGCACCCGGGTAGGAGGCCGTTACCTGCACGGTCGGCGGCGTCACCGACGGATACTCGCTGAGCGGCAACTGGAAGAACGCAACGACGCCAGCGATCACCATCAACACCGAGAGCACGATGGCAAAGATCGGGCGGTCGATGAAAAAGCGTGGAAACGTCATGGCTGTGCTCCCAAGGTTTGCGGCACCGCGATGGGTGAACCGTCAATAGCGGCAGACTGTGGCGTGATCTGCATGCCCGGTCGCACCAGACCCTTGACGACGATGCGCTCGCTGGGCTCCAAGCCTTTTTCGATCACGCGCAAACCGTCGACGACTGGGCCCAGCTCGACAAGCCGGTATTCCGTCTTGTCGTCCTTTCCCACCACCAGCACGTATCGACTTCCCTGATCGGTGCCAATGGACTGATCAGAGATCAGAACCCTGGCTTGCGGCGCCCCCGTCTCCAGTTTGACCTTGGCAAAAAGACCGGGCGTCAACTGCCCATCGGGGTTGTCGACAACAGCGCGGATACGCACCGTTCCCGTTCCACGGTCGCTGGTGTTGGCGATGAAGTCGACACGGCCCGGCCTCGAATACGTCTGATCGGTGAGCAGTGCGACCATGACCTTGGCCGCCTGAGCGCCCTGGGGTGTGGCGTTGGATCGGCCAGTGGCGAGCGATCTCAAATACGTGCGTTCGTCGACATCGAAGTAGACATGCAGAGGATTGATCGAGACGATCGTCGTGAGTGGCGTCACGCCACTGGCGACGTAGTTGCCCTCGGTGACAAGAGCCTGGCCAACACGTCCACTGATCGGAGCCGTGACGTGCGTGAAACTCAGTTCCAATTGCGCAGCATCCACCGCTGCGTTGGCGGCGTCTACCTGTGCTTTGCGCGTCGTCAGCGCGGCGGTTGCGGTGTCCAGGCGATCACGAGCGACGATCTTTTGAGCGAACAGCTGTTCGGCTCGCGCGTGCTCCGCCTGGGCCAGCAACGATGCCGCTTCCGCTTCACGCAGGCGGGCTGTCGCGGCGGTCAGCGCGGCTTGGGCCACGCGAGGATCGATGAGAAAGAGCTTGTGGCCTTTTTCGACGAAGCGTCCCTCGGGCACGCTGACGTCCTGGATGTAACCGGCGACCCTGGGGCGCAGCTCAACCCGTTGGACCGCAGTCATCGAGCCGGTGAACTCGACAAATGGCGTCACCGGGCGAACGATCACCTCGGCCACGGGCACGCTCGGCGGCTTCGCTGCGGGAGTGGAAGAGGGCGCCTCTTCTTTGCATCCAGCGATAGCGAGCGCCACGCTGAGCGCCGCAGTGAGCTGGGTTACGCTTTTAACGTTCATCATCTTTTGCCTTTCTCGACTGCAGTCGACAGTGGTTGTTGCTGAGCTGAAGCAGCTCCCTGCCGCGTTTATCACTGGTGCCACGCTCGGAATGTCAAGGGCTTTTTTTGTTTGATGCGAGCGATTTGTCGCAGGCTGCCTTGGGCCGACTTGCTGCGAACCTGGTATTTTTTTGAGGGTGACCCGCCTACCTCACAGACTGCAAGGCCGTGCAAGGTGGCCCGCAACGCCAGGCGCCTCCGTTTTTTTGGCGCTGCTGGGGGATGCCCACCGTGCTGGTGGGAGTGCACCGCGCGGTGCTCGGCATGGGCGTCGGATCTCATGGCGGGGGCTCCACATCGAATGCGGCTGGCCGATGTGCCAACCGTCCCGACCATCTTCCCCAAACGCGGCGGGCCATGAGCGACGACTGGCCGACACTTTGCGCCAAGCCGCCTGCCGGAGCGATGTCCTTACGTCCGGTGCGATATGCCCGTTGTGGGGTGTGCTCCTGCGATCTCGCTGGGCGTGGTGTCAACCACACGCAGAAACGATCGCCGCATCGAGTCGGCGCTGCCGAAACCGCACTTGGCGGCCACCGACTTCACGCCCACCCCTGACGCCTCGAGCAGGCTGCGCGCCACTTCGACGCGGACACGCTCGACGAAGCGCGCCGGCGTTGTGCCCTTTTCGCTGCGAAAGACGCGCGTGAACTGGCGCGCGCTCATGTGCACGTTGGCGGCCATGCGCTCGACGCTGATGTCCTCGGCGAGGTGCTCGAAGATCCAGTTCTCCAGGTCGTCGAACGGCTTGATCGAGCTGGACTGCAGCGCGAGCAGCTTGCTGATCTGCGAGTAGCTCGCGGTCCGCCGAACGAAAAGCACGAGCCACTGCGCGATTGCGAAGGCCTTGCGTGGGCCGAAATCCTCCTCGACGAACAGCAGCGCCAGGTCGATGCCGGTGGTGATGCCGGCGGAGGTGTAGATGTGGCCGTCCTTCACGAAGATCGAACTGCGCACGATCTCGACGTCCGGGTAGCGCTCGGCCAGGTGGTCGCACCACTGCCAGTGCGTGACCACGCGCCGGCCCCCCAGCGCGCCCGACGCGGCGAGGACGAACGTGCCGAGGCAGCTCGCGCCGACGCGACGCGCCTGCAACGACATCTCTTTCAGCCAGCGCAGATAGGCCTGGTCGTAGCGGCCCGAGGGGGCCTCGGGTCCGCCCACCACCCAGAGGGTGTCGATGGGACGATCAAACGTGCGGAAGTCGGTGCCGCCGGTGACTCGCAGCCCCCGATTGATAGCGGTTGAGCCATCACGCTCAGGCGATACCAGTTCGATCTCGTAGTCGCACTGGGCGAACACTTCCAGTAGACCTGCAAGGTCCTGCACCTCGTACTCAAAATAGTCAAAATAGTCGTTCGTTTGCAATCGAGACAAGGTGATCGGAAGCACCTGTGGAGGAAGGTGTTGCTGCGCGGAAACAAGTCCCCACTATCAATGTCTGCCAATCAGTCCGGTGCAGCAGGTTCGAACGGCGACCGCACCGTAGATCGCTTGCTGCGCACCCCGCTTGTCCGCTGATCACGTTGACCCCGTGGCTTGGCCCGAATGCCGAAGGCGCAAAGCGTTCCCGATCACCGACACCGAACTCAGGCTCATCGCCAACGCCGCGATCATCGGCGACAGCAGCCAGCCGGTGAACGGGTACAGCACGCCTGCAGCCAACGGGATGCCGAGCGCGTTGTAGACGAAGGCGAAAGCGAGGTTCTGCTTCATGTTCGCCACCGTCTCGTTCGAGATGATGCGGGCCTGTGCGATGCCGCGCAGATCTCCCTTGACCAAGGTTACCTGGGCGCTGTTCATGGCGACGTCGGTGCCCGTGCCCATCGCCACGCCGACATCGGCCTTGGCCAGCGCTGGCGCATCGTTGATGCCATCGCCGGCCATCGCCACGATCCGGCCCTCACCCTGCAACTGGGTCACCAGCGCCAGCTTGTCGGCGGGCTTGACGCCACCGTGCACTTCGTCGATGCACAGTCGTGACGCGATGGCCTGTGCCGTGGTCAGACCGTCGCCAGTGGCCATGATCACGCGCAGCCCCGAGGCCTTCAGCGATGCCAGCGCCTCTGCGGTGCTGGCCTTGACGGGGTCGGACACGGCCAGAAGGCCGGCCAGTTCGCCATCCACGGCCAGTGCCATCACGCTGGCGCCTTCGGCACGCAAGGCCTCTGCCTGGTCTTTCAGCGCACCGACAGCCACGCCGCTCTGTTCCATCAGCGCCGTGCTGCCCAGCGCCAGCACCTTGCTGCCGACGGTGCCGCGCACGCCGATGCCAGTGCCTGACTCGAAGCCCTCGGCCTTCTCAAGCGTGAGCTTGCGCTCAAGAGCTGCTGCCACGATGGTCTGGGCCAGCGGGTGTTCGCTGCCCTGGTCGAGGCTGGCCGCCAGCCGCAGCACCTCGTCCTCGGTGAATCCGGGGCTGGCCACGGCGCGGTCGAAGCGCGGTTTTCCTTCGGTCAGCGTGCCGGTCTTGTCGACGATCAGGGTGTCCACTTTGCGGAGGTTCTCAATTGCCGCGGCGTCGCGGAACAGCACGCCCTGGGTGGCGGCCTTGCCGGTGGCGACCATGATCGACATCGGTGTGGCCAGACCCAGGGCGCAGGGGCATGCCACGATGAGCACCGCGACCGCATTGATCAATCCATAGACCCAGCTCGATTCACCAGCCGACGAGGGCCCGAAGATCCCCCAGGCGAAGAAGGTCATGAACGAGATGGCGACGACACTGACCACAAAGTAGCCGGCCACCTGATCGGCCATGCGCTGCATCGGCGCGCGCGAGCGCTGGGCTTGCGCCACCATCTGAACGATGCCTGCCAGCACGGTCTGCGCACCCACCTTGTCGGCGCGCATCACCAGCGCGCCGCTGGTGTTGAGCGTGGCGCCGATCAGCTTGTCGCCCGTGGCCTTGGTGACCGGCATCGGTTCACCGGTGAGCATCGACTCGTCGACCGCGCTGCCGCCTTCGAGCACCACGCCGTCCACCGGCACCTTCTCGCCCGGGCGCACACGCAGCCTGTCACCGGCATGCACGTCGGCCAAGGGCACATCGTGCTCGGTGCCATCGTCGGCCAGGCGACGTGCTGTCTTTGGCGCCAGGCCGAGCAGCGACTTGATGGCCGCGGAGGTCTGCGAGCGGGCCTTGCCTTCGAGCATTTGCCCGAGCAGCGTCAGCGAGATGATCACCGCAGCGGCCTCGAAGTACACGGCAACGTGCCCCATCGACACGAATGAGGCCGGGAACACCTGGGGTGCAACCGTGGCGACAACGCTGTAGATGAAGGCCGATCCCGTGCCCAGACCGATCAGCGTCCACATGTTGGGGCTTCGGTGAACGATGGACTGCGCGCCGCGCACGAAGAAAGGCCAGCCGGCCCAGAGCACCACGGGTAGGGTCACGGCCAACTCGATCCAGTTCTGCGTGCCCCTGTCGAACAGCGCCAGGCGGTGCCCGAACATGGCCAGCACGAAGACCACCCCGGTCAGCGGCAAGGTCCAGTAGAAGCGCCGCTGGAAGTCCAGGAGTTCCTTGTTTTCGTCCTCGTCCACGGCGGGCAAAACGGGTTCCAGCGTCATGCCGCACCTCGGGCAGTTGCCCGGTTGGTCCTGCCGGATCTCAGGGTGCATCGGGCAGGTATACACACGTCCGGGCTGGGCTGCCGCCGCGTTCGATTCGTGCGCAGCGGGAGTGTTTCCCGCTTGAGGGATATGGGGGTTCAGTGCTTCTGTCGCCATGATCACTTGCGCCTCTGGATCACGATCCATGCCAGCAGGCCCACGATGACGATCAGCAGGATCGGAATCCACACCCCGCCGTAGCCGCCCATCCAGCCGCCGTACCAGCCACCCCCATTCATCATGTGTCCGCCCTGCGCTTGAGCAAGGCTGGAGCCCAAGGCCGGGGCCGCTGCGGCGGAAAGTTTGATCTTGAATTTCACAATGTCTCCTTCTTCGGGATCAGACACGTCTCGAAGGTTTTGACACTGCGCCGCGCAGCCAAGCCCGTCTGTGCGGCGTCGAACGCAAGCGATCAGCTCAATCCGGTCCTGTCTGCCACAGGCGGCGCAGTTGCCTGCCGGGTCCAGCGTCGTCGCACCAGCTTTCGCGCTTCGCTGAACCAGAGCACGCCGCTGGCCATCGCCACACACCCCCCCCACTGGCCCGCCGAGAGTGGCACGGTGCCAAAGGCCAGGTTGAGGAGGGGCAGGTGCACCACCGCCACCTGCAGCGCCGCCGACAAGGCCACCGCGGCCCACAGCCAGCGGTTCGAGAACGCGGCCCTGAACGCGGATGCAGAAGCCGAGCGCGCGTTGAAGCAGTTGAACAGCTGCGTCAGCACCAGCACCGTGAAGGCGGCGGTGCGCGCAAGTTCCAGGCTGTGCGGGCCCGCGCACAGCCTGGCGTCCACCGGCTCGATCAGCCCGCCGGGCAGAAACAGGTCCAGCGTCAGCAGGGTCAGCATCGCCATCACCACGCCGCCTTCCACCACGCCCCACGCCATGGCCGTATCCAGAATGCCCTGGCTGCGCGGGCGCGGCTGGCGGGCCATGACATCGTCGGCAATCGGGTCCACGCCCATGGCCAGCGCAGGCCCGGTGTCGGTGATCAGGTTGATCCACAGGATCTGCGTGGCCAGCAGCGGCAGCACCACCGCGCCGCCCGATCCGGTGGCCGTGGCCTTCAGGCCAATCACACCCGCGCCCACCACGCCAGCGAACACGGTGAGCACCTCGGCCAGGTTTGACGACAGCAGGTAGCGCAGGAACTTGCGGATGTTGTCGAGCACACCGCGCCCCTCGCGCACCGCCAGCACGATGGTGGCGAAGTGGTCGTCGGCCAGGATCATGCGGGCCGCTTCCTTGCTCACCTCGGTGCCCGCCACACCCATCGCCACGCCGATGTCGGCAGCCTTCAATGCCGGGGCGTCGTTGACGCCGTCGCCCGTCATGGCCACCACCTGGCCGCTGCCCTGCAGCGCCTGCACGATGCGCAGCTTGTGCCGAGGCGCCACGCGGGCGAACACCGAGGTTTTCTGCGCGGCGGCAGCGAAGGCGTCGTCGCCCAACTTGTCGAGTTCAATGCCCGTGAGCACCGGCGCCCCGGCATCGACGATACCGAGATCGGCGGCGATGCGCGTCGTCGTGCGCGGGTGGTCGCCGGTGATCATGATCACGCGGATGCCGGCCTGGCGGGCCTCGGCGATGGCCACCGCCGCTTCCTTGCGCGGCGGATCGATGATGCCGACGGTGCCGAGGTATTCCAGACCCTGCTCAAACGCAGCCGCCTCATCCGCATCGTTTGGAATCTGCGCGTCAGTCGCCAGCGTGCGGCGCGCCACCGCCAGTGTGCGCAGCGCGTCACCGGTCATTGCTGCCACGTCGGCCAGCACCTGCGCGTGCAGGGCAGCATCGAGTGCCACCGTGGCCTCGCCGCGGCGCGCGTGGGTGCAATGCGCCAGCAGCTCATCGGGTGCGCCCTTGGTGAAGAGCACATGCGCGTCGCCGTCGGCATGGTCCACCAGCAGCGCCGACATCATCTTGCGCTGCGAGGTGAAGGGGATCTCGCCGATGCGCTCGAAGCGTTCCTCCGTCTCAGGCGTGGCCTCGCTTTTGGCCGGACCAACCAGCTTGCGTTCGGCCACCAGGAACGCGGCCTCGGTCGGATCGCCCTGGATAACCCAGATGCCGGTTTCGTTCTGCTGCAGTTGGGCGTTGCCGGCCAGGCTGCCGCCGAGCAGCACGGCCTGCAGCTCCAGGCGCAGCGGGCCTTCGGACAGCTCGGCACCCGCCGTCTCGGCGCGCCCCTCGGGGGCGTAGCCCACGCCGGTGATGTCGCTGCGGCCAGAAGCCGTCATCACCCTTTGTACGGTCATCTCGCCGCGTGTCAGCGTGCCGGTCTTGTCCGACGCAATCACGGACGCCGAACCGAGTGTCTCGACCGAGGCCAACTGCTTGACGATGGCGTGGTGGCGCGCCATGCGGCGCACGCCCATCGCCAGCACCACGGACAGGATGGCTGGCAGGCCCTCGGGCACGGCGGCCACGGCCAGCGACACCCCCAGCAGCAACACCGTAACCACATCGGCCACACCCTGGATGTCGGAGATGAGCAGGATCGTGACCACCACGACGCAAGCAATCGCCAGCGCCGCAATCCCCAGCACCTTGCCCAGGTGCGCGACCTCGACCTGCAGCGGCGTGGGTGCGTTGGGCGTGGTGTCCAGCAGGGTGGCGATGCCGCCCAACTCGGTCTGCATGCCGGTGGCTGTGACGATGGCGTGCCCGGTGCCTTGCGCCACCGCGGTGCCCTTGAAGACCATGTTCAGCCGGTCACCCAGTGCCGCAGGCGCAGGCAGCGGTGCCGCATCCTTCAGCACCGGCTCGCTCTCACCGGTCAACGGCGCCTCCAGCAGCTTCAGCGCAGCGGCCTGCACCAGGCGGGCATCAGCGCCCACGGCGTCGCCCTCGGCGAGCACCAGCACGTCCCCCTTGACGAGTTCGGCGCTGGGCACCCGGGCCACGGCACCGTCTCTCAGCACGGCCGAAGTGGCGGTGGTCATTTTCGCCAGCGCCGCCACCGCCTGCGCCGCCTTGGCCTCTTGCAGCCAGCCCAGCACGGCGTTCAGCACCACCACGCTGGCGATGACGATGGCATCGAGTGGCCAGCCGGCCACACCGGCTTGGCCACGGCCTTCGAACCACCACGCGGCCAGGGCCACGGCTGCTGCCGCACCCAGCAGGTAGACCAGGGGGTCCTGCAACTGTGCCAGCGCGCGGCGCCAGGCGGGCACGGGGGGCACCGCGCGCAACGCGTTGGGGCCGTCTGCCCTCAGCCGCTGGGCGGCCTCGTCGGCGCCGAGGCCTCGTTCCAGGTCGGTGCCGAGCGCCCGGGCCAGGTCGGTGATGTCGATCAGCGACGGATCGTCCGGGGGCGCGGTACGCCGTGCTTCGACAGGTTCTTGCGGTCGCACTAGCTGCAGCACCTGTGAGAGTCGGCACCGTCATCGAAGCAGGGTTCCCTCACCTCGCCGATGGCGAGTGCCTGCAGGTCCTTCGTGAGGCGAAGCATGGTGTTCTGGCTTTCAGCGGTCGTGAACGCAGCGCGTGGGAAATGTGCCCGATCAATGCACCCACAGCAGGTGCATGGCCCCATGGGCTGCAGGCCCGGGTATGGAGGCCCAAGATGCGCGTCCGTCAGCGCGTCGTCTGTGCGCTGACGAACATGGCGATCCATCACCGACGCCACATCCACCTCTTCGTTGCGTCAGTGATTTGTGCGGTAACGAACAGTGCGCGTTGGGTCCAAAGATCACACTCTGCCGATGGCCCGCTCGGCGCCGGCGTTCCAGGCCCAACGGTTGAAGTGAGGATTCTTGAAAGCACTGCTGCTGAAATACTGGGATCGTCTCCGATCCAGTTTCTGGTTCGTGCCGGCGGCCATGGCCTGTCTGGCCGTGGCACTGGCCGTCGCCGCCGTCGAGCTCGACAAGGCCGTCGGTGACGACTGGCTGGAGCGCCTGGGCTGGAGCTACTCCGGTGGCGCCGAGGGCGCCAGCCTGCTGCTGGGCACCGTGGCCGGGTCGATGATCGCCATCGCCGGGACCGTGTTCTCGATGACGCTGGTGGCGATGTCGCTCGCCTCGTCCCAGCTGGGGCCACGCCTGCTGCGCAATTTCATGCGCGACACCGCCAACCAGGTGGTGCTCGGCACCTTCGTGGCCACCTTCGTGTATTGCCTGCTCGTGCTGCGCACCATCCGGCGCGCCGACGAGGTGGCCTTTGTGCCCCATCTCTCTGTCAGCATTGGCGTGATGCTGGCCATGCTCAGCATCGGGGTGCTGATCTACTTCATCCACCATGTCTCGGTCTCGATCCAGGCGGATGTGGTCGTGGCCCGGGTGGGCCGCGAACTGGAAGACGGGATCGGCAGGCTGTTTCCTGGCCAGTTGGGCAAGCCTGGGTCCGAAACCTCGAACGCGCCACGAGAAGCCCGCCTGCCAGCCGCGTTTGAGCGCGAGGCCCTTCCCGTGGGATCGCTCGAAGACGGCTACCTCCAGTTGATCGATGCCGACGCCCTGATGGAGCTGGCCAGCCAGGAAGACCTGCTGCTGCGGCTGGAGCGCCGCCCCGGGCACTACCTGGTTCATGGCCAGGCGTTGGTCATGGTCTGGCCGGGGGAGCGTGTGACAGAAGCCCTGGTGGATCGGCTGAACGACGCTTTCGTGTTCGGCAACCAGCGCACGGCCAACCAGGATGTCGAGTTCTCATTCCTCCAGTTGGTCGAGATCGCGGTGCGGGCGCTGTCCCCGGGCATCAACGACCCGTTCACGGCTGTCGCCTGCGTGGATCGGCTGGGATCGGCGCTGTGCCGCCTCGCCCGACGCGACATGCCTTCCCCCTTCCGGTTTGACCTCGACGGTCGCCTGCGGCTGGTGGCGCCGGGATCCACGTTTGCAGGGATCGTCGACATGGCCTTCAACCAGATCAGGCAAAGCGCCCGGTCGAACCCGGCCGTGGCGATCCGCCTGCTCGATGCCATCGCCCAGGTCGCCGTCCACGTGCAACACGCACGGGATGCGGCTTGTCTCCAGCGCCACGCCGACATGATCGTCAAAGGGGCGCGGGAAGCCGTGCCGGAGGCGGAAGATGTGCTCGCCGTCGAGGCGCGCTTCATGTCTGCGGCCAGGGCGCTTCGCGCGCTACACGGCTGAACGGACGCCGGACACGGTGGGCAGTTGCCCGTCGTGGGCCCATGGGAGCAGCCCAACCGGGCGCCCGACCTGCGTATGTTCGCCGTCGCACAGACCGGCCCGCGTGAGCTGGCCAGACTGGTCTGGCGTCGCATGCTGCGGCAGACATTGCCGGTGTGCCACCGGCCTAGCCTGGGTCTGTGCGTATGAAACAAGAGCCCGCTGTCCACTCCCCGGGCGTCGTCGTGGCGGTCCGCGGCAGCGTCGTGGACATGCGCTTCGACGGTGGATTGCCGGCCATCCACACCCTGCTGCGCGCCGGCGACGGCGGTCGTGTTGCCATCGAAGTGCTGTCGCAGCGCGATGCGCGGCATGTGCGGGGCATCGCGCTGACGCCCACGCAGGGTCTGGCGCGCGGCATGCCGGTCGAGCACACGGGTGGGCCGCTGCAGGCGCCGGTCGGCAAGTCGATTCTTTCGCGCATGTTCGACGTCTTCGGTCACACCATCGACCGCGAGCCGCCGCTGGCCATTGGGGAGGGTGTGGCCTGGCGTTCGGTGCACCGTGCGCCGCCGCCGCTGGTGCGCCGTTCGACAAGCTCCGAAGTGTTCGAGACCGGCATCAAGGCCATCGACGTGCTGACCCCGCTGGAGCGTGGGGGCAAGGCGGGCCTGTTCGGCGGCGCCGGCGTCGGCAAGACGGTGCTGCTGACCGAGATGATCCACAACATGGTCGGGCATCAGCAAGGTGTGAGCATCTTCTGCGGCATCGGTGAACGTTCGCGCGAAGGCGAGGAGTTGTACCGCGAGATGCAGGCCGCCGGCGTGCTGCCGCACATGGTGATGATCTTCGCGCAGATGAACGAACCGCCCGGCGCGCGCTTTCGCGTCGGCCACGCGGCGCTGACCATGGCCGAGTACTTTCGCGACGACGAGCACCGCGACGTGCTGCTGCTGGTCGACAACATCTTCCGCTTCATCCAGGCCGGCGCCGAGGTCTCGGGCCTGATGGGGCAGATGCCGTCGCGCCTGGGTTACCAGCCGACGATGGGCACCGAACTGGCGGCCCTGGAAGAGCGCATCGCCAACACCGACAGCGGCGCCATCACCGCGATCCAGGCGGTGTACGTGCCGGCCGACGACTTCACCGACCCCGCCGCGGTGCACACCTTCTCGCACCTGTCGGCGTCCATCGTGCTGTCGCGCAAACGCGCCAGCGAGGGCCTGTTTCCAGCCATCGACCCGCTGCAGTCCAGCTCGAAGATGGTCACGCCAGGCATCGTCGGTGAGCGCCACTACACGCTGGCGCAGGCCATCCGCCGCACGCTGGCCCAGTACGCGGAGCTGAAGGACATCATCGCGATGCTCGGGCTGGAACAGTTGTCGCCCGACGACCGCAAGGTGGTGGCGCGCGCGCGCCGGCTGGAGCGTTTCCTCACGCAGCCGTTCTTCACGACCGAGCAGTTCACCGGCCTCACCGGCAAGCTGGTGAGCCTGGCCGACGCGCTGGACGGCTGCGAACGCATCCTGGCCGACGAGTTCAAGGACCTGCCCGAGAGCGCGCTGTACATGATCGGCGCGGTGGATGAAGCGATGGCCAAGGCGAAAGGGAAAGCCAGGCCGGATACCCAACCCGGGTCCGAACTGCCGCCTGTGAAGGAGGAAGCGCATGCCCTCGATGACACTTAGGGTGCTGCTGCCCTTCGAGGTGTTTGCCCATGAGCAGGGTGTGACGAGCATCGTCGTCGAGACAGCGCAAGGTTCGTTTGGCCTGCTGCCGCAGCGGCTCGATTGTGTTGCAGCTTTGGTGCCGGGCATCCTGAGCTTCGAGACCGCATCGCAAGGCGAAGTGTTCCTGGCCGTGGACGAGGGCGTGCTGGTCAAGACGGGCCCGTCTGTGGTGATCTCGGCGCGGCGTGCGCTGCGCGGCGACGATCTTTCCCGCCTGCGGGACGCCGTTGAGCAGGAGTTCCTGACGCTGGACGCTCAAGAAGAAGCCATGCGCACCGAGATGGCCCGGCTGGAGACCGGTTTCATGCGCCGGTTCGTTTCGATGCGGGATGGTCCGTCATGACCCAGGACCCCAAGCCCACCCGCTCAGGGCCACCGCCAGGCGATCAAACCCTGGCCGAACAGGTGGGCGCCCGGGCGGCGCGCAAGCTCAGGGCGCGCCGCAGCGGCACGCCGGGGGTCTGGTTCGGCCTCGGCATGATGGGCTTGATCGGCTGGTCGGTGGTCGTGCCCACGCTGCTGGGCGCTGCGCTCGGCCTGTGGCTCGACCAGCGGTATCCCGGTGGTCGTACGTGGACCCTGGCGTTGCTGATGGCCGGGTTGACGCTCGGCTGCCTGAACGCTTGGCACTGGGTGTCGAAGGAAGAGCGGGCGATGCACGACGAGCTGGAGGACGGCGATGCCTGAGCACGGCAGCGGGTTCCTGGTCTGGGCGGGCGCGCTGCTGGCGGGCGGCGTGCTGGGGGCCGTCTTTTTTGGGGGCCTGTGGTGGACGGTGCGCCATGCTGCCTCGTCGCCGACCCCGGCTCGCTGGTTCCTCGGCAGCATGGTCCTTCGCACCGCCTTTGTTCTGGCGGGGTTCTACGCCGTCGGTGCCGGCCAGCCTGCGCTTATGGGGCTGTGCCTGCTGGGTTTTCTGCTGGCGCGCGCCATCGTGCTGCGTGCGACGAAACCCGCCCCCGATGCAGCGACGGCATCAGGAGTGCCCCCATGCGCCTGACACCCGACGAATGGATCTTCTGGCAGCAAGGTTTCATCAAGCTGAACGCCACCATCGTCTTCACCTGGGCGCTGATGGCGGTGCTCGTGATCGGGGCTGCGTTGATCACACGCAACCTGGCCACCGGCCATCAACGCTCGCGCTGGCAGAACCTGCTGGAGATCGTGGTCACCGCGATCGTCAGCCAGATCGAGGACGTCGGCCTGAAGGAGCCGCGCCGCTACCTCGGGTTCCTCGGCACGCTCTTTCTGTTCGTCGCCGCATCGGCACTGGCCACCGTGGTGCCCGGCTTCGAGCCACCCACCGCGTCGCTGTCGACCACCGCGGCGCTGGCGCTGTGCGTGCTGGTGGCGGTGCCCCTGTTTGGCATCTCGGGCCAGGGCCTGCTCACCTACCTGAAGTCGTATCTGGAACCGACACCGATCATGTTGCCGTTCAACCTGATCAGCGAAATCTCGCGCACGCTGGCGCTGGCCGTGCGCCTGTTCGGCAACATGATGAGCGGCGCCATGATCATCGCCATCCTGCTGTCGATCACGCCCTTCGTCTTCCCTATCGTGATGACATTGCTGGGCCTGCTCACCGGCATGGTGCAGGCCTACATCTTCACCATCCTGGCGGCGGTGTACATCGCCGCCGCGACTAGCGGTCCGAAGCGCAGCCAGCCGAAGCCACCGCCCACGGCGGCGGCCTGAGCCGTCTCGCGTTCTCATCTTTTCCTCACTTCAAGGACACCCCCATGGACTCACTCACCTGGATCGCCGTCGCGTCCATCGTCATGGCCGGTCTGACCACCGGGTTCGGCACCATGGGGCCGGCGCTGGCCGAGGGCAAGGCGGTGGCGGTGGCGATGACCTCGCTGGCCCAGCAGCCCGATGCCTCGGCCACCATCACCCGCACGCTGTTCGTCGGCCTGGCGATGATCGAGTCGACAGCCATCTACTGCTTCGTTGTGTCGATGATCCTGATCTTTGCCAACCCGTTCTGGAACGCGGCGCTGGCCGCCGCCACCCAGGCGGCAGGGAAGTAGACCGTGCTGATCGACTGGTTCACTGTCGGCGCGCAGCTGCTGAACTTCCTCATCCTGGTGTGGCTGATGAAGCGCTTCCTGTACCAGCCGGTGCTGGACGCCATCACCGCACGCGAGCAGAAGATCGCGGCCGAACTGGTGGACGCCGCCGCGACCCAGACCCGGGCGACGCAGCAGCAAGAAGAATTCCGGCAGAAGAACGAAGCCTTTGACGAACAGCGCGCCGGCTTGCTGCAGCAGGCCAGGGACGCCGCGAAGGCCGAGGGCGAACGCCTGCAGGTGCAAGCCCGCGAAGCCGCCGATGCGGCCAACGCCGCGCGCGCCAAGGCGCTGCTGGCCGACGCAGAGCATCTGCGTGCCGACATCACCCGCCACACACAGGAGCAGGTGTTTCACATCTCGCGCCGGGTGCTCGGCGACCTGGCATCGGTGAGCCTGGAGCAGCGGGCCAGCGAGGTGTTCATCCAGCGCCTGCGGGCCATGGACGGCACAGAACTCGTCACGCTCGGCGCGGCACTCAAGGCCGCGTCCGATGCCGAGCCAGCCTTGCTGCGCAGCGCCTTCGAGCTGCCAGAAGCGCAGCGGTCGGCGATCCAGACCGCGCTGGCGGAATCGTTCGGGCAGCCGGTCGCGCTGAAGTTTCAGACCGCCCCCGAACTGGTCAGCGGCATTGAACTCTGCGCGCAAGGGCAGAAGCTGGCCTGGAGCATTTCGGACTACCTCGCTGCTTTGTCGGACGGCCTGGAAGACCGGCTTCGCGTGAGGGAGACCGCGTGACCTCCGCGCCGCCCGATCTCACGTCGCTGCAAGGCGCGCTGGACGAAGCCCTTGCCGCCATCCGCCAGCGGCTGCAGGCTTTCCAGCCACAACTGCGGCCCCGCGAGGTGGGCACGGTGGCCAGCGTCTCCACCGGCATCGCGCGCGTGCAGGGGCTGCCGCACGTGGGTTTCGAGGAACTGCTCCAGTTCCCTGGCGGCCTCTCGGGCATCGCGTTCAACCTCGACGAGGACGGTGTCGATGTCGTGCTGCTGGGCGATCATGCCCACCTGCACGCCGGCCAGGAAGTGCAGCGCACCGGGCGCGTGATGGACGTGGCCGTGGGCGATGCGCTGCTGGGCCGCGTGATCGACCCGCTGGGCCGTCCGCTGGACGGTCTGGGGCGCGTGGCGACGACCGAGCGCCTGCCCATCGAGCGGCCGGCCGCGGCCATCATGGACCGCGCCCCTGTGACCGAGCCGCTGCAGACCGGCCTCAAGGTCGTCGACGCGCTGATTCCCATCGGCCGCGGCCAGCGCGAGCTGATCCTGGGCGACCGCCAGACCGGCAAGACGGCGATTGCCATCGATGCCATCTTCAACCAGCGTGGCAAGGGCGTGCTGTGCGTGTACTGCGCCATCGGCCAGCGCGCTTCCGCCGTGGCCAAGGCGGTGGCGAAGCTGCGCCAGAAAGGGGCGCTGGAATACACCGTGGTGGTGGTGGCCGAAGGCAACGACGCGCCGGGGCTGGCCTACATCGCGCCCTACGCCGCCACCAGCATCGCCGAACATTTCATGGAGGCGGGGCGCGACGTGCTGATCGTCTACGACGACCTGACCCACCACGCACGCGCCTACCGAGAACTGTCGCTGCTGCTGCGCCGCCCGCCGGGGCGCGAGGCCTTTCCGGGCGACATCTTCTACATCCATTCGCGCATGCTGGAGCGCGCCACGCATCTGAACGGGGCGCGTGGCGGCGGCTCCATGACGGCGCTGCCCATCATCGAGACCGAGGCGCAGAACATCTCGGCCTACATCCCGACCAACCTGATCTCCATCACCGACGGGCAGATCGTGCTGTCGCCCTCGCTGTTCGCACTGGGCGTGTTGCCGGCGGTCGATGTCAGCACCTCGGTTTCGCGGGTGGGCGGCAAGGCGCAGCGCGCAGCCTACCGCGCGGTGGCTGGCGACCTCAAGCTGGCCTACGCGCAGTTCGAGGAACTCGAAACCTTCGCCCGCTTCGGCGCCCGGCTCGACGACGACACCCGGCAAGCCATCGCCCACGGCCAGCGCATCCGCGCCTGTCTGGCCCAGCCGGAGTTCTCGCCGGTGTCGGTGCCGGCGCAGATCGCCATCCTGCTGGCGCTGAATGCGGCGCTGTTCGACCCGGTGCCGCTGGAGCACATGGCCGACGCACAACGCGCCGTGGAAGACGCCGTCAAAGGGTTGCCGGATGACACGCTCGAGCGGCTGGCCGATGCCGAAAAGTTGACCGACGCCGACCGCGAGCAGGTCACCGAAGCGGCCCGCCTGGCACTCGACATCTTCCTTGCGCAGGCGCAAGCCAGCCCGGGCCGGGATGGGGGCGACCCAGGAACGGCAACCGACCCCACGACATGACACTTTTGACCAACCACCCAGGAGACCCCATGAAGATCCAACTCAACACCGATGACCACATCCAAGGCACCGAGGCCCTGGCTGCCCGGGTGAGCGCCATGGTCGAGCAGGCGCTGGAGCGCTTCAGAGAACACGTCACCCGGGTGGAAGTCCATCTGAGTGACGAAAACGGTGGCAAACAGGGCCAGAAGGATCAGCGCTGCATGCTGGAGGCCCGCTTCGAAGGTCGGCAGCCCGTGGCGGTGACCGAACACGCCGCCACGCTGGATCAGGCGGTACACGGCGCTGCGTTGAAACTGGAGCGTCTGCTGGACAGCACCCTCGGGCGGCTGAACGAGCACCGCGACAAGGCGTCTGGCCCGGGCATGTCCGGTACGGATGCTCCCGAGCAGCGCTGATGGCCAACACCACGACCGCACTGCGACGCCAGATCGGCAGCGCCAGTGATCTGAGGTCCGTGGTGCGCACCATGAAAGCCTCGGCGGCGTCGGCCATCGGTCAATACGAAAGCTCGGTAGCCGCACTCGGCGACTACGCGCGCACGGTCGAACAGGGCCTGAGCGTGTGCCTTCGCTCGGTTGATCCGAAGGACCTGCACGCGCAGGCCCGCCTGAGAAAAACCGGTGCCGCCGCCGTGCAGGCCATCGTGTTCGGCTCCGATCAGGGACTGGTGGGCCGGTTCAACGAGGTCGTGGTCGAGCACGCCATGGCCCACCTCGGTTCGATGCCAAAGAAGGCGCGGGTCTGGGCGGTCGGCGAACGGGTGCAGGCGCGCCTGCTCGACGCGGGCCTGGCGCCCGCCGGCTCGTTCCTGGTGCCGGGATCGGTGGGGCTGATCACGCGCCTGGTCGGTCAGATCCTGCTGGAGGTTCAGACGCCAGGGCGCGAATTGGCGGGCGTGGCGCATGGCGGGGTGCTGATGCTCTTCTACAACCGCCCGACCGGAGTCAGCTACGAACCGGTGTGCCAGCGTCTGCTGCCGCTGGATGAACGCTGGCAGCGCGAACTGGCCCGCCGGCCCTGGCCCACGCGCCAGCTGCCCGAGGTGCTGGGCACCGGCCCCGTGGTGCTGCGGGCCTTCGTCCGCGAGCACCTGTTTGTTTCGCTGTTCCGCGCCAGCGCGGAGTCTCTGGCCAGCGAAAACGCGAGCCGCCTGGCGGCCATGCAACGCGCCGATCGCAACATCGCTGAACTGCTCACGGATCTCGGCGCCCGGTTTCACCGGATGCGCCAGAGCGGCATCGACGAAGAGCTGTTCGACGTCGTGGCCGGGTTCGACGCCATGGCGCCTCAGGCGATGCCCGGTGGATGAATCCAATAAGTTCGGTAGCGAACAGACGAGCCGCTTTCGGGAAACTACCTTGGGCCATCCCTTGCTCCCTGGAGTGTTTATGTCGCAACCGAACACCGCCATCTACGACTACATCGTCCGGGAGCTGGCACCCGCTGAACATGAGCCCGACGAGGCTCCGATCACCATCGTCTGTGAGCCGTTGAGCACCTTGGACGGTTCACCCGCCCGCGGCCGGATTGCCTTGCGCCTGATGGCGGGCACCACGCCTGAAGAAGCGCGGGGCATCGCGAGCCTGCTCCAGGCCAGGGTCAAGGGCTTGTGCCACCTGGATGCGTCGGACGGCGAAGCCGCATGAACGCGACAAGCGCCGTGCCCAAACCAGCGCCTTCCCCGGCCCCCGCCAAGCTGGGTCTCGGCCTGCTGGTGGCGCTGGTGGTCGGTTCCATCATCGGCAGCGGCATCTTCGGCCTGCCGCAGAACATGGCGTCGGGTGCCGGGGCCGGAGCCATCCTGATCGGCTGGACCGTCACTGGCGTCGGCATGCTGCTGCTGGTGCGGGTCTACCAGATGCTGTCGCTGCGCAAGCCCGAGCTCGACAACGGCGTCTACGCCTATGCCCGGGCCCTGTCGGGCGAATACGTCGGCTTCAACTCCGCCTGGGGATACTGGGTCAGCGCCTGGATCGGCAACGTCGGCTACCTGGTGGCGGCCTTCGGTGCGCTGGGCTACTTCTTCCCGATATTCGGCAATGGCAATTCGCCGGCGGCCATTCTCGGCGCCTCGGTGGTGCTCTGGGGCATCCACTTCATGGTGCTGCGCGGCATCCAGGGCGCCGCGGTGCTCAACGCGGTGGTCACGGCGGCCAAGATCGTGCCGCTGCTGCTGTTCATCGTGCTGGTGGCGCTGGCCTTCCAGATCGACACCTTTCGCCTCGACTTCTGGGGCGATGCCCAGCTTGGCTCGGTGCTCGACCAGGTCAAGAGCACGATGCTGGTGACGGTGTGGGTGTTCATCGGCATCGAAGGCGCCAGCGTGTATTCGGCGCGCGCCAAGAAGCGTGAAGACGTGGGCCGCGCCACCGTTATCGGCTTTTTGATCTGCCTGCTGCTGCTGATGTCGGTTTCGCTGCTGTCGCTGGGTGTGTTCAACCAGCCCACGCTGGCCGGGCTGAAGAACCCGTCGATGGCCGGGGTGCTGGAAAGCGCTGTCGGCACCTGGGGCGCGGTGCTGATCTACGTCGGCCTGATCGTTTCGGTGGGCGGCGGTTTCCTGGCCTGGATGCTGCTGGCCGCCGAATCGCTGTTCACCCCGGCCGGCGGCGGCGTGATGCCCAAGTGGCTGGCGCAGCCCAACCGCCAGGGCGTGCCCGCCAACGCGCTGTGGCTCACCAACGGCATGGTGCAGCTGTTCCTGGTGCTGACGCTGTTCTCCGAGGCGTCTTACCTGGCGCTGATCTCGCTGTCGACCGCGATGATCCTGGTGCCCTATCTGTTCAGCGCCGCCTATGGCCTGTCGCTGGCGTGGCGGGGTGAGGGCGCCCGGGCCGCCCACCAGCGCAGCGACACGCCCATCGCCGCGCTGGCCACGCTGTACTGCGTGTGGCTGCTGTACGCCGCGGGCTTCAAGTACCTGCTGCTGAGCGCCTTGCTGTACGCGCCGGGTGTGCTGCTGTACGCGTGGGCCAAGCGCCAGCGCAAGGAGCGCGTGTTCACGGTCTGGGAGTGGGCGATCCTGGCCGGCCTGGTGGCGCTGGCGGGGGTGGCGGCCACGATGCTGGCCACCGGAAAGCTGGGCCTGTGAGCGACCGCTTCATTCCATTCCATAGAAAGCCCACACCATGACCTCAGGCCTGCATTCCGAAGTCGGCCGCCTGCGCCGCGTGCTGGTGTGCCGGCCCGGCCTGGCGCAACGGCGGCTGACCCCGGCCAATTGCCGCGAGCTGCTGTTCGACGACGTGCTCTGGGTGTCGCAGGCGCGCAATGACCACGATGCCTTCACCAACGCGATGGTGAACCGCGATGTCGAGGTGCTGGAGTTGCACGATCTGCTGGCCACCATCGTGGCCGACCCGGTCGCCCGCACCTGGCTGCTCGACCGCAAGCTCGGCCCAGGCACCGTTGACGCCGAACTGGCGTTGCAGCTGCGTCCCTGGCTGGAAGCTTTGCCACCCATGCGTCTGGCCGAACACCTGATCGGTGGCCTGGCGCGCGCCGAGCTGCCGTTCGAACCCGAGGGTCTGCTGGCCCGTTTTGCCACGGCCACCGACTTCCTTCTGCCGCCCCTGCCCAACACGCTGTTCAGCCGCGACAGCAGTTGCTGGATCGGGAAGGGCGTGGTTCTGTGCCCGATGTACTGGCCCGCGCGCCGGCAAGAGACGCTGCTGACGGCCGCGGTCTACCGCTTTCACCCGCTGTTCGCCGGCAAGGTCACCACCTGGTGGGGCGACCCCGACCAGGACCACGGTGGCGCCACGCTGGAAGGCGGCGACGTGATGCCGCTGGGCCAGGGCGTGGTGCTGGTGGGCATGGGCGAACGCACGTCGCCACAGGCCGTGAGCCAGCTGGCCCGGGCGCTGTTCGCAGCGGGTGCCGCCACCCGCGTGCTGGCCGCGCAGATACCGAAGTCGCGCGGCGCCATGCACCTCGACACCGTGTTCACCTTCTGCGACGTCGATCTGGTGACGACTTTCCCGGAGATGGTGAACGCGATCCGCGTGCACAGCCTTCGCCCCGGGGATCAGGAGGGTTGTCTGGACGTGCGCACCGAGACCGAACCCTTCCTCGACGTTGTGGCTGCTGCACTGGGCCTGCCCCGGCTGCGCTCGGTCGACACCGGCGGCGACGCCTGGCAGTCCGAACGCGAACAGTGGGACGATGGCAACAACCTGCTGGCGCTGGCGCCCGGTGTGGTGATGGGCTACGCCCGCAACACGCACACCAACACCCTGCTGCGCAAGGCCGGCGTCGAGGTCATCACCGTCTCGGGCTCCGAACTGGGGCGCGGCCGCGGTGGCAGCCACTGCATGTCGTGCCCGATCGAGCGCGATGCGCTCTGACCTTCCATCCCCTGACGAAAGTGCCCCATGAGTTTCAACTTGCGCAACCGCAGCCTGCTGGCGCTGAAGGACTTCGCGCCCGATGCCATCCGCTTCCTGCTCGATCTGGCCGTCGAGCTCAAACGCTCGAAGGCGGTGGGCAATGAACTGCCGCGCCTGAAGGGCAAGAACATCGCGCTGATCTTCGAGAAGCCTTCAACGCGCACCCGCTGCGCCTTCGAGGTGGCGGTGCACGACCAGGGTGGACACGTCACCTACCTGGATGCGGGCAGCTCCCAGCTCGGCCACAAGGAATCGCTGAAGGACACGGCCCGGGTGCTCGGGCGCTACTACGACGGCATCGAATACCGGGGCTTCCACCAGAGCGTGGTCGAGGAGCTGGCGCGCTTTGCCAAGGTGCCGGTGTGGAACGGCCTCACCGACGAAGCGCACCCGACGCAGATCCTGGCCGACCTGATGACGATGCAGGAGTTCGGCGAGAAGCCGTTGCACGATTTGAGCTTCTGCTACCTGGGCGACGCCAGCTTCAACATGGGCAGCTCGCTGCTGGTGGGCGGCACGCAGATGGGCATGGACGTGCGCATCTGCTCGCCCGCCGCGCTGCAGCCGCCGCCCGAGCTGGTGGCGGAGATGCGCGAGCTGGCCCGCACCACCGGCGCACGCATCACGCTGGAGACCGATCCTCTGAAGGCCGTGGCCGGCGCGGATTTCCTCTACACCGACGTCTGGGTGTCGATGGGCGAAGACGACGCGGTGTGGACGCAGCGCATCGAGCAGTTGATGCCCTACCAGGTGACGACCGCCCTGATGCAGGCCACCGGCAAGCCGCGCACGCGGTTCATGCACTGCCTGCCCGCCTTTCACAGCCTGGACACCGAGGTCGGTCGCGAGGTGCATGAGAAGTACGGGCTGAGCGAGATTGAGGTCACCGACGAGGTGTTCGAGTCCGACGCCTCCATCGTTTTCACGCAGGCTGAAAACCGCATGCACACCATCAAGGCCGTGCTGGTGGCCACACTCGGATGACTTTTTCTGGAGCACGGACATGAAGGTGGTGGTCGCCCTGGGCGGCAATGCGCTGCTGCGCCGCGACCAGCCGCCCACGGCGGATAACCAGCTGGAGAACATCCGCCGCGCTGCAGCCCAGCTGGCCCGGGTGGCCGAACAACACGACCTGGTGCTGACGCACGGCAACGGTCCGCAGGTGGGCCTGCTGGCGCTGCAGGCCGCCGCTTACGTGAAAGTCGAGGCCTATCCACTGGACGTGCTGGGGGCACAGACCGACGGCATGATCGGCTACCTGCTGGAGCAGGAACTGGCCAACCTGCTGCCGGACACGCGCACGGTGACGACGTTGATCACGCGCGTGGAAGTGGATCTGCAGGACCCCGCCTTCCAGCACCCCACCAAACCGATCGGGCCGGTCTATTCGAGGGCCGATGCCGATCGCGTGGCCGCCGAAAAAGGCTGGGTCATGGCGGCGGACGGCGATGCCTTCCGGCGCGTCGTCGCATCGCCGCTGCCGGTGCGTGTGCTCGGGCTGCAGGCGATACGCTGGTTGCTGGAACACGGCGCGCTCGTCATCGCTGCGGGTGGCGGGGGCATACCGGTGGCGCGTTCCGGCGAGGGTGGCGAACAGGGACTGCACGGGGTTTCGGCCGTGATCGACAAGGACCTCTGCACCAGCCTGCTCGCGCGCGAGTTGCAGGCCGACGTGCTGGTCATCGCCACCGATGTGCCGGCGGTCTACCTCGACTGGGGCCAGCCCACGCAGCGCGCCATAGGCCAGGTCACGCCGCAGGTCCTCGCCGGGCACGACTTCGCGGCGGGCTCGATGGGCCCGAAGGTCGAGGCGGCGCGGGCCTTCGTGCTCGCCACGGGCCAGCGCGCCGTGATCGGTTCGCTCGACCACATCGAGGACCTGCTCGCCGGCAGCGCGGGCACCCAGGTCTGCCTGGCTTCGGCCGGTGGAGCAGACACGCTGTGAAGCCCGTCGATGGTCCCGCCGCGTGGTGGGGCCTGTTCAAGCAGGTGGCCAGTTCGTGGCCCGACACCTCGGCTCTCTATTCAAGATTCCCACATGCACACCTTCAAAATCTACCGCTACGACCCGGACCTCGATACCAAGCCCTACATGCAAACGTTGGAGCTCGTCGTCAACCCCGGTGATCGCATGTTGCTCGACGTGCTCATGCGCCTCAAGGCCCTGGACCCGGGCCTGTCGTTTCGGCGCTCCTGCCGCGAAGGCATCTGCGGATCGGACGCCATGAACATCAACGGCAAGAACGGCCTGGCTTGCATCACCAACATGAACACGCTGCCGCGCGTGGTGACGCTCAAACCCTTGCCGGGCCTGCCGGTGATCCGCGACCTGATCGTCGACATGACAGGGTTCTTCCAGCAGTACCACTCGATCAGGCCCTACCTCATCAACGAAACGCCCGCCCCGGAGCGGGAGCGCCTGCAGTCCACCGAGCAGCGCGAAGAGCTCAACGGGCTGTACGAATGCATCCTGTGCGCGTGCTGCTCATCGGCCTGTCCGAGCTTCTGGTGGAACCCGGACAAATACGTCGGCCCGGCCGGCCTGTTGCAGGCCTACCGCTTTCTCGTCGACAGCCGCGACACGGCCACCGCGGAGCGACTGGACTACCTCAACGACCCGTTTCGACTGTTTCGTTGCCGCGACATCCTGAACTGTGTGGACGTTTGCCCCAAGGGACTGGTCCCTGCGGGGGCCATCAGCAAGATCAAGGAGATGATGGTTCGACGCAGCATCTAGCCACGAGCACAGTCGCCGTACCTGCGGCTTGCCGACATTGCTTGGAATTCGCGCTGCTTGTGCCTGCGAGTTGAATTGTCGCAAGGGACGCATTGAGATCGGCATGTTCGAACGACGGTATTAGCCAACTCCGCTTTCCACAATGACGGCTACGAAAGTCCGCCGAGGTTGACCGGTCAGTAGAGCAGTCGTTCAACCCTTTCATCCTTGAATGACAGGTGTCCTCGGTTGCCGATATTCAGGCGAGCAAATTCACCGGCAGCAACCAGCGTTCACCTGACCTTGGTCACGCCCGAATAAACTGCTGTTCCTGGCCGGGCTGGGTCGGATGGTCAACCAGTCCAAAGCGGTCGCTCGGGATGGGGCAACAGCCGCTCAGTTCATTCCCCCTCGAGGTGCCGTGGACGCCGCGGACGGTCGATGGGCACCGGTAGTCTTGATACCGTCACCGCAGAGCACAATACCGTCATTGCGCCGACCGGCTGGGCAAGCGATACCGTCAAAGCCGCCAACTCGGGCCACGATCGCGTGGCAAGCTCCAAATATCGACACTTCATGGCCAGTAGTTATAAAAAAGAGTTGTTTTGTGCAATCGCAGGCGACGGAAAGCAAGTCGGTATCGACCTCGTTATGGTCCGCAGAGCCACGGATTTCACCTATGAGCCGGCTACCTGCCATTGACAATAGCGTGGGAGTGAACGAGGCGATACCGTCTCGGGGAGCATGAAGCCATGTGCCAAGGGGCCATCTTCCGCCGAGACCACCGTCGGTGGTATTTTTGGGGCCATGAGTCACCAGTTGTCTTTGCTTGACCCCGTTGAGGTCCCGCCAGTGCACGGGCGGCACAACCTGTTCTTCGCGCTCATGCCGCCTCCGGCTGTCGCCGAACAGGTCAACCTGGCGGCCGTGCAATTGCGTCGTGCCCACGGGTTGACGGGCAATTTGATCGGCGCAGACAGATTGCACGTGTCCCTGCATGCCGTCGCGCCGGATGTTTCGCCCCTGACGGTTGATGCGGCACGGTTCATCGCGGCACGCGTGGACTCACCGAGATTTGAGGTGGTGTTTGATCGGGTGCAGAGCTTTGATATCCATCGCGCAGGCACCAATCCGGTCGTCTTGTGGCATTCGGACCACCGCTCCCTGACCGGCCTGCATCGACTGCACAAGCTGCTGCACCTGGAAGTCCGCCGGGCTGGTTTGCCCCTGCCAGCGAACCATGGTTTCAATCCTCACATGACCCTGCTGTACGACCGCCAAATCGTCCCCGCACAGGCCATCGAACCCGTTCGCTGGACGGCCACCGAATTCGCGTTGATTGACAGCCACGTAGGCGATGGTTGCTACGAATGCTTGGGCACCTGGCCTTTGCATCCATGACGGGCCGGATCAACCGGCGCGTGTTCGTGGCAGGGCTGGCGGCCACGCCCTGGGCCCGCGTGTGGGCCCAGAGCGGCCCCTCTGAACTGCGATGGAAGGCCGAACTTGACGCTTTCGCCGCGGCCGACCGGCAACAGCTGCCGGCGCCCGGGGGCGTGCTGTTCGTGGGCAGTTCGTCGGTCCGGATGTGGACCGGCCTGGAAAACACCTTCCCCGAGCAGCCGGTGGTGATCCGGCGCGGCTTTGGCGGCTCGCGCCTGTCGGACTGTGCCGACCTGGTGCACCGCCTGGTGTTGCCTTACCGGCCGCGGCTGGTGGTGCTCTACGCGGGTGAAAACGATCTGACCGAGGGTGCCGGACCGCAGGACCTGCTGAGCCACTTTGTGCGGTTCGTGAAGCAGGTACAGACCGCGCAGCCGAACACGCGGATCGCCTACCTGTCGATCAAGCCCAGCCCCTCGCGGCTGGCGCACATGATGACGATGCGCGAAGCCAACCTGCTGATCCAGACCCATGTGCTGGCTCATGACGACCTCGACTACATCGATGTGCACACCGCCATGCTGGACAACGACGGCCGGCCGAGAGCCGAACTGTATGTGCGCGACCAGCTTCACCTGAGTGCCGAGGGCTATGGCCTCTGGCGCCAGATCGTGTCAGCGCACCTGCGGCCCTGAAGGCCACACCAGCGCAGGGCGCCAGCCGGTGCGCTCAAGGGTCTCCACCGCCATCGCCACCGCCAGCAGACCGGCAAATGCGCTGGCCAGCAGCGCGACATCGGTGGTCCAGGGCCTCACGACCTCGGTGGATCCGAAAAAGGCGAGTGTGAAGAGCGCGATCACGACGTGTGCACAAAAAACCGACAGCGAGTTGCGCCCCAGCAGTTCCAGTGGCAAGGGGCGAGGCAGCACCCGTTTCAACCAAGGGCCGGCCGACACCAGCAAGATAAAAACGCTGGCAAAGTTCAGGACACGCAGCGGCCCGAGCGACCATTTGTCGAGCAACTGGCCGACCGCGGGCACACCGGGCATCGGGTCCTGGCCCACCATGTGGCGCCACAACAGCATGCCCGCTGCATAGAGCGTCGCCGGCACCAGCAGCCACCACGGGAAACGTGGCAACGGCGGCTGCCGCGCGCCAAGCCACAGGCCGGCCACCCACAGCGCCTGCCAGGCCAACCCATGGAAGGCGCCCATGTCTTTGTAGGGCACGGAAAAACCGGTGCCTTGGACGAACCCCTCGTACAGCGCCTGACCCAGACCCCATTGTTGTGCCAGCCAGAGCAGGGCGCTGACCGCCAGCACGCCGTGCCACCCCCGCTGCAGGCCACGGCGCAGCAACCAGGGACTCAGCAGCATCAGGGCGATGTACAACGGCAGGATATCCAGCAGTGGCGGGTTGTGCAGCAGCAGGACCGCGGCCACCACCGCGGTGCCGGGATCGATAAAAAAGAACTCCAGCAGCCCCGTCACGCCACCTTGCTGGTTGTACACGCCGAGCCAGGCGATCAGCGTGAACGCCAGCAGCAACAGGCCCAGCTGGCACAGGTAGAGTCTGAGCGCGCGGCTGTGAAAGGCGGCCTGCATGGCGGGTAGACCGTGGCGCCGGGCCCGGCCGCCGTACACGCGGCCGGCCATGAAGGCTGACAGGAAGACGAAGCCCTCGGCGGCCGAGACAAAGCCGAATGGCTGGCCCGATGGCAACGAATACATCGTCGGCATGTGGGTCAGCGTCATCAGGACGAGCATGAGGCCGCGCAGGGCGTCCAGCTCCCAGCGGCGTTGAGAGGAGTTTGACATCAGGGTAAACCAGAAGAACCCGCGATCATGCCAGAGCCGGCAGGCCCTGACCTACACTCGCCGCATGCCTGACACAGCCGTTCCCGATCACCGTTTCATGCGTGAGGCCCTGGCCGAGGCACAGCGGGCGGCCCAGGCCGGGGAGGTGCCCGTGGGCGCGGTCGTGGTACAGGGCGGACGGGTGATCGCCACCGGCCGCAACGCGCCGATCGACGGCCTCGACCCCACCGCCCACGCCGAAATCGTTGCGCTGCGTGCGGCGGCCCGGGCACTGGGCAATTACCGCCTGGACGACTGCACGCTGTACGTCACGTTGGAGCCCTGCGCCATGTGCAGCGGAGCCATGCTGCATGCGCGGCTGCCGCGCGTGGTGTTTGGCGCGGCCGACCCCAAGACCGGTGCGGCCGGCTCGGTGGTCAACCTGTTTGCAGAACCCCAGCTGAACCACCAGACCACTGTGCAGGGTGGGGTGCTGGCAGACGAATGTGGCGCGCTGCTCAGCGACTTTTTCCGGCAGCGGCGCGAAGACCAGCGCCGCGCCGCGCACCCGTTGCGGGAAGACGCCCTGCGCACGCCCGATGCGCGCTTCGCCGGTTTGCCCGATTACCCGTGGGAACCGAACTACGTCAGCGACTTGCCGTCACTCAACGGCCTGCGCCTGCACTACCTTGATCTGGGTCCCAGCGATGCTCCCATCACCTGGCTGTGCCTGCACGGCAACCCGGCCTGGAGCTACCTGTACCGGAAGATGATCCCCGTGTTCACCGCCAGCGGCGCCCGGGTGGTTGCACCCGACCTGATCGGTTTCGGCAAGAGCGACAAACCGAAGAAGGAGGGCGCCCACAGCTTCACCTGGCACCGGCAGGTTCTGCTGGAGCTGGTCGAGCGGCTCGATCTGCACAACGTGGTGCTGGTGGTGCAGGACTGGGGTGGCCTGCTCGGCCTGACGCTGCCCATGGCTGCGCCCGGGCGCTACCGCGGCCTGCTGGTGATGAACACCACACTGGCCACCGGTGATGCCCCGCTCTCGCCCGGCTTTCTGGCCTGGCGCGACATGTGCGCCAAGAACCCCGAATTCGACGTCGCCCGCCTTTTCGCGCGTGGCAACCCGCAAATGAGCGCCGAAGCTTGCGCGGCCTACAACGCACCCTTTCCGGACCGTGGCCACCGCGCCGCGCTGCGCGCTTTTCCGGCCATGGTGCCCGAACAGCCCGATGACGACGGCTCAGACGTCTCGCGCCGGGCCCGCGAGTTCTGGCGCCGTGACTGGCAAGGCCAGACCTTCATGGCCATCGGCCAGCAAGACCCGGTGCTGGGCGAACCGGTGATGCGCGCACTGCAGCGTGACATCCAGAATTGCGCCGAGCCCATGTTGCTGCCCGAGGCCGGGCATTTTGTCCAGGAGCACGGCGAACGCATCGCCCACGAGGCCATCGCTTTTTTTAGGCGATGATCCTGCCCTTGACCGTTTTCGACCCATTCCCATGAGCCACATCTACATCTATTCCCCGTCCAGCGCGGTGCGCGACAAGGCAGCGTTCAAACGTGGCGTGAACCGCCTCAAAACGCTGGGGCACGAGGTCGAAGTCGACGAGGCCGCGCTCACCAGCCACATGCGTTTTGCAGGTGACGACGCCACGCGTCTGGCGGCCGTCGCCCGCGCAGCGGCCAGCGGTGCCGACGTGGCGCTCATCTCCCGCGGTGGTTATGGGCTCACACGCCTCCTGCCCGAGCTGCCCTACAAGCAGATCGCCAAAGCCGTCGAAAAAGGCACCCGGTTCGTGGGGCTGAGCGATTTCACCGCGTTGCAGTGCTCGCTGCTGGCCAAGACGGGCGCCACCACCTGGGCCGGTCCGGCGCTGGGGGAAGATTTCGGCTGCGAAGACACGCCCGACGACATCATGGAAGCCTGCTTCGACGACATGGTCTGTGGGCAGGGCGAGGGCACGGGCTGGCAACTGCCGAAGTCCGATCTGCCGGCGCTGGCGGCACGGGCCAAAAAACCGGTCGAGGAAACGCCACCCCTGCAGGTGCGCAATGCCACCCTCTGGGGCGGCAACCTGTCGGTGCTGTGTTCGCTGGTCGGCACGCCCTGGCTGCCCAAAGTCAAGGGTGGCATCCTGTTTCTGGAAGATGTGAACGAACATCCCTACCGCATCGAGCGCCAGCTCACGCAGTTGCTGCATGCCGGCATATTGGAGGAACAGAAAGCGGTGTTGCTGGGCGCATTCAACCGCTACAAAGTCAGCCTGCACGACCGCGGGTTCAAGCTGCAGACGGTGGTGGACTGGTTGCGCAGCAAGACCAAGACCCCGGTGCTGACCGGCTTGCCCTTTGGTCATGTGCCCACCAAGGTGATGCTGCCCGTGGGGCAGAAGGTGGAGCTGCTGGTGCAGGGCAGGGATGCCCTGGTTTTCTGGGGTTGAGGAGGGTTGAACCGGGCCGTGTCGCCGCTCAGCGGCGCATGCGGCAGGCGTCCATCAGGCTCTTGGGCAACAGGCCCTGAAACACATATGACAGGCTCTTGACGGCGTTGACCGCGTGGGCCTCTCCGTGCAGGCTGCTGAGCACGGCCACCATTTCCGAACGGGCGTACCACAGGCCATGGGCATCGTGCAGGTATTGCAGGCGGTGTTTGAGGCGTGGATTGAGTCGTGCACCGTCTTCACCCAAGGCGGCGAGCATGGCCTGGCGAACGGGTTCCAGCGATTCCGGAGAGTGCTTGCGCACCTCGTTGCCCAACAGGGCTGAAATGCTGTTCCTCAAAGCGGGTTTGATCCAACGCATGGTGAAACCTCAACGACTAGTTTTTTCTATTGGCCCTCAGAATACGACAGTCAACACCTTGAATGCAACCGCAGCAACTTGAGCCAAGTCAAGAAAACAACAGGCAAATCATGGGCTTAGCAGAAGTGCTTAAGATGATGGGTGCGCTTTATGAGTACCTTGGCGATAGAAATACACCAGCAGTGACTTGGTTTTACTTTGAAACTAAGTCCTTTTTGCGCTAGCCGGACCGACCCTTGGAACAGCGGGTCGGATCTAGGTCTTGTCCGGCCCTTGGGTGGTTGGTCTTGTGATAAATATCACGCAGCCTTGGTGATGCTCGCGCTGGATCCGTGGCGTCTGTGGCCGAGGGCGGTGTGTTGTAATTCCAGGCAGATGTTGATCATTCATGGCTGAACTGACGATTGCTTTTGTCGACCTCACCGGCAGTGTGTCCGTGTTCGAAACACTGGGCAACGACCGTGCGGCGAGAGCCGTGACCAAGCTGACCCAGTGGATCGGGTCGGTGGGCCTGGCGCACAGCGGCAAGGTGGTCAAGATGCTGGGCGACGGTGTGCTGCTGTCTTTCACCAACAACCGGCTGGCCGTCGAGTGCATGAGCCAGATCCAGCAGGAGCACGCCGAACGCGTGGCCCGTTGGCCCAACCGGCTCAAGCTCATGATGCAAATCGGCATGGCCCGTGGCCAGGTGGTGCAGGTCGATGGGGACTGTTTTGGCGACGCCGTCAATGTGGCTTCACGATTGAGTGATCTTGCCGGGCCCGAGCAGATCCTGGTCACCAGCACGGTGATTCGCAAGCTGGGTGCGCGCAACGGCGTGCGCAGCCGCAGCCTGGGGCCCATGCGCATCAAGGGCCGGGTCGAACCCTGCGAGGTGTTCCGCATCGAATGGCAGTCGGAAATGCTGTCCGAGTTCCTGACCCTGCCGGCCGATCTGCACGCCTTGCGCAAATCCGCCGAGTCGGTTTACGGGGGTATCGAACTGGGCTGGCTGGACATGAGCCACGCGTTCAACCTGACCGATCTGCCGGTGAAGATCGGTCGCGTGCCCGAAGCCGACTTTGTGATCAACGATCCACGCGTTTCGCGTCTGCACGCCAGCATCGACATGCGCTCGGGCAACTACCTGCTTGAAGACACCAGCAGTTACGGCACCTGGGTGCGTTTTGCCGGGGGCGACAACGTGATCGCGCTGCGCCGCCAGGAGTGTCTGCTGCACAGCGATGGCGAGTTCGCCCTGGGCGCACCGTTCACCGACATCAGCACACCAACCGTGAGTTTCAAGCTGGTGGACGGGCACATGCTGCTGGGTCACGGCCCTCTCCGCGATTGAGTCTCCGCGCATCCGTCGCCCCGATGACGGTGGGGCGGTGGACGTCATGGCAACATGGCGGCCCTCAAGGAGACATTCATGCGCTGGTTGAAAAGAACATCCTGGGCCGTGGGCCTGCTGCTGTTGCTGCTGGCGATTGCCGTGGCCGTCTACGCGTTCCGCACCCTGCCACAGACCGATGGCGAGCTAGCGATCAAGGGTTTGCGGGCCAGCGTCCAGGTGCAGCGCGATGCCAGCGACGTGACCCACATCCAGGCCAGCGATCCGCGCGACGCCTGGATGGCCATGGGCTACGTTCACGCGCAGGAACGTGGCTGGCAAATGGAGTTCAACCGCCGCGTCATGCGCGGCACGCTTTCCGAAGCGCTCGGCCCCGCCACGCTGGACACCGACCGCCTCATGCGCAGCCTGGGCATCCACGAGGCCGCCCGCGCGCAGCTGGCGGGGTTGACCGACGAAGCCTATCAGGTCTTGCAGGCCTACAGCGATGGCGTGAACGCGTTTTACGCGCAGGGCAAACAGGCGCTGTCGCCGGAGTTCCAGATCCTGGGGATCAACCCGCGCGACGATGCGGCCGCCGGTCGCTACTGGGAGCCGGTGGACAGCGTGGCCTGGTCGATCATGATGGCGCTGGACCTGGGGGGCAACTGGGGCAACGAAATCGCGCGCTTGACCGCCCTGCAGGTGCTGGACACGCCCCAGCTGTGGGAACTGTTCCCGCCCTATCCGGGTGAACCACCCGCGGCGAGTGCCGACCTGGCCCGGCTGTACCGAGAACTCGGGGTCTACCGGGCTCAGCCACTGGCGACCTCCGGGGCGCAACCCGGCGCGACCACGTTCGCCGCCCGCATCGGGCAGGACCTGCGCGAATGGACCCACGAACTCGGCAACATCGAAGGCAAGGGCTCCAACAACTGGGTGGTGGCTGGAAAGCGCAGCGTCAGCGGGCAACCTCTGCTGGCCAACGATCCCCATCTCGGCCTGAGCGCACCGGCCATCTGGTATTTCGCGCGGCTGCAGGCACCCGATGCGAACGGGCTCAAGGGCATGGACGTCATGGGCGCCACGCTGCCCGGCACACCCTTCGTGGTGCTGGGCCGCACGCGCGAGGTGGCCTGGGGTTTCACCAACACCGGGCCCGATGTGCAGGACCTGTACCTGGAGCAGATCAACCCCGCGAATCCGGCGCAATACCGCGTGCCGGCGGAGCAGGGCAGTGCCTGGGCCGACTTCGAGTCCCGGGAGGAAACCATCCGGGTCAAGGGGCAGGCGGATGTGCAGCACACCGTGCGCAGCACGCGCCATGGCCCGGTGATCAGCGATGTGCCGGGCCGCACCCAGGCGCTGATCGACACCGGGCGCTACGCCCTGGCGCTGCGCTGGACCGCGCTTGATGCGGACAACCGCAACGTACAGGCCACACTGGCTTCGAACCGCGCGGGTTCCGTGGCCGATCTGCTGGAGGCCTACCGCGACTTTCACGCACCGATGCAGAACGTGTTGGCGGCCGATCGCAGCGGACGCATCGCCTTCAAGGCGGTGGGCAAGGTTCCCCTGCGCCAGCCGGGCAACGACATCCGCGGTATCGCGCCCGCGCCGGGCTGGGAGGCGCGCTACGACTGGGCGGGCTGGCTGCCCTACGAGCAGACGCCGCAGGACGATGGCAGCAAGGGCTGGATCGCGACCGCCAACCAGCGCATCCACGGCCCGGACTACCCGCACTTTCTCACCCAGGACTGGGCCGCGCCCTACCGCCAGGAACGCATCGAGACCTTGCTGGTGCAGACACCGAAGCACGACCTGGCCAGTTTCCAGGCCATGCACGCCGACCAGCAATCGGCCGCCACCTTGCGGCTACTGCCGTTCCTGCAGAAGACCGCGTCCACCCACCCGCTGGCCGCTGCGGCGCAGGACACCCTGAAAGGTTTTGACGGCGGCATGCGCGCCGACGGAGCGGCGCCGCTGATCTACACCGCGTGGATCGACGAATTCACGCGCGGGGTCATCGGTGGCCGGCTGGGCAAGGAGCGTTTCGAGGCGATTTACGGCAAGCGGCTGTTTCGCAACGCGGTCGAAGATGTGCTGGCGCGCGACGATGCCGGCTGGTGTGGGGCGGGTGGCTGTGCGGCCGCGAGCGGCGCCGCCCTGAACCGCGCGCTGGACCGCCTGTCGGCGATGCAGGGGCAGGACGTTTCGGCCTGGCGCTGGGGGACCGCGCACCCGGCGATCTCGATACACCGGCCGTTCAGCAACGTGGGCGCACTGGCGACGCTGTTTGAGGTGCGCACGCCCACCGGTGGCGACCCGTTCACCCTCAACGTGGGGCAGTACCACCTGGACAAGGCCGACGCACCCTTTGCCAACCGCCATGCGGCGAGTCTGAGGGCGGTCTACGACCTGGCCGACCTCGACAAGTCTGTGTTCATCTACCAGACAGGGCAGAGTGGCAACGTGTTTTCAGGCCGTTACCGCGACATGAGCGATGACTGGGCGGCGGTGCAATACCGTCCTCTGCAGATGCAACCCGAGCGCTGGGTCAGCAGCCTGAAACTGGTGCCCTGACCATACCGGACAGGGTGAGCGCAAAGTCACCGTTTGTCCAGGATGCCGGAGCGCTGCGCCGACGTCGGAAACGGCGCAACCCAGGACACCGCCGGGCCGGCTTTGCCGGACGGCCAGTGTCGCCCCTTTGAGGGGGGATGCGGCTACGCGAAGCGGGCAAGCAACGAGGGTGTTTCGCTCTAGGCGGCTTCGTCGAGCGTGTTGCTGCTGCTCGCCGAGGCCAGCGCCACGTCGTTGTATTTCTTCGAGGCTGCCTCCAGCTGACTGCTCAGCTGGGCCACAAAGGTGTTCAATTCGGCGCCGCTGATCTGGCCATCGCCGTCGCTGTCGACCGATCCGATCAGTTCCTGCAACGGGTCGGCAGCTGCGGTCACGGTGGTGGGTTCTACGGCAGCTTCGGGCGCACCCGTGGCCGCCGCCAGTGCTTGCGCTGCATCGATGCCCGCGATCGCCTCGGCGCCGTTGGCGGTTTCACCCGCGGTGTTGACGTAGGTCGTGGTCGTTGTGGTGCTGCTGACCATGGACATCTCACCCGTCTGCGCCGGGTTGATGCCGAACTCGGCCATCGAAATGCTGCCGTCACCATCGGCGTCGAGTTCGGCAAAGCGCGCTTCATCACCCCGCGACTGCACGAAGGCCTGCGTGTTCTCGGGCGGCATGAACACATTCTTGATCGCCTGACCCACTTCGGCGGCGTTCAGCGCACCGTCGGCGTCGGCATCAAAACTGGCAAACAGGCTTGCAGCGCCGCCTTCACCCATGTCGATGCCCAGTTTGCCGGACACCTTCTCCATGGCCGCCTGGAACTCGCTCTGGCTGGCGGACCCGTTGCCATCCGTATCCATCTTCTTGAGAGCCTTGTCCTGCAGGTGTGTGGACAAGGCGGCGCTGATGGAGGACAGCAGGCCGCTGGCGATGTTGCCAACCGATTCGGTGGTGCTCATGGGGAAATCCTTTCGTTGGGGCGTACAAGGTGCCAATCAGGCTGGACCTATGTTCCAACAAAAGGGTGGCGGGCAAGCCGGTCATCAGCGGGCGAAGAACCCCGCTGTTTGGCCGATTGACCGGCTGCGGGGCTTACTTGAGGTTGCCGGAGAGGAACTGCGCCAGCCGTTCGCTCTTGGGCCGGGCCAGCACTTCGGCAGGCACGCCCTGTTCCTCGATGCAGCCTTTGTGCAGGAAGATCAGGTGGTTCGAGACCTCGCGCGCGAAACCCATTTCGTGCGTCACCACCAGCATGGTGCGGCCTTCTTCGGCCAGCAGCTTCATGACGCGCAGCACCTCGCCGACCAGTTCGGGGTCGAGTGCGCTGGTGGGTTCGTCGAACAGCATCACCTCGGGCTCCACCGCCAGCGCCCGGGCGATCGCCACCCGCTGCTGCTGGCCGCCCGACATGTGCGCCGGGTATTTGTCTTCCACGCCGCGCAGTCCCACCTTTTCCAGGTACTTGCGGGCGGCGGCCACGGCTTCGTCCTTGCTCTGACCGAGCACATGCATCGGCGCCTCTGTGATGTTTTCGAGCACGGTCAGGTGCGACCAGAGGTTGAAATGCTGGAACACCATGGCGAGCCGGGACCTTGCGCGCTGCAGCTGCTTTTCGTCCGCTGCCTTGAGCATGCCGTCTTTGGCCGTCACCAGCTTGAGCTCTTCGCCAGCCACGATGATCCGGCCGTGCTGTGGGCGCTCCAGCAGGTTCATGCAGCGCAAAAAGGTCGATTTTCCCGACCCCGAAGAGCCGATGATGCTGATCACGTCGCCCGCATGGGCCGTGACCGAAACACCCTTGAGCACTTCGTTGCTGCCGTAGCTCTTGCGGATGTCGATGGCTTCGAGTTTGGTGGTCATGGGTAAGGGGGGAGATTCAAGGGCTGAGCAGGTTGCCGGACCGGATCGGTGTGGCGCCGGCAACGCGGCAGATTTCCATGCCGCTGGTGGCCCAGCGCAGGTTGTGACGGGCGTACACCACGCCGGCTATCGAACTCTGGATGGGCGTGGTGCGAGGCGTCAGCGGATCGACCACATGGGCGAGTGTCTGCCCGGCCTTGACCACTTCGCCCACTTCGCCAGTGAACACGATCACACCCGGGTGGGGTGCGTGCAGCGCCTCCGTGCCGGCCAGCGGCGTGGCGTCGCACAGGGCTGAGGGGAGCTCGGGTGCTGGGCCACCCAGCACGCCCACATGTTGCAGGTAGTGAAAAATCGCCTGCGCGTCCTGGCGCGCCAGCGGCTCGGACACATCGGTCTGGCCGCGCAGCTCCACCGTGGTGCTGGCGCAGGCCAGAGGCACTGGAAACCGGTCGGCAAAGTGCTCGCGCAGACGCCACCAGGGACCGGAAAGCGCCTCATCAAACGAGATCGACGGCCCGGAACCCTTGGCCCACAGGAACGCCCGCGCGCCCAGGAAACGCGCCAGCGGTTCGATCTGATCGAGCATGGGCTGCTCCGCGTAGAGGTGCACCACCGCTTCGAAGTCGCAGTGCAGGTCGAGCACGATGTCGGCGTCGTGGGACAGCTGCATCAGTGTCTGGCGCAGGCTTTGCAGCTCCGTTTGTGGCTTCTGGGCCTCCAGGGCGCGGCGCATGGCATCGCGGATCAGGCGCTTGTTCTGCCCGGCATCGGGCCCCAACTGGTCGGCCACTTCCTCCTTCACCAGAGCGAAGAAGTCCGGGTAGTTGCGGTTGAAGTTCTCCATGCTGGCCAGCTCGAAGCGCCCGAGCTGGTGGTGCATGGTGGTCTGGTCCAGGCCGATCGGGTTGGCCATCGGCACCAGCACGACCTCACCCAGCAGCTGGCCGCTCTGTTCGGCCACTTCAAGCAGGCCGCGCAGATGGTGGGCGACCAGCATGCCCGGCAGCTCATCCGCGTGCAGGCTGGCCTGCACATAGACCTTGGGACCTTGGTCTGGCTGCCCGAAATGCCAGCTGCTCAGGTGGCGCTGGGTGCCCAGTGCGGGCGAGAGGAGGGGGTGGTTGATCTGTTGCATATCGACGTTCAAGGAGCACCAACACGCTGCGGGACGGGCATTGGCCAGGCCATGCCAAAGGACAGGTGCAAGGCTACCCCAGGAAGGGTGGTCGTGTCAGTGGGCAATGGGGCGCAGATAGGCGAGAAAGCGGCGCTCCAGCAGACGGAACACGTACACCAGCGCAAAGGTCAGCATGAAATACAGGACCGCGACGAAGATGAACGGCTGGAACGCCAGGTAATAGGTTTTGTAGATCGCGTAGGCCGCGTTGGTCAGGTCGTACAGCGCGGGCACCACGCTGGCCAGCGAGGTCGCGTGCAGCATCATGACCACTTCGTTGGAATAGCCGGGCAGGGTGCGGCGCATGGCGCTGGGCAGGATCAGGCGGAACATCATGTTCCACTTGCCGAAGCCCGCCGCCTGGGCTGCCTCGATTTCACCCGCCGGGGTTTCCTTGATGGCGCCCGCCAGCATTTCCACGGTGTAGGCGCAGGTGTTGAGCGTGAACGCCAGCACGGCGCAGAAGAAAGGGTCTTTGAACCAGGTGAACGGCCAGTGGGTGTCCCACAGGCCTTGCACCCACTCCAGCTGCGCGATGCCGTAGTAGATGAAATAGACCTGGATCAGCAGTGGCGTGCCGCGCACCACGTAGGTGAACAACCAGACAGGCGACGACACCCAGCGGTTGCGCGATACGCGCATCAACGTGAGTGGCAGCGTCAGCAGGGCGCCCGCAATCAGGCTGACCCCGAGCAGCTCCATGGTGGCAATCAGGCCGGTCCAGTAGAGCTGCAGGTTCTGCGGCTGGAAGATGATGGCGAACTTGTCCATCAGAAATCCCCCCGCTTGACGCCGACCGAATAGCGTTTTTCAGCGCGGCGCAGCAACAGCAGGCTGATGCTGGAAATCAACAGGTAGAGCAGGCCGGCAAAGGCCATGAAGATGATGGCCGCCCCGGGGATCTGGCCCCGCGCCGCGGCGCCCGCCTGTTTGGCCAGGTTGGTGATGTCGGCCAGACCGATCACCGAAACCAGCGCAGTGGCTTTCAGCAGCACCAGCCAGTTGTTGGTGAAGCTGGGCAGGGCGAAACGCACCATTTGCGGGAGCACCATGCGCCGAAACGTGTAGAACCGGCTCATGCCAAAAGCCCAACCGGCTTCCGACTGGCCCTTGGGCACACTCATGATCGCGCCCCGGAAGGTTTCCGTCATGTAAGCGCCATACACAAAACCGATGGTCAGCACACCCGCCACAAACGGGTTGATCTGCGGACCGCTGCGAAAACCCAGGGCTTCCGCGATGTCATTGACCAGAATCTGGCCACCGAAATACAGCAAGAGCATCCACACGAGATCCGGGACGCCCCGGATCACGGTGGAATAGATGTCGCCCACCCAGTTGAGCCATTTGTGGTGCGACAGCTTGGCTGCCGCACCGGCCAGACCCAACAGGGCGGCGACCACCAGCGCGCCCAAGGACACACCGAGGGTGACCAACAGTCCCTGCAGGATATTGAGAAAGTAGGTCGTCATCGGATCAGGACCTTCGGGCGCTCAGGCTCAGGAACCCCAGATGTCCACGCCAGGCACGTGCTTCTCGGCCAGCTCTTTCCATTTGCCGCTGTCGCGGATGGCCTTGATGCCGGCATTCAGGGCGTCGCGCAGAGCCGTGTCTTCCTTGCGGATGGCCACGCCAGCGCCAGCACCGAAGTACTTGGCATCGAATTCAACCGGGATGCGGGTGCCAGCACAGGCGTAGTCCTTGCCGTCCGGCGTGGACAGGAAACCGCCGTTGACCTCAACCACGTCGGCCACGGTGCCATCCAAGCGGCCGGACTTGATGTCCAGGTAAACCTGATCCTGAGCGTCGTAAGGTACGATGGTGGCGCCTGCGGGCTGGAGTTCACCCATGGCGTATTTCTCTTGCGTGGACGCCTTGAGCACGCCGATCTTTTTGCCCTTGAAATTCGCAGCTTCCGCGCCCAGGTTCAGCGCCGACTTCACCACCACGCACGACGGCGTGTTGTAGTACTTGCCCGTGAAGTCCACGGCCTGCTTGCGTTCTTCGGTGATCGACATCGAGGAGATGATGGCGTCGTACTTCTTGGCCTGAAGGCCGGGGATCATGCCGTCCCAGGCTTGTTCGACGAAGACGCACTTGCTCTTGAGTTCATCACACAGGGCCTTGGCCACGTCGACGTCAAAACCGGCGGGTTCGCCAGATTCGGTCTTGTAGGTGAACGGCTTGTAGGTCGGGTCGATGGCGACGCGCAGTTCAGGCCACTGGCTGGCGGGGGCCGCCGGTGCTGCAGCTGCAGCAGGTTCGGCCGGGGCGGCAGGTGCCGGGGTTTCGGTCTTGCTACAACCAACCAGCGCGGCTGCACCAATAAGGCTCAGGGAAAGAAACAGGTTTTTCATGTAAGTCCTTGGTCATCAAGCATGTGGATCGACAGGATTGGCCTCCTGACGGGCGCACCAATTGTAGGTCTGGGCAGTCCAATTTCGGGGCATCGCCAGCAGGTGTTTCCCCGCATAGGCGACACCTGAAAGCTTGTATGCAATATTTGGGCCGAAGATAGATTCTCTTCTGCTGGATATTAACTATACATAATATACATCGTGGAATATCAAGGCTCGGCGAATCAACACCGCCAGAGATCCGGAACACCGGCTGATACGGTGTGTGAGTTCGATACGCGACGACCGGAACGGCTGGTCCTTCGCGGGCTGCAGGCTGGAGAACACGCCGGAGGGCTAAGCGATCACACTGCCACAGCAAGAGCTGCGCCAAACTGCTGACTGACGGCAACACTCCATAGAGGCCGCCTTGGAGGCGGCCTCTACTTCAACCAACCAGCCTCCCGGGGACTACCGGAGGCAGTTTAGGATCAGCAACAACACCTGACCGTTGTGGACTCGGTTGTTGTTGTCAACCCAGAACGAAGTCCTGCTGGGTCACCGTGGCGGAGTTGACACCCACCAGCGTGATGGTGTCGGTGATGCCCATGAAGCTGATCAAGGTGTTGCCCGCATCTGCCGTGATGAACACGTTGTCAAAGAAATTGCCCGCGGTGACACCCAGCGGCGAGATGTTCAGCAGATCCTGGCCATCCAGCGGATTGGAATCAAACCCTATGATGCTGTCATGCCCGAAGCCATCGAAGAACCTGAAGATGTCGTTCCCTGTCCCACCCTCCATGCTGTCGTCACCGGTACCTCCGATGAGTGTGTCGTTGCCTCCGTTACCGATGAGTGTGTCGTTGCCGTCCATCCCCTGGAGCAGATTGGCCCCGTTGTTGCCCGTCAGCACGTTGTCGGCGGTGTTGCCGGTGCCGTGTCGGGTCGCAGCACCCAGCAGCACCAGGTTCTCCAAGTTTTCGCCGAGCGTGTAGTTGAGCAGCGCTGATTGCACGGTGTCGATGCCTACATCCGCCAGCTCCACCACGACATCGGTGGTCGCATCAACGACATAGGTATCGTTGCCCGTGCCGCCCGTCATGGAGTCACTACCCGTTCCACCATCAAGCATGTCGTTGCCCGCACCACCGTTGAGTGTGTCGTTGCCTCCACCGCCGACGATGCTGTCGTTTCCTTCACTGCCCTGAATTTGGTTGGCCAGAAGGTTGCCCGTGAGCGTGGCACCCACGGCGTTGGTGGACACCAGGTTCTCGACGTAAGAGCCCAGGTTGTAGACAGTTGCGCTGGAGATCACGGTATCTGTGCCACCACCCACCACCTCCGTGATCACATCACCGCTGCTGTCCACGTTGTAAGTGTCGTTGCCCGCACCACCTGTCATGGTGTCGTTGCCCGCACCACCGTCCAGCGTGTCGTTGCCGATTCCACCAAAGATGGCGTTGTTCAATGCATTGCCCGTCCCGGCAAAGTTCCCCACCCCGGTGAAGCGGAGGGTCTCGATTTGATCGGCCAGAGCATGCACCGCCAGCGTGGTGCGGACCACGTCGGTACCACCTCCGACAGACTCCACCACCTGGTCACCTGCATCGTCCACGAAGTACAGGTCGTTGCCCGTACCGCCCACCATGCTGTCGTCACCGGCGCCACCGCTGAGTGTGTCGTTACCGCCATTGCCGATGAGGGTGTCGTTGCCGTCCAGCCCCAGGAGCTGGTTGGCCCCGTTATTGCCCGTCAGCACGTTGTTGGAGGCATTGCCGGTGCCGTGTCGGGTCGCAGCCCCCAGCAGCACCAGGTTCTCCACGTTGTCGCCCAGCGTGTAGTTGAGCAGTGCTGATTGCACGGTGTCTATCCCCTCGTCCGGCAGTTCCACCACAACATCGGTGGTCGAATCGACGACATAGACGTCGTCGCCCGTACCGCCCGTCATCGAATCATTGCCCGTGCCACCATCGAGCGTGTCATTGCCCGCACCACCGATGAGTGTGTCGTTGCCACCGAGCGCCTGTATGAAGTCGGGCAGGTCGGTTCCGATCAGCGTATTGGCCGCAATGGTGCCGGTGATGCTGTTAAAGGCAGCCACCAGCCCCGTCGGGGAGGAAACCACTGTTTCGGTGGTTCCAAGGCCATCAACGTACGAGGCTTCCACGCGCAGGCTCGAACCGACGACGGTCTCGGTCACAGTGTAGGTGTCCAAAATGGCACCCTCAATGTCTTCCCAGATGTCGTCGATGTCGTTAAACACTTGCCATTGGTAGCTCACGTCTCCAAGGATGCCATCTGTATCGACCAAGGAGTTTGTGGCGGTCAGGACCTGGGTGAGCACCGGGGTGGAGTCGTCAATGATCACACTGCCCGTGGGTACTGCATTGATGGCGAGAGATCGGTTCAGAACAAGGAAGTCCTCATAAGCCAAGCCTTGCGCCACCCCGTCGAGAACGACGATTTCAAAACCGTTCAGGTCAATGTGCAGATCGCCGTCGACCACTTCCTGATTGACCAGATCAGCAAAATTGAACTCCGTTACATTGAAATCGATGAGGCCGAGCGTATCGATGCCAACCTGGAAGTCCAGAATCGTGCTGCTGACGATCTGGGCCCAGTTGTCGCCAGCACCATAAGCCAGGACAAAAAGGTCTTCCCCTTCGATGGCTGTGCCGAAGTCGCCTGTGAAGATGTTGCCACCCATTCCGACCAGGTAGTCAGATCCTTCCCCGCCCTCGATGGATTGGCCAAGGCCATAGATCGCAAGCTCTTCGTAGGTCATCACGAGCGTGGTGTCGTAGAGCGTGGCGGGTTTGATGTCGCCTTTCACATAGAAAGCGACATCAAAGTTGTCGGTCATGTTCAGACCGTTGATCGAAGTCGTTCCCGAGAGGTTCTGGAAGCCTGCGCTGATGGACAGCGGCGAGACCGGAAGTGCCCAGTCGAGCAGGTTGATGACGGTCGTGGTGTCAGCGCCCGACTCGTACTTCAGCTCATCCTTCGTGGGCGGGGGCGGCAGGCTGGGATCAAGGGGAATGTCCACGCTGGGCAGGTCCTGACCGTATTTGTCAGGCTGCAGACGCCAGCGGGGACCGACGATGTAATCGGTTCCATCCTCATTCAGCACAGCCTCGAAGGGCTCGCGGTCCATGGTGGTGTACCAGGCGTTGGTGAACCCCATATCGAGATCAACCGTTGTCGCCCCGATCGCAACCAGTGTGGATCCTGCAATCGCCGTAACGAGCGCCGGGTCCCTCAGCACCGTTCCGGCTGGGTAGAGCGTGCCGTCGCCAGCGTAGTAAGGGTCCGTCGTGACCCACTTGCCGTCGGGCAGGATTACATAGGTCGGCAGGGTTCCGATGGCGGATTCGTTCTCAAAATCCTCGGGGCGGATCTGGTCGTTCGGGTTGTTGGTGATCGTGTGGTTCGTGACCAGCTCGGCCTGCGTGATCCGGAACAGCGGGATCAGCCCGCTCGATGCCTCGGTTGGCTGTGTCCATTCATCGGGCAAATCCAGGCTCGCTTCGATCCGAACGTCATTGGGCTTCTTGATCACATTGCCCCACCGGTACAAAAGCTTGCCGTCGTCCTTCATGGTGACGGAATAGTCGGCCCCCACAAGAATGTTTTCGGCAATCTGCGTTTCGTTGGGTTGCAGGATGTCCTTGACATCGACTACACCATCGCCGTTCACGTCGCCCACGAGGGGCAGGATATCGGCGACATACCAGCCGTCATATTCGCCACCAACCATCTTGAGGTTGTCGTCCAACGGATAGAGCGCCAACGGATCTCCCGGGTAGCGTTGGTCGGACAGGATGTTCTGCATGACCACGTAGTGTTCGGTCGACGCCTTGATGGTTTCCCCGCCAAGGCCCGCCAGCCAGGTGCCCAGCAGAGCGGGCGTCTTGAAGCTGTCGGTCGGGGAGTTGGAGATGACCAGTCCCAGTTGTTCACCGCCTGCACCCGTCAGATCGCCCACCCAGCCTTCTTCATATGCCGGGTCCAAAACAAAGTCCTTCTCCACAGCTCCGACGAAATCGGTCACGTTGTAGCCGAATTCGCTGTTGATGGGATAGAGCAAGACGCCTTCCTGTGTGATCTCGGGAACGGCGGTGAAATCAACCACCGGGGTCCCATCGCCCACGGTGCCCTGCGTGAGCCCGTCGAAAGTCCCCGTGACATCAGCCGTGCTGAACACATGGGTGGATGTGAAGGTGGGTGTCTGGTTCAAAAGCGGGTCTGCCATGTTGTGGTCTCCAGGTTGATGAACCTCAACGGTACTGAGAAACCTGTTGTAAAAATTGAGTCTGCTCAATGAACCCCCCCTGGTATTTTCGACATACCTCGGTTCTGTGATCTACAGCCCAGTCAACCCACAGCGTGGGCTGCTGAAATGGCCAAAAAAAAGCCCGATCAGATGCCTCTGATCGGGCTTTCCAGGCGTGTCCGCCAGGTCGATGGATAGACCTCAGTCCTCGACAAAGGCCTCTTCGCGTTTCTTCTTGATCGAAGGCAGCAGCACCACCACCAGCAGGACCGCAGCGATAGCCAGCAGGCTGGCCGACAACGGCCGGGTCACAAACACCGACCAGTCGCCGCGGGAGATCAGCATGGCGCGGCGCAGGTACTCTTCCATCATGGGTCCCAGGATCAGACCCAGCAGCAGGGGCGCTGGCTCGCAGCCGAGCTTGATGAACAGGTAGCCGATGAAGCCAAAGATGGCGACCATCCAGATGTCGAAGCTGTTGTTGTTGGTCGAGTACACGCCAATCGCGCAGAACAGCACGATGGCCGGGAACAGCCATCGGTACGGCACGGTCAGCAGCTTGATCCAGATGCCGATCAGCGGCAGGTTCAGGATCACCAGCATCAGGTTGCCGATCCACATCGAGGCGATCAGGCCCCAGAACAGTTCGGGGTTGCTGGTCATGACCTGCGGGCCCGGCTGGATGTTGTGGATGGTCATGGCTCCGACCATCAGAGCCATCACGGCGTTGGGCGGAATGCCCAGGGTCAGCAGCGGAATGAACGAGGTCTGCGAACCGGCGTTGTTGGCCGCTTCGGGCGCGGCCACGCCGCGGATGTTGCCCTGGCCAAAGGGCACTTCACCCGGCCGGAGTTTGGTTTTCTTTTCGAGGGTGTAGGCGGTGAAGGCCGACAGCAGCGCGCCACCACCGGGCAGGATGCCCAGCGCCGAACCCAGGGCGGTGCCGCGCAGCACGGCGGGGATCATGTTCCTGAAGTCTTCCTTGGTGGGCATGATGCCTTCGACCTTGCCGGTGAAGACTTCCCGGTGTTCTTCGGGACGGGACAGGTTGCTGATGATCTCGCCGTATCCGAACACGCCCATGGCGATGGCCAGGAAGCTGATGCCGTCGGTGAGTTCCGGGATGTCGAAGCTGTAGCGCGCCACACCCGAGTTCACGTCGGTCCCCACCAAGCCGAGCAACAGCCCCAGCACGATCATGGCCAAGGCCTTGATCAGCGAGCCGGAGGCCAGCACCACGGCGCCGATCAGGCCCACGATCATGAGAGAGAAGTATTCGGCCGGGCCGAATTGGAGCGCCACTTCGGTCAGCGGCGGTGCGAAGGCGGCCAGGATCAGGGTGCCCACGCACCCGGCAAAGAAGGAGCCCAGGCCGGCTGCGGCCAACGCCGGGCCTGCCCTGCCCTTGCGCGCCATCTGGTAGCCGTCGATGACGGTCACCACCGATGAAGCCTCACCCGGCAGGTTGACCAGGATGGCGGTGGTGGAGCCGCCGTATTGGGCGCCGTAGTAGATGCCGGCCAGCATGATGAGCGCAGCCACCGGCGGCAAGCCGTAGGTCGCGGGCAGCAGCATGGCGATGGTGGCCAGTGGCCCGATGCCGGGCAACACGCCGATCAGCGTGCCGAGCAGACAGCCGATGAAGGCGTAGACTAGGTTCTGGAAGGTGAAGGCGACGCCAAAACCCAGTGCGAGGTTGTCAAACAATTCCATGGTGGTGCCTTGTGATCAGTTCGTGAGGAACGCAGGCCACACCGGGAACTGCAGGCTCAGAAGTTTGACAAAAGCGCCGTAGCTGCCAGCAGCCAGGATCGTTGCCAGGATGAACGTTGCCTTCAGTTTGCTGCCGGGCTGCGCCTGGCTGGCGATGAACACCAGGGCGTAGATCGCCACGATCAGGCCCATGGCCGGAAATCCAATGGACGGCAGACCCACCAGCAGGGCGCCGAAGGCCAGGTTGGAGCCCAGAATGAAACCCAAGGGGCGCCAGGCGAAGGCGCCGATCTTGTCGCCGCCCGGGTTGCCTTTGGTGAACGACTGGAGCGTGACGATGAGGCCGAGGATCGACAGCAGGATACCCAGCATGAGCGGGAAGTAACCCGGTCCCATGCGTGCACCTTCGCCCACGGTGTAGTCCGTGGCGCCCCATGCAAACGACCCACCCACCGCAGTGAACATGAGTCCCGAAAAGAAATCTTTCTGACTGGCCAGGGCCACGGTGCATCTCCTCAAGTTTGGAATGTGGGGCATTCTGGAGGACTGTTAACGGTATATCGATGTGGGTTACACCTACCGAGGGATTACACCTACTTGAGTCCGGCGGTGTCCCTGCCCTGCCCCGGGCGCGGAAACGGGCCGTCCGGGCCACGTTCACCAGGTGCCGGTGGGGCGCTTTCGGCGCACAAAGGCCGCAATGAGGTCGGCCGATTCCTGCCGTTCGCCCCGCCGGGCGAAATCGATCGCCGTCAGTCCCTGCTCATTGCGCAGCAAAGGATCTGCGCCCTCTTCCAGCAGCAGCTTCACCACGGCCGGATGGCCGTAATGCGCCGCCATCATCAGGGGCGTGGTGCGGTTGGGCGATTCCGCGTCGATGTAGGCGTGGTGTTCCAGCAGCAGGCGAACCATGTCCTGGCTGGCCTGTGTGGCGTTGGACGCGGCGTAGTGCAAGGCCGTCCAGCCGGGCTTGTTGACCTCGGCTTTGCGCTGGATCAGGCGTCTGGCCATGTCCAGATCGCCTTTGAGTGCGGCGAGCATCAGCGGGCTTTCCCCTTTGGGGTTGCGGGCTTCAACTTTCACCGAGGGCTGTTCCAGCAGGAACAGGGCCACCTTGCGAGACCCCTCGCGCACGGCGATCAGCAGGGCGCTGTCACCGCGTGGGTCAACGGTGTTGAGGTCAAAACCACGCAGTGTGAGCCCAACCATCACGGACTCGTTGTCGAGTTTGGCCGCACTGAAAAAATCCTCGAAGGTTCCAGCACTGGCGATCACAGAAGATGTAAAAAATGCCGCTAAAACAAAACACTTTCGAAAAGTCTTAAAGTGTTTCATGAATATTTTCACGCCATGACCCGGTTGAAGAGCTGTTCAAAATTGCGGCTGGTGGCCTCGGCCACCGCCTCCACGGCCACGCCCCTGACCTCGGCGATCTGCTGCGCCACAAAGGGAACGAAGGCCGGGTTGTTGGTCTTGCCCCGGTGGGGCACCGGCGCCAGATACGGACTGTCGGTTTCGATCAGCATGCGGTCGAGCGGGACAAGACGGGCGATCTCACGCAGATCGCTGGCGTTGCGAAAGGTCAGGATGCCGGAGAACGAGATGTAGAAATCCAGCTCAAGCGCGGCCCGGGCCACCGCCTCGGTTTCGGTGAAACAGTGAAACACCCCCCGCGAGCGCGGCAGATCGGATGGGGCAGCACTGTCAAAACCACCCTCCGCGCGCAGGATGGCGAGCGTGTCCTCCGATGCGTTCCTGGTGTGGATCACCAGAGGCAGGTCGGTCTGGCGACCGGCGCGGATGTGGGTGCGGTAGCGCTCGCGTTGCCATGCCATGTCGGCCACGCTGCGCCCATTCAGGCGGTAGTAGTCCAGGCCGGTCTCGCCGATGCCCACGACGCGTGGCAGATCGGCGCGCCGCAGCAGATCGTCCAGCGAGGGCTCCTGCACGCCCTCGTTGTCGGGGTGCACGCCTACCGTGGCCCACAGGTTGGCGTGATCACGGGCCAGGCCGTGCACGTCGTCAAACTCTTCGAGCGTCGTGCAGATGCACAGGGCGCGTTCCACCTGGGCTTTGCTCATGGCGGCCAGGATCGCCGGCAAGTCTCCGCGCAACTCCGGGAAGTTCAGGTGGCAATGGGAATCGGTGAACATGTTGGGCGGGAAAATGGCGATATGGCGGTGGTGTGCCCGCCCAGCGTGGCGCTGGCCACACCGCGGCTCAGATGGTCTGAGTGGGCTTGTCCGAGCCCAGGCTGGCGCCCAGAATCTCTTCAATCTTGAGCTTGAGCAGGCGCGATTTTTCGTCAGCCGGGAAACGGATGCCCACACCCTGGGTGCGCCCGCCCTGTGCCTTGGCGGGCGTGACCCATGCAACTTTGCCGGCGACCGGGTAGCGCTGCGGGTCGTCGGGCAGGCTGAGCAGCACATAGACGTCGTCGCCGATGCGGTACTCGCGCGAAGACGGAATGAAAATGCCCCCGTCGGCAAACAACGGAATGTAGGCCGCGTACAGCGCCGCTTTCTCCTTGATGGAGAGCTGGATCACGCTCGGGCGAGCTGAGGCGTTGGATGCGGGGGGGCTGGTGCTCATGGCCGACAAGTTTAGCGGGAAACCAGCGCCTGCCGCGTGCGTGCGGCCCAGGCTTCCTGCATCAGACCGGGGTTGTACGGGTGCTCGACCGAGCGCGCCGCGTCCAGCAGTTCGCGTGACCAGCGGGCCAGCACCCCCCAGCGCGGCGCCACCGGCAGGTTCGCTGCGGTGAAGAAGCGTGGCGTGCCGCCGGCCGCCTGCACCATCAGGTCGTGGCAGAGTTTCTGCAGCAGTTCGAGTTGCTGCGCGGCGGGCCAGCCGGCGAGCGTGCTCCAGTCGCCACGGGCCAGTGCGGCGGGCAGTTCGGCCCAGGTCTTGGCGTTCAGGCCGGTGCCGGCCCAGGCCAGGGCATCAACCGGCCGCCCACCGGCCGCGCGCAGCCAGACCTGCGCTTGCTCGGGCGTGGGGCGGCTGGCCGCGTTGTCCTGGAGCCACAGCAGCGCTTCCGGTTCCGGGGGCCAATCCATGGCATGGGTCTGGCAACGGCTGCGGATGGTGGGCAGCAGCTGGTGGGTGGCCTCGCTGGCGAGCACGAAGCGTGTGTCCCCGGGCGGCTCCTCCAGGGTCTTGAGCAAGGCGTTGGCGGTCACGTGGTTCATGCGCTCGGCCGGATACACCAGCACCGCCAGACCCCGCCCCCGCGCACTGGTGCGCTGGGCGAAGGCCACTGTGTCGCGCATGGCCTCGACCCGGATTTCCTTGCTGGGCTTTCGCTTCTTGTCGTCGATCTCTTTCTGTGCCGTTTCGGCCAGGGGCCAGCCGCGTTCGAGCATGACGGTCTCGGGCATGAGCACCACAAAATCGGGGTGGGCGTGGGTATCGACCATGTGGCAGCTGGCGCAGACCCCGCAGGGGCCCGACGCCGTGGGCTGCTCACACAACCAGGTCTGCGCCAGCGCCAGCGCCAGCTCGTATTGCCCCAGGCCCGACGGACCCTGCAACAGCCAGGCATGCCCCCGCTGCGCGAGCAGTGCCTGCAGCTGGCGCTGAACCCAGGGGGCTCGGGTGGCCATGGGCTGGGCGACGGTGTCAGGGGGTGTAGAACGGGTGGCCATGGCTTGCGCGTCAGCTGGATGAAGGGCCGGATTCAGCCGGTGCCGGCAACCAGCCCCGCTGGGCGAACGCCACCGCAATGGCGGTCCAGACCTGCTCACGCGGCTGGTCGGCGTTGATGCGCGCAAAGCGCCACGGCTCGGCTTCGGCACGCGCCGCATAGCCCGCGGCGACGGCCTGGAAAAACGCCACCGGCTGGGCTTCAAAACGGTCGGGCGCACGGGCGCCGGCCAGCCGGGCCGCGGCGGTCTCGGCCGGCAGATCGAACCAGACCGTCAGATCGGGCTGGCGGATGCCTTTGCCCTGCAGGGCGGGCGTCGCCTGCACCCAGCGCTCCAGCGTGCCCAAAATCTGCAGGTCAAACCCCCGACCACCGCCCTGGTAGGCAAAGGTGGCGTCGGTGAAGCGGTCGCACAACACCACATCGCCGCGCGCCAGCGCCGGTTCGATCACCGTCATCAGGTGGTCGCGCCGGGCGGCGAACACCAGCAGCGATTCGGTGAGCGGGTCCATGGCGTCGCCGAGCACCATGGCGCGCAGCTTTTCGGCCAGCGGTGTGCCGCCGGGTTCGCGCGTGAGGGTCACGTTGCAGCCCTGGCCGCGGAAAGCGTCGGCGAGGTTCGCGATGTGGGTGGACTTGCCCGCACCGTCGATGCCCTCAAAAGAGATGAACAGGCCTGTCGAACCAACCGTCATTTCAGGGCTCCCTCGTGCCGACGAAGGACGTGGCCCAGCACACACCGCCGAACCGGCTTTGCCGGGCGGCTGGTGTGGTCCCCCCTGCTCAGGGGGGAAGACGCGAAGCGGCGCAGGGGGGTCATTTAAGTTGATAGCGGCGCACCGCCAAATTGTGTTCGTCCAGCGTGGCGCTGAACTGGCTGCTGCCGTCGCCGCGCGCCACAAAGTACATCGCGGGCGTGGCCGCCGGCTTGACCGCCGCCAGCAAGGAGTTCCAGCCGGGCATGGCGATCGGCGTGGGCGGCAGGCCGGCGCGGGTGTAGGTGTTGTAGGGGCTGTCGGTTTCGAGGTCCGCCCGGCGCAGGTTGCCGTCGAAGCGTTCACCCAGGCCGTAGATCACCGTGGGATCGGTCTGCAGCCGCATGCCGATGCGCAGACGGTTGCTGAACACGCCGGCCACCATCGACCGATCGACTTCGGCGCCCGTCTCTTTTTCGACGATGCTGGCCAGGATCAGCGCTTCTTCGGGCGAGCGCAGCGGCGAATCTGGCGCGCGCTGGGCCCAGGCTTCGGCCAGTCGCTGGTCCATGGCCTGGGCCGCCTGGCGCAACACGCTGGACGCCGTGGCGTGTTTGACCATGCGGTAGGTGTCGGGAAAAAAGCGCCCTTCCGGGTGCCGCCCGGCGTAGCCGATGCGGGCCATGATGTCGGCCATGCCCAGGCCGTCAATATCCTGGTTCAGGTCTGGAGAAGCACGCACCGCCGCCAGCACCTCGCGCACGTTCCAGCCTTCGACCAGGGTCAGGCTGCGCAGCGCCTGCTCGCCACGCACCAGCTGGTCCAGCAGGCTGCGCGGCGTGGCGCCGGGTTTGATTTCGTAGACGCCGGCCTTGATCGACCGGCCCTGCCCAGATGCTCGAAACCAGGCGTAGAGCAGGACGGTCGGCACCTTGACCCCGGCACTGGTCACGGCTTGGGCCACCACGCGCGCCGAGCTGCCCGGCTGAATGTTCAATTCCACCGGCGCTTGCGCGCTGGCACCGGCTGGCAGCAGCAGCGGCTCGTGCAGCCACCACCAGGCAGCGCCCACGACCAGTCCCATCGCGAGCAGGGGCAGCCAGAACAACAGGAACAACAGGCGTTTCACGGGTCGGGGATGGTGCGAGGAGATGGGGGGTGGCGCCGGCAGAGACCCGGGCCAAAGATGATAATCGACCGCTGTTCCCCTGCTCGCCACACACCCACGCCACACCACCCACGCCATGAACCCGCCCACCTTGCCCAGCGTTCCCCTGCCCGCGCTCCACGGCGCGACCCCGCTGCCCCAACTGGGGATCATTCGCGTCCAGGGCGAAGATGCGGCGAAGTTCCTGCACGGCCAGTTGACGCAGGACTTTGCCCTGCTCGGCCTGTCCGAAGCGCGGCTGGCGGCGTTCTGTTCGGCCAAGGGCCGCATGCTGGCGAGTTTTGTGGGCTTCAAGCTCGCGCACGACGATGTGCTCCTGGTTTGCAGCCGCGACCTGCTGCCGGCCACGCTCAAGCGCCTGTCGATGTTCGTGCTGCGGGCCAAGGCCCGGCTGAGTGACGCGAGCGCGGAATTTCAGGTCTGGGGGCTCAGCGGGTCCGCCGCGCCCGCAGGCGCCAAACCCTGGAGCAAGTCCGGCGAACCGGGCGCCGCCCAAACCATCGCTCTTTACCCGTCACAAGGCCTGCCCCGCGCACTGTGGGTGGCACCCGCCGGCCACCCGCCTCCCGCAGGCGACGCCCTGCCCGAAGCCCACTGGGCCTGGCTGGATGTGATGGCCGGCGTTGCCACCCTCACCCAGCCGATCGCCGAGGCCTTTGTGCCACAGATGCTGAACTACGAATCGGTGGGCGGCGTGAACTTCAAGAAGGGGTGTTACCCCGGCCAGGAAGTGGTGGCGCGCAGCCAGTTCCGCGGCACGCTCAAGCGCCGTGCGTTTCTGGTGCAGGCCGGTGAACCCTTGACCGTGGGGCAAGACGTGTTTCACAGCAGCGACGCCGAACAGCCCTGCGGGACGGTGGCCGCTGCTGCCGCCAACCCTGCGGGCGGCTGGAGCGCCACCGTGTCCATGCAGACCAGCGCGGTAGCGGGCGGCAGCCTGCACGCCGGCGGTGCCACGGGCCCGGAGCTGCACCTGCTGCCCCTGCCCTACCCGCTGCTGGAAGACGTCTGACCGCCTCGGGCGCCTCCCGCCATGTGCCTGATCGCCTTTGCCATCGATGCCAGCCCGGCCTGTCCGTTGCTGATCGCGGCCAACCGCGACGAATTCCTGGACCGGCCGACCGCTCCCCTGCACCGCTGGACCCTGCCCGACGGCACCAGCGTGGTGGCCGGGCGCGACCTGCGGGACGGCGGCACCTGGCTGGGGGTCAGCGAAACCGGCCGTGTGGCCATGCTCACCAATGTGCGCAGCGTCCAGATCGGGTCGGGCCAGCGCAGCCGGGGTGAACTGGCCACCCGCTGGCTGGACGGCGGGCTGAGCTGGGAGGCGCTGCTGGATGACCTCGATCCGGCCGCGTACGGTGGCTTCAACCTGGTGGTGGGTGATTTCCACAACCAATTCTGGGCCTGGGCCGGCAACCGCGACCCCGAGCGTCCGCACGACGAACACCCCATCGGCTTGCACAGCCGCCGCCTGGAGGCGGGTGTCTACGGACTGTCCAACGCAGCGCTCGACACTCCCTGGCCCAAGAGCGAACGGCTGAAGCAGGCGCTCTGTGAGTGCCTGGCACAGCCCGCTTCTTCGCCTTTGCCGATAACCCGCCTCACCGCGGCGTTGGCAGACACCCGGCGTGTGCCCACACACGTACTTCCGGATACCGGTGTGCCACCGGAGCTGGAACACGGCCTGTCCAGCCCCTTTGTCAGCCTGCCCGAGCGGGGTTATGGCACCCGCAGCAGCCTGGTCCTGAGCGTGCAGACCTCAGAAACCCGTGCGGCGCCGGCGGGCTGGCGGGTGGCTGTGGACGAATGGACCCACATACCCGTGGACGGCCACGCGCATGCCTGGAACCCCCAGCACCGGCGCAGCGAAACCCTGTTCTGGTGATTCAGGTCAGCGGCTTGAACATTTCCTGGTGCTCGATGCCCGCCTCCTCGAACGCCTCCCCCCGGGCCTGGTAACCCAGCCGCTCGTAAAAGCCCACGGCGCTGCGCTGGGCATGCAGCATCACTTCGCGCTCCCCTGCGTCGCGGGCCGCGTCCATCAGCGCCTGCGACACCTGGCGCCCCAGGTTGCCACCGCGCAGCACGCGATGCACCGCCAGGCGCCCGACCTTCACCACACCCGGCTCGTGCGGCACGAAGCGCCCGGTCGCCACCGGCCGGCTTAGGCGGTTGTAGGCCACGGCGTGCACTGCCGTCAGATCGGCCGCGTCGCTTTCCAGGTCTTTGGGAATGCGTTGCTCCTCCACAAACACCGCGGTGCGGATGCGGCGGGCATCGTCGCCGAGCTCGCTCCAGCGCCCGACCTTGATCGTCACCATGGCCTCACCCGCCTCGTAGCCGAGCACGATCTCGCGCAAGGCCTGGGGCACCGGGCGCGAGGTCTGCGTGGCCGGGTCGGCAAACACGTAGACCAGTTCGCCCGAGATCAGGTGTTCCTCGCCGCGGAAGATCGCGCCGGTGAAGGTCATGGACGAGGTGCCGATGCGGCTGCACTTCATGGCCACCTCGATCTGGTCGTCCACCCGCGCCGACGCATGGAACTCCACCGTCGCCTTCACCACATAGAGATCGCCGTCGAGCTGCTGCATCGACTCCTCGTAAGGCAAGGCCAGCGCACGCCAGTAGTCGGCGATGGCGGTGTCGAAATACATCAGGTAGTGCGCGTTGAACACGATCTTCTGCATGTCCACCTCGGCCCAGCGCACGCGCAGGCGGTGGAAGAAGCGGAAGTCGGCGCGTTTCATCGTGGGCATCTCAGTGGTCTCCAAAAGCATGGCGCAAAGCGCGGGCAGCGTCGTCGTGCGCGGTCAGGGCCTGCGGAATGGCGCGGCCGAACTGGATGAAGCCGTGCACCACACCGGCGTAGATCTCAAGGTCAACCGGCACACCCGCCATGCGCAGGCGGTCGGCGTATTGCACGCCTTCGTCCGTCAGCGGGTCGCATTCGGCCAGGCCGATCCAGACCGGGGCCACGCCGTCGAGGTCGCGCACCTGGCCGGATGCATCCACGCCGTCCAGCGGGGCGAAGCGCCAGTCGTCGCGGTCTTGCGGCGAGCGCAGGTAGTGGTTGAAGAAGTAGGTGATGTGGGCCTCTTCGAGCAAGAAGCCTTTGGCGAAGGTCTTGTGGCTGGGCGTGTTCTGGTGGCCGGCGGTGCCGGGGTAGAACAGCAGTTGCAAAGCCAGCGGCCAGCCGGCGTCGCGGGCCCCAAGCGCGGTGACGGCGGCGAGGGTGCCGCCCGCGCTGTCGCCGCCCAACGCGATCCGGCTGCCGTCCAGGCGCAGCGTCGCAGCGTTCTCTCGCAGCCAGGCCAGGCTGTCCCAGGCGTCGTGTACGGCGGTGGGGAACTGCCACTCCGGTGCGAGCCGGTAGTCCACCGAGATCACGGCACAGTGCGCGAGGTGGGCCAGGTGGCGGCACAGCGGTTCGTGTGTGGCCACGCTGCCGACGGTGAAGCCACCGCCGTGAAAGTACAGCAGCACCGGCAGCGGGTGCTCCGATGCGGGGGCGAACAGCCGGGCAGGCAGCTCAAAGCCGTCACGCGCCGGGATCTTCACATCGTCCACCCGCGCCAGTTTGTGCGAGGGGATGTCGAGCACCCCGGCGCCCGCCTCGTAGGCCTGCTTGGCCTGCGCGGGTGAAAGCGCGTGCATGGGCGGGTGGCCGGCGCGGGCGATGCGGTCGAGCACGCCGCGCATGGCGGTCGTGAGCAGGGATCGGGGGTTGGGATGGTGCGACATGGGTGGAAAAAGTATGCGCCGGATTGTGGCTGTCTTTTGTGCGACCGGCGGTCACCCCGGTGGCATTGGCCTCCTGAGGGTGCGGCCGTATATTCGCCGCAGTGCTGCGCTGGGCAACACCCAATCCCTCGAACAACCCGTCGCCACCCAGCGCGCACCGTGGATCCGGCTTTGCCGGGCCACTGGTGTGGTCCCCCTTTGGGGGAAGACGCAAAGCGGCGCAGGGGGAAAGCGGAACCTTATGGCCCAGATCCTCTATGTGACGAACATCCTGATCGACTTCGGCGCGCTCGCGCAGCTGCAGGCCGAATGCGAGCGCGTGGGCATCTGCCGCCCATTGATCGTGACCGACGCGGGTGTCAAGGCCGCTGGCCTGCTGGACAAGGCGCTCGCCGCCCTGCCCGGCCTGAAGCCTGCCGTGTTTGACCAGACGCCGTCGAACCCGAACGAAGCCGCGGTGCGCGCGGCTGTGGCGGTGTACCAGGCCGAAGGCTGCGACGGCCTGATCGCGCTCGGTGGCGGCAGCTCCATCGATTGCGCCAAGGGCGTGGCCATCGCCGCGGTGCACGAGGGCCCGCTCAAGACCTACGCCACCATCGAAGGCGGGTCGCCCAAGATCACCGACCGCGTGCCGCCGCTGATCGCCGTGCCCACCACCGCGGGCACCGGCAGCGAGGTGGCACGCGGCGCCATCGTGATCGTGGACGACGGGCGCAAGCTGGGTTTTCACAGCTGGCACCTGGTGCCCAAGACCGCCCTGCTCGACCCGGAACTCACGCTCGGCCTGCCGCCCATGCTGACCGCCGCTACCGGCATGGACGCGATCGCCCACTGCATGGAAACCTTCATGGCGCCGGCCTTCAACCCGCCGGCCGACGGCATCGGCCTGGATGGCCTGATGCGCGGCTGGGCGCACATCGAGCGCGCCACCACCAACGGGCAGGACCGCGATGCGCGGCTGAACATGCTGAGCGCCAGCATGCAGGGCGCGATGGCGTTCCAGAAAGGCCTGGGCTGCGTGCATTCGCTCAGCCACAGCCTGGGTGGCGTCAATCCGCGCCTGCACCACGGCACACTCAACGCCATGTTCCTGCCCGCGGTGATTGCATTCAACGCCGGGGCCGAGTCCATCCAGAAAGAACACCGCCTGCAGCGCATGGCCCACGCCATGGGTCTGGCCAGCGGCAGCGACATCGGCGAAGCGATCAAGGACATGAACGCCCGCCTGGGTCTGCCCAGCGGCCTGGCCGCGATGGGCGTGACACCCGACCTGTTCGACAAGGTGATCGAAGGCGCGCTCGCCGACCACTGCCACAAGACCAACCCGCGCATCGCCAGTCCGGAGGAATACCGCCAGATGCTGGAAGCGGCCATGTGAGGTGCTCGGACCTGGCCGGGTCGCGGCCTGCAAGGTGTTTGCAGACAGGGGATACTGGCTCCCTTCGACACACCCCAGGAGCACCGCATGAAGGCCCAGAACATCCTCGACACCATTGGCAACACCCCCCACGTGCGCATCCAGCGGCTGTTTGCCGGCGCCTCGCAGCAGGTGTGGATCAAGTCCGAACGCGGCAACCCTGGCGGCTCGATCAAGGACCGCATTGCGCTGGCGATGGTGGAGGACGCGGAACAGTCGGGTGCCCTGCAGCCCGGCGGCACCATCGTCGAGCCCACCTCGGGCAACACCGGCATCGGACTGGCCATGGTGGCGGCCGTCAAGGGCTACAAGCTGGTGCTGGTCATGCCCGACAGCATGTCCGTCGAGCGCCGCCGCCTGATGCTGGCCTACGGTGCGAGCTTCGACCTGACCCCGCGTGAAAAAGGCATGAAAGGCGCCATCGCCCGGGCCGAAGAAATCGTCGCCAGCACGGCCGGGGCCTGGATGCCGCAGCAGTTCAACAACCCGGCCAACGTCGCGATCCACGCCAAAACCACCGCCGCCGAAATCGCCGCCGACTTCCCCGACGGTGTCGATGTGCTGATCACCGGCGTGGGCACCGGGGGTCACATCACCGGTTGCGCACAGGTGCTGAAAGCGAAATGGCCCCAGCTCGAGGTGTACGCGGTGGAACCGGTGGCCTCGCCGGTCATCTCGGGCGGCAGTCCGGCGCCCCACCCGATCCAGGGCATCGGTGCGGGCTTCATCCCCAACAACCTCGACACCGCCCAGCTCGACGGTGTGATCCAGGTGGACGCCGAACCGGCCCGCGAGATGGCGCGCCGCTGCGCCCGCGAAGAAGGCATGCTGGTCGGCATTTCGTCGGGCGCGACGCTGGCCGCCATCGCGCAGAAGTTGCCCGAACTGCCGGCCAACGCCGTGGTGCTGGGCTTCAACTACGACACCGGCGAGCGCTACCTGTCGGTGGAGGGCTTCTTGCCCGCCTGAGGCCGATCAGATGCGCGTCATCGACTTGTCGTAGAACGCGTTGGGGTAACCCTGCGCGTCTTTGCTGGCATCGGGGTCCCCGATCTGCAGGGTGTTGCCGTTCACATGCAGCAGCACCTTTGCGGAACCTTGGTCGGAGGTCCCGGCGAACTTGTCGGCCGTCACGCTGCCCACGGCCTTGGTGCCGTCGTGCGACATGACCATGTGGGTGAACACCTTCTCATTCTTCACGCTGGGGCCGGAACACGAGGTGCCGATGTAGAGGTAGGCCACCACCTCACCGGTGAAGCCCGTGGCGGAGGCCTTGGTGAAGTCGGCGCGCAGATGGGCCGACGCGCCACTGTCTTCATAACACGCGCTCTCCCAGGATCCGATGTACTTGGCCACCGGATCACCCGAGGTGTCACCCGGCTTCGGATCGTCGTTGCCGCCGCAGGCGGTGAGCGCGGCGATGGCCAGGCTCAGCCCGACCAGTTTGAATGCATGGCGGATGTGCGTCGTCATAAGGTGTCCTGAAATGAAATGGGGTAAGCCGAACACTACCAAGGGCGCGGCTCGGCAACCGTGCGGAAACGAACAGAAGCCTCTCGGTGATTCTGACGGAAAACCACACGGTATCCGGAGCGCGGAGCGTCCGCGCATGTAACAAAAACCACCGCTGAATTCAGCCGCCCCGCACCATCGCCAGCACCTTGCCCATGTCCAGCGACTGGGCTTGTGCCTGGATCTGCGGCAGGTATTGCGCCTGCAACTGCTTGGCCGGGGTGAGCAGGTTCTGGAAAGTCTCCTGCAACAGCACCGTGCTCATCACCCGACCGCCCGCATAGTAGCGTTTGGCCACCTGGCCGAGGGCGTAGGTGGTGGCAAACGAAAACGCCACACCGGTGGCTGCGCGGCCCAGACCGCCCACGGTGCGCCCGGCCATCTTGCCCAGCAAACCCCCGAGCAGCTTGCGACCGAACTGTTCGATGTACTGCGACGTCGCGCCCACCCCCGCGGCGGCGATGAACTCACGGATGTGACCCTGGTCCAGCTCCACGCCGTGGGCCTTGCCGATGTTGTAGACCAACCGCACCTGCAGCGGGATGATGGCCATCGAGGCCCAGGACTGCGGCAGCAATTCGAGCGCGCCGTTCAGCATCGCCGCGTTCAGGATGGTCTTTTCGAGCTGGGCGTCGAGAGCGGCATTCAGTGGCACAGCTTGCACCGCCGAGGTGGCCACGACCACGGGCACGGCCATCGGTGCAGCCTGGTCGGCCGCATCGAGCACAGCCGCTTCCTCGCGCTCGAACACCGAGGCCTCGGCCGCGTCCAGTTGCAGACGGGCTTTCAGGTCGGTCAGGAACGTGGTCTCCGCGGAGCTCTGGCGCCCGTCCGCATCACAAACACACACCGCCATTTCATAAGCCAGCTGGCGCTGGCCGGCGTCCGTCAGGCCGGCCACGGCGTCGGCCAGCGACACGCGTTTCAGCAGCACATCCTGGTACAGCTGAGCCAGCCCGGCGCCACCGCTCTCGTGACCCAGCGTCTCGGCCAGCCGGCGGATGGCTTCGCGCTCGGTGTCGGCCTTGTGGCCGTCGGCAAAGGCTGCCAGCAGGGCGATGGTGAGGATGGACTGTTGTTCGTTGGCTTGCATGGGGTTCTTCAATGGAGTTGTGACTAGGGGACCCAGGTAGAGCCAGCCGCGCGTTTCAAGTTCCGGCGCTGGCCCGGGCCCATGGTGAAACCCCCTGTCACGCAGCGCCCGCAGCGCAAGCCCGATAATCGGCCCATGCGTTTTCTCATCGACTTCTTTCCCATCGGCCTTTTTGTGGCGGCCTACAAGCTGCACGACATCTACACCGCCACCGCGGTGCTCATGGTCGCCACGCTGGTGCAGACGGGCCTCATCTACGCCATCGACCGCCGGCTGCAGACCCTGCAGAAGGTCACGCTGGTGCTGGTGATCGTGTTCGGCATCCTCACCCTGGCGCTGCACGACGAGCGTTTCATCAAGTGGAAACCCACCGTGTTGTACGCGAGCATGGCGATCGTGCTGGGTGCGGCGCTCTGGGTCTGGAAGAAGAACTTCCTGCAGATATTGCTGGGCAGCCAGCTGTCGCTGCCGACCGCGGTCTGGGCGCGGCTCACCGTGATCTGGATCGCTTATTTCCTTTTCATGGCCGGCATCAACGCCTATGTGGCGGCCTACTACTCCACCGAAGACTGGGTCAACTTCAAGCTCTGGGGTTATGTGTTCCCGATCGTCTTCATCGTCGGTCAGGGCCTGTACATCGCGCGCTACCTGAAAGACGGCGACACCCCCGGCGACGGAGCCCAGAAACCATGAACGCAACACCCACCCCTGTGATCAGCACCGCCCCGGCTCTGGAAGCTGCGTTGCGAGAGGCACTGGCGCCCGAGGTGCTGGAAGTGATCGACGAAAGTGCGGCCCACGCCGGCCATGCGGGCGCCAACGGCCTGGGCCACGGCACGCACTTCCGGGTGCGCATCGGCGGGGCGGCCTTCGCGGGCAAAAGCCGCGTGGCGCAACACCGGCTTGTGTATGATGCGCTGCAAAAATTCACCGACGCGGGCCTGCACGCGCTGGCGATTGAAATCCAGACCTGACCGGCCAGCACACGGGCCTGGCACCCCTGCCCTTTGGCCCCCGTTTTTTTCACCCGAGGAACACCATGAAATTTTCCCTGTCGGCCCTGACCGCGGCCGTCCTTCTTGCAGCCGCTCCCTGGGCCGCTGCGCAAAACGTGGCCATCGTCAACGGCAAAGCCGTGCCGACCGCGCGGGTTGAGGTGCTGGCCAAGCAGCTCGCGGCATCGGGCCGCCCGGTGACCGACGAGGTGCGCGCCCAGCTGAAAGAAGAAGTCGTGCTGCGCGAAATCTTCATGCAGGAAGCGCAAAAACGCGGCGTGGCCGCGCTGCCCGAATACAAGGACCAGATGGAACTGGCCCGCCAGACCATCCTGATCCGCGCGCTGTTTGCGGACTATGAAAAGAAGAACCCGGTGACGGACGCTGAAATCCAGGCCGAATACGACAAGTTCGCCGCCAGCAATGGTGGCAAGGAATACCGCGCCCGCCACATCCTGGTGGAGAAGGAAGACGAAGCCAAAGCGCTCATCGCGTCCATCAAGGGAGGCGCCAAATTCGAAGACCTCGCCAAGAAACAGTCAAAAGACCCAGGCTCCGGTGCCAACGGCGGCGACCTCGACTGGGCCAATGCTTCCAGCTACGTGGCCGAGTTTTCCGAGGCCATGGTCAAGCTCGAAAAAGGGCAGATGACGCAGGCGCCGGTGAAGAGCCAGTTTGGCTGGCACATCATCCGCGTGGACGATGTGCGTCAGGCCCAGCTGCCGAAGTTCGAAGAGATCAAGGACCAGATCGCCCAGCAGATGAAACAGCAGAAAGTGGCAGCGTTCCAGGCCAGCCTGCGGGAAAAGGCCAAGGTGGAGTAAGCAGCAGACGCTGGCTTACCCAGGCGCGACCTCCGGGTCGCGCTTTTTTTCGTCCCATCGCCAGATTTGATCAAATATTCTCGGCAATTCAGAAAAGTGACAGAATTGCAGTCACTTTTGATCAAATCACGCTGCATATGAACGTTTCAACCGACAGCTTGCGCGAGTTTCTCGCCCAGCACCGCATCCACGAGGTGGAGTGCGTCATCCCCGACATGACAGGCATCGCGCGCGGCAAGATTTTGCCCAAGGACCTGTTCCTCAACTCCGGCCACATGCGCCTGCCCAAGAGCGTGCTGCTCAACACGGTCAACGGCCAGCAGCCCGACAACACCGCCTTCGTCGGCGACACCGACCCGGACATGGTCTGTGTGCCCGACCTCGCCACCGCGCGCATGGTGCCCTGGGCCGCCGAGCAGGTGGCGGTGATCATCCACGACTGCGAAGAGTTCGACGGCACGCCGGTCGCGCTCGCGCCCCGCAGCGTGTTGCGGCGTGTGCTGGCGCTCTACGAAGCGCAGGGCTGGCAGCCGGTGGTGGCGCCCGAGATGGAGTTCTATCTGGTGGCGCGCCACCAGAACCCTCACGAACCGCTGCAGCCGCCGCTGGGCCGCACCGGCAAGCCCGAGGCCGGGCGCCAGTCGTACTCCATCGACGCGGTCAACGATTTCGATCCTTTCTTCCTGGAGCTGTCGCGCTTCTGCGAGGTGCACCGCCTGGGTGTGGAAACGCTGATCCACGAGGCTGGCGCTGGCCAGATGGAGATCAACTTCACCCACGGCGAGCCCATGGACCTGGCCGACCGCGTGTTCCTGTTCAAGCGCACGGTGCGCGAGACCGCGCTGCGCCACGGTATCTTCGCCACCTTCATGGCCAAGCCCATGGAAGCCGAGCCCGGCAGCGCGATGCACATCCACCAGAGCATCCTGGACGCCGAGACGAAGCAGAACATCTTCAGCCTGCCCGACGGCTCGGCCACGCCCGCTTTTCACCATTACATCGCCGGCCTGCAGCGCTACGTGCCGCAGATCATGCCCATGCTGGCGCCCTACGTGAACTCCTACCGCCGGCTCTCGCGCTTCATGTCGGCGCCGATCAACGTGCAGTGGGGCTACGACAACCGCACCTGCGGCATCCGCGTGCCCGAGTCCGACGCCGCCAACCGCCGGCTGGAAAACCGCGTGCCTGGCGTGGACGTGAATCCCTACCTGGCCATGGCCGCCACGCTTGGCGCGGGCTACCTCGGCATGGTGGAAAAGAGCCTGCCCAGCGAGCCCATGAAAACCAGCGCCTGGGACATGGACTTCGAGCTGCCCAGCCACATGGAAGACTCGATCCGCCGCATGCGCGAATGCGAGCCGGTGCGCGACGTGTTCGGCGGCGCCTTCATCGACGCCTTCCTGGCGGTGAAGGAGCTGGAATACGCCACCTACAACCGCGTGATCAGTTCCTGGGAACGCGAGCACCTTCTCCTGCTGGTGTGAGGTGGTGCCCATGAACGCTCACCTCCTTCAACGGGCCAGCCGCAATGGCCTCGACTGGACCCGTGCCCTCGCCTTCCTCGCCCGCGAGCGCCAGTCGTTTGCGGAGCGCAACCCGGCGTCAGCCGCTCTGGCCGCCCAGGCCAGCGAACACCTGCTGTTTGGCGTGCCGCTGCACTGGATGAACGACTGGGGAACGCCCTTCGCCCTGCACGTCTGCCAGGCCAGCGGCGCCCAGGTCACCGACGTGGACAGCCACCGCCTGGTCGATTTCTGCCTGGGCGACACCGGCGCCATGTTCGGCCACGCGCCCGCGCCGGTCGCCGCCGCTCTGGTGAAGCAGGCCGCGCGCGGTTACACCACCATGCTTGCCACGGCCGACGCCGCCGCCGTCGGACAGCTGCTGGCCGAACGCTTCGGCCTCCCGTTCTGGCAGTTCGCCATGAGCGCGACCGACGCCAACCGCTACATCGTGCGCTGGATCCGTGCCGCCACCGGCCGCAAGAAGCTGCTGGTGTTCAACGGCTGTTACCACGGCACCATCGAAGACGTGTTCGTCGATCTGGTCAACGGCCAGTCCGTGCAACGCGACAGCCTGCTCGGCCAGGTGCACGACCTGACCGAACACACGGTGGTGGTCGAGTTCAACGATCTGCCTGCACTCGAAGCGGCCCTCCAACAGGGTGATGTGGCCTGCGTGCTGGCTGAGCCGGTGATGACCAACATCGGCATGGTGCTGCCCGAGCCGGGGTTCTGGGGCGAGGCGCAAGCCCTCATCAAAAAGCACGGCGCCTTGCTGGTCATGGACGAGACCCACACCATCAGCACCGGCCCCGGCGGCTACGCCCGCGCCCACGGCATCGAGGCTGACGCGCTGGTGCTTGGCAAGCCGGTGGGCGGCGGCGTGCCCTGCGCGGTCTACGGCATGAGCGCCGATCTCGCTGCGCGTGCCGTGAAAGCCAAGCAGGACGCCCCGCCCGGCCACAGCGGTATCGGCACCACGCTCACCGGCAACATGCTGGCCATGGCCGCGATGCGCGCCACGCTCGCCGAGGTGATGACGCCCGCGGCCTACGCGCACATGCTGTCGCTCGCCGAATGGCTGGCGGGCGGCCTGCGCGGTCTGATCGCACGCCACGGCCTGCCCTGGTGCGTGACCCAGGTCGGCGCGCGCACCGAATTCCAGTTCTGCTCTGCCCCACCCAGGAGCGGCGGCGAAGCCGAAGGCGTGCTTGACCCCGAGCTGGAGTACCTGATCCACCTCGGCCTGCTCAACCGCGGCGTGATGATCACGCCTTTTCACAACATGATGCTGGTCTGCCCGCAAGCGACGGAAGAGGACGTGGCCCTGCTGCTGGGCGCTCTCGACGAGGTGCTTTCGCAGATCACACTGACGGCATGAAGACACCCACACCGACCCAGCAGGACAGCACCTACGCGCGCCTGCGGCAGTGGGTTACTGTGGGCCAGTTCCTGCCGGGCGAACGGCTCAAGATCCACGCCATCGCCGAGCAACTGGGCGTGGGCGTCATGCCCGTTCGCGCAGCCCTGCAGCGGCTGGCCGCCGAAGGCGCGCTGGTCAATGTGCCGCACAGCGGCATGATCGTGCCCAAACTGTCGCTGGCCGAGTTCGACGACGTGCTGCAGACACGGCTGCTGCTCGAAGGCGAGGCCGCCGAGCGCGGCACCCACCGGCTCGACGCCGCCGGCGTGGCCGAGCTGCTGGCACTGGAGCAGCAGATGCGCGACGCGCTCAAGGTCAACGACGCCAAGGGCTACCTGGACGCCAACGAGCTGTTCCACCTGCGCCTGTACCAGGCGGCCGCCTCGCCCACCCTGCTCTCGCTGATCGAAACCGTCTGGCTCAAGGTCGGGCCGCTGTCCAACAAACTGTTCGAGGTGCCGGCCTCGCTGCGCGTGATCAACGAGGCGCACGGCGACGCGGTGATGGCGCTGCGCCTGAAGGACAGCGCGGGCGTGCGCCGTGCCATCGAGAAAGACCTGTTTGTGGCCGGGCAGTTTCTGCGGCCTTTCTGCGCCGGCTGATCAGCCCCGCAACCAGATCACTGCCGCCAGCAAGCCCATCAGCACCGGCTGGTGCAGCAGGTAGTAACTGAGGCTCCAGCGTCCGAGCATCACGAGCCGTCGCTTCGCGCCACTGGCCGGCGCATCCACCGAGCCCAGCCAGTGCGGCCGGTGCCGCAGCGCCCACTGCCCCGCCGCCACGCCCCACCACATCACCCCCAGCCAGGGCAGCAGCGGCACATAGTCCTCGGTCACCGGCAGGCGGCTGATGAACCCCAGGGCGTTCCAGCCCGGGGCGTTGAGAAATTCCAGCACCGGCATCGCCGCAATCACCGTCGGCGCGATGAACTTGGCCGCGATGGCCAGCGCACCGGCCGGCCAGAGCCAGCCGCCCCACCCCGCCGTGAGCCGCACCACGATCAGCATCACCGCGATGCCGTGCAACACACCGAAATAGATGAAGCTCCTGGGGAACATCAGCGCCGAACCCGCCGTGACCAGCAGCGCTGCGACAGCCACCTTCGACCAGCGCCTCCAGAAGCGTGGCCAGTCCAGGCCCTGCGACAGCGCCACCGCCTGAGACAGTCCCGCGGTGAACAGGAAGCCGCTCACGATGGCGCTGCGCTGCCAGGTCCAGAACGGATCGCGGGCGAAGTTCTCATGGATCAGGCCGAAGTGATCCAGGTCGAAACAGAAGTGGTAGGCCGTCATCCACAACATGGCCGCTGCGCGCAGCAGGTCGATGCGGTTCAGCCGCTGCGTGGAAAGCGGGATCACCGGCGGCATCAGCCTCGGCTCGACCGATGGTGGATCGCCAGCAGCAGCTGCGCCAGTTCGCGCGGCGCGCTCACCATCGGGTCGTGCCCCGTGGCCAGTTCGTGCACGGTCCAGCCCGGTTCGCTGCGCACGCGTTGGCGGGCGGCATCAATCGTCGGCAGCGGCGGATTCGTGCAGTCGATGAAGCTGTGCGGAATGGCCCAGACCAGCGCCGGGTCGAAGCTCAGCGGCTCCTGGTAGAGGCGGAAGGGCTGCGGCGTCTGGCGGCGATTGACCCAGTCGCGGTCGGCACCGGTCAGGCCAAACACGCTGGCATCCGGCGGCGGAAAGCTCAGGCCACCGCTGGCCTGGCCTTCGGCCACGCGCCTGGCCACGGTCTCGGGGGAATGGGGTGTGCTCCAGCTGCTGCCCGGCGTCGGAATACCCGCGTCCAGGTAGACCAGGTGGCGCAGCAGACCAGGGCGCGAGCGCTGCAATCGGTCGGCCACACAGGTGATCAGGTTGCCCGCGTAGCTGTGGCCCACCAGCACCACGCGCTGCAATTCCTCGGCCTCGATCAGGCCGATCACGTCCTGGATGTGGGTGTCAATGCCCACCGACGGGCTCAGCAGGTGCGCCCGCTCGCCCACGCCGGTGAGCGTGACGGCGTGGGTTTCAACGCCCACGCCACGCAGCAGCGGCAGGACGCGCTTCCAGCACCAGGCGCCGTGCCAGGAGCCGTGCACCAGCACCATGGCCGTGCTGGAAAGATCAAGGGGTGCAGACATGCGGGTTCTCCGGGACAATATCGGGCTGTTTTCAGCGGGTGTTTTCCGCCCGATTCTGCACTGCCCTTTTGTCGATTCACCATGCTGCCCCACCAACTCGAACTGCTTTCCCCCGCGCGCGACGCCGACATCGGCATCGAGGCGGTGAACCACGGGGCCGACGCGGTCTACATCGGCGGCCCGTCGTTCGGCGCCCGCACCAGCGCCGACAACCCGGTGAAAGAGATCGCCCGGCTGGCGAAACACGCGCACCGCTTCGGCAGTCGCATCTTCACCACGATGAACACCATCCTGCGCGACGACGAGCTGGAGCCGGCGCGCAAGCTGGCCTGGCAGTTGTACGACGCGGGTGTGGACGCGCTGATCATCCAGGACATGGGCCTGCTGGAGCTCGACCTGCCACCGATCCAGCTGCACGCGAGCACGCAGACCGATATCCGCACGCCCGAGAAAGCGCGTTTCCTGCAGGACGTGGGCGTCTCCCAGATCGTGCTGGCGCGCGAACTCACGCTGCGGCAGATCGCCGACATCCGCGCCGCCACCGACCCGGAGCGCTGCACGCTGGAGTTTTTCATCCACGGCGCGCTCTGTGTGGCCTACAGCGGCCAGTGTTTCATCAGCCACGCCCACACCGGGCGCAGCGCCAACCGCGGTGACTGCTCCCAGGCCTGCCGCCTGCCTTATGAGGTGAAGGACAGCCAGGGCCGCATCGTCGCGCACGACAAACACGTGCTCTCGATGAAAGACAACAACCAGAGCGAGAACCTGCGCGCCCTGATCGACGCCGGTGCGCGCAGTTTCAAGATCGAAGGCCGCTACAAAGACATGGCCTATGTGAAGAACATCACCGCGCACTACCGCGTGCTGTTCGATCAGATCCTGGAGGAGTGCCCCGAGCTGGCGCGCGCGTCCAGCGGCGAGTGCACTTTCAGCTTCCAGCCTGACCCGGACCAGAACTTCAACCGCGAGTTCACCGACTACTTCGTGCAGGGCCGACAGGAAGACATCGGCGCCTTCGACACACCCAAGAACCCGGGCCGCCCGATCGGCTACGTGACCCAGGTCGGCCCCAACTTCGTGGAGATCGAAACCGACGACCCGGCCACCGTGATCCACAACGGCGACGGCCTGTGTTACCTCGATTTGCAGAAAGAACTGACCGGCCTGCAGATCAACCGGGCGGAGTCGGCTGGCAAACCGGGCCTCTGGCGCGTGTTCCCCAAAGACGCCCTGGACAGCTTCAAGGACTTGCGAAAAGGCGTGCAGGTCAACCGCAACCGCGACATGGACTGGGTGCGCGGACTGGAGAAAAAGTCGGCCGAGCGGCGAATCGGCGCCTGGCTGAAGCTGGACGAAACTCCCGAGGGCCTGAGCCTCACCGCCACCGATGAAGACGGTCACAGCGCCACCGCCACCCTGCCCTGCACACTGGAGCCCGCCAAAGACCCGGCCCAGGCCGATACCAAGCTGCGCGAAGGTCTCGCCCGGCTCGGCGAAACCATCTTCCAGCCGATCGATGTGGCGCTGAATCTCTCAGGCCCGCGCTTCGTGCCCGCCTCACTGCTCAACCCGCTGCGCCGCGAAGCCATCGAAGCCCTGGAAGCCGCGCGCGCCGCCGCCTGGACCCGCCTGCCCCGCGCGAAGCCGGTGGAGCCACCCGTGGCCTACCCCGAAGACACGCTCACCTACCTGGCCAACGTGTTCAACCACAAGGCGCGCGACTTCTATGCGAAACACGGCGTGAAGGTGATCGCCGCCGCCTACGAAAGCCACGAAGAAGCCGGCGAAGTGAGCCTGATGATCACCAAGCACTGCGTGCGCTTCTCGCTCAGCCTCTGCCCCAAACAGGCGAAGGGCGTGACCGGTGTGCAGGGCACGGTGAAGGCCGAACCCATGCAGCTCATCAACGGCAACGAAAAGCTCACGCTGCGCTTCGACTGCAAACCCTGCGAGATGCACGTGGTGGGCAAGATGCGGCCGGCGGTGCTGAAGGCCGGGCAGACCAGCCCGCTGAAGTTCTACCGCACTCGACCGGGCTCGACCATCCCGCTTTGAGCGCTTCCCTTGACTGGCTGCGTCCAGCGCGAGCGTGTCTGGGCATCCGGTCGTTCCCTGCGAAAACCAAGGGTTTCTGCTAGCTGGCGGATGGGAAATGTGCAGTATATTGCCTGTCAACGCGCGGCGATAGGGCGCGGTGTTCCGGCACTTTAATTCCGGTTTTCTCGCGTGTCTTCGTTCCAGACGGGGTTCCGACCCAACTGCCACCGCTGGAAGTCAGTCGCCTCAGACTTCAGGACTAAATAGTTTAGACATCAAGTACGGGTAATTCACTATCCACACGGCCGCAGCACCCGCATACATTGAGCCGGTCCATACACACCACCAACAGGAGACAAACCATGACCACCCGCCGAGAAATTCTTACCCGCAGCGCCGCCGTGATCGGTGCTGCGTCCAGTGGCCTGCTGTTGCCTCAGATGGCCATGGCGCAATCCGACAAGGTGCGTGTCGGCTTCATGCTGCCCTACACCGGCACGTTTGCTCAGCTCGGCGTGGCGATCGAAAACGGCTTTCGCATGGCGCTGAACGAACAGGGCGGCAAGCTCGGTGGTCGCGAGGTGGAGTTCTTCAAGGTGGACGATGAGTCCAACCCGGCCAAGGGCATCGAAAACGCCAACCGCCTGGTGCAGCGCGACAAGGTCGACGTGCTGGTGGGCACGGTGCACTCGGGCGTGCAGATGGGCATCCACAAAGTGGCCCGCGACAGCGGCGTGCTCAGCCTGATCCCCAATGCCGGTGTGCACGTGGCCACCCGCGCCCAGTGCTCACCCAACGTGTTCCGCACCTCGTTCACCAACTCGCAACCCACCCTGGCGCTGGGCAAAGCCATGGTGGATCGTGGCCACAAGAAGGCCGTCTGGATCACCTGGAACTACGCCGCGGGCGAAGAGGCCTTTGAAGGCTTCGAGCAGAGCTACACCGCCGCGGGCGGCACCATCGTCAAGAAACTCGGCCTGCCTTTCCCGAACGTGGAGTTCCAGGCCCTGCTGACCGAGATCGCCTCGCTCAAGCCCGATGCCGTGGCCTGCTTCTTCGCCGGAGGCGGCGCCGCCAAGTTCCTGCGCGACTTCCATGCGGCCGGCCTCTCCAAGAACATCCAGCTCTACGGTTCGGGCTTCCTGACCGAAGGTGTGCTCGAAGCCGCCGGCCCGGCCGCCGACGGTGTGCTGACCACCATGCACTACAGCGATGCGCTGGACACACCGCGCAACAAGAAATTCCGCCTCGACTACGCCAAGACCTTCAAGGCCCAGCCCGACGTGTACGCCGTGCAGGGTTACGACACCGGCCTGCTGCTGATCAAGGGCGCCAACGCGGTCAAGGGCGACCTGTCCAACAAGAAGGCACTGTACGCGGCCATGGAAGGCGCGACCATCGACAGCCCGCGTGGCCAGTGGACCATGAGCAAGGCCCACAACCCCATCCAGGACATGTACCTGCGCAAGGTGGAAAACAAGGAAAACAAGGTCATCGGCATCGCGCAGAAGGCCGTGGCCGATCCGGCCACCGGCTGCCGCATGGGCTGAGCCCGGTTCTGAAACCTTGCCCGTGGTCTGCGCCTTTCGAGGTGCAGGCCCTGTCTGCGCCCAATCACCAACCCGATGGACTTCGCCAACTTCCTGATCCAGTTGCTCAACAGCCTGCAATACGGCCTGTTGCTGTTCATGCTGGCCGCCGGCCTGACGCTGATCTTCGGCATCATGGGCGTGGTCAACCTGGCGCACGGCAGCTTCTACATGCTGGGCGCCTACCTGGCCTGGTTCCTGGCATCGCAGTTCGACAGCCTGGTGCTGGCCATCGTGGTCGGCACGTTGATCGCCGTGGCGCTGGGCTGGGCGCTGGAGTGGCTGCTGTTCCGCCACTTCTACCACCGCGACCACCTCGACCAGGTGCTGCTCACCTTCGGGCTGATCTACATCTTTGAAGAGGTGCGCTCCATCCTCTGGGGCGACGACGTGCACTCGGTGCCCGTGCCCGAACTCGTGAACTGGTCCATTCCGCTGACCGAGAACCTGTCTTACCCGGTCTACCGGCTGGTGATCTCGGCGGTGTGTGTGGCGCTGGCGCTGGGCCTGTACTTCCTGATCTCGAAAACCCGCCTCGGCATGAAGATCCGCGCCGGCGCCTTCAACCGCGAAATGACCGAAGCGCTGGGCATCAACATCCGCCTGATCCACGGCGTGGTGTTCGCGCTCGGCGTGGCGCTGGCCGCCATCGCCGGCATGATCGCCTCGCCGATTTCCAGCGTGTACCCCGGCATGGGCAGCTCGGTGCTGATCATGTGTTTCGTGGTGGTGGTCATCGGCGGCATCGGTTCGGTGCGTGGCGCGCTGGTGGCCGCGCTCATGGTGGGCCTGGTGGACACCTTTGGCAAGGTGCTGATGCCGCAGATCGCCGGCATGGCCGTCTACATGCTGATGGCCGGCGTGCTGCTCTACAAGCCGGAAGGCTTGTTCAAACAATGAACACGGGCACCCTCGCATGAGCTCCCCCAAAGCCACTCTGGAAATCCTGCCCAAGGGCGTGCAGGCGCTGCTGGCGCTGGGCGCGATCGCGCTGGCAGCGTTCCCGCTGATCCCGTCGGACAGCTCGGACTTCTACCTGCAGATGCTCTCGCAGATGATGATCCTGGCCATCTTCGCCATGAGCCTGGACCTGTTGCAGGGCGTGACCGGTCTGGTCTCGCTCGGTCATGCGGCCTACTTCGGCCTGGCCGGCTACGCCCTCGCCTTCCTGACACCGGCCGACGTGCCCGTGAGCCTGTGGTGGTCGCTGCCCGTGGCTGCGCTGGGCGCCGGTCTGGCGGCGCTTGTGATCGGCTTTTTCGTGGTGCGCACGCACGGCATCTACTTCATCATGGTCACCATGGCCTTCGCGCAGATGGTGTTCTTCCTGTTCTTTGACAACAAGGAACTGGGTGGCTCTGACGGCCTGTACGTGAACTTCCGGCCCGACGCCAGCCTCTTCGGCTGGACCGGCATCGACCTGGAAAACAAGACCACGTTTTTCTACTTCACGCTGGTCATGCTGGTCGGCATCTACGCCTTCCTGCGCCGCCTGCTGTTCTCGCCGTTTGGCCGCGTGCTGGCGGGCATCCGCGTCAACGAACACCGCATGCGCGCTGTGGGCTACGGCACCTTCGGCTACAAGCTCGCCGCCTTCGGCCTGGCCGGCACATTGGCTGGCGTGGCAGGCTACCTTTGGGCCGCCCAGACCGGCTTCGTGAACCCCGAGCTGATGGGCTTTCACATGAGCGCACACGCCATCATGATGGTCATCCTCGGCGGCATGGGCAACTTCGCCGGTGCCATCGTCGGCGCCTTCGCCTTCGAATACGTGATGCACTTCTTCAAGGACCTGACCAAACACTGGCAGTTGCTCATGGGCAGCTTCATCGTGCTGGTGGTGGTGTTCGCGCCACGTGGTCTGCTGGGCCTGGGTGAGCGCTTCATGAAAAAGAAGGACGCGGCATGAGCGAGTTGCTGCTTTCAGCCCAGAAACTCGTCAAGCGGTTCGGCGGCCTCGCCGCCGTGAACGATGTTTCCGTGGACCTGTTCCGCGACCGCATCCACGCCGTGATCGGCCCCAACGGCGCGGGCAAGTCCACCCTGACCAACCTGCTCTCGGGCGACCTGCCGCCCACCTCGGGCCGCATCACGCTCAACGGCGCTGAAACCGCCGGCCACAGCCCGGAGAGCATCTCCCGCCTGGGGCTGGGCCGCAGCTACCAGAAGACCAACATCTTCCTGCCCTTCACCGTGTGGGACAACGTTCGCCTCGCTGCGCAGTCGCGCGAACGCCATGCGCCCTGGAACCCGCTGCGCTGGCTCAGCGCCGCCGCCGGCATGACCCAGGTGAACCAGCGCTGCGAGCGCGCCATCGAGCTCGCGGGCCTGACGCAGCGCAGCCAGACCGTGGCCGCCACCATCAGCCACGGCGAACAGCGCCAGCTCGAGATCGCCATGACGCTGGCGACCGAACCCACCGTGCTGCTGCTCGACGAGCCGCTCGCCGGCATGGGCCAGGCCGAGGCCGAAAGCATGATCGCCCTGCTGCAGAAGCTGAAGAAGGACCACGCCATGATGCTGGTGGAGCACGACATGGACGCCGTGTTTTCGCTGGCCGACCAGCTCACCGTGATGGTCAACGGCCAGGTAATCGCCAGCGGCACGCCGGCCGAGGTGCGCAGCGATCCCCTCGTTCAAGCGGCCTATCTGGGCGAGGAACACTGAACATGAGCAATGCGCTGATTCAAGCCACCGGCCTGCACACCCACTACGGCGCCAGCCACATCCTGCGCGGCGTGGACTTCACGGTTGGCCAGGGCCAGACCATCGGCCTGATGGGCCGCAACGGCATGGGCAAGACCACGCTGCTCAAGTCGCTCATGGGCATCGTCAAACCCAGCGGCGGCGGTGTGCTCATCAAGGGCCGCCCCATGACGGGTGCCTCCACCTTCGAGATCGCGCGCCAAGGTATTGCTTACGTGCCCGAAGGCCGCGGCATCTTCGGCAACCTGAGCGTGAAGGAAAACCTGGTCATGTCGGCCCGGGCTGGCACGAAGGGCCAGCGCGACTGGACCTACGACCGCGTGCTGGAGACCTTTCCCCGCCTGGCCGAGCGCCTGAACCACGGCGGCCAGCAGCTCAGCGGCGGCGAGCAGCAGATGCTGACCATCGGCCGCGCGCTGATGACCAACCCGGACGTGCTGATCCTCGACGAAGCCACCGAAGGCCTGGCGCCGCTGATCGCACGCGAGATCTGGCGCATCTGCGGCCTGATCCGCGAAAGCGGCATCAGCAGCGTGATCGTGGACAAGAACTGGAAACACGTGACCCAGATCACCGACCGCAACGTCATCCTGATCAAGGGCGAGGTGGTGTTCGAGGGCAGCTCGGACGAACTGCTTTCAAAGCCTGAGTTGCTGGAGCAATACCTCGGGGTGTAGGTCCACCCCTGCCGCGCTTCTCGCGACCCCCTCAAGGGGGCAACGCGGTGCGGCCCGGCAAAGCCGGGACCAAAGCGTTCTGGCGTAAAGACGCCTGCGCCGGGTATGGCGCTGCTTTTAAAGCAGCGGTCTGAGTTCCCGCGCCGCGTCCAGCAGCAGCGGCAGCAGGTCTTTGTGCATCACATCGGGTGCGAGCCGGTCGGGCGAGGCCACCACGTTGAGCGCCGCCACGGTCTGGCCTTTCATGTTGCGCAGCGGCACCGCCAGCGCATGCACGCCCAGCTCATGTTCCTCGCTGGCGACTGCGAAGTCGTCGGCCCGCACCCGGGCCACGATGGCTCGAAAGGCCTTGTGGTCGATGGTTGTTTTAGGGGTCAGGCGTGCCAGTTCTCGGCCCTTGAGCCAGGCGCTGAATTCTGCACGCGGCAACGCGGCCAGCAGCACCCGGCCGGTGGACGTGGCGTGCACCGGCAGGCGCGCACCCAGGTGCAAGCCGTAGGCCATCAGCCGCTGGCCCCCTACCGAGGCGCTGCGCGCCACGATCACCACCTCGTCTACGTCGAGCACCACGGCCGAGAACGACTCGCGCGTCTGCGCGGCCAGCCGGTTCAGCGTCGGCTGCAACAGGCGCGGCAGGCGCGCCGACGACAGGTAGCTGCCCGAAAACCGCAACACCTTGGCCGAAAGCCAGTAGTGGCTGCCGTCGGTGTCGAGGTACCCCAGATAGGCCAGTGTCAGCAGGTGGCGCCGCGCCGCGGCCCGGGTCAGGCCCGCGCGTTCGGCGGCCTGAGTGGCGTTGAGGCGCTGGCGTTCGGTGTCGAAGCTCTCCAGCACGGCCATGCCCTTGGCCATGCCTTCGATGAAGTCGGCTTTGGCGATGTGTCGGGTGTCGCTGCTCATGCCGGGATTATCGGATTTTTCAGGTGTATTGCGCGGTGATCGCACAACCGATCTGATGATCGCTCAATGCTGGAGCGCTGCCCTTGCCACCGGAAGCAGCCAAAATTACGCTGCCTGTTGATCCAATTCTCAGGAGACAACACCATGCGAACCCAAGTCGCCATCATCGGCGCTGGCCCCTCCGGCCTGCTGCTCGGCCAATTGCTGCACAAGGCCGGCATCGACGCCATCATCGTGGAACGCCAGACGCCCGAGTACGTGCTCGGGCGCATCCGTGCGGGTGTGCTGGAGCAAGTCGCAACCGATTTGCTGGACGAAGCGGGTGTGGGCCAGCGCATGCATGCCGAAGGCCTGGTGCACACCGGCTTTGACATGCTGTTCAACGGAACGCGCCACCGCATCGACCTGGAGAAGCTCACCGGCGGCAAGAAGGTCATGGTCTATGGCCAGACCGAAGTCACCCACGACCTGATGGACGCGCGCAAGGCCGCGGGCCTGCCCTCGGTCTACGAGGCCGCCAACGTGCAGGTGCACGATTTCGACACCACCCAGCCGCGTGTGACTTACGAGAAAGACGGCCAGACGCACACCATCGATTGCGACTTCATCGCCGGTTGCGATGGCTTTCACGGCGTGTGCCGCGCCAGTGCGCCGCGCTCGGCCATCAAGGAATTCGAAAAGGTGTACCCGTTCGGCTGGCTCGGCCTGCTGTCGGACACGCCGCCGGTGCACCACGAACTGATCTACGTGAACCACCCGCGCGGTTTTGCCCTGTGTTCGCAGCGCAGCGCCACGCGCAGCCGCTACTACCTGCAGGTGCCGCTGACCGACAAGATCGAACAGTGGAGCGACGACGCTTTCTGGAACGAGCTGAAACTGCGCCTGGACCCGGAAGCGGCTGAAAAACTGATCACCGGTCCCAGCCTGGAGAAAAGCATTGCGCCGCTGCGCAGCTTCGTCACCGAGCCACTGCGCTTTGGCCGCATGTTCCTGGCCGGTGACGCGGGCCACATCGTGCCGCCCACCGGCGCCAAGGGCCTGAACCTCGCCGCGACCGACGTGAAGTACCTCTCCAACGCCTTCGTCGAGTACTACCAGGACAAGAGCGAGGCCGGCATCGACAGCTATTCCGAGCGCTGCCTCAAGCGCATCTGGCGCGCCGAGCGCTTCAGCTGGTGGTTCACGTCCATCATGCACAACTTCCCCGACGACGGCGCGATCACGGGCAAGCTGCAGCAGGCCGAGCTGGATTACCTGATGCACTCCGAGTCGGGCCTGAAAACCATTGCCGAAAACTACGTCGGCCTGCCACTGAATTTCGGCGAGTGAGTGCGGCGAGACTGCGGGTGTCACCTGCGCGCAGATCACGAAGTGACTTGGCGGTACATTGACGTGAACGTCAATCCGTAGCGCCATGTCCAAACCCGCCAGCACCTCGATCAAACCCCTCAAGCCGCTGCGCGGTGTCCGCATCCTCAGCCTGGCGCTCAACCTGCCCGGCCCGGCCGCGCTCATGCGCCTCAAGGCCATGGGTGCGACCTGCCTCAAGGCCGAGCCACCCGGCCCCAAGGGTGCGCCCGCGGGTACCAGCGGTGACCCGATGGGTCAGTACAACCGGACCGCTTACGCCACGCTGCACGATGGCATCAAGATCCTGAGCATCGACCTGAAATCGGACAAGGGCCAGGCCCGCCTGCACCAGGAACTGGCGCGCAGCGACGTGCTGCTCACCTCGTTCCGCCCCTCGGCGCTGGCCAAACTCGGCCTGGGCTGGAAGGCACTGCACAAGGCCCATCCGCAGCTCTCGGTGGTGGCCATCGTGGGTGCACCGGGTGCGCGCGCTGAAGAGCCGGGCCACGATCTCACCTACCTCGCCGACGCGGGGCTGATCACGGGCCTGGACCTGCCGGCCACGCTGTTCGCCGACATGGGCGGCGCCCTGATGGCCAGCGAGGCGTTGCTCCAGGCGGTGCTGGTGCAGAAAACCAGCGGGAAGGGATCGTTTCAGGCCGTTGCGTTGTCGGATGCCGCATCCTGGCTCGCCCTGCCCCGCAGCTGGGGTCTGACACAAGCGCAGGGGGCCGTCGGCGGCGCGCACGCCGGCTACCGCGTCTATCCCTGCAAGAACGGTCGCGTGGCCGTGGCCGCGCTGGAGCCGCACTTTGCAGCTGCACTCTGCGCCGCCGCTGGCGTGCCCTTTGAGGGCATGGGCACGATGTTCAAGCCGGACACCCACACTGCCATGGCCCGCTTCCTCGCGGGCAAGACGCGCCAGCAGCTCGACAAGCTGGCCATCGCGAAAGACATCCCGCTGCACACCCTGGCAGCCTGACGCTGTCGCTGATGTTTCAGGGTGGTGGCGCCGGCGGCTGCGCCAGGTAGCGCGCCACGCCCTGCCCCGCCATCCGTCCGCTGGACAGGCATGCCGTGAGCAGGTAGCCCCCGGTGGGCGCTTCCCAGTCGATCATCTCGCCGGCACAGAACACACCCGGCCGTTGGCGCAGCATGAGGGCCGCATCCATCGCCTCAAAGCGCACGCCGCCCGCCGTGCTGATGGCTTCGTCCAGCGGTCGTGCCGCCACGACCGTGACCGGCAAGGCCTGGATCGCGGCGGCCAGCAGCGCAGGCTGGTTGAGGGTGTCCCGGGGCAGCAGCTCGTTGAGCAGGGCGAGCTTGATGCCATCCAGGCCCAGCCGGCTTTTCAGGTGGCTGGAGAGGCTGCGCGAACCACGCGGGTGGCTCACGTGGGCCAGCACCTGCGCCGCGCTGTGGTCGGGCAGCAGGTTCAACGTGAAGGTGGCCGATCCCTGGGCAGCGATCTGATCGCGCAACAGGCTGGACGCGGCGTAGATCAGGCTGCCTTCGACGCCGGTGGCGGTGGCCACAAATTCGCCCTGGCGATCGAATCGGTGGCCCTGGCTGTCGGTGAAGTGCAGAGACACGGACTTGAAGGGTTGCCCGGCGAAGCGTTCGCTGAAGAAGCGGCTCCAGCCAGCGCTCACGCCGTGCACCGCCGAGCCGGCCACGTCGAAGCCGCAGTTGCTGGGCTGCAAGGGGGCCAGGTCCACGCCTGCGGTCTGAAGCACGGGCCACCAGACGCCGTCGGAGCCCAGCCGCGCCCAGCTGGCCCCACCGAGCGCCAGCACCGTGGCGCGGGCCTGCACCCGCTGCACGCCCTCGGGCGTCTGAAACTGCAGCGCATTGCCGTCGTCGGCCCAGCCCGTCCAGCGGTGGCGCATGTGGAACCGCACCGGTTCACCGCCCTCTGCCGGATGCCGCAAGCGCTGCAGCCAGGCGCGCAGCAGCGGCGCGGCCTTCATGTCGATCGGGAAGACCCGGCTGGAGCTGCCGACAAAGGTTTCGATGCCCAGGCCAGCCGCCCATTCGCGCACGGCGTTCGGCCCGAAGGCTTCGAGCAGGGAGCGCAGCGCGTCGGCGCGTTCGGCGTAGCGGCCGATGAAGGCGTCCAGTGGCTCGGCATGGGTCAGGTTCATGCCACCCTTGCCGGCCAGCAGGAACTTGCGGCCCACCGAGGGCATGGCGTCGAACAGGTGCACCGCCACACCGGCGCTTGACAGCACCTCGGCGGCCATCAGCCCGGCGGGGCCGCCGCCGATGACGGCAACGTCCACCTTCAGTGCAGACTCGGGGGTGTTCAAGGGTTCGGAATCGGTCATGAAGCCAGTTGTTCAAGTGAAAGCAGGATGAGCTGGCCCAGGGGATTGATGAAGGCCAGCCGCACCGGCTCGCCCGGTCGGGCCAGCGCCATCGCCTGGCGGTAGCGGCGCATCTGCGCCAGGTACTCGGGCTGGCGCTCGGGGTGTTCGTGGCTCTTGAAGTCGAGCACCCACCAGGTGCCGGCCGAACCGCCCTCGCCGCGCCGGCGCACCAGGCGGTCCAGCCGCAGCAACTCGCCCTGGTGGAACAGCTCGACCTCGTTGCCCCAGTGGTCGAGCTGCGTGGCGTCCCAGGCCCAGGCGGCAGCGCCGGTCACGATGCGGCGCGCCATGGCCAGCGCGTCGGCGGCCTGGGCCAGGCTGAGGCCGAACTCGCGCGCGGCGGCCTGCGTGTGGGTTGTGGTCCAGTCGAAGCCGTCGGCCGGCGTGGGGAACCACTGCAGCAGGCGGTGCAGTGCGAGGCCGATGATGCGTGTGTGTTCGTCGTCCGCGCCGGCCTTGGCGTCCACCGCCGGTGCGCTCGCTTTCACACGGCCGGGGGTGGTTGTACAGATCGGCAATTGGGCCAGCGTGAAGTCGGCCGCAGCGGCGGGCGGGGCCACGGCGTTGGCGGGTTCAGGCGCATCGATGGGCGTGGCCAGGGGCTGCAGGCGCTGGTACCAGCTGGCGCTGCTGCCGCGCTGGTGCGGCTCGAAGCTGGACAACACCAGGCGCTCCTCGGCCCGCGTCAGCGCCACGTAGAGCGCATTGAGCTCTTCGAGCGCGCGCGCCTGCTGCTCCACCTGCAGCACCGCCACCGCGCAGGCGGGTGGCGATTTTTCGCTGGCCAGGAATACGAAGCGGCGTGGCGCGGCGTCTTCGCCGGGCCAGTCGACCAGCACGCCCATGCTCTCGGGGCGGCTGGGCGGTGCGTCGGTGTCGAGCATGAGCACGGTGTGGGCCTCCAGCCCTTTGGCACCGTGGATGGTGAGCAGTCGCACAGCGCCTTTCGTATTGACCGGCGTGGCCTTGATGCCACCCGCCTTGAGCGCGCGCACCAGGCGGTAAGGCGTGAGGAAGCGCCCGCCGTCCTGCGCCAGTGATTGCGCGAGCAGATCGCGCAGCTGGGCCAGCACACCGCTGCGCTGGCTAGGTGGCACCACCTGCGCGAACCGCGCCAGCACGTCGCCGTGGTCGTACAGCGCCGAGAGCGCGTCGTGTGGCGGCAGGCTTCGCACCCAGCCTTGGTACAGTGCCAGGCGCTCGGCGGTTTCGCGCAGCAGGCCCGCCTGTTCCGGCGCGGGCGCCTGCCCCGGCAACTGCAGCAGGTCAACCTGTTCGGCCGACGGCAGGCCGGCGAAGCGCTGCAGCACGTCCCACCACGAGGGGCGCACCTGCAGGATCGCGGCATTGGTGGAGGCGTCGCCCCGCTGCGTCCAGCGCTGGCGCAGGCGCGCGAGCTGGGCCAGCGCGTCGTCGCTCCAGCCGAACAGCGGCGACTTGAGGGCACGCGCCAGGCTCAGGTCGTGGCGCGGCGAGACCAGCGCGTCCAGCAGCGCCACCACGTCCTGCACCGCGGGCGCTTCGCACAGGTCGAGCTTCTCGGGCTGTTCGCTGGCGATGCCGCGCTCGCGCAGCGCCTCGAACATCCAGGCCAGCCGTTCGCGCCGGCGCGAGAGCACCATGACCTGCTCGGGTTTCAGATGCCCCGATGCGATTTGTGCCACCACCCAGTCGGCCGCCTGGCGCGCTTCCAGCGCGGACATGGTGTCTTCGGGCAACACACGCGGCGTGGTGAGGCTGTCGCGCCAGACCGGCTCGTCGCCCCCTGCGGCGTCGCGCTCGCGCAGGCTGCGCGGCAGCTGGGGCAGCGCGAGCACGGCGCCCACCTCACTGCTTTCGGTGGTGTGGGCGCGGTAATCGCTGCCGTACTCGCCGGCCTGCACGGCCGACAGCATGGCGCTGTTGAGCGCCTGCACCACGCCCTGCGCACAGCGGCGCGTGTGGTCGCAACTGAGCAGCGCGCCCGCGAGGCCTTGCACCACGAAGGCCTGCGCCGCCTTGAACACCTGCGGCTCGGCGCGGCGAAAACGGTAGATCGACTGTTTCGGATCGCCGACCAGGAACACGCAGGGCGCCTCGCCCGACCCGGCGCCGGCGTAGGCCGAGAGCCAGCCGTACAACGCCTGCCACTGCAACGGGTTGGTGTCCTGGAACTCGTCGATCAGCACGTGGCGCACGCGGGCGTCCAGCCGCTGCTGCAGCCAGCCCGAGAGCTCGGCGTCGCCCAGCAGGCGCTGTGCGGCGCCTTCGACGTCGTTCATGTCGACCCAGCCGCGCTCGCGCTTGAGATCGGCGTACGAGGCCAGCAGCACGCGGGTGAGCCGCGCCAGGCGCTGGTGGTGCAACCACGCGGCGTGCTGGCGCCGGGCGTTGCACAGGTCCTGCAGCTCGGGCTCGGCTTCCTGGGCGGCGGCGAACTTGGTGAGGTTGGTGTTGAGTCGGTCCTCGCTGGATACGAAGAAGCCCTTGCGCAGCAGAGCCAGTCGGCGGGCCATCTGCGCCGGTTCGTCGGCGAGTTCAAACGCATCCACCACCGCAGTGGCAGCCGTCTTCGGCGTCTTGTTGGCCTCGCCGCCGAGCAGCTTCGCACGCGCCAGCCAGCGCTCGCGGGCGCCGGGCTGCAGCAGGGCCAGTTCGGGCACGGCCAGGCCGGACCAGCTGGGGTACAGAGCCGCAAACGGCTGCACCGACGCCTCGACCACGCCGGCGGCGTCTGCCAGCTTGAACTCCACGCGCTTCTGCAACGCCTTTTCCAGCGCCTTGAGCGTCTGGTGGCGGCCGTGTTCGGCCACTGCGCCGAGGAAGTCCTGTTTGTCCTCAGTGCTGGCGGCCAGCGCGGCGTAAAAGCGCGGCCAGACCAGGGCCACGGCGGGCGCGTCGTCTTCCAGCAGCTCGTACTGGGCCGGCAGCTGCAGCTCTTGCAGCACCGCCAGCGGCGCGCCGCGCAGCAACGCCGCGAACCAGCTGTGAAAGGTGCGCACCTGCACCGGCCGGCCCAGCGCGGTCATCCGCGCGTGCAGACTGCGGGCCTCGGGAAGTCGGCGCAACGCTTCGGCGTCCGACAGCCCGCGCGCGCGCAGTTCGCCCGCCAGTTCGCCGTCGGGCAGGCGGCTCCAGCGGCGCAGCTCGGCGTTGAGCCGGTCGCGCATTTCACCGGCGGCCTTCTTGGTGAAGGTGATCGCCAGAATGTCCTGCGGTGCGCAGCCGTCGAGCAGCGCGCGCAGGATGCGCGAGACCAGCATCCAGGTCTTGCCAGCGCCGGCGCAGGCCTCCACCGCGATGCTGCGCGCGGGGTCGCAAGCCAGCGCGTAGAAGGCCTCGCGCGCCACCTGGGTGCCGTTGATGCGGTAGGCGGCTTCGGTCATGCGGCGCTCCAGAAGTCCTTGCGGCACAGGCCGCGCGCGGCGCAGAAGTCGCACACCCGGCCCTCGCCCAGCGCGGGCATGGGCTGGCCAGCGGCCACGCGCGCCATGTCGTGCGCCAGGCCTTCGCGCAGCTGCTCTCGCGCCATCAGCACCTCGGGCTGTTCGACCAGCAGGGTGGGCGCGTCCCTGGCCGTGTCGCCGCGCTTGTCGGTGATGCTGAGGTAGGCGGCGCGCAGGTTTTCGTCGGGCAACAGCGCGGCGTAGAAAGCGAGCTGCGTGTCTTCCAGCGGCTCCTTCACACGCTCCAGCGTGCCGGGGCGGCCCTCGGTCTTGTAGTCGATCACGAAGGGAATCGCGCCTTCGGGGCTGTCCTGCACATCGACACGGTCGAGCTTGCCGTACAGCTTCCAGTCCCCGGCCTGGGCGGTCAGCGCGGCTTCGGCTTTCTGAAAACGCGGTCCGGCGCGTTCGGGTGTCGCCTCAAAGCCGGCCAGCCAATCGAGATAACCCTCACGCAACGCCGGCCAGACCGCCTGGTAGGGCAGAAACCCGGCGCCGCCCTCGCCCGCGTTGAGGCCCATGCTGTCGGCTGTGGCGTCGGCCAGGCGGTTCAGTTCGGCGCGGTCGGCCTCGCGGCCGGGCCGGCTGTCGCCGCGCTGTTCATGAAAGGCGCGCAACACGGCGTGCAGCCAGTTGCCCATGTCGCGCTGGTCGGGTTCGGCTTCCAGCTCGGGCGCATCCACCAGCCGCAGCTGGCGCAGCGCGAAGAATCGGTAGGGGCAGTCGCGCAGGTCCTGGTAGGCGCTGGCCGAGAGCGACTCGGGCAGCACGTCGCCCGCGGCCGGCTGGGGCCGTTGTTGCACCAGCGGCTGGAGCGTGCGCTGGGGGCGAGGATCGGCGCTGGCATCCGCCCCGAAGCCGGGCAGCGCCTGCACCCAGGGGCTGGCCTGCAGGGTTTCGCCGCGCTCCTGCGTGCGCCACATCAGGTCGAGTTGCGGCAGCGCCAGCGTGGCCTGCCAGGCTTGTGCGGCGGCCAAGGCCAGGACTTCGCGGGTGGGTAGCCCCAGGGCTTCGCGCTGAGCGGCCGTCCATTGGCCGGGCGGCTCAGGACTGGGGTTGAGATGCACCTCGTCGCAACCGGGCACGACGGTGGCGGCGAAAGCGCGACCCAGCAGCTGGGCCATGGGCAGGATGACCACATCCGGCTCGCCCTCGCCACGCGGCATGAAGCTCGCGCCCTCGAGCACATCGCGCACCCAGGCGGTGAATCCCGATAACGACAGCCTGCTGCCGGAACGTGTGGCGGTCCGGGCCGGGGTGGTGCCGTCTGCCGCGGTGGCGACCAGCGCATCGGTCACCCGCAGCAGTTCCTGCGCGGCGCCTTCGCCCAGCCGCAAGGCCTGGATCATCTGCTGCCCCGCCGGGTCGCTGGCGAGGCTGTCCCACAGACCACATTGCGCCAGCGCCAACGCCAGGCTCTCCAGCCAGGCCACGAGCGGGCGCGCCGGTTGAAGCCCTTCGAGCAGGGCCGGCAGGCCTTCAGGCAGCGCGGGCACCAGGCGCGGCGACCGCAACGCCGCGCGCCAGAGCGACACGCCGGCTTCGCGCGCCAGTTGCTCCAGCGCCTGCACCTGCGCCTCGGGCCAGACAGTTGATTGTTTAAGCAGGTCAAGCACGTCGTCCATGCGGGACCGGGCATCGGCCGCGCGCAGCAGGCTCATGAGCCGGGCGGCGGCGCGCGTGGTGGAGAGCTTCCAGCCGGTTTCGTCGCGCACGCTCAGGCCGGCGTGGTGGAGCATGGCGCTCACGCGGCGGGTGAGCAGGCGGTCGTTCGCCACCAGGGCCACCGGGCGCAGCGCGGCGTTGACCCGCGCGATCACGCAGGCGGCCGCGCGCTGGGCTTCGTCCTCGGCATCGCCGCAGGCGTGCAGGACCGCGGACGGCATGGCCGGGTCCGCTTCGCCCAGGGGCAATGGCAGCTCGGTACCCTGCGCACCCCAGTGCCGCGCCAGCGCCGAGGCCAGTGGGTCCTGCTGAAAACCCTGCAGCACGATCAGCGTCTGCACGCCCGACACCGAGCGGGCCAGCGGGCTCCACAGCACGTCGGTGGTGTAAGCGGACGTGCTGGCCCAGACCAGGGCCAGCGAACCCAGCATCGACTCCCAGTGCAGCGTCTGCACACCGGTTGCCAGCGCTTCGCGCAAAGGTTCGGCCCAGGCCGCGCGCTGGTCTGGCGGCACCGCAGCGGCGAGGGGTGCCAGCTGGCGCGCCGCTTCGACCAGACGCGCCACCATCACGGCACGCATGGAGGCATCGGGCCGCCCCTGCGCCACCCGGTCAATGAACGCGGCGGCCACCAGGCTGTCGCGGGCCATGTCCATGCTCAGATCGGTGGGGCCGGGCGCGAAAGGCTGCAAGGACGCGGCCCAGTTGCGGGTGGATTCAAAGCGCGGCGAAAAACCACTCGGACAGGCCTCGGCCCAGGCGCGTCGCCCTGCGTCCATGAGCTGGGCGTAGGGCACCAGGACGAGTGCCCGTGACGGGTCGATGCCCGTCTGGCGGATCAGGGCATCGATGCCATCAATCCAGACCCGCCATTGGTGGCGGGTCGGGTGTTCGCCCGCACCTGTGGGCTCCTGTGGACCCGGCCCCGGCTGCGCCCCTTGCGCCAGTCGGGCAGGCGCTGGTGGTGGTGTTCGGTTCGGTGGCATCGGGTCGGGGGCGTTTCTGTCACAATTGAATGCTTGCAGCTGACGGCCAGTGCGCCAGCGCTTTGACTTTAACTCCCCCGTTCAACGTTCCTTAGGATGGACCATGGCCAGTGACCTGATCAAACACGTTTCTGACGCAACTTTCCAGGCCGATGTGCTTGAAGCCCAGGCACCGGTGCTGGTGGATTTCTGGGCCGAATGGTGCGGCCCCTGCAAGATGATCGCCCCGATCCTTGACGAAGTCGCAGGCTCCTACGACGGCAAGCTCAAGGTCGCCAAGATGAACGTCGATGACAACCGCGACGTGCCCGCCAAGTTCGGCATCCGTGGCATCCCCACGCTGATGCTGTTCAAGGATGGCCAGCTGGCAGCCACCAAAGTCGGGGCCATGAGCAAGGCCCAGCTCACCGCCTTCATCGACCAGCAGCTCGCCTGATCGGTCAGCCGGAATGACCGGCCCGGGTGCAACGCCCGGGCCCTGTTCTCAAGCGGCTTTTTTTCCTGTCATAATCCGGCCCTATAGCAGGCCCGACACAGCCCAGCCCCTCTCGACAGCGCCAGTCCGCCAACCGGACGCCAGCGCCCCCTCCCCCGGTTTTTGACTCGACTCCCTCCCGGAGTGAATTCCATGCACCTCAACGAACTCAAGGCACTGCATGTGTCTGAAGTCCTCAAGCAGGCCGAAGCGCTTGAGATCGAAAACACCGGCCGCATGCGCAAGCAGGAGCTGATGTTCGCCATCATCAAGAAGCGCGCCAAGGGCGGCGAACTGGTGAACGCGGACGGCGTGCTTGAAGTCCTGCCTGACGGCTTCGGCTTCCTGCGCAACATGGACACGAGCTTCACCGCGTCCACCGACGACATCTACATCTCGCCGAGCCAGATCCGCCGCTTCAACCTGCACACCGGCGACATGATCGAGGGCGAGGTCCGCATCCCCAAGGATGGCGAGCGCTATTTCGCGCTGAACAAGCTCGACAAGATCAACGGCCTGCCCCCCGAGGACAACAAGCACAAGATCATGTTCGAGAACCTGACGCCGCTGTTCCCCAAGGAACAGATGCGCCTGGAACGCGACATCAAGACCGAAGAGAACATCACCGGTCGCGTGATCGACATCATTGCGCCCATTGGCCGCGGCCAGCGCGCCCTGATCGTGGCGCCGCCCAAGAGCGGCAAGACGGTGATGATGCAGCACATCTGTCACGCCATCACCGCCAACCACCCCGAGGTGGAGCTGCTGGTGCTGCTGGTGGACGAACGCCCGGAAGAAGTGACCGAAATGCAGCGCACGGTGCGCGGCGACGTGATCGCGTCGACCTTCGACGAGCCGGCAGCGCGCCACGTGCACGTGGCCGAGATGGTGATCGAGCGCGCCAAGCGCCTGGTCGAGCTGAAAAAAGACGTGGTGATCCTGCTGGACTCGATCACCCGCCTGGCCCGCGCCTACAACAACGTGCTGCCCTCCTCCGGCAAGGTGCTGAGCGGCGGTGTCGATTCCAACGCCCTGCAGCGCCCCAAGCGGTTCTTTGGTGCCGCGCGCAAGATCGAAGAAGGCGGTTCGCTGACCATCATCGCCACCGCGCTGGTCGACACCGGTAGCCGCATGGACGAGGTGATCTTTGAAGAATTCAAGGGCACCGGCAACTGCGAAATCCACCTGGACCGCCGCCTGTACGAAAAGCGCGTGTTCCCCTCGATCCAGCTCAACCGCAGCGGCACCCGCCGCGAGGAGCTGCTGCTGGCACCCGAGATCCTGCAGAAGACCCGCATCCTGCGTCAGTTCATGTACAACATGGACGAGATTGAGGCCATGGAAATGGTCCTGAAGAGCATGAAGGCAACGAAGAACAACTCGGAGTTCTTTGACATGATGCGAAGAGGAGGCTGACCCCCCCTGCGCGCCTGACGGCGCTTCCCCCCTGTGAGGGGGGACAACACCAGAGGCCCGGCAGAGCCGGTTCCTCGGTGTTCTTGGCTTAAGGCACTTCACGCCGGCAGCCAGGCCGGCTTTCCCGGCTATAATCACAGGCTTTGCAATTTGCGACAAGTACAACGGAATGGTTCCGTTGCGGCTGCCGCACCTGAACCCAAGGAAACGTCATGAAAGACGGCATTCACCCCAACTACCGCGAAATCTGTTTCGTGGACCTGTCCAACAACTTCCAGTTCGTGACGCGCTCCTGCGCCAACACGAAGGAAATGATCAAGCTGGAAGACGGCCGCGAACTGCCGCTGTTCAAGCTCGACACCTCCAGCGAGTCGCACCCCTTCTACACCGGCACGCAAAAGAGCGTGGACAACATGGGTGGCCGCGTGGAGCGCTTCCGCAACCGCTACGCCAAGCCCGCTGCCAAGTAAGCAGGTGCCGGACCCGGCCTCAGGGCTGCGGGTCTCCACCGCAGATTCTGCAGAAAAGCAGCCGGTTACCGGCTGCTTTTTTTTCGCCCGGCGCTTTTGTGACCCGCGCCTGAAACGACAGGCAGCCTGCCCTGACGGCCCTGTATATTCCCCGCAGTGAATCCAACAACCCCCGCCATCGTGACCCAGTCGGCTGTGCGCCGTCTGCCCAGGCTCGCGCTCATCCTGTTCTGCCTCGCCTATGTGCTGCCGGGGTTCCTGGGCCGTGAGCCCTGGAAAAATGCCGACGTTTCCGCGCTCGGGGTCATGCTGGAGATGGCCTCGGGGAACAGCAGCTGGTGGCAACCCCAGGTGCTGGGCGTGGCCGCCGATGTGGAGGGTCCCCTGCCCTACTGGCTCGGCGCGGTGTTCATCCGGTTCCTGCCTTTCCTGAACGCTGACAGCGCAGCCCGCATCCCGTTTGCCCTGCTCCTGGCGCTCACCCTGGTCTGCACCTGGTACGCGGTGTACCACCTGGCGCGCCAGAAATCGGCGCAACCGATCGCCTTTGCCTTCGGGGGTGAAGCCAACCCGGTTGACTACGCGCGCTCGCTGGCCGATGCCGGCCTGCTGGCGCTCGTGGCCTGTCTGGGTCTGGCCCAGATGTCGCATGAAACCACGCCGGACCTGGCCCGTCTGGCCATGGTCAGCGCCTTGTTGATGGCCGCTGCGCGACTGGCCCACGCGGATGACCGACACCCCTGGCGCAGCGTGCTGCTCTGGAGCGTATCGGCGCTGGCGCTGGTGCTCAGTGGAGCGCCCTGGGTGGCCATGAGCCTGGGTGCAGGTTTGCTGCTGGCCTTGCTGGTCATGGACCGCCGCCCCGGGCGAGCCCTGCACCCCTTGCTGCCTTCTGCGGCGGCCCTGCTGACCCTCGCCGTCGGGATCGGCGCCTTCACCGGTCAGATGAACTGGCCCACACTGGGTATGCCGGCGGGTTTTGACGACTGGCGCCGCTGGGGACGCCTGCTGGTCTGGTTCACCTGGCCGGCATGGCCCCTGGTGCTGTGGACGCTGTGGGGGTGGCGGCGCCAGCTGCTCAGTCCGCATGTGGCACTGCCCCTCTGGACGGTGCTGGTGAGCGTGGTCAACAGTGCGATCAACGCCGATTTTGATCGCGCCTTGCTGCTGGCGCTGCCCGCCATGGCCGCGCTGGCCGCCTTCGCCCTGCCCACGCTGCGGCGCAGCGTTTCAGCGCTGATCGACTGGTTCACGTTGATCTTCTTCACGATCTGTGCGCTGGCGATCTGGGTGATCTGGCTGGCCATGCAAACCGGCATTCCGGCGAAACCCGCCGCGAACGTGGCGCGCCTGGCGCCCGGTTTCGTGCCCGAGTTTTCCCTGCTGCTTTTCCTGGCAGGCCTGCTGGCCACGGTGGCGTGGGTCTGGCTGGTGGTGTGGCGCGTCGGCAGAAACCGGCAGGCGATCTGGAAGAGCCTGGTGCTGCCCGCGGCGGGTGCCACGCTGTGCTGGTTGCTGCTGATGTCGCTGTGGCTGCCACTGCTGGACTTTGCACGCAGTTATGGACCCGTTTCGCGCAGCATCGCGCGCCTGGTGCCCACCAGCAGCTGTGTTCTGGTGGACGGGCTGTCCCAGGCCCAGATTGCCGCGCTGCAGTACCAGGGCGGCCTCCAGCTGGTGCGCAGTCTTGAGAATGTCAGTCTCACCGCTCGCTGCCGCAGCATGGTGGTTTCGCCGGAGAGCCAACCCACGCTGGACCAGCGTGTGCAACTGACCCATTGGGCGTTCAGGGCCAGCGTCAGCCGCCTGAGCGACCGCAAGGAACGCCTGCTGGTCTACCGCCGCGTGGCCAACTGAACGGGGTTCAGTTGACCGCGTGCTCGCGCACGCGCACCGGCGGCAAGGCGATCACAAAAGTGGAGCCCTTGCCCACGACGCTGTGCACATCGATCTGCCCGCCATGGCGCTGGGCCACGTGTTTCACGATGGCCAGACCCAGACCGGTGCCACCGGTCTCGCGCGAGCGGCTGCGGTCCACGCGGTAAAAACGTTCGGTCAGGCGCGGGATGTGCTCGGCAGCGATGCCGGGTCCGGTGTCGATGACAAAGAACTCGCCCCAGCCGTCTTCGCGCAGCCGCCAGCCCGCCTCGATCCGTCCGCCACCTGGCGTGTAGCGCACCGCATTGCTCAGCAGGTTCGACATGGCGCTCAGCAGTTCGGTCTTGGCACCCGACACCCAGAGACCGGCCGCCGAGGACTGAACGATCTCATGGGGCGGGTCTGAAATCACCGCCGTCAACCCGCGCGCTTCCTGCAACACGTGGCCCAGCAGTTCGTCGCCATCGATCCATTCACCCGGCCCGGGCGCCGGGCTGCCCTCCAGGCGCGACAGTGTCAGCAGATCGCTCACCAGCGTCTGCATGCGGTGCGCCTGCTGGCTCATCAGCCCGAGGTAGGTGATGCGCTCGGACTCTTCCAGTGACAGGCTCTGCATGGTTTCCACGAAACCGCTGAGCACCGTCAGGGGGGTTCGGATTTCGTGCGAGACATTCGCCACGAAGTCGCGGCGCATGGCCTCAGCCAGCTGCACCGCGGTCACATCGCGCGTGATCATGAGCTTGCGCTTTTTGCCGTAGGGGTGGATCTGCAGCGAAATCCGGGTCGGCTGTGACGGGCGCGGGCCCGGGCCATCGATCTGGATTTCGTGGCCGAAATCACCTTCTGCAAGGTAGGACATGAAAGCCGGTGCACGCACCATGTTGCGCACATACTGGCCCAGGTCGCGCTGCGGATCGAATCCGAGGTGGTTGGCGGCCGTGAGGTTGGACCATTCGATGCGGCCGGCTGAATCGAGCAGCACCACCCCGTTGGGAGATGCCTGGATGGCAGCGAGAAAATCCTCCAGCCGGGCATCACTGTTGCTGGCCTTCTTCTCCAGCTTCTTGATCAGTTTGCGGTTGCGGTCCAGCAATTCGCCCCAGAGGCCCGAGAGGCCCGGTGTGCGGGCCACGTCGGCCTTGTTGAGCCAGTTGAGCAGCCGGCGTGCACGCATGCCATCGAACACGCTCCAGCCCAGCGCGCCCAGCAAGGCGCCCACGAACGACCAGCCCGCGGCGTCCTGCGTCCAGCCCCAGACCGCCCCCAGCGCCACCAGGAGCAGCAGTTCGACGGAGCGCCGGATCATGCGGCGGAAATGGAGGTGCCTTGCGCCGGACGTCCGGTGTTGTTGATGGCCGTGAGGCGGTAGCCGGCGCCACGCACCGTCTCCACCATACCGGCGGCCTCACCCAGTGATTCCCTCAAACGCTTGACATGCACGTCCACGGTTCGCTCCTCGATAAAGACATGGTCCCCCCATATCTTGTCGAGCAGCGTACCACGCGTGTGCACCCGTTCCGCGTGTTTCATGAGGTAGTGCAGCAGCTTGAACTCGGTCGGTCCGACCTTGAGTTCCTGGCCCCGGAAGGTGATTCGGTAGGTACCCGCGTCCAGCGCGAGCTCGCCCACCTGCACCGAGTCGTTGACGATCTCGGGTGCCCGGCGGCGCAGCACGGCACGGATGCGCGCGAGCAGTTCCTGCGTGGAAAACGGTTTGGTGATGTAGTCGTCGGCGCCCGCGTCGAGACCTTGCACCTTGTCCGACTCGTCGCTGCGCGCGGTGAGCATCAGGATCGGGACCGTCTTGGTGCGCTCGTGCTTGCGCCACTGGCGCGCCAACGAAGCACCGCTCTCGCCCGGCAGCATCCAGTCGAGCAGGATGACGTCGGGCAGCACCGCGTCGACCTCGCGCTGCGCCGCCGCGCCGTCAAAAACGACCGTGGGCGCAAAGCCGTTGTGGCGCAGGTTGACGGCGATCAGCTCGGCGATCGCCGGTTCGTCTTCCACCACCAGAACACGTGGCAGTTTTCTCACAATAGCAACCCCTGAACAGCAAAGCATGTTGCGATAGAGCGGCCTTGACCGAGTGCCAGCGCAGAACCGGCTTTGCCGGGCTGCTGCTGGCGCCCCCCTTGGGGGGTGACGCGAAGCGGCGCGGGGGGTGTTCTCTTGCTCATCCGACCACCGACTCCACTTTGTCCATCGAGGTGTGGCGCACGTCTTCGCCCTTGACCACGAAGATGATCTGTTCGGCAATGTTCTTCGCGTGGTCGCCCACGCGCTCCAGCGACTTGGCCAGGAACAGCAGGTTCAGGCTCGGTGAAATGGTGCGGGGATCTTCCATCATGTAAGTGATCAGCTTGCGCAGAAAGCCGTCGTATTCAAGGTCGATGGCATTGTCTTCTTTCATGATCGACAGGGCCATGGACGTGTCCAGTCGGGCAAAAGAATCCAGCGTCTTGCGCAGCATGCCGGCGGCGAGATCGGCAGCCAGTCGCAGCTCCGATACCGGCAAGGAGCGCGGCGAGCCGCTTTCGATGATCGATTTGACCATGCGCGCAATGCGGGCCACTTCATCGCCTGCACGTTCCAGATTTTGCGTGGTGCGCGAGATCGCCATCAGGAAGCGCAGGTCGCGCGCCGTGGGCTGGCGACGGCCGATGGTGGAAATGATCTCGTGATCGATGTTCACTTCCATCTGGTTGATGCGGTTTTCGGCTTCGAGCACCTGCTCGGCCGTCTCCAGGCTCATGTGGATCAGCGCGTAGACCGCCTGGTGCAGCTGGGACTCGACCAGGCCGCCCATCTCCAGCACGTGGGTGGAAATGGAGTTCAGCTCGGCATCGAACTGGCTGGAGATGTGTTTGTCGCCCATGAAGGTCTCCTGATAGGCTGCCTCCCAGGCAGCCTGCACCCCCGCAGGGGCAATGAATGAGAGAAACGAAACGGAGGAAGCGGTGACAGGGTCAGCCGAAACGGCCGGTGATGTAGTCCTCGGTCTCCGTCTTGGTTGGCTTGAAGAAGATCTGTTCGGTGGAGCCGAATTCGATCAGCTCGCCCAGGTACATGTAGGCGGTGTAGTCGCTGCAGCGGGCGGCCTGCTGCATGTTGTGCGTCACGATGGCGATGGTGTAGTCCTGCTTGAGCTCGTGCACCAGTTCCTCGACCTTGCCGGTGGAGATCGGGTCGAGCGCCGAGGTGGGCTCGTCGAGCAGCAACACCGAAGGCTTGACCGCCACGCTGCGCGCGATGCACAGGCGCTGCTGCTGGCCCCCGGAGAGCGACAGTCCGCTCTGGCTGAGCTTGTCTTTCACCTCGCCCCACAAAGCAGCCTTGGACAGCGCCCATTCGACGCGGTCGTCCATCTCGCTCTTGCTGAGATTTTCGTAGAGCTTCACACCAAAGGCGATGTTGTCGTAGATCGACATCGGGAACGGCGTGGGCTTCTGGAACACCATGCCGATGCGCGCGCGCAGCAGGTTGATGTCCTGCTTGTCGTCGAGGATGTTCTGGCCGTAGAAATTGATCTCGCCCTCGGCGCGCTGGCCGGGGTACAGGCTGTACATGCGGTTGAGGGTGCGCAGCAGTGTGGATTTGCCGCAGCCCGACGGGCCGATGAAGGCCGTGACCTTGCGTTCCTCGATGTTCATGTTGACCCCCTTGAGGCCCTGGAACTTACCGTAGTAGAAGTTCAGGTTGCGCAACTCAAGGGCGTTTTTCTTGGGGGATGCAGCGGTTTCGATCATGGGTCGGATCCGGATAATTGAGGAGATGACGGCGTGCGCAGGAAGGGCGAGGCTCAGACTGGCGTCTTTTCGCGCAGGAACACGCGGGCAATGATGTTGAGCACCAGAACAGACAGGGTGATGAGCAGCGCACCGCCCCATGCCAGCCGGATCCAGTTGTCGTAGGGACTCATGGCGAACTGGAAGATCACCACCGGCAGGTTGGCCATGGGCCTGCTCATGTCGGTGCTGAAGAACTGGTTGTTCAACGCGGTGAACAGCAGCGGTGCGGTCTCGCCGCTGATGCGGGCCACGGCCAGCAGCAGACCGGTCATGACACCGCTCTTGGCTGCGCGCAGCGTGACCAGAGTGGCCACTTTCCAGCGCGGTGCGCCCAGGGCAAAGGCTGCTTCGCGCAGGCTGCCAGGCACCAGTCGCAGCATGTTCTCGGTCGTGCGAACGACCACTGGCACCGCGATCAGCGACAGCGCCAGCGAGCCGGCCCAGCCCGAAAAGGTGCCCATCGTGGCCACCGCGATGGCGTACACGAAAAGGCCCAGCACGATGGAAGGTGCCGACAGCATGATGTCGGTCACGAAGCGGGTCACCTCGGCGGTCTTGCTCTCGTCGCCGTATTCGGCCAGGTACACGCCGGCGAAGATGCCGATGGGTGTGGAGACCAGCACGGAGAAGCCCACCATCAGCAGGCTGCCCACGATGGCGTTGGCCAGGCCACCGCCTTCGGTGCCGGGTGCGGGCGTGGACTGGGTGAACATGTTCCAGTCCAGCGCGGCAAAGCCGTTGCTGAACAGCACGAACAGGATCCACAGCAGCACGGTCAGGCCCAGCGCCATCGAACCCATCGAGAGGGTCAGGCCGACAGCGTTGGACCAGCGGCGCTGGCGGTAAAGCGATTGATTGAAGTCCATGTTGGTGTCTTTCGTTGTGGGATTCAGAGGCCCTTGGCCTTTTCAGCCCGTACCAGCATCCACTTGGCCAAGCCGAGCACGATGAAGGTGATGACAAACAGCAGGAAACCCAGCGCGAACAACGCGGAGATGTGAAAGTCAGCGGCCTCGCCGAACTCGTTGGCCAGCGTCGAGGCGATCGACGTGCCCGGTGAGAACAGCGAGGTGGGCATGCGGTTGGCGTTGCCGATAACAAAGGTGACGGCCATGGTCTCGCCCAGAGCGCGGCCCAGGCCCAGCATCACACCGCCCACCACGCCTTTTTGCGTATACGGCAGCACGATCTTGCGCACCACTTCCCAGGTGGTGCAGCCCAGCCCGTAGGCCGATTCGCGCAGGATGGGGGGCACAATCTCGAACACGTCGCGCATCACAGCCGCCACAAAAGGGAGCACCATGAAGGCGAGCACGATGCCAGCGGCCAGGATGCCGAAGCCGTTGGTGCTGCCGCCAAACAGGAAGCCGATCAGCGGCATGCCGCCGAGCACGTTCTGCAGCGGCACCTGGGCGTAGTCTGCGAACAGCGGTGCAAACACGAACAGGCCGAACATGCCGTAGATGATGGACGGCACGGCCGCCAGCAGTTCGACCGCCGTGCCCAGCGGGCGACGCAGCCAGGCGGGACAGGTTTCGGTGAGGAACAGCGCGATGCCAAAAGCCAGCGGCACAGCGATCAGCAGCGCAATGCCCGCGCTGGCCAGGGTGCCGACGATCGCGATCGCGGCACCAAATTCTTCGTTGATGATGTCCCATTCCACATACCAGATGAAGTTCACACCGAACTTCTGGAACGCGGGCCAGGCATTGATGAACAGGGAAACGATGATGCCCATCAGGGCGACCAGCACCAGCAGCGAAAACGACTGCGTGATGCGGTGAAAGAAAACGTCCTGGAGCCGCTGCCGTCTGGCGATTGACACCATGCTGGCACTGCCCGTTTCAAGGGACACTGGTTGCGAATTCATGGTGGTACCCACGCTCATGTTGACTCCCGTCAGATTACTCTCGTTCACTGATATGCGTCATGCGCCGTCTGGCACTGGGCCAGCCGGCGCATGACGCGGGTCAACGCAACTTACTTGGCGATCTGCGACCAGACCTTGGAGCGGATCTGGTCCGTCAGGCTGTCAGGCAGGGCCACGTAGTCGAGGTCGGCAGCCATCTGCTTGCCGCTTTTGAACGCCCAGTCGAAGAACTTGAGCGCTTCGGCCGAAGCCACTTTGTCTTCAGGCTGCTTGTACATCAGGATGAACGATGCGGTGGACACGGGCCAGCTGGCGGCACCCTTGGCGTTCACCATGGAGATGCCCATGCCGGGCACGCTGAACCAGTCGGCGCTGGCAGCGGCGGCGGCGAAGGCGGTGTCATCGGGGCTGACGTACTTGCCATCGGCGTTCTGCAGCTGCATGAAGTTCATCTTGTTCTTCTTCACGTAGGCGTATTCCACGTAGCCCAGCGCGCCCTTGACGCGGTTCACGTTGGCGGCCACACCTTCGTTGCCCTTGCCACCCACGGACGAAGCGGCTGGCCACTTGACGGCAGCGCCCTTGCCCACCTTGTCGGCCCAGTCCTTGCTGACCGCGGTCAGGTAGTCGGTCCAGTTGAAAGTGGTGCCCGAACCGTCGGCGCGGTGCACGATGGTGATGGAGGCGTCAGGCAGTGCTTTGCCAGGATTCAGGGCGACCAGCTTGGCGTCGTTCCATTTGGTGATGTTGCCCAGGAACATGTCGGCCAGCACGGGGCCGGTCACGCGCAGTTCGCCCGGCTTGAAGCCGTCGAGGTTGATCACGGGCACGGTGCCGCCGATGATGGCCGGGAACTGGATCATGCCGTCCTTTTCCAGATCGGCACCGGACACCGGCGCATCGGAAGCACCGAAGGTCACGGTCTTGGCGCGGATCTGCTTCAGACCGCCCGAGGAGCCGATCGACTGGTAGTTCAGGCCGGTGCCGGTTTCCTTCTTGTAGGCCTCGGCCCACTTGGCGTAGACCGGGAACGGGAAGGTGGCGCCAGCGCCGGTGATGTCGGCGGCGAAGGCGTTGCCCATGGCCATGGTGGCCAGGGCGGCAGCGGCGACGGTCTTCAGAAGGGTGCGTTTGGTGTTCATGAGTGTCCTCTGTGTTGGGGAAAGAAAATCCACAACCGGGACTCTAGGGGGGCAATGTGACAAGACTGTGACAGTCACAAAACCGTTTTGGAAACAGCGCCTTGCCGCGGCATGTGTCGATAATGAATCCGATACCCACACGAAAGAAGCCAATGGAACTCGTGTTGAAACTGTTGACCGGTGGCGCCGGCAGCCTGGCGGCCTACCTCGCCGCTCACGTGTTGCTGTGCCTGCTGCCCGCGTTTTTCATCGCGGGCGCCATGGCAGCCCTGATCCCCAAGGCCAGCATCACGCGCTGGCTGGGGCGCAGCACGCCGGCCTACGTTTCCTACCCCGCTGCAGCAGCGGCTGGCTCGCTGCTGGCGGTGTGTTCCTGCACCATCGTGCCCCTGTTTGCGGGCATTTACCGCAAGGGCGCCGGCATTGGCCCCGCCATGACGTTTCTCTTCTTTGCGCCGGCCGGCAACATCATGGCGCTGGCCTACACCGGCAGCATCCTCGGGCCCGAGTTTGCCGTTGCACGCGTGGTGTTCTGCCTGATGTTCGGCATCGGTATCGGCATCCTGATGGCGCTGGTGTTCTGGCGCGACGATGCGAGCCACGACGCGCAGACCGACACGCTCTTTGCGGCCCAGGCCAGCATCGCCCCGGCGGCCCTCGGCGTCCTGCTGTCGCTGGTGGCCTTGCTGATTGCTGGCACGCTGAAGCTGTGGCCATTGACCACCATCGTGGGCACCTTCACTTTGCCCCTGCCCTGGGCCGTGGCCTGGCAGGAAACCCTGTTCGGCTGGGTGCCCTTTGACGCCGCCAAAGGCGAAGAAGGTGTGAGCTTCCAGGGTTCGGTATTGATCGGCTTGCTGCTGCTGATCTCGGCCACGGCCTGGAAAGGCATGGAAGACATCATCGAAGGCGCCAACCGCTGGACCTGGGTAGCGCTGGGCCTGGCGGCGACCACCCTGCTGGTGGCGGCGTTGCGCCTGACGCCCACGCCAGTAGGTCTGGAAATCGCCCTCACCGGCCGCGCACTGGGGGTCGGCCTCTCGCTGTGGGCGGTCTGGTTCTACGCCCGGCAACTTCCCGCCGACGACTGGCGCAGCTGGCTGTGGGAAGCCTGGCGTTTCGTCAAGCAGATCTTCCTGGTGCTGGTGATCGGCGTGTTCGTGGTCGGCATGGTGCGGCAACTCATCCGGCCGGAATGGATCGAATCGCTGGCCGGCAGCAACACCCTGATGGCCAACGTGGTGGCGGTGGGTTTCGGCGTCTTCATGTACTTCCCCACGCTGGTCGAAGTGCCGGTGGCCCGCATGTTCCTGGACCTGGGCATGCACCCCGGCCCGCTGCTCGCCTACCTGATGGCCGACCCGGAACTCAGTCTGCAGAGCATGCTGATGGTGGCCGCGGTGATCGGGCGGACCAAGACCGCAGCCTACGTGGGCTGGGTGGCCCTGTTCAGTGTTTGCGCGGGCCTGATCTTTGGCGCCTGGGTCGACGGTGCGGCCTGGACGTCACTGGCGCTGGTGATGGGCGCGTGCCTGGCCGGTTTGGCTGTTGCACTGGGCTGGTTGCGCCGGCGGCAGCGCATGGTTGTTGCCGCCTGATTTTTTTCATGTTTTCGAAGGAGAAACACCATGTTGACCGTCAAGATCCTGGGTTCCGGCTGTGCCAACTGCAAAAAGCTCGAAGCCGTGGCCCGCGAAGCCGCCACCGCCAGCCACATCGAGGCCGAGTTCCTCAAGGTCACCGACATGCAGCAGATCATGGCCTACGACCTGCTCTCCACGCCGGGCCTGGTGGTCAATGAAAAACTGGTCAGCAGCGGGCGCATCCCCACCGTGGCGGAAGTCCAGAAGTGGTTGTCCGCCTGACTTTGCGGTGACTCCAGCCACTCAATGATGGTGGACATGGCTGACTGGCCCCTGCTGCGCAGGGGACGTGTCCGACGCCGCATGCCAGTCCCCACAGGGCTCCGTGAACGGAGCGCTCACCACCTGCAATGTGGCATGGGTGATCTCGAAGCGGTGATGCAGTTGCTCCGTGGCCTCTTTCAGAAACCCGTCGTCGGCATGTCCCTGCGGCATCACCAGATGGGCCGTCATGGCCACCTGTGACGTGTCCATGGCCCAGATGTGCAGGTCGTGCACGCGGCTGATGCCCGGCAGCGCCGCCAGGTAGTCGTGCACCGCCTGCGGGTCCACGCTATCCGGAACGCCATCAAACAGCAGGTGCAAGGATTGCCGAAACAGGTTCCAGGTGCCGATGAGAATCACGGCAGCGATCAACAGGCTGACCACCGGATCGAGCCAGGTCCAGCCCATCCACAGGGTGAGCGCGCCGGCCACCACCACGCCAGCCGATACCAGCGCATCGGCCGCCATGTGCAGGAAGGCGCCGCGGATGTTCAGGTCGCTCTCGCGTCCCCGCATGAACAGCAAGGCGGTCGCGGTGTTGACCACGATGCCCACGCCCGCCACCACCATGATCGTCACGCCCTGATTGCCGACCAGCGGGTCGGGTGACATCAGGCGCCCCGCAGCTTCCCAGACCAGCGCGCCCATGGCCACGAGCAGCAGCAGAGCATTGGCAAAAGCCGCCAGGATGCTGCCGCGCTTCCATCCATAGGTGTGGCGTGCGTTGGGTCGCAGCTTGCCGGCCAGCGCACCGCCCCAGGCCAGTACCAGCCCGGCCACATCGCTCAGGTTGTGCCCCGCATCCGCCAACAAGGCCAGCGAGTTGATTTTCCAGCCGTAGAACGCTTCGATCGCCACGAAGACCAGATTGAGTCCGATGCCGATGGCAAAGGCCTTGTTGAAATTGGCGGGGGCGTGGCTGTGATCGTGTCCGGCGCTCATGGGGTTTGTGCTTGCAAGGCTTTTTGTTTTTTCAAGCGCGGCGCATCGCGCCGCTCAGATCGGTACCCGGCGCCACGGTGTTGAACACCGTGCCGTACTTCTTGACGTTGTCGTGCAGCAGGTCAATGCGCCGATCCGGCTCATCGGTGTCCACGATGATCTCGTAACGAATGCTTTCCATCCTGGGCGGCACGTCCTGCCGAACCCCGTCAACGATCACCTGCACGCCGCGCAGCTCGAACTTGAGGATCGGCACAACACGCTCGATGCCCTTGATCATGCAGGCCGACAGCGCGGCCAGCAACAACTCGGCAGGGTTGAAGGCATCGGGGTTTCCGGCCATGTCGGTGTCCAGTGCAATTTCGGCGTTCTTGCAGTGTGAAAGGCTGCCGTGGGCATCCACGCGGCGCGAGCTCACGTGAAAGGTCATCTTGGTGGGGGTTTCGGTCATGGAGTGCCTGCTGGAATGGGTGAAGCCGAGGATGGGTCGGACTCTGGTGCAGCCTCGAATCGTTGCCCTTTCACAGGGTACCCCTTTTGCATCCACAACAGAATGCCTCCGCGCACAGGCTTGACCCGTGACATGCCCATGCGCTGCAGAAACTGGGCCGCTTCGGCGCTTTTGTCGCCGTTCTGGCAAACCACCAGAACATCGCGATCGGATGGCAACTCGGACCAGCGCTGGGTCAACTCGCTGAAAGGCAGGTGGATCCATCCAGGCACATCAAAGGCCAACGCCTGGACTTCGGCTTGTTCACGAACATCCAGCAGCACGGCGCCTGTGAGGGCGTCGTCGTGGGCGTTGGTGGTGCAGATGGGCCCCGGTTCTTCGTTCATGTACAGAAGACGAAGGCAGCGCTGAAAAGATGCAGGTCAAGGCATCAAAAGCGAGTCGTTCTGCTTGGCGAGGGCCGCCGGGGTGACGGGGTGACGGGCCTCTGGAATCTGCCTGCTGGGCCGTCGCCCAAACCCTGGCCCGCCCATCTGCGGGCCAGGTTCTGGACGCGGTTCAGCAGCAACCGGTGCGTGCGCTGGCTGCTGCAACCGGCGCCTCGTAGCGCTCGCCGATCACCGGGAACCCCTTGCGAATCCACTTGAGCAGGCCGTCTTGCATGTTGCTCACACGGGTGAAGCCATGGAACTGCAGGAAGTAGGTGGCCTTGAGGCTGCGGTCACCCGTCTCGCAAACCAGCACCAGCTCGCGGTCCTTGGGCAATTCGCCCCAGCGCTGCTCCAGCTCAAGGAGCGGAATGTTCACGATGGCCGGCACGTCAAAGGCCGTGCGGGCCACGTCGGCGCGCTCGCGCACGTCCACCAGCAAAGCGCCCTCGCTCACCAGGCGGCGCGTGGCGGTGGGGCAGACCTGTTTTGCTTCTTCCAGCATGGTGTTCTCCTGGGGGATTCAGACCCTCAGCCTCTCAACCACTGTTCTATTTTTTCGCGGGTGGGCACGCCCCCGGCGTGCACCACCTTGCCATTGATCACCACGCCGGGCGTGCTCATGACGCCGTAGCCCATGATGTCGCGCAGCTCTTCCACCTTCTCCAGCTTGACCGCCACACCCTTGGCTTTCGCCACCTGGTCGATCAGCGCGATGGTGTTCTTGCAGTTGGTGCAACCGGTTCCGAGTACCTTGATGTCCATGATTCACTCCTGTTCCATTTCGAGATAGGTGAGGTTGGCGATCTGGGGGAGCCAGACCTCCACGTGCTTGAGGTGTTTGTAGGGCGCTGCGTCAAAGCTCTTGATCGCTGAGCTCATGTCGGTACCCGCCGCCACCGCCTTGCCCATGTGGGCGCGCAGGGCCTTGAGCAGGTGGCCGGTGTCGGTCTGGGCCTTCGCGAGCGTGGTCACGCTGCCGTGGCCCGGCACCACCACCTTCGGCTTCAGCGCCTCCAGCGCTTCGAACGATGCCAGCCAGGTCTTGGTCTTGCTCACCGGGTGCAGGCCCAGGATGCGGTCCACATAGACCACGTCGCCGGTGAAGACCACACCGCTCTGCGGCAACCAGACCATGCTGTCGCCCGGCGTGTGGCCGCCCTTGCGGTGCACCACATGCACGGCCACGCCGCCCAGGTCCAGTGTGGTGTCGGCATCCTTCAGCCAGCGCGTGGGCAGTACGATCTGTGTGCCGTCCACCTTCTCCTTGAGCACGGGTGCGTTGGCCTTCAGGTGCGCCGGCCCCCGGGCCCTCATGTCGGCCTCGGCATCGGCGTGCGCCATGATTTCCGCGCCCTGCGCCTTGAAGTAACCGTTGCCCAGCCAGCGATGGTCTTGCCCGCCGGTGTTGATGACCCACTGGATGGGCTGCGGCGTCACCTTCTTCACGGCTTCTGCGATCTGCTTCGCGCCCTGGAAGCTCGCGCCGCTGTCGATCAGCAGCGCGCCAGCAGGTGTGACCACCAGGCCCAGGTTGGCGTTGATGGCTTCGTTCTCAAAGGTGCGGCCTTCGGTGTCACCGACGTAGGCGTACACGTTGGGAGCGACGGGTTTGAAGACGATCTCCACCGCCTGGGCAGACCAAGCCAGGGTGGCAGCCAAGCCTGCGATCAGCAGGTGTTTGTGTCGGATGGTTGGAATGTGCATACCGGTTGGTCTCCGTTGGTTTGAGGAAATGAATGTCAAAGTACCGCGTTGAACACAAAGCCCACGATCAGGATGCCGGTGGCGACCACGCCCACGAAAGTGGCGATAAGGCGCACCTTCAACACCTTGCGCAGGATGATCAATTCGGGCAGTGAGAGCGCGATCACGCTCATCATGAAAGCCAGCACCGTGCCCAGCGCCGCACCCTTGGCCAGCAGGGCCTGCACGATCGGGATCACACCAGCTGCGTTGGTGTACATGGGCACACCGATCAGCACCGCCAGCGGCACCGACCACCAGGCGTCCTTGCCCATGAAGCTGGCCATGAAATCCTGCGGCACCCAGCCGTGGATGCCGGCGCCGATGGCGATACCGGCCAGGATGTAGGGCCAGACCTTGCCTACGATTTCGCGCACCGAGGCGAAACCCGCCTGCACCCGGTCGGCCAGCGTCGTTTCAGCCGCCTCGTAACCCGCCGACATCCTGGGCATGTCGCGCACCCAGTCTTCGAGGTGTGCCTCCATCTTCAGCCGACCGATGATCCAGCCGGCCACGATGGCCACCGACAGGCCCAGGCCCAGGTACAGCGCCGCGATCTTCCAGCCGAACATGCCAAACAGCAGCGCCAGCGCCACCTCGTTGACCATCGGCGCCGAGATCAGGAATGAAAAAGTGACACCCAGCGGCACGCCCGCCTGCACGAAACCGATGAACAGCGGCACCGCCGAGCACGAGCAGAACGGCGTGACGATACCGAGCGCGGCGGCCATCACATTGGCCGCACCCTCGGTGCGCCCGGCCAGCAGCGCACGGGTGCGCTCGGGTGTGAAGTAGCTGTTGACCATGCCCATGACGAACACCACGCCGGTGAGCAGCAGCAGCACCTTGGGGGTGTCGTAAAAGAAAAACTGCAGTGCACCGCCCAGGTGACTGGCCCGGTCCACCGGCAAGGCGGCGACCAGCGCTTCGGAACCGGGCAGCAAGGTCTGGTACAGCGCAAACCAGACCAAGGCAGCCACGACCAGGAAAAAGACCGGCTGCCGCATCGGCCAGCTGGCCAGGGGCGAGGGAGACGTCGAGGTGTTCATGCCGCAGAAGACGCGACACCTCGCCAAAAGATGCAGGTCGGTTCAAAAAAGTTGAAGCCTGCCCGCCGATGGCCCGTTCGGGCTCAGAGCATCTGGGCGATGGCCTCAACGTCTTCGGCAAACATCTGGCCTTTTTCGGCCAGCACCAGCTTGCCGTCGCGACCGCGCAGCAGGGTGATGGGCAGGCCCCGGGGTTTGGGGAAGGCCTTGCGCCATTCCGGGCTGGCCCAGGCGGCCGGGAAGCTGTAGCCCTTCTTTTTCAGGTAAACCACGGCGTCTTCGGGTTTCTTGTCGATGGACAGCGCCACCATCTGCAAGCCACGTCCCTTCTGGCTTTGCCAGAGCTTTTCCATGCTGGGGCTTTGCAGCGCGCAGAACGGGCATGTGCTGGACCACCAGTACACCAGCAGGGGCTTGCCCTCGGCCGGGGCCGGCTCGAACACCGAACCGTCGAGCAGCGAGATGCGCGGCAGCTTGAGTTCGCTGCCGAGCGCTGGCAGCGGTGGCGCCTTGGCCTCCTCGGCGGCGGCCGATACCGGCTGAGCCCAGGCGGCTGGCCATGGGCTGGTCAGCACGGCGGCGGCACCGCCCAGCCAGACGCGGCGGGTCCAGCGGTCATGCATGGCATCGGGTATGGCGCCGGGTCCGGCTTCAGGTCGGGTCATGGGAGGTCCTTGGGCTCTTGAGGGTCACAACAAGCGGGGGCTACGGGGGCGGGCAACGGTGGCCGGGGCACAAAATCGTCCACGCGGCCGACATCGTCAAAAGACACCTGGCAGGCCGTGGTCATGCGTTCGCGCATGCGTTTGCGGGCTCGCTGCACGCGGGACTTGGCCGCCGGCAGGCTCAGGTTCTTGAGCCGGGCGAAGTCCCCCTGCTCCATGCCCTGCAGGTCGCACAACTGAATGGCTTCGCGGTCCTGCGGGTCCAGCTCGGACAAGACCCGAGGCAGACAGGCCTGGGCCAGCGTGTCCACCGGGTCGGCGTGCTCGACAGGTGCGGGCAGCTCGTCCAGGCCCTCGGGCAAAGGCAGGCTGTCGCGCGACACGCGCAGGCGGTCGGTGAGGGTATTGCGGGTGACTTCAAACAGCCAGGCGCGCGGCTGCGCGATGGCGGCGAAGTGGTCTCCCTGCTTGAGGGTCTTGAGAAACACGTCCTGCAGCAGGTCGTCCACCTCGCTCTTCACCGGCGCGCGCGACAGCAGCCAGCGGCGCAGCTCGGCTTCGTGTTGCGACCAGATGGCCAACACAGGGGAGAAAGAGGCAGAACGATCAACGGACATGCGAAGAATGTTTCCAGATAGCGACGTCAGAGCGCGACATCAACGACTCAAGCGGTTCTGAATAGATATTCCGCCACGATGGGCATATGCAAGAGTTCGCCTCATGACGAGAAGTCTCCAGACGGCAACCCGTCAGGCTCAACGCCCATCGGGCTCTGTGCGGAGCTCAACATTGTCACGCCTGAATCGCTAGCTTCTTCATTTTTTCCCACAACGTCTTGCGTGAAATGCCCAGCACATCGGCCGTTTTTCCAACGCTGCCATCGCAGTGCTGCAGTGCTTTCTGGATGTGTGAACGCTCCACCGTTTCGACCATGCGTTGCAAGGTGACGATGCCGTCCTCTGGCCCGTCATGTGTGACGGAAGAACCATGGGGCTGGCTCTCGGGAAGGTCCAGCACCCCACCATCGCTGAGCACCACCGCCTCCTCCAGAAACGAACGCAGCTCCCGCACGTTGCCACGCCACTCGCGGCCCATGAGGGCTCTCAGAAAGGGTTCGGACATGGCCAGGGGACGACCCTGCTCCACCACGATCTGGGCCAGCAGCTCTTCGGTCAGCCAGCGGATGTCTTCCGGTCGCTCGCGCAGCGGAGGCAACTCGATCTTGATGACCGCCAGTCGGTAGAACAGGTCTTCCCGGAACGCGCCCGCGTTCATGTCCGCGTACAGGTCGCGGTTCGTTGCGGCCAGGATGCGAAAGTCGCTCTGTGTGGTCCGCTCAGCCCCCAGGCGGAAAAAGCACTTTTCCTGCAGGGCGCGAAGCAGTTTGGCCTGCATGCTGGCAGGCAACTCGCCCACCTCGTCCAGAAACAAGGTGCCCTTGTTGGCGCGCTCCAGATAGCCCCTGTGGGTGCGCATCGCTCCGGAGAATGCGCCTTTCTCGTACCCAAAAAACTCGGCCTCCAGCATGGTCTCGGGGATCGCGGCGCAGTTCACCGCCACGAATTCCCCCTTCCCCACTCTGGGATCGAGGCTGTGGATGAGCTGGGCGGCCACCTCCTTGCCCACCCCCGACTCCCCGGTCAAAAGCACCGACACACGTTGGCTGGCCACCTTGTGCACCATGGCTTCCACACGGCGCATGGCGACAGAAACACCGAGCAGCGCGTCGTCGTCGAGCGCGACGGACAGGTCCACAGCATCCCGTATCTTGGCCACCAGGCGCTCGATGTCGAAAGGCTTGGTCAGGTACTCCCGGGCACCGGCGCGAACGGCTGCGACCGCATCGTTGACACTGCCATAGCCCGTCAGGAAGAACCAGGGCAAGGCCCTGACGGTGGCGGGCAAGGAGACGAACCACTCTGTGGCCAGTCCATCGGGAAGCCGGACATCGCTGACCACGGCAGAAGGCAGGAATGAGAGGGCTTCACGAGCTTCGCTGAGCCGACGGCACCAGCTCACCTGCAGGCCTTCCAGTTCGAAGCGCTGCAACAGCGACTCACCCATGATGGGGTCGTCTTCAATCAACAGGATGGATGTCATGTCAGGCCTTCCGGCGCCTCTCGGTTGGGCACCTCAAACAAGAGGCAGGTTTGTGAGGTTTCGCTGGTGTCCAGCTCGAACCGGCCGCGCAGGTGGCTGGCAAGTTCCTGACACACCCACAGGCCAAATCCGCGTGGGTCCTTGCCGCTTTCGGCGGCCAGCGTGCTCTTGAACTTGTCTTCGCTCAGCACCGGTCCGCTGTTGTTGATGCAGAACCGCACCCTGGATTCATCGGCCTGGAGCCGCGCGCAGACAGAACCCTGCTCGCCCGCCGCCTTGAGCGCATTGAGCAGCAAATTGAGCATGACCTGACGCAGCGGCGCCGAGGGCACCCGCAGGGCCGACTCCACATCGACCTGAATCCGGATCTCCGCCCGGCGTTTTTCGGCCGTACCCCTCACCAGGGTCACGATGTCTTCCAGATCGCCCGGCTCCAGCGGCCGGTCCTCGATCCGGGCCTGTGGCAACAGCGCCGCCACGGTGGTGCGAATCTGCTGCAGTCCTCGATCAAGCAGATCCAGGGTGCGCAGTCGGATCGACTCCGTTCCCCCGTGCAGGCGCAGCGTCTGGGTGGCCGTCAACATGCCCGCCAGCGGGTTGTTGATCTCGTGCGCCACGGCGGCCGTCATCTTGCCTACGGCGGCCAGGCGCTCTGCCGACAGCGCGCGCTCCTCCGCTGCTTTGCGGCGTTCGAGCTCGCCCATCAACTGCGCGACGGCATCGCCAATGCGGCTCAACTCAGGGTCCGTGGTCTTGGGCACATCGCCCTGCAGGACACCGGTGTCATCCCGCCCGATGCGCTCGATCACCTCCACCAGCCGGCCCACCGGACGGGCCATGCGTTTGCCCACCCACCACCCGAGGGGACCGAGCACCGTGACCGCCAGCACGATACCGATCAAGGCGGTACGGGCCAGCGATGCCCAGTCGGGCGCAAAAGCGGCCGACTCCACCTCGGTGAACACGAAGCCCAGGGTCTGGCCGTCTTCGCTGCGAATGGGGTCGATCAGCACCACGGAGCCATCGAGTATCAGGTGAAGCTCCCGTTGTTCGATCTCCAGAGAAGACAACAGCGGCTGTTCACGCCAGGGTGCGCCCAGCACCTGCCGGCCGGTCTCCAGTTTCACCGGGTCCGACGCGGCGAACACGGCACCGTCCGGGGACAGGATCGCCAGGCGCGCCTGGTCCGCATCCGCCCCGGGGATGAGCTGTGCGGTGTCTCGCAGCAGCGAGAACACTCGCCAGGTGTCGTCGGCTGCCAGCATGGGGCGCACCTGCGCGATGACGAGGACCACTGCCCGGTCCAGCAGCGACAAGGTATCCCGGCGTGCGTTCTGTGCCTGGACCCGCGCTGTGATGGCCGTGACCAGCACCGCCGCCAGCAGCACGGCCAGGGAAAGCCCCAGCGGTATCTGCACCCGGTAAGGCAATCGCCTGAGCATCAGCCCCCCACCCCGCTGCCGGGGACCTGCCGGGCCTGCCGCCGGATGGAGTCGAACAGGCTTGCCTGCCCCAGCGTGAAACCGGTCAGATTCAATGAGGCCAACAGGTCTCGCCCCACCTTGTCGTCGCCCATGTGTAGCAAGGCCTGGCGAAGCGCTTCCATCTGCGGGTGCTCATGACCCTTGCGGACCACCAGCGGCGGAAACCCAAAAGGTTCCGACTTCCAGATGACCTCGGTCTTGGCAATGGCGGGCATGCCCTGGGCGCGCATCGTCTCCCAGACGTAGCCGTCGATTGAGCCGGCCTGGGCCAGGCGGGCCGCCACGGCTTCGGCCACGTTGCGGTGGCCGTGCGTGAAAAAACCCCGCTTGAGGTCACGCACCGGCACCCCGGCCTTGCCCAACTGGGCCTGCGCGACCAGCCAGCCCGAGTTGGAGAGTGGATCGGAATAGGCCAGCACACGCCCTTTGAGATCGGCCCAGCCCTGGATCTCCGCGACCGGTGTTTTCGGGCGGATGAGGTAGGCCTGGTAGAACGGCTGGCCCTGGTACAGCGGCACCGCCAGCAGGGACAGCTCACTCTCGAAACGCACAAAGGGATAGCCACAGATCCACGCCGCGTCGATCTGCCCCGAAAACAGCAGGTCCAGGATGCTCTGGTAGGACTCGCGGGCCACGAACTCGACATCGACCCCCACCCGACTGCCCAGATAGCGCCCCCAGCGCGACAGGAAGGCCACCTGGTCGGCCAGGATCACCGGGGTCAGACCGATGCGCAGGCGGTCCGCTCCCCAGCTCGGGAGTGACACAGCCGCTGCGGCGGCGCCGCAGAGGCCGGCGGCCAGGTAGCGTCTTCGGTTCACGGACATTCCTGCGTTACGTTTTCGTAACTTTGATTTTCATCATGGTTACGAAAAGTTCACAGCGAACAAACCCTAGTGCTGCAAGCCCTTGTTTTTAAAGAGATCCGCTCCTGGCACAGCCATTGCGATGTGACATCGCCTTTGTTCAAACCAGGAGACAACATGGAAGACATCAAGATCGGTCGCCGCTTTTTTCTGAAATCGGGCGGCGCCGCAGCCGCTGTAGCGGGCGCCACCATCATCCCGATTCGCAATGCGAACGCCGCCACCCTGCCGGCATCCAGCGGCACCACGCTGCCCTATCCCAAAAAAGCCGTCGGCTCGGCCAAGGGTCTGCCGCTGAACCAGGCGGTGAGTTTCGCCTACCCCGATGACAGCTCGGCCTGCCTGGCCATCCGCATGGGCTCGCCCGTTCCCGGCGGCGTCGGCCCCAACGGCGACATCGTGGCCTACAGCTCGTTCTGTACGCACATGGGCTGCCCTGTCGGCTACGAACCCGGCACCAAGACCTTCAAGTGCGGCTGCCACTTCTCCATCTTCGATCCCGAGAACGGCGGTCAGATGGTCACCGGCCAAGCCACCGAAGACCTGCCGCGCATCCTGCTGGAGTACGACGCCAAGACCGACAGCATCCACGCCGTCGGCGTCGATGGCCTGATCTACGGCCGCCAGTCCAACGTCCTGTAAGGAGAGCCGCATGACCACCCAGATCAACGACCGCATCGCGCTGCCCCCGAAAGACGCGCAAAAGACCAACATGACCTGCCACTTCTGCATCGTCGGATGTGGCTACCACGCCTACAAGTGGGATCACAACACCGAAGGCGGCCGCGCACCGGACCAGAACGCGCTGGGACTGGACTTCCGCACCCAGCTGCCGCCGTTTGCCACCACCCTGACCCGGGCGATGACCAACACCATCACCGACAAGGGCGGCAAGAAGTGGAACATCATGATCGTTCCCGACAAGGAATGCTCCGTGAACAGCGGCCTCTCAAGCACGCGCGGCGGCAAGATGGCCAGCTACATGTACACGCACGACGGCATCGGCCGCGAGCGCCTGAAGCACCCGCGCATCAAGCGCGGCGACCAGTGGCTGGACACCAGCTGGGAGCAGGCCCTCGCGATCTACGCTGGCCTGACCAAGAAGATCCTCGACAACGACGGCCCTGACGGCCTGTTCTACGACTGCTTCGACCATGGCGGCGCAGGCGGCGGATTCGAGAACACCTGGGGCACTGGCAAGCTGATGTTCAGCGCGCTGAAAACCCAGATGGTGCGCATCCACAACCGCCCGGCCTACAACTCCGAGTGCCACGCCACGCGCGACATGGGCGTGGGCGAGCTGAACAACAGCTACGAAGACGCCCAGCTGGCCGACTGCATCCTGTGCACCGGAGCCAACCCCTACGAGACGCAGACCAACTACTTCCTGAACCACTGGGTGGCCAACCTATCCGGTTCCACGGTCGACAAGAAGAAAAAGTGGTTCCCGGGCGAAACGGCAGCTGCGGCCAAGATCATCATCGTGGACCCACGCCGCTCGGCTACGGTGGCGATCTGCGAACAGGTGGCCGGCAAGGAGAACGTGCTCCACCTCGATATCCTGCCGGGTACCGACACGGCGCTGTTCAACACGCTGTTCACCTACGTGGTTCAACAAGGGTGGACCGCCAAGGACTTCATCGCCAAACACACCAGCGGTTATGACGACGCGGTCAAGACCAACCGCATGAGCCTGGAAGACGGCGCCAAGGCCACCGGGTTGACCGTGGCCCAGATCAAACAGGCGGCGGAATGGGCCTACAAGCCCAAGGCCAGCGGACACCGCCCCCGCACCTTCCACCCTTATGAGAAGGGCATCATCTGGGGCAACGACAACTACGTCATCCAGAGTGCGCTGGTGAGCCTGGTGCTGGCAACCGAGAACGTCGGGCGCCGTGGCACCGGCGTGTGCCGTTTGGGCGGCCACCAGGAGGGTTACACCCGTCCGCCCTACCCGGGCAACAGCAAGATCTATGTGGACCAGGAAGTCATCGCCGGCAAGGGCCTGATGTACACACTGTGGGGTACCAACCCCTACCAGACCACGCTGAACGCTGAACAGCATCGGTTGGTGCTGAGCAAGCGCGCCAAGATCGTGGACGAGGCGATCTCGCGGGCCCGCGGAGCGAGCACCGAGCAACTGGTGGACGTGATCTACAACGCCTGCAAGTACCAGGGTGGCATGTTCGTGGCGGCCATGAACCTCTACCCCACGCAGCTCGCCGACGACGCGCACCTGCTGTTTCCGGCGACCCATCCCGGTGAAATGAACCTGACCTCCATGAATGGCGAGCGCCGCATGCGCCTGTCCGAAAGGTTCATGGACCCTCCCGGCTCCGCGAAGCCCGACTGCCTGATCGCCGCCGACATCGCCAACACGCTCAAGGCGATGTACCAGAAGGCCGGGCAGGTCGACATGGCCAAACGTTTCGAGGGTTTCAACTGGAAGACCGAAGAAGACGCCTTCAACGACGGCTTCCGCCGAGCCGGTCGCCCGGGGGTGGAGCCGATCGACAGCCAGGGCGGCCCCACCGGTTATCTGGCCACCTACGATCTCCTGCGCAAGGCAGGGAACAACGGCGTGCAACTGCCCATCAAGGAAGTCAAGGACGGCAAGCTGATCGGTACGGAAATGGAATACGCCGATGGCAAGTTCAGCACCGGCGACGGCAAGGCCCATTTCAAGCCCGCGCCGTGGAACGGCCTGCCAAAAATGGTGGCGGACCAGAAGGCCAAGTACAGGTTCTGGATCAACCAGGGCCGCGCCAACGAAGTCTGGCAGACGGCCTATCACGACCAGTACAACAGCTTCGTGCGCGACCGCTACCCGATGGCCTACATCGAGATGAATCCGGACGATGCCAAGGCACTGGGCGTGGCGGCCGGCGACGTGGTCGAGGTCTACAACGACTTCGGCAGCACCTACGCCATGGCCTACCCGCTCAAGGCGATCAAGGCGGGGCAGACCTTCATGCTCTTTGGCTACATCAAGGGCGTGGCCGGTGACGTGGTGACCTCCTGGGTGGACCGCAACGTGGTGCCCTACTACAAGGGCACCTGGGGCGGCATCAAGCGCGTCGGCACGGTGGACGACTACAAGAAGTCGATCTCGTTCAAGGACCGCCGGTTCGCATGACCGGTTGTGAAAGGGTGGCAACGGCCACCCTTTCCTCCTTCAATACCCTCTGACAGGAGACACCCATGGGTGCTGCCTCACACGTGCCAAAACCTTGGCCGGGAGCGACGCTGCCGACAACGTCGCACACAGATGATCCCTTCACCGGCCACATGGCCGAGGCCTGGATCACGTCCCGCCAGAACATCTCTCCCAAGCGCCTGGAGGCGCCTGGCCCCGACGTTTCGCAGCTGCAACAGATCTTTCGCAGCGCCGCCTCAGCGCCCGACCACGGCCTGGTCAAGCCCTGGCGGTTCGTCATCGTGCTGCAGGACAAACGCGCCTTGCTGGCCGAGGTCTTTGCACTGGCGCTGGTGGACCGCGATCCAGGCGCCACACTGGAACAGATCGAAACCGCCCGCGAGAAAGCGCATCGCGCCCCGGTGCTGATGCTCGTGGTGGCCCAGCTGGGCACCTGCGAGCCACCCATTCCATCGTTGGAGCGCATGGTGTCCGTGGGCGCGGCCGTGCAGAACATGCTCCTGATGGCGCATGGCCAGGGTTTCGGCAGCAGCCTGACCAGCGGCCAGGCCATGCAGTCCACCCGCATGCGCCAGCTGTTTGGTCTTGCCACGGGCGAAGAAGCGGTCTGCTTCCTGAACATCGGCACCGTGTCCAGACGCAAGACCCAGCGCCGGCACCCCGAGGTGCACAGCTTTGTGAGCACGCTGTGACCGCCTCGTATCGAAGGAATCAACCTGCCGCGGTCCCACACAGGGAGCCCTGCCACGGGTGAGCCCCTGCTGTCGCGTGTGATCCGATTGCTGGACCATCGGCAGTTCGCCGAACGGCAGCGGGTGCCATCGCACTCCGGCGCCTGGGCGACTGGCGATGTCAGGGGATCGGCTTCACCGCCCCTTGCGTGACCTGCGCATCAGCTTGACCGACCGGTGCAATTTCCGTTGCGCCTATTGCATGCCCAAAGAGGTCTTCGGCAGCGACTACCGCTACCTCCCGCATTCATCGCTGCTCAGCTTCAAAGAGATCACCCGGGTGGCCCGGCAGTTCGTCTCTCTGGGGGTCAGGAAGATTCGGCTGACCGGTGGTGAGCCGCTGTTGCGCAAGAACCTGGGGGTGTTGCTGGCGCAGCTGGGGGGGGGCTGCGGGCACCCAATGGCGATGCGATCGACCTGACGATGACCACCAATGGTTCCTTGCTGGCGCGCAAGGCAGCGGCGCTCAAGGCCGCCGGGCTCAACCGCGTCACGGTCAGCCTCGACGCGCTGGACGACCGTGTTTTCAAACGCATGAACGATGTGGATTTTCCGGTGGCCAAGGTGCTGGAGGGCATTGAAGCGGCCCAGGCTGCAGGCATCTCCAACATCAAGGTCAACATGGTGGTCCAGCGCGGCGTAAACGACCACGAAGTGCTTCCGATGGCGCGCTTCTTTCAGGGAACGGGTGTCACGCTGCGCTTCATCGAATTCATGGATGTCGGGTCCACCAACGGCTGGAACCTGGATGCCGTGCTGCCCAGCGCCGAACTCGTTCGGCGGCTCTCCGAGCACATGCCGCTGGTCCGCCTCAAGGGCAGCTCCTCCGGCGAAACCGCGCAACGCTGGGGTTACGCAGGAGCCGACGGTCAGCATGAGAGATCGCTGGGCGAGATAGGGGTCATCGGCAGCGTGACCCAGGCCTTTTTCGGTGACTGCAACCGTGCCAGGCTGTCCACCGAAGGAGGCCTGTTCACCTGTCTCTTCGCGGGCCAAGGCGTCGATCTCCGCCGCATTCTCCGGAACATGACCACCAGGGATGATGAACAACTCGCCAGCGCCATCGCGTCCGTGTGACAAGGACGCTCCGATCGCTATTCACAGCAGCGGTCATGTGTGGCCGAAAGGTCCTCCATGCCCAAGCCAGAAATGAGCTATATCGGAAGTTGACGCCATTCGCCAGCGGAACTTGGCCGCATTGAAGCCCATTGGCTTCGCCCGGGCAGGCCTCGGCACAAACAAACGGTTTCCATTTCCGCCGACCCACGCGGGCGGCCGTAGCCGCTGGGCGCGCGCTCCATGCGTCACAATCCGGGCTCCTCATCCGACTTCCCGGACCGCCGGCCCCCCTATGGGAGCCGCCGTGGTCATCTCTCCCTATGCAAAACGGAACCCTCCTCGCCGCCATCGACCTCGGCTCCAACAGTTTCCGGCTGGAAATCGGCCGTTTCCACTCCGGCCACATCGAACGCGTCGAATACATCAAGGAAACCGTGCGCCAGGGCAACGGCCTGGATGAAAACAAGGTGCTGAGCGAAGCCGCCATGCAGCGCGGCTGGGACTGCCTGGCCCGCTTTGCCGAGCGCCTTCACGGCTTCAAGAAACAACAGGTCCGGGCCGTGGCCACGCAGACCCTGCGCGAGGCCCAGAACCGCGACGAGTTCATGCGCAAGGCCCAGTCCATCCTGGGTTTTGCCATCGAGGTGGTGTCGGGCCACGAAGAGGCGCGCCTGATTTACCAGGGCGTCTCGCGCCTGCTGCCGCAATCCGAAGAAAAACGGCTGGTGGTCGACATCGGCGGGCGCTCGACCGAGATGATCCTGGGTCAGGGCTACGAGGCCCGCAAGATGGAGTCGTACCGGCTGGGCAGCGTGGCCTGGTCGACCAAATACTTCCCCCGCGGCCAGCTCACGGCGGTGGCGTTCAAGACTGCGGAAGTCGCGGCCAAGGCCGTGCTCGATGAGGCGCTCGACACTTTTCCGCCCTCCGAATGGACGGTGTCCTACGGATCCTCGGGCACCGTGGGATCGGTCGCCGACATCCTGGCCGCCAACGGCTGGGCTTCGGGCGTGGTCACCCGCTCGGGTCTGGACTGGCTGGTGGACAAGCTGATCAAGGCCGGCAACGTCGACAACCTGCGCATCGAGGGCATGAAGGACGACCGCCGGGCCGTGCTCGGTGGCGGCGTGAGCGTGCTGCGCGCGATCTTCGACCTCTTCGACATCCAGCAGATGCTGCCCGCGCAAGGTGCCTTGCGCCAGGGTGCGCTCTACGACCTGATCGACCGCGAGTCCCACGAGGGCGACGTGCGCGAGCGCACGGTGCGCTGGCTGGCCGAGCGCTTCTCCATCGACGAAGCGCAGGCGCAGCGCGTGAGCACGGTGAGCACTGCCCTGTTCGCCCAGATCGCGGCCGCCGACACGCCCAACGAACGGTATTCGCAAAAGCTCGCCTGGGCAGCCCGCCTGCACGAGATCGGCACGCACATTTCGCACGACCGCTCGTACCACCACGGCGCCTACATCCTGGACAACGTGGACGCACCGGGTTTCTCCTTTCCCGAACTGCACCGCATGAGCCAGCTGGTGCTCGGTCAGCGCGGCAAGTTGCGCAAGCTGGAGCAGTCGCTGGAAGACGAACTGTTCGCCAAGCAGCTCATGAGCCTGCGCCTGGCGGTGCTGCTGTGCCATGCCCGCCAGATGCCCGAGCACCAGTCGGTCAAGCTCAGCTACAAATCGGGCGCCTTCAAGCTGGCCACCAACCCGGGCTGGTCGCGTCGCTACCCGCAGTCGGCCTGGCTGCTGGGCGAAGAGGTGCTGGCCTGGCAGAAAACGGCCTGGAAGTTCAGCGCCGATCTGCGCTGACCCCAGCGCACGCCCACAGGCAATCCGTCACGGAGTCACCCAGCCGCACACCTGGCGCCGCCGAAAGCCGGACCGGCCAGTCTACGATGCCCGATTCCATGTGTACCCGGAGACAGCACAGCGATGGCCTTGATAGTGGTAGCGGAAGACGATGGCGGAACACTCAAACTCATCAGCGTGGTGCTGAAAAACCAGAGCCACGAAGTGCTCGAAGCCAGCAATGGTCTCGCCGCCTGGCACCTGATCCAGGAACACCAGCCCGACCTGATCGTCAGCGACGTCAACATGCCGGGCATGAGTGGTTTTGACCTGCTGCAGCACCTGCGCGAACACCCCCGACTCGGCCAGACACCCCTGATCCTGCTGACCTCGCTGCAAGAGCGGCGCGACATGCGTCAGGGCATGCTTCTGGGTGCCGACGACTACCTCACCAAACCCTTGCGCCCCAAGGAACTGACCGAGGCGGTCCGGGCCCAGTTCAACCGGCAGAACCTGCGCACCGCCGTGCAGGACATGCACCTGCAGAAAGCCCTGTCCGAGGCCCTTGAAGAGCAGGCCTGGGACCTGCATGAACAATACGAAAAGCGGCTCGCACGCGAGCTCAGCGAACAGTGGCCTGGCGATGCGCGTGGCCAGCAGGCCCTCAACTACCCCGAGGCCACCGTGCTGTTCGCCGACATCCGTCACTACCCGCAATGGCTGGCCGCGCTGGACCCGGCCGAACTCGGCCGGATGCTCAAACGTTTCTACGAAAACAGTGGCGACACCGTTCACCTGTTCGGCGCCAGCGCCATGCAGTTCGTGGGCGAAGGCGTGCTCGGCATCTTTGCCGACGGGGTCAACCTGGCGATGAGCGCGCCCCACAGTCTGCGGGCGGCCAAGGCCGCGCTGGGCCTGCGCAACGCCGCCGCCAGCATGGCCGACTTCGTGCAGGCGCAGTTTCCCGGCCGTCGCCTGCCGCCGTTCGAAGTGGGCATTGCGCTGCACGGGGGACCGGTGGCGATGATGCAGCTGGACGGCCTGCTCGGCGGCAGCCGGCAGCTGATCCCGGTGGGCGAAGCCGTGGTGGACGCCATGGCCATGCAGCGCCACGCGCCGTCCGAACACGGCGCCATCACGGTTTCGATCCCGGTGCTGCGCAGCATCACCGGCGCCGTCCGGCCCGTTGCCCGTTACCTGCTCACACTGCCTCACCGCAGCGAACCCATGGACGTTTGTGCCGTGGAACCGCTGCCTTTCTGACCCCCTGCCCTGGCCCGCCACCGTGCCCACCACCCACGCCCACCGCCGCCGGCTCTCGCTCGGCCCTGCCCTGATCGCTGCGCTGGTGCTGGCCGCGCTGGTGCCGGCTTTGCTGGTGTCCTGGCTGCTCTCGTCCAACAGCGCGCAGGCCATCGACACCCTGGCCGAAAACGCCATGAGCCAGGCGGCCCACCGCGTGGACGTCGGCGCGCTGGCCCACCTGGGCGAATCGCACACCGTGGTCAACGCGCTGGTGCCACCCTTCGTGACCAGCGGCGCCGAGGCCGAACGCACGCGCAACTGGCTGAAGGACACCACGGCGTTCGAACTGATGGCCCACGCGCTCACGCAGCAGTCGGCCAATGTGCCCTACCTGTATTTCGGCACCGAAGACGGCAGTTTCTTCGGTCTGGAACGCGAAGAGGCGGGTTTCATCGTGCGCAGCATCCGGCCCGGCGAGAGCGGCCGGCGGCACTTCCTGATCGCGCAACCGGGTGACCGCAGCCGCCTCGTCAAGACCGAAACCACGGTCTACGACCCGCGCCGCAGACCCTGGTACCAGCTCGCGGCCAGCACCGGCCAGCGCGTGTTCACCAACGTCTACCGCTCGGCGGTCAAGGACCAGTTCGACCTGACCCTGGCGCAGCCGATCTACGGCGCGGATGCGAAAACCCTGCTCGGCGTGATGGCGGTGGACATGAGCCTGGCACGGCTGACCGACCTGATCCGCAGCACCCGCGTGAGCGACCACGCCGTGACCTACCTTGTGGACGCGCAGGGCCTGATGGTGGCGAGTTCGGGCGAAGAAGCGCTCCACCACCTCGTCGATGGGAAACAGCAGCGCATCACCCCCACGCAGAGCCAGGACGCGCTGGTGCGTGCCTCCTACAGCCAGCTCCAGGCGCGATTCCAGCAAGGCCAGCGCACCCAGCCCGGTCTGGTGCGGCTGGAAACCCGGCAGGACTGGCTGCAACGGCTCGGCCTGACCAACAACCGGCTGATGGCCTTGCAGCGTCCCTTTGGCAAAAAATACAACCTCGACTGGCAGCTCATCGTGGTCGCGCCCGAACAGGACTTCACCCACCAGGTCACGCAGGCCCGGCAATGGGCGCTGATGGCGATGGCCGCGCTGATGGGGGTGAGCGCGCTGGTGGCGTACACCGTGGCCCGGCGGCTCTCGGGCCAGTTCCGTCAGCTCAACACCTCGGCCCTGCGCCTGGGCTCAGGCGAAGTGCCGCCGGTGCAGCGGCTCACCCGGTTTCGCGAGGTGCACAACCTGTCGCAGGTCATGCACGACAGCGCGGTCCAGCTGCAGGCCTACAACGCGGAGATTGAACAGAAAAACGAGGCGCTGCGAGATGCCGCCCAGATGCTGGAAGCCCGCGTCAGCCTGCGCACCGCCGAACTCGCCGCTTCGCGCGAAGAGGCGCTCGCGGCGGTGAAGGCCAAGGCGGGCTTCCTCGCGGTGATGAGCCATGAAATCCGCACCCCGCTGCACGGTGTGGTCGGCATGAGCGAACTGCTGAGCGAATCGCCGCTCACTGCGACCCAGCAGGAGCTGCTCGGTGTGCTGAAGGTGTCGAGCGACCAGTTGCTTGCCGTGGTGGACGACATCCTGGACTTCTCCAAAATCGAATCCGGGCGCCTGCACCTGGAACAGGCACCGCTGGACGTGCGCGCCGCCATCGGTCACGCCACCGGCATCATGCGCCTCAAGGCTCAAGAGAAGGGCCTGAATCTGGCCATCCAGATCGCGCCCGAGGTGCCCGAGGCCATGATCGGCGACGTGGTCCGTCTGCGGCAGATCCTGCTCAACCTGTTGTCCAACGCCATCAAGTTCACCGACCACGGCGAGGTCGAACTGCGCGGCTGGCTGGACCAGACGCAGACGCCGCCACAGCTGTGTTTCAGCGTCACCGACACCGGCGTCGGCATCCCGCCCGAGCGCCTGCCCGACCTGTTCCAGCCCTTCGCCCAGGGCGACACGTCCACCACCCGCGTCTACGGAGGCACTGGCCTCGGACTGATGATCTGCAAACACCTGGTCGAGATGATGGGTGGGCAGATCAGCGTGATCAGTGCGCCCGGCACGGGCTCCACCTTCCGCTTTTCGGTCCGCTGCGTGGCCGCCGATCCCGCGCTGGTGCGCCTACCCGCGACCACCGCCGTGCCGCACCACATCCAGCCCCACCGGGTGCTGGTGGTCGATGACAACCCGGTCAACCTCAAGGTGGCCGCGGCCATGCTGGACCGGCTGGGCTATCCCCACGACAGCGTCGGTGACGGCGCCGCAGCTCTGCAGGCCATCACCCGCGCGCAGGCCGCGCAGCAGCCGTTTGCCCTGGTGCTGCTCGACAGCCACATGCCCGGCATGGACGGCCAGGCCACTGCGCAAGCCATCCGGGCACAGCTGGGCGACCTCGCGCCGGTGTTGATCGGCATCTCCGCCTCGACGCTGGGCGAAGACCGTCAGCGTTGCCTGGACGCGGGCATGTCGGACTACCTGCCCAAGCCGCTGGAGCTCGAACGCCTCGCCACCGCCCTGCGCCGCTGGAGCCCGGCGGCCACCCCGGCGCCGTCCACCACCGCTGCCACAGCCTTGGCTGCGCCCGATCCCGCCTGGCTGGACGCCGCGCGCTGGGCGGAACTGGCCGAATGCGACGATGCGGCGGGCTCGCTGCGCCGCGACATCTTCAACGAATTCCTGCTGGCCCTGCCCGCCCGCTGCGATGCCATTCAGCAGGCCGCTGCAATGCCCCGCTTCGAGGACCTGCAGGACGCCGCGCACCGACTCAAGGGAGGTGCCGACAACGTGGGCGCCACCGCGCTGGGGGTTGCCTGCGCGCGGATCGAACAGGCGGCGCGCGATCGGACGGTGGACACCCAGGCGCTGGAGCAATTGCAGACCGCCGCGCTTGGCACGGCGCGCGCACTGGCCGGCTTCATGGCCCGGGCCTGAAGCGGGCGGGTTCTGCGATGGAAAAACGGCCGGATTTTTTGGTATAAACGGTTTATACCGTTTAACTCAAAAGGAAAATTCATGGCATCCAAGAACACCGGCAAATCCAGCAAACTGGTCCGCGACAGCTTCACGATCCCCAAGGCCGAGTACGCCTCCATTGATGTCCTCAAGATCCGCGCCATCGGCCTGGGCACCAGCGTCAAGAAGAGCGAGCTCCTGCGCGCCGGCCTGATGGCGCTCAAAGGCATGAGCGATGCGGCCTTCAAGACCGCTGTTGCCGCCGTGCCCACCCTGAAGACCGGCCGCCCCAGCGCCGAAGTGACGCCGTCCAAGGCTTCCGCACCGGCAGCCAAACCTGCTGTGGTAGCCAAGCCTGCCGTCAAGGTGACCATCAGGAAGGCGGCGAAATCCACCGCAAAACCCGCAACCAAGGTCGAGCCGGCTGCCAAGGTGGCACCCAAGGCGCTTGAAAAGAAAGTGGTCGCGAAAAAAGCCGCTGCCCCGGCAGCGCGCAAGCCAGTCACCAAGACGGTGGCAGCGAAGCCCAAGGCCTCCGCACCCGACAAAGCCGCTGTGCCCGCCAAGCAGGCCGTCGCTGTGGTCAAGCCTGTCACCGCCACCAACGCCTGATGCTTCAGCGCACCCTGAACGGTGCGCTGAACCCTGTCTCGCAGACGCTCAGATAAGCTCGGGCGTCTGCACCGTGACCAGCACCGTCTGAAGTGCACCGTTGCGCTCCCGGTGGCGCAACCACCAGAGCGCCCCCTTCTTCATCGGGCAGTACTCTTCCGGCAAGCCGAGCAGGCGCGCGATCACGCTGCCCAGCATCGGCTGATGGCCCACCACCACCACCGGCGATTTGCCGTTGGGCCACTGAACAAGTTCCAGCAAGGCGAGCGGGTCTCCATCCGGGGCGAGTTCATCGCGCAACTTGAATTTGCGCCCCAGTGCCTGTGCCGTCTGTTCTGCGCGCGCCGCAGGGCTGGCGTAGATGCGGGCGCCGTCGGGCAGCTGGCGGTCGAGCCAGGCGGCCATGCGGGCGGCCTGCTTGTCGCCCCGCGGCGTCAGGCGGCGCGCGAGGTCGAGTGGGTCGCCCTGCTGGCCATTGACCAGGTCGGGGTGATCGTGGGCTTCGGCGTGTCGCCAGAGGATCAGATCCACAGCCTGGCCCTTTCCTTGTCAGAGGTTGAGAGTTTTTTGGGCGTGGCCGAGCAACGCTCCAAAACGCCCCCGATCAAGGCGCAAAGCACAGGCATAGCTCGGCCTATGCCGCGCATTTGCAACGCAGAGCGGGGGCGTTTTGGGGGGGTGAGCGGACATGAGCAAAAGACTCTCAGCCTCTTAGCCCTTGCTGCCGTAGCGCGCCATCAGGCTGGCCTGTGCCGACTGCGGCACCGCACTGCGTCCCTTGGCGCCAGCGAGCACGGCGGCCGGCACGTACCGGCCGTCCGGCTGCAGCAGCCAGGCATCTTTGGTGTCGTGCAGACAGGCCGACAGGCACTCGTCCATGATGCGGTGGCGCAGCGCGCTGTCGGTTACGGGCCAGGCCAGTTCGACCCGGCGCAGCATGTTGCGGTTCATCCAGTCGGCACTGGACAGCCAGAGTTCTTCGACCTCGTCGGTCCGGAAATAGAACACCCGCGAGTGCTCCAGGAACCGGCCGATGACCGATCGCACCCGCACGTTGTCGGTCACGCCCGGCACCTGCGCCGGCAGGATGCAGGCCCCGCGCACGATGATGTCGATGCGGGCCCCCTGCTGCGAGGCCGCGGCCAGCGCCCGCGCCAGCGGCTCGTCGGTCAGGGCATTCATCTTCAGGATGATGCGGGCTTCCTTGCCGGCCTTGGCGGCCGCACCCGCGGCCTCCACCTTGTCCAGCATGGACTTGTGCAGATGAAACGGGGCGATCAGTACCTTGTTCAGCTTGGGCAGCCGGTTCTGGCTGGCGAGGTGCAGAAACACCTGCTCCAGATCGGCGGTGAGCGCGTCGTCGGCGGTGAGGTAGCTCAGGTCTGTGTAGAGCCTGGCGGTGCCGGGGTTGTAGTTTCCGGTGGAGAGGTGGCCGTAGCGCTTGAGCCGGCCGTCTTCCCGCCGCGTGATGAGCATCATCTTGGCGTGGGTCTTCAGGCCCACCACACCGTATACCACCTGTGCGCCCACGGATTCGAGGCGTTCGGCGTAGTTGATGTTGGCCTCTTCGTCAAAGCGTGCCTTGAGCTCCACCACCGCGGTGACTTCCTTGCCCCGGCGCACCGCCTCGCGCAGCAGGTTCATCAACTCGGACTTGGCGCCCGTGCGGTAGATGGTCTGCTTGATGGCCAGCACGTCCGGGTCTTCGACCGCTTCGCGCAGGAAGGCGAGCACCGCGTCAAAACTCTCGTAGGGCTGGTGGATCAGCACATCGCCCTGCTGCAGCTGCTCGAAGTACGACTGCCCGGGCGCCAGCTGGATCGGCCAGCCGGCGTTGTAGCGCTCAAAACGCAGCGTGGGCGCGTCGATCTGATCGATGAGCTGGTTCAGTCGCACCAGGTTCACCGGACCGGGCACCCGGAACAGGGCCTCCTGCGGCAGCGCAAACTGCGCCAGCAGAAAACCGGCGAGGTAGTCGGAGCAGCCGGCCGAGATCTCCAGACGCAGAGCTTCACCATAGTGGCGTTGCTGCAGGCCTTTGCGCAGCGCGGTGCGCAGGTTCTTCACCTCTTCTTCGTCCACCGCGAGGTCGGAGTGGCGCGTGACGCGGAACTGTGAAAACTCGGTCACCTGCCGGCCCGGGAACAGGTCGGCCAGGTGCGAGCGGATCAGGCTGGAGATGGAGACAAAGTGGCTCTGCTTCGAGCCCTTGACCGGCGGCATGCGGAAAAAGCGCGGCAGGATGCGCGGCACCTTGACGATGGCGATCTCGTTCTCGCGGCCAAAGGCGTCCTTGCCGGTGAGCCGCACGATGAAATTGAGCGACTTGTTGGCCACCTGGGGAAACGGGTGCGCCGGGTCCAGGCCCACGGGCAACAACAGGGGTTGCACTTCGCGCTGAAAGAACTCCTTGACCCAGCGGCGCTGGCGCGGGTTGCGCTCACCGTGGGCCACCAGCTTGATGCCCTTCTTCTCCAGCAAGGGCAGCAGTTCGTCGTTGTAGATGGCGTACTGCTGCGCCACGAGGGCGTGCACCTTGGCGGACAGCTGTTCGTAAGTTTCGACGGTATACAGGCCGCGCTGCTCATGGGTTTTGTGCGCGTTGAGCTGGGGCGCCATGCGCACCTCGAAGAACTCGTCGAGGTTGCTGGAAACGATGCTCAGGTAGCGCAGGCGTTCCAGCAGGGGCACATCGGTTCGGCGCGCCCAGTCCATCACCCGCTCGTTGAAAGCCAGGATGCTGTGGTCTCGGTCCAGAAAAGTCAGGCGGGTCTGTGGGTTGCTGGCGCTCATGAAAACCGTGGGTATCAGGGGATGCGGCAAGGTCCGGCCGGTTTTGGCTGGCGTCCATGTCACATGATCTTGACGATTATTCAACAGCTGGATGACGTTTGTGTGACAGTCTGGCCACCTCGATGCCCGGCAAGGACCGCACGGCAGCGGCGGCGTTCAGCGGCGACGGCCGGGGTTTGCGCTGCCGCGGCGGGAACAGCACCAGGAAAGAGGCGAACAGGGTCGTGGCACGGCCCCAGCTGAACTGCTGGGCGTGGGCGCGCGCCGCATGACGCTTGACCTTCAGCGCGTCAAACCAGGCCTCGCGCAGGTCTTCGCGCATCGCGCCGGCCCCGGCATCACCCAACACCTGCAGCGGCCCGTGCACCGGATACGCCGCCACCGGCACACCGCAGGCCATGGCTTCGAGCATCACCTGCCCGAAGGTTTCGTTGCGGCAGGGAAACACGAACACGTCGGCCGCGGCGTACACCTGAGCGAGTTCCTGGCGCGGCAACACACCGAGCCAGTGCACATTGGGATAACGCTCCTGCAGAGCGGTCTTGAGCGGCCCCACCCCACACACCACCTTGCTGCCCGGCACGTCGAGCGCAAGGAACGCCTCGATGTTTTTCTCTGCAGCAACACGCCCCACGTACAGACTCACTGGCCGCGCCAGGTGGCCCAGGGGCGGGAACTCGGTGGCCTCGGGGGCGAGCGCAAACAGGCGGGTGTCGACCCCGTGTGTCCACTCGCGCAGGTTGCCAAAACCCCGTTGTTCCAGCAGGTCTAGCACGCCACGGGTCGGCACCATGACGCCGCTGCTGGGCCGGTGGAAACGGCGCAGCAGCGCATAGCTCCAGGACAGCGGCACGCGCAGCATCGTCTGCAGGATCTCGGGAAACCGGGTGTGGAAGGTTGTGGTGAAAGGCAATCCGCGCCGCAGGCAATGGCTTCGCGCCGCCCAGCCCAGCGGGCCTTCGGTGGCGATGTGGATGGCGTCGGGGTTGGCCGCGTCGACCATGCGCGCCAGTTGCCGGCCCGGGAACAGCGCCAGCGCAATGCCCGGATGCCCGGGGCACGGCCGGGTGCGGAACTGCCCGGGCTGGATCACCACCACCTCGTCGCCGCGCGCCTGGAGTTGGCGCACCAGCTCCACCAGCGTGCTCACCACGCCGTTGACCTGGGGCAACCAGGCGTCTGTCACCAGAACCAGCTTCATTTTTTGTCTCCCTGGGTGTCTCTTTCAGGCCGTCTGGCGCAGCTGCGGCTCTGACGGCCGTTCAGCGATGGACGGAATCCAGTGCACCAGCTCCAGCCGGCCGTCCATGTGCTCGACCAGCGCCGACAGGCTTTCCACCCAGTCGCCATCGTTGCAATAGAGCGTTCCGTCGATGTGGCGCATCTCGGGGCGGTGGATGTGTCCGCAGACCACGCCCTGGTAGCCCTTGTGGCGCGCTTCGGCGGCCACGGCGCGCTCGAAATCGGTCACGTAGTTCAGCGCGCTCTTGACCTTGTGCTTGAGGTATTGCGAGAGCGACCAGTACGGCAGGCCCATGCGCGCGCGCAGCGAGTTCAGGTGGCGGTTCAGGCGCAGCGTGAACTCGTAAAGGTTGTCGCCCACGTAGGCCAGCCACTTGGCGCACTGGATCACGCCGTCAAAGTGGTCACCGTGCACGACCCACAGGCGCTGCCCGTCGGCCGTGGTGTGAACGGCCTCGTTGCTGACCTCGATGCCGCCGAAGTTGTGGCCGTGGAACTGGCGTGCAAACTCGTCGTGGTTGCCCGGCACGAACACCACCCGGCAGCCCTTGCGCGCTCGGCGCAGCAGCTTCTGCACCACGTCGTTGTGCGCCTGCGGCCAGAACCATTTGCGGCGCAGTTGCCAGCCGTCAATGATGTCGCCCACCAGGTACAGCGTCTGGCTCGGGTGGTGCTTCAGGAACTCCAGCAAGGCACTGGCCTGGCAACCCGCCGTGCCCAGGTGCAGATCGGAAATGAAAACGGCCCGAAAACGGGGCCGTTCTCCGCCATCGTTGGGATGCTCGTCGTCGGTTTCGAAGCCTGCAGACAGATTCCCCACCTGCCCCCAACCGCCCAGTGCTTCGAAGGCCGTGCGCATCTCAAGCGCCCAGGAAGTGCTTGCGGTAGCGCGCTGGGAGATCGGCGATGCGCATCATCATCGGCAGGTCGGCGGCGTTGAAGTCCGGGTCCCAGGCGGGTGCGCCCAACACCTTGGCGCCCAGGCGCAGATAACCTTTGATCAGAGCGGGCGGCTCTACGTCCAGCGTGTCGTCGAGTTGTTCGATGGGCAGCGGCAGGCGCGGGCGCACGTGGAATTCGATGGAAGCGAGGTGCTTCTCTTTCACCTGGCGCCAGATGCTGGCCGCGGCATGGCCGCCGCCCACCATGCCGTGTTCGCCCTGGTGTTGCATGGGGATGCTGGCGCAACCGATCATGGTGTCGAGCTGGTTGCGCACCATGAATTCGGCCAGCGCACCCCACAGCGCCATGATCACGCCGCCGTGGCGGTGGTCGCGGTGCACGCAGCTGCGCCCCAGTTCCACCATGCGCTCGCGCACATTGCGCAGTCGGGTCAGGTCGAATTCGGTGTCGCTGTAGGTGCTGCCCACGCGACGGGCCTGGGCCGGTGTGAGCACGCGGTAAGTGCCGATCACCTGCCGCGTGGCGCTGTCGCGCACCAGCAGGTGTTCACAAAAGTCGTCGAACAGGTCCACGTCGTGCCCGGGCACGGCGTTGGAGAGAATGGCCCCCATCTCGCCGGCAAACACCGCGTGCCTCAGTCGTTGCGCTTCACGAACCTCGTCCAGGTGGCGGGCCCACGAGACTTCGATACCACCAGCCGCGGGCGTTTCCGCCAGCGGACTGGCCACCATGGGCTGAGACTGAGCAGGTGAGCGCGGATGAAGCAACCCCCGGGGCCGGCTCACCGGCGAGAGGTTCAGTGTGGGGGTGGGCAGTTCTCTCATGGCAGGCTCCTGGTGGATGCGCCCATCGCAGGCGCTGTGGTCGGTGTGCTCGTGTTCATGAACCTGCATTCTGGGAATCGCGCATGTCCCGTCTGTGGCAGCGGCATGAAGTTTTGATGACACCCTCCGACCCTTGTGGGCATGGAAAAAACAGGCATCACTTCCACATTTCAAGTAGTATTGAAATATGGAAATCACATCACCCTTGGAATCCCAGGCCCTGAGCGCACTGGCCGCGCTCGCCCAGGTGCAGCGCCTGCGCGCCTTCCGTGCGCTGGTCGTGGCCGGCCCCGACGGCCTCACGCCCGGCGTCCTGGCGGAGCAGCTGGGGGTGTCGCCCAGCGCGCTCTCGTTCCACCTCAAGGAACTGGCCCACGCCGATCTGGTGAGCGCCGAGCCGCAGGGCCGCCACCTGATCTACCGCGCCAGCTTCGACCGCATGAACGCCCTGCTCGGCTACCTCACCGAACACTGCTGCGCCGGTGAGCCCTGCGAAATCCCGGTGGATGCCGGCTGCACCGGTTGCGGGACGGCTCCATGAACCTGGCCGACGCGATCAACCTCGGCTGTGCCTGCCAGACCTTGCAGCCCAACCGATTGCGCGAGCAGCTGGAAACCAGCCCGGCGCTCGGCGGTCTGACCGCGCGGCTGGCCGAGAGCCACCCGCACCTGTTCTCGGCCAGCGCGGTGTTCCTCGACCCCGGGGTGCAGCAGCAGATCGTGATGGCCGTGCAGACGCTGGAGCGGGTGATCGCCCTGCCCGCCTGGCACGCCCAGGCCCTGGAGCGAGCGAACCCGATCGCGGCGCTGGACTGGGGCCCGGCCGGTGTCTTCATGGGCTACGACTTCCACCTCGCCGCCGACGGGCCCAAGCTGATCGAGATCAACAGCAACGCTGGCGGCGCCCTGCTCAACGCCGCGCTGGCGAGGGCGCACCGCGCCTGCTGCACGGGCTTCGAGCCATTGTTCGACCCGGCGGATACGCTGCAACGGCTCGACGACGTGTTCGTCGCCATGTTCCGTGCCGAGTGGCAATCGCAGCGCGGCGACGCACCGCTGCGCAACGTGCTGATCGTGGACGACGCGCCCGGCGAGCAGTACCTCGCGCCCGAGTTCCAGATGGCGCACGCGCTGTTCGCCGCGCACGGCCTGATCGCCGAGGTGGTCGATGCGCGCGAACTGCAATGGCGCGACGGCGCGCTCTGGCACCCGGCCCTGCCGGACGGCATGCCGGTGGACCTGGTCTACAACCGCTTGACCGACTTCTACCTGCAGGACAGCGGCCACGATGCGCTGCAACAGGCCTACCGCGCCGGCGCGGCCGTGGTCACGCCGCACCCGCGCACCCACGCGCTGTACGCCGACAAACGCAACCTGATCGCGCTGTCCGACGCCGCGCTGCTCGAAACCTGGGGGGTGAGCGAGAGCGACCGCGCCGTGCTGCGCCAGGTGGTGCCCGCCACACAGCGCGTCACGGTCGATAACGCCGATGACCTCTGGACCCGGCGGCGCACACTGTTCTTCAAACCCGCCGCCGGTTTCGGCGCGCGCGCTGCCTACCGCGGCGACAAGCTCACGCGGCGCGTGTGGGGCGAGATCCTGGCGGGGGACTACGTCGCCCAGACCACCGTGCCGCCCAGCGAGCGGCTGGTGTCCGCGGACGGCGTGACCACGCTGCTCAAGCTGGACCTGCGCGCCTACACCTACCGCGGCCAGGTGCAGTTGCTGGCCGCGCGCACCTGGTCGGGCCAGACCACCAACTTCCGAACCGAAGGCGGCGGCTTCTCACCGGTGGTGGTGCTGCCGGCAGCCACCACGCTCCCCGAAACCCTTCCCTTTCAAGCCTGACTGGAGATTCCGATGAAACGTTTTCACGTCCACCTGCACGTCAGCGACCTGGACAAGAACATTGGCTTCTATTCCGCCCTGTTCAACCAGCCGCCCACCCGCACCGAAGGCGATTACGCCAAATGGATGCTGGAAGACCCGCCGGTGAACTTCGCCATCTCCACGCGCGGCACCAGCACCGGGCTGGACCACCTGGGCTTCCAGGTGTCGTCGGCCGACGAGCTCGGCGCGCTCAAGGCCCAGGCGCAGGCGGCCTACATGGCCCTGCTGGACGAAGGCGAAACCACCTGCTGCTACGCGCGCAGCGACAAATACTGGATCACCGACCCGCAAGGCGTGGCCTGGGAGCAGTTCCACACGCTGGGCAACATCCCCGTGTTCAACGAAGCCGCGGCACCTGCGGCCACAGCGTGCTGCGCACCAGCGCCCGCAGCCTCTTCGGCCAGCGCCTGCTGCAGTCCGGCCGCGGCTCCTGCATCAGCCGCCGGCTGCTGCGGGCGCTGATGGCCTGAATGGCCGCTGTGTGACATCCGACCCGATGTCACACATTCGTCATATGGACGCGGGACAATTCAACGTTTTTTGAAGCGTTCACGCCCGATCCGATTCCCGATCTTTCCCCTTCACTGGACCTGTCAACATGAAAGTTGGTATCAACGGCATGGGCCGCGTGGGCCGCCTGGCCCTGCGCGCCGCGTTCGGCGCGATCGAACGCGAAGCCATCGACCCGCGCAGCGGCAACCGCCTGGAAGTCGTGCACCTCAACGAGATCAAGGGCGGTGCCGCCGCCACCGCCCACCTGCTGGCCTTTGACACGGTGCAAGGCAAATGGCGCGCCGACATCGCCGCCGAGGGCAGCAACGCAATCCGCATCAATGACCACCGCCTGTCGTTCAGCGAACACGCCACCGCCGCAGAAATCCCCTGGGGCGACCTCGGCGTGGACCTGGTGCTCGAATGCACCGGCAAGTTCCTCACCCCCGAAACGATCCAGGGCCACCTGGACCGCGGCGCCAAGCGCGTGATCGTGGCGGCGCCGGTGAAGGTGGGTGACGTGCTCAACATCGTGGTCGGCGTCAACGAACACCTGTACAACCCGGCGCGCGACCGCATCGTGACCGCCGCGTCCTGCACCACCAACTGCCTGGCGCCCGTGGTCAAGGTGGTGCACGAAGCCATTGGCATCAAACACGGCCAGATCACCACGCTGCACAACCCGACCAACACCAACCTGGTGGTGGACGCGCCGCACAAAGACCTGCGCCGCGCGCGCAGCGCCATGGTCAACCTGGCCCCCACGACCACCGGCAGCGCCACGGCCATCGCGCTGATCTACCCCGAACTCAAGGGCAAGCTCAACGGCCACGCGGTGCGCGTGCCGGCGCTCAACGCCTCGCTGACCGACTGCGTGTTCGAACTCAACCGCGCCACCACAGCCGAAGAAGTGAACGCCCTGCTCGAAGCCGCCGCGAACGGCCCGCTGGCCGGCATCCTGGGCTATGAATCTCGCCCGCTGGTGAGTGCCGATTACGCGCGCGACACGCGCAGCTCCATCGTGGACGGCCTCTCGACCATGGTGACCGACGGCACTCTGCTCAAGGTCTACGCCTGGTACGACAACGAGATGGGCTACGCCACGCGCATGGTGGACCTCGCTTGTTACCTCGAATCGCACGGCCTCTGAAATGTCGAACGCGACCGCATCCGCTTCCACGGCCAGCAGCGCCACCCGCAACTACGCCATCGTCACCGCCGCCTACTGGGGTTTCACGCTCACCGACGGCGCGCTGCGCATGCTGGTGCTGCTGCACTTCTACCGGCTGGGTTATTCGCCGTTCACGCTGGCCTTCCTGTTCCTGCTGTACGAAGCGGCCGGCGTGCTGGCCAACCTGATCGGCGGCTGGCTGGCCACGCGCTACGGCATTCAGCGCATGCTGACCGTGGGCCTGGTCACGCAGATCACCGGGTTCACCCTTCTTTCGCTGCTGAACCCGGCCTGGACGGCGGTCATGTCGGTGGCCTGGGTGGTGGTGGCGCAAGGGATCTGCGGCGTGGCGAAGGACCTGACCAAGACCGCGAGCAAGTCGGCCATCAAGATCACCGCCGACCAGGCGAAGAACCAGGGCTCGGGCCAGCTGTTCAAGTGGGTGGCGTGGTTCACCGGCAGCAAAAACGCCATGAAGGGCTTCGGCTTTTTCCTCGGCGGCCTGCTGCTCGATGCACTGGGCTTCCAGCACGCGCTCTGGGCCATGGCCGGCTTGCTGGTGCTGGTGTTGGCGGGCGTGGTGGGCTTCGTGCCGCCACTGATGGGCAAGAGCAAGGCGTCCAAATCGGCCAAGGAGCTGTTCGCCAAAAACGCGGGCATCAACGCGCTGGCCGCCGCGCGCGTGGCGCTGTTCGGTGCGCGCGACGTGTGGTTCGTGGTCGGCGTGCCGGTGTTCCTGTATTCGCAGGGCTGGACCTTCACCATGGTCGGCGGCTTCCTCGCGCTCTGGACCATCGGCTACGGTCTGGTGCAGGCACTCGCGCCCAACATCGTCAGGCGCAGTGCCGACGGCCTGAGCGCCGAGGTGCCCGCCGCGCGCTGGTGGTCGCTGGCGCTGGCGCTGATCCCGGTGGGCATCGCTGCGGCCGTGCTGCTGGAAGCGCCGAATTTGCAGTGGTGGGTGGTCGGCGGCCTGGGCCTGTTCGGCTTCGCCTTCGCCGTCAATTCTTCGGTGCACTCCTACCTGATCCTGGCCTACGCCGGCAGCGAGAAAGCGGCCGAAGACGTGGGCTTCTACTACGCCGCCAATGCCCTGGGCCGCTTCTTCGGAACGCTGATGTCGGGCCTGCTCTACCAGTGGGGCGGCCTGCTCTACGCGCTGGTGGGCTCGGCGCTGATGCTGCTGGTGTGCTGGCTGCTGACGCTGGGTTTGCCCACGCGCCTGGCGCTCAACGCTTCTCCCCCGACCCCTGCATAGGCATTCCATCAACCCGACAAGGACGATCCCATGAACACCCTTAAGGTCTATAACGTGCTGTTCCTCTGCACCGGCAATTCGGCCCGCAGCATCATGGCCGAATCCATACTCAATGCGCAGTCGGCCGGGCGTTTTCGCGCCTACAGCGCCGGCAGCCACTCGGTGGGATCCGTGAACCCGCATGCCATCGAACTGCTGCAGCGCAACCACTACAAGACCGACAGCCTGCGCAGCAAGAGCTGGGACGAGTTTGCCGCGCCGGGCGCACCGGTGATGGACTTCGTTTTCACCGTCTGCGACCAGGCCGCCGCCGAAGTCTGTCCGGTCTGGCCAGGCCAGCCGATCTCGGCCCACTGGGGTGTGGCCGATCCGGCCGCTGTGACCGGCACCGAGGAGCAGCGGCACCGGGCTTTCAATGACGCCTTCAGCGTGCTCTCGCGCCGCATCTCGCTCTTCATGTGCCTGCCCATCGAAAAGCTCAGCCGTCTGGCACTGCAGCAGGAAGTGAGCGGTATCGGCCGAGTCGTTGAACCCGCACCGAGCACCACTTCCGCCTGAACCCCCATGACTGTCCACGGCCCCCTTCACGTCCTCTTTCTCTGCAACCACAACACCGCCCGCAGCCTGATGGCCGAAGCGGTGCTCAACCACATGGATGGGCCCAGCTTTCGCGCCCACTCGGCCGGTTGCCAACCCAGCCCGGACGGGGCTGCACACCCGCTGACGCTGGAAGTGTTGCAAGCCGCCGGCATCCGCACTGACGGTCTGCGCAGCAAAAGCTGGGATCAGTTCGCGCTGCCCGATGCCCCGCACATGGACCTGATCATCACGCTGTGTGACGACGCGGCGGCGGAGGTCTGCCCGGTCTGGCCGGGCCACCCGGCCACCGCGCACTGGGGCTATGAAGACCCGACGCTTCACACTGGCAACCATGACGAACAGCTGTTTGCCTTCAAGCAGGTCTTGCACGCGCTGCACCAGCGTCTGGAGCTGCTGATGAACCTGCCTCTGCCCCAACTCGACCGCCTGATGCTGGAAGCCGAAGCCCGGCGCCTGGCCCAGGCCTGAGCCCTCACAATCGCCGCATGGGACTCTTCGAACGCTACCTCACCGTCTGGGTCGGCCTGGGCATCCTCGCAGGTGTCGGTCTGGGCCTGCTCACGCCCGCCAGCTTCGCGGCGATCGCGGCGATTGAGGTGGCGCACGTCAACCTGATCGTCGCCGTGCTGATCTGGATCATGATCTACCCGATGATGATCCAGATCGACTTCGCGGCGGTGCGCGACGTCGGCAGGAAGCCGCAGGGCCTGTTGCTCACCGTGGTGATCAACTGGCTCATCAAGCCCTTCACCATGGCAGCGCTCGGTGTGCTGTTCTTCAAGTACCTGTTCGCGCCCTTCGTGGACACGCAGTCGGCCAACGAATACATCGCCGGCATGATCCTGCTCGGCGTGGCGCCCTGCACCGCCATGGTGTTTGTCTGGAGCCAGCTCACCAAGGGCGACCCCAACTACACGCTGGTGCAGGTGTCGGTGAACGACCTCATCATGGTCTTCGCCTTCGCGCCCATCGCCGCCTTCCTGCTGGGCGTGACCGACCTGGCCGTGCCCTGGCAGACGCTGCTGCTGTCCACCGTGCTCTATGTCGTGCTGCCGCTGGTGGCGGGTGTGCTCACGCGGCAATGGCTGCGCTCGCGCGGTGGCGAGGCGGCCGTGAGCGCGTTCGTGAAGCTGCTCAAGCCCTGGTCGGTGGTCGGCCTGATTGCCACCGTGGTGCTGCTGTTCGGCTTCCAGGCCGAGACCATCGTGGCCCAGCCGCTGGTGATTGCGCTGATCGCCATCCCCCTGCTCATACAGACCTACGGCATCTTTGCCATCGGTTACGTGGGTGCGCGCTGGCTCAAGCTGCCACACAACATCGCGGCACCGGCCTGCCTGATCGGCACCTCGAATTTCTTCGAACTCGCCGTGGCGGTGGCGATCTCGCTCTTCGGCCTGCACTCGGGCGCCGCGCTGGCCACGGTGGTCGGCGTGCTGGTGGAGGTGCCGGTGATGCTGTCGCTGGTGGCCTTTGTGAACCGCACGCGGCACTGGTTCGTGCCCCAGGTAAACTGAGCCGCGGCATCGCGTCGCGCCAAACAGGAGAACCCCATGCACGCACCGCGCACCCTGCTGGTGACCAGCTTGCTGTCACTGTCCCTCTGGGGTTGCTCCAGCATTTCCCTCGAACCCACCGAGCCGCCTGTGCGCGAGGTGAAGTCCATCGACGGACAGTCTGAAGGCGAGGTCACGGGCACCGCCGCACCCGGCAGCCGGTTTGCCCAGCTCCGGATCGGCATGGAGGCCCAGTCGGTCCGAAAGCGCATCGGCGAGGCCGATGCGATGTACTCCCACGACACCGGCAAGCGCTGGATCCCGTTTTACTTCGGCAGCGATGCCCGCCGCATCATCACCCACTACAAAGGCGATGGCTGCCTGACCTTCACCGGTGGCACCGTCTGGGGCGGTGGCAACAACCAGCTGATCCGCATCGACAACGACCCTTCGGGCCGGTGTTACCAGCCGTGAGCGCGACGCGCTGACCCCGGCCGGAGCGGCCGCCGGCCTGCCAGAATACGGGGTTGTGACTTCCTCCCCCACCCCGATCCAGCCACTGCCCGCGAAGCCACTGGCGCTGACCTGCCACCCTGCAACCCCCTGCCCGCTGGACCTGCAGCTGAGCGTGTCGCTGGCGGCGGCGGGTTCCGAGACGGGCGCCGGCTGGCTGCTTCACTACCGCATCGCTGGTGACACCGCGGGTCTGCTCGTCCCGCCCCCCTGCACGCCCGGACCGGCCGATGGACTGTGGCAGCACACTTGCCTGGAGGCGTTCGTCGCCCGCGCTGGCGAGCCGGCCTACCAGGAATTCAATTTTTCGCCATCGGGTCGGTGGGCGGCCTACCGCTTCAGTACCGAACGGGTGCGCGATCTGCCCGCCGAGGCAGCTGCGCCAGACTGTGCACCCGAGCTGGAGTTTGTGGAACAGCCTCAGGCCCTCGACCTGCAGGTCTGGCTGCCGCGCGAGGCGCTGCCGCCAGCCGCGGCCGCTGCACCCTTGATGCTGGGTCTGAGCGCCGTCCTGGAGACCCGCGACGGCCAGCTCAGCTACTGGGCCCTGCACCACCCCACCGCACGCCCCGACTTTCACCACCGCGCCGGTTTCGCGCATGTGCTCGACCTGCCACCGTTTCCCACCGCACCTTTCAACCCCGCCTGACACCCCGCATGAAATTCGGCATCGAACGTTTTCTGGAAGACCCCGCCCTGCGCGCCCCGCTGGCCGGCCGACGGATCGCCCTGCTGGCCCACCCGGCTTCGGTCACCCGCGACCTCACCCATTCGCTCGACGCGCTCGCCGCCCTGCCCGACGTGAATCTCACGGCCGCCTTCGGCCCGCAGCACGGCCTGCGCGGCGACAAGCAGGACAACATGGTCGAGTCGCCCAACTACCTCGACCCCCGCCTGGGTATCCCCGTGTTCAGCCTCTACGGCGAGGTGCGCCGCCCGACCGACGCCATGATGGACACGTTCGATGTGCTGCTGGTCGATCTGCAAGACCTCGGCTGCCGCATCTACACCTTCATCACCACGCTGCGCTACGTGCTCGAAGCGGCAGCGAAACACGGCAAGGCGGTCTGGGTGCTGGACCGCCCCAACCCCGCCGGCCGCCCGGTCGAAGGCCTGACGCTGCGCGCGGGCTGGGAAAGCTTCGTCGGCGCCGGTCCCATGCCCATGCGCCACGGCATGACCATGGGCGAGCTCGGCCACTGGTTCACCGCCACGCTGGGGCTGACGGTCGAATACCGCGTGATCACCATGGAAGGCTGGACGCCCGACGCAGCGCCCGGTTTCGGCTGGCCCACCGAGCGCACCTGGGTCAACCCCAGCCCCAACGCCGCCAACCTCTGGATGGCCCGCGCCTACGCCGGCACCGTGATGCTCGAAGGCACGACGCTCAGCGAAGGCCGCGGCACCACGCGCCCGCTGGAGCTGTTCGGCGCCCCCGGCATCGACGCGCGGCGCCTGATCGCCGACATGCGCCGCATCGCGCCGCAGTGGCTCAAAGGCTGTGTGCTGCGCGAATGTTTCTTCGAGCCCACCTTCCACAAGCACGCCGGCCAGCTGTGCGCCGGCGTGCAGATCCACGTGGAAGACCCGACCCACTACGACCACACCGCGTTCCAGCCCTGGCGCCTGCAGGCCCTGGCGTTCAAGGCGCTGCGGCTGCAGGCACCCGACTATCCGCTGTGGCGCGACTTCGCCTACGAATACGAACACGATCGCCTGGCGATCGACCTCATCAATGGCGGTCCAGCGTTGCGCGAGTGGGTGGACGATCCGAAGTCAAAGCCCGAAGATCTCGATGCGATCACCAGGCCGGACGAAGCGGCCTGGATAGAGACCCGGAAACCCCACCTGCTCTACTGAGCAACGGGGGTCAGTTCACAGCCACTTCTGCATGAACTGCGCCGTGCCCATGGCCGGGTCCAGCTGGTAACCGGCGTAGCCGATGCGCTCGTAGAGCTTGACCGCGGGCGCATTGCCCGACAGCACCTCCAACGTCATCTTCACCGCCCCGCGCTCGCGGGCGATGATCTCGGCCAGCGCCAGCATCTGCTCGGCGATGCCACGCCCGCGATGGCTGGACAACACGGCCACGTCGTGCACGTTCACCAACGGCTTGCACGCAAAGGTAGAAAAACCCTCGATGCAGTTGACCAGCCCCACCGGCGCATCACCGTCAAATGCCAGCACGCTGTAGGCCTGTGGTCGTGCCGCGAGTTCGCGCACCAGGTGGGACTTGGCAAAGTCGCTCAAACCATCCCCGCCACCCGCCGGATCGCTGGCGTAAGCGTCGAGCAGCATCACCAGCGATGCCGCATCGTGCGGGTTGGCGTAATCCGCGCGGCGGACAGAAACCGCGGCCGCCATCATCCGGCCCTCACCGCGTTCACCAGCCGCTCGGCGCAAGCCTGGGCCTGCTGAGGATCGCGCGCCTCGACCATCACCCTCAGCAGCGGCTCGGTGCCACTGGCGCGGATCAGCACGCGCCCCGTGTCCCCCAGCTCGGCCTCGACCGCTTTTGTCTCATCGGCCAGCAGGGTGTTGGTTTTCCAGTCCTGCCCCGGCTGCAGTCGCACATTGATCAAGGTCTGCGGAAACAGCGTCACATCGGCCAGCAGCTGCGCCATCGTCTTGCCGCTGCCGGCGCAGGCCTGCAACACCTGCAGCGCCGACACCAGGCCGTCCCCGGTGGTGTGTTTGTCCAGCACCAGCAGGTGCCCCGAGCCTTCACCGCCGAGGATCCAGCCATGGCGCTCCAGCTCTTCGAGCACGTAGCGGTCGCCCACCCGGGCGCGCACGAACTTGACCCCGCGTTTCCGGAACGCCACCTCGACCGCCATGTTCGTCATCAGCGTGCCCACGACGCCGGGCACGTCCACGTCGCGCGCGATGCGGTCGGCCGCGATCAGGTACAGCAGCTCGTCGCCGTTGTACAGGCGCCCGCTGGCGTCCACCAGTTGCAGCCGGTCCGCGTCACCGTCGAGGGCCACGCCATAGTGGGCCCCGCTCGCCCGCACCGCATCGACCAGGGCCTGCGGATGGGTCGCGCCGACCTCGTGGTTGATGTTCAGCCCGTCGGGGGCGCAGCCGATGCGCACCACCTCGGCGCCCAGCTCATGGAACACCGCGGGCGCGATCTGGTACGCCGCGCCGTGGGCGGCGTCGACCACGATCTTCAGGCCCTTGAGGGTGAGGTCGTTGGAGAAGGTGCTCTTGCAGAACTCGATGTAGCGGCCCGCCGCGTCGTCCATGCGCCGCGCCTTGCCCAGGTTGCGCGAGTCGGCCCAGACCGGGTCCTTGTCCAGCTCGGCCTCGACGGCGTGCTCCCAGTCGTCCGAGAGCTTGTTGCCCTGCGCGCTGAAGAATTTGATGCCGTTGTCGTCAAACGGGTTGTGACTCGCCGAGATCACCACGCCCAGGCTGGCGCGCTGTGCGCGGGTCAGGTAGGCCACGGCCGGTGTCGGCACCGGTCCGAGCAAGACCACGTCCACACCGGCGGAGTTGAAGCCGGACTCCAGCGCGCTTTCCAGCATGTAGCCCGAGATGCGCGTGTCCTTGCCGATGAGCACCGTGGGGTGCGCCTCGTCGCGCTTGAGCACGCGCCCCACGGCGTGGGCCAGTTTGAGAACAAAATCGGGCGTGATCGGGGCCTGACCGACGGTTCCGCGGATGCCGTCGGTGCCAAAGTATTTGCGAGTCATGGGTTCGATTTTAGGGGGCCGCACGGTACGGTCCGGTTCAAGCTGCATCGCCCATGAGTTCAACCGCGCGACAGAGCAGGCGCTTCCATCTGCTGCGACGGTGCCGCGTGGAACTGGGCACCACGGGTTTCGCGGGAAACCAGAGCGTCGTCGGACCGGCCACGATCCAGCGCCGCCGCTTCGGTCCAGTGGCTCTGAATGGTTCTTTCTCGGTCCATTGTGCTCAGGCGACACCACCGTGCCATCGTGTGTGATGACCATCGGGACGATGGATATTGAAGCCCGCGTGCTTCAAGGCACCCCACGTGAAGTCGACGCAGCTGTTGGTCGCACCGTTGTACTCGCCTTTGAAGTAGCCCCAGTCCTCCTTAATGGCAGCATCACCGAACTGCTTGAGCTTGGCGTACTGCTCGGCAGTGATCTCCATCGTACGTGAGTAGTGGGGACTTTGATACGCCTCGGCATCCGTGTCATAGCCCGTTCCCGGACCGCTCGAAGCGCCATGCTCCTTGGGTGCAAAGCCATAACTGTTCTTGACCTCGCCGTCGGACACCTGGTACCACATGTGTCCGGCAGCAGACGTACCCATCTGCCTATCTCCGTCCACCAAAGGTATGCCTGGCATGGCGGTGTAGATCGTGATGCGATAGGGGTCTGCCATATGCGCTCCTATCGATCAGGTGCTCTTTCAAAGACCAGAAACGCCTTGTATCCGTGAAGCTGCGGAATGTCATTGCGCGTTTCCAGTCTCAGGCGGTAACGGCCCGGACCTTGTTCGTCGGGTCCTCCAAACCTCAATACATACGTCGATGCGTCGGGTCTGCCCGGCGGCGCGCCGGAGTATTCGGTAAAGGACCTGCGAGAAACGGCGATGTCGTCCTTCAGTGGAAAGGACTCAATCCGACTGGGTTCATAGCCTTTGGAGACATCGACGCGGTTCCAGAACTGAACCGGAATCTCCTTCCCACCCAGCAGGCGGTGCAGCGTCACGCGAACTTCAACCGGATGGGCATCGATCGTAGCGATCTTTCCATCCGGGTCGGAGGGTGCAAACAACGTCCTCAGACCCAGAAAGTAACCAGTCGAGTGGCTGACCTTGGGCGGCACTGGAACATCGAAGGTCACATCCACCTTGTGCCCCGCCTTGTCCAGCGGCATGGGAATTTTCAACGGCGCCCGCAGCACGTCCCCTGTCGCGGCCTCTGCGCCACTCGCAGCCGCATTGCCGGGTGTTCCACACCCGAGCAGACTCCATGTGAGCATGCCCATCAAGAGCGCCTTCAGCCAGTGCTGTGTTTGCTTCGTTTTCATGCGTTTGTCCTCCCCTACCGTTCCAACAAGGTCATCACCCCATCCACCTCACGCTGAATCCCCGCCAGCCCGGTGTATTCGCCGGGCGCTTCGGGCGTTCGCAGGCGGTGCGCCTCGTACTGCTGAGCCAGCGAGGATTCGGCGCTCTGGTGAACCACGGGCGAGGCATCCTGCTCAACGGCTGCGCGATGCACCGGGGCGTTCGCCCCGGCTTCGAAGGTCTTTGGCAGGCAGCCCGGCAAGGCCAGCATCGGCACCTCCACCTTGGGCAGCAAGCGCTCCTTGAAAGCCGCTTCCTTGAAATAGCGGATCTTCTCGGCCATCACCGGGTGCGCCATGCCTTCGACCAGCAGGATCTGTTTGTCGTCGCCCAGGGCCTTGAGCTCCTGCGGCAGCATGAGCGCGCGACGCTCGTCGCTCTCACTGCGCGTGTAGCTGCTGTCGCGCGAACGGCTGCGGCTCACGCTGTCCTTGCGCATGGCGGTGTAACCCAGCATCTCGCTGTATTCGTTGGCATCCTGCTGCTCACGCGGCGCGAAGATGATGCGCAGTGCGTGGTTGGTCATGATGGTTCGTGCGTTTTCCTTGCCGTAGGTGGACTCCAGCTGCGCCATGCTCTGGATGATGGGCATCAGTCGCAGGTTGTAGCCCGCCATGAAGCTGACCGCGCTGGCGATGATGTCGACGCGCCCGATGCTGGTGAACTCGTCCATCAGCAGCAGGCACTGGTGCTTGAGCTCGGGGTTGGCCTGCGGCAGTTCGCGGGTGTTCTGGTTGATCAGCTGGCTGAAGAAGAGGTTGAGGATCAGGCGGCTCTCGGCCAGCTTGTTGGGCTGGATCACCACGTAGATGCTCATCTTCTTTTTGCGCACATCACGCAAATCGAAGTCGTTGCCGCTGGTCGCCGCGTCCACCACCGGGTTGAGCCAGGGGTTCAGCGGCTCCTTGAAGGTGCCCATGATGCTGGCGAAGGTTTCGTTGGCCTGACCGAGCAGCGTGGCGAACGCGGTGCGTGCGCTCGGGCTCAGGTGCGGCCAGGCCGCGAGTTCCGACAGGTGGGCCTTGATCTCCTGCCCCGGTCGGCCGGACGCCAGGCGGTACAGGCCGCCCATGGTGGGCGCGTCATAGGGAGCGTCGAACTGGTCCGCCAGGTACGCGGACTGCTCGAAGGCGTACAGCGCGAAGGCGACAAAAGCGTTCTGTGCTTGGTTGGCCCAGAACGGGTCCTTGTGCAGATCCGACACCGGGTACAGCATGGCGGCGATGCTTTGCACATCGCTGATGCGGAAATGTTCGTCCTGCGACACATAGGACAGCGGGTTCCAGCGGTGAGTGCGCCGGTCTTCGGCGAAGGGGTTGAAGAGGTAGACATCCTGCCCGTAGCGGGCGCGAAAGCCGCTCGTGAGGTCGAAGTTCTCCTGCTTGATGTCGAGCACCACCACCGAGCCCTGGTAGCTCAGCAGGTTGGGGATCACGATGCCCACACCCTTGCCCGAGCGGGTCGGCGCGGCCAGCAACGCAAACTGCTGGCCGTTGAAGTAAACGAACTTCCCGTCCTTCTTGCCCACGACCAGCGCCGTCTCTTCGGGCTTGAGCATGCGTCGCTCCCGCAGGTCGCCAGCGGTCGCGAACCGGGCCTCACCGTACAGGTTGGGCTTTTTCCGAAACAGCATCAGCGCGGTCAGCGCCACCAGCACCAGCAGTGGCAAGGCAAACCCGATCACCCCGCTGCTCTTGATCACGCCGGCGTGGGCGGGCACATCCGAATAAGCAGACCAGTAGCGCCAATAGTCCAGCCACTCCATGCGCGCCCAAGGCATGTCCAGGCGCCAGAACAGCACCAGACCGCTCAGATACAGACCGGCGAACAGGGCTGCTGCCAACGCCACCAGAAAAAACAGCAGCTTGGCTTGCCTCATGGCTTGCTGTTCCCCTCGCCCAGGCGGGCTACCTGCTCTTTGTAGCGGCGCAACTGGTCGCGAGACCAGTCGTAACGGCACAGCTCGGTCGCTGCTGGCAAGGCCTTGACAGCCACCCCTTGTTCACGCACCTGTGAGGCACAACGCGCGTCGCGGTAGCGGTGCCAGCTCTGGTGGTCCAGATGCTGTGTTCTGACGTAGGCCTCGGCGTAGCCCTTGCCCAACGAACCGATCAGGACCTGCTTTTTGCCCATGCGGTATTCACGCACCATCGTCAACAGGACGCGGTCTTGTTCGATGCGCGCCCGGCGACAGCTGATCAACTCGGGCGCCAGCGGGTCGCAGATCGCGCTCACCTTGGCGACCGCCTTCCCCTTTTTTGGCAGGTCCGCCTTGGCACGCACCCACCGCGCGGTGGCTGGCGCAAAACAGTGGCTTTCCTGTTGGGAGGTGCCGGCTGCATTGACGACTTTCAAGGACAGGCAACCCGGTTCGGTCGCCGCGATCTCGCCGGTATTGGACACGACATCCACCTGGGCAAAGTTGCCTGTCTTGGCATCAAACTGGTACAGGCTGTCGACCGACAGCTTGCCGTCCATAGCAAACAGGCGCGTGACCTTGAAGTCCAGCAGGCCGTCCCCGTTGAAGTCCTTGAAGTCCAACCAGGCCTGCCGGTCCAGCCGCTCGCGCGGCAGTTCAAACGCGTGTGGCAAAGCCTGCAACTCCTTGCCATCGCGACTCACCACGATGTAACCCGACCCCACCTCGCCCTCCACCGCGTCCGCCTTGTCGTCGAACTCAAAGTCGAAACGCAGCGTGCCGGCATCGAGGCCAATCTGCTGAGTCAGGGCCTGCAGGCCGCTGCGCTGGGGTTGGAGGAAATGGAGGGGCACCTGCCCACACGCTGCCAGCGCTGCTGTCAGCAGCAGCGCACCCGGAACACGCATCCTGCCCCATATCTTTGTCTTCATTGGCACTCCCTTTTCAGTTGATTGGTTTTTCTCGGCGGCACAACAGCCTCAAGCGCGCGCCCTTTCCTGCGCGGCCACTTGCCCGACTTGTTCGGCTGAATACCCTAGGTTCAATAGGCCTGCGCCGAGGCTTTGCCGAGCCTGCGTCTGCCGTGCGCTCAAGGCCCCGTCCTGCTCAGAGGGCGCCCCTCGCTCGGGTGGGCGTGTAGCAGCGAACACCTCCTCCACGGCCCGCACGGTCTGTTTCAGCGGTTGGTTCAGGCGCCCGTTGGCCGCCAGGTCATAAAACTGCCGTTCGATTTGCGATCGCACCGCCTGCTGGTCGGTCACGGACAGGTTGGCATTCAGCATGCGCTGATCGAAACGGTGCTGAAGCAGCACATGACTGTCCTTCTGTGCATCGCTCAGCCGGCGATCCTGGAGCACGCCGCGCATGTGCTCCGGGAATGTTTCAAATCGGGCGGGGTCGGCGTGCACGGGCGTCGTGCCCCGCGAACCGCGCTCGCCCTGCACCGCCCATTGCAGCGAAGGCCGGGCCAGACCCGGATCGCCGTCGCTCGAAACGTTGTACAGCTTGTCGCCGTTGCGCGCGGTCTGGTAGGCCTCCGAGTGCAGTGGTACCGGCTCATTGGTGTCGAACCGCTGGCTGGCGGGCACGTCCGCGACAGTCACCCCGGTGTTCTGAAGGTACTTCGTCGAGCCCTCCAGCACGGCGGCGGCCGTGCCCCGCTGGTGAGAGCCCCCACCGATGCCGCAATGGTTGCCATGCAGGTTGACGGTCCTGACGCGCGGGTCGCGGCTGTAGTCAGCCGCTTTGAACTCCGTCCGGAACTCATCATCGGCCCGCACCACCAGCACATCACCCTGCACATTGGGTGGCAAGCGCATGTCGCCCTTGATGTAGCTGTACACCGGGTCGAACATCACCATGCCCTTGACCTCGATGCCCCCAGGCGGCGCCAGCACCTTGCCATCCTCGGTCACCAGGCCTTTGTCGTTGAGCATCTGGGCCAGCAATACCTGAGACGCGGTGCCGCGGCTGAAACCCACGCTGGAAAGGCTGATGTCTTTATAGGTGGCGGAGGGGTTGTTGTGGAGGAAATCTCCCGCCTGTTCCACCAGGTGCCGGTAGGCCTTGTTGGCGGCAGCCCGCACGGGTTCCGTGGGGAATGGACCAGCTTGGAGCAAATCACCCATTTCGCCTCCGGTACCTACCCCAGGGTAATAGCGGGCCTGAAGATTGCCATTTGCCCAAGATGCCTTTTCAGCCGGATCAAACAAATTCGCCACATTGGTCGGATACGGGTTGCCCGACAGCCGCAGATTGTCCTTGTCGTTGTTCGTCCCATCAAACGCCGCAAGGAAAACGAACTTCCCGGCTGGCGCGCCATGGAGCTGGCCCATGGCATCGCGCTGTATTTGCACCTGCTGGACTTCTTCTCGCGACAGATGGCGCTCGATGGTGGTTCCCATGCCCGTAGGTCTTGATCCGGTTTATCTGGACAGCTCGTTCGTGGGATAGATCTCAAAGGTTTCCCGGTACCTGGACGAACTCGTCTTCTTGTTGGGGGGCAAGTCACTGTTGCGGACCTTGGGCGTGATCACATACACATAGAGCTGGTTGCCTTCGATCACAAACGTCAGGCCATGGTCTGTCATGTCCTTGGGCAAACGCTGGCGCAAATCCACCCGATCCTCGACCACCTCACCCGTCGACTTGATACGCCATTTGACGAACAGGAAATCCCCAACAGGCATGGGCCCACTGACCCCAGTAGACGGTGGCAAGCTACTCGTTCCCTCAAAGACTGGGCTTCTTGGGGTAAAGATACTGTTCCTCAACATACGGGAGCCATCCCCGTAGCTGTACTCCAGCAACTCATGAGCCGGATGCCACTTGTCCCTCCAGCCATCAAAAGCAAAATCGTGCCAAGGCTCCGCCACCTTGGTCGCACACGCCGTGGCCAATGCCAAGGTCATCAAGACGCCCACGAAAATCCGCCATGTCCGCATCAGGTCACCTTAAAACTATGCGCAGCGCCGATGGCCGCAGAAAGAGAGGGGCGAAAAGGTCAAGAGCCCCTCAATACCCGCATCGCGAAAAAACCGAGGTATCCACTTTGTCGCTCAGCCGGGCGTCTTCACGCCGGCTCGACCAGTGCAATTCGTCCTGACGCAACTCAAATACGTAGGTCTCAAGCACTTTGGGCACCTCGTAGGGCGGTGCGTCCACGAGGCCCTGGATGCGCCAGGTGTTGCGACGACGCGGTTGAACGTCGGTCACGAAAATCGTGGTGCTCTGGCCCGGTTGCAACCACTGCACCATCTGGCGCTCATGGATCACCAGGGCGCCCTGCTCCGGTTCCGCCGGATGACGGCCCAGGTAGCTGGCGCATTGGGCCGCGCCCGCTTCTGACTTCGGAAACCACAACCCGCGCATATCCACCGGCGTCAAACCCGGAATCGGGGTCGCTGCCTGGACCAGTGGCGAAGCCAGGCAAAAGCATGCGGCGCCCAGCCATTTGAACAACAAAGAGGTGTCAGTCATGTGTGTCACGCGTCCAGTGCCAGCTTGCGCTGGGGGTCAAAATCGATGCCTGTGATGCAGCGCTGGCCCGCGTGGGCCTTGATGTGCACCACCACGTCGATGGTCAGCATCAGCAGCCGCTTGATTTCGCCGAACGCCAGGCCAGAACCCTCGGGCGAAGCCTTGACCATCAGCGCCATCTGGTCCCAGGTCTGGCTGGTGCTACCGGCGTGGCAACTGGTGATGGAGCCGGGGTGGCCCGAAGCACAGTTGCGGATGTAATAGAACGACTCGTCACCCCGGATTTCCGCCAGGATGATGCGATCGGGCTTCATGCGCAGGCAGGCCTCCATGCAGCCCTTGGCGGTCACATTGGCCGTGCCCTGCCCGCCGCGCGAGTAGATCAGGTGCACCCGGTTGGGCTGCTCGATGAACAGCTCGCGCGCGTCTTCGATGGTGATCAGGCGCTCGTCGTCCGGAATGTGTGTCACCAGCGATTTCATGAAGGTGGTCTTGCCGCTGCCGGTGGCCCCGGAGACCACGATGTTCTTCTTGTAATGCACCGCTTTGCTGAAAAAGCCGTGGAAATCCCGTGCGCGCTTCAATGCCAGCAACTCCTCGTCCATCGCGCTGATGCTGCCGTCTTCTTCCAGAATCTGCGCGAAAAAGCCGTCTTCCTGGTACTGGTTCAGCGTCTTGGTGTAGCGCGAAGGCAAGCGGATCGTGATCGACACGTGATCGGACGGCACAGCCGGTGGCAGCACGAACTGCGCGCGCTGTCCGGTGGGAAAAGTCAGCGACACCACCGGATCCACCTGCGTGATGCGCTGACCTGTCTTGCTTTCGTTGACCACCGTGGTGCAGAACTGCCTGGCCCGATCAAATGTCAGTCCCGGCACGTCGATGCGTTGCCAGCCATCGACCGTCTCCAGGAACACCTCCCCCGGACGGTTGATGCAGATTTCCGTGACGCGGGGATCGCTCAGAAAATTCGTGATCCCCAGCACGTGGTACTGGTACTCCAGAAACTCCGTGGAAATGTTCGCGATGGGTTCGTCGTTGCTCTGTGCCGTCATGACATGGAGGCCGTTTCGGTCAGCGCATCACGCTGGAGAAGTCGACATCGCGTGCCGCAAAAATGTTGATCACCGTGCCGTTGAGCACCGTCACCGTCGCTTTGCGGTTCGCCGAGCGGGCGAGCATGTCGTTGGCCGCCTTCTTTGCGGTCGTGGCGGTCGCAGATTCCCAGGGGTCGATGCGCTCCTGGATCGCACCACCCGCGTAGGTCGTGGTCTGCCGTCCGCGGATGTCGTTCTCATTGGCGAACTTCTGCGCACCGGCATCAATTCCGTCCGCAAGAAGACTGACCAGCAAAGCCGCACCGATGCGTTCACCCCAGTGACCGTCGTAGTGACCGGGAATGCCCGCGCCACCCAAGGCGTCGGTACCCGCGCTGTCGATCCGCACATCCAGACCGGTGGTGGTCAGCACGCGGGTCCAGACGATGCCCACGCGATCGTAGTGTTCATCGGCGTACTTGTACTCACCCGTGACCTTCGATCCCTTGTCGATCAGCAAGCGGCTGCCGTTCATCGAGTAGATCGGCTCGGTCACGATGCAGGAAGTCATGCCCGGCAGGGTCGACACCACCTTGGTTTCAAGCGAACAACGGATGAAGGTTCCGCGCGTCAGCGTGAAATCGGCATTGGCCAAGACCTCCACCGCACCACGCTTCACCGCCGAAAACTCGTCTTCGAACAGCGGGTTCTTCTTGCCTTTTTCAGACGCGGCCACCAGGTTGTTCTCACTGGCCATGCGCCGCTGCATCAAATCGTCCTTGACCGACGTGGCGCCTTCGCCCGTTTGCGGCATGGCGAGCGGCATCGGCGGCACATCGGCCCGGGCGACGACATCAACCGGAGGCGCTGGTGGAGGCAGCTTGAGCAACGGCTTTTCGGGAACGGTCACCTCTTCGTAGGTGACCTGCTTTTTCTTGTCGTCATCGGCCGAGAACGCATTGCTCGCCACCCAGAGCGTCATGCCGATGGTCGCCAGCGACACCAGGACGATGTAAGCCACCGCCGTCTTGTTCACGCCGCGGGTCAGCCCCGCAGACAGCTTGGGCATGTTGTCCGACAGCACGGGGCCTTGGCCACCACCGTTGGCATTGGGAAATTGCATCTTCATTTGTTCCTCCTGAGTCCCACCACGTCATTGCCCAACCGCATCACCAGATACGGGTAGACACCCAGCACCACCATCACGTTTTTTTCGCTCTTGGTGTTGACCAGAAACTCCTCGCCAAGGCGCTCGTTGCGACCAAACACCGCCGGGAAGTTCGCCATCGGCGGCAGGTGGATGTAGGTGAACTGCTGGTTGTCATACACCCGCGTCGGAACGATGGTCGATGCCTCGTTCACCGTCGAGTAGTCGTAGTTCAGGTGGTAGTTGCCTTGCGAATTCAGCGCGCTGGCGGTCGGCGACAACACCGCGTTGGCCGTCGCCAGGGCGCTGGCCCTGTCCGGCGCCTCGCCGCCATAAACGAAGCGGACCTTGTAGAACACGCCGGCGCTCTTCGCCTCCTCCAGCGTCTTCCACTTGGATGACGAAACCTTCAGATCCAGCAGGTACGAGCGCATGTTGGTGCGGATGTACATGTTGGTGTCCACATCCACGTTCTTCGGGCGGATGTAGAAGATGTTGTCGCGCCGCACCAGCTCCCAGCCATCGCTGAAGCCCGTGCCGAAGTCCTTGATCTGCTCTTGCGGGCTGATCTCGATCTGGGTGGCAATGCCCAGTGCCGTGTTCACCCGGGTCACCTGATCGGGCAGGTAAGGCACTTCGCGCACCTCCTGCGCCTGAGCCGCGCTGTGCGAAACCATGCCAGCCCCTGCCAACAAGGCCCACTGGGCCAGAATTCGCGATATTTTTTTTGTCATGGTGAAGCCACCCCTGTCCGTTCCGGAAAATTCGGTTGATTCAGAAAACATCATTGCCCCTGCGTCGGCGTGGCCGGCGCGCCGGGCAAACCCGGCTGCTGCGCGGGGGCGGCTGGAGCCGCCCCCATCCCGACTCCATCCGAGCCCTGGTGCGTCACGCCTTCTTCTTCATTCAGCAGCGGAACGCCCATATCCTGGTTCGCCGACTTGAACACTGGGGCGTTGAACTCATCGTCCACCCGGAACGCCGTCACCTGGAACCCCAAGGGGTTGCGCAGGCGCAGGTTGTCGCTCATCTTGAGGTGGGTCTTGTATTCGTAGCGCAGGGTTCCGACGTGGCTGCTCAGGTAGTCGCTCTTGCCGGTGGTCTTATCAAACTTCCACTTCTCGAAGCGCACCGTTGCGCCCGTCGGCCGCGCACCACGCTCCTCGTCCAGGCCGTTGAACACAATGCTGTTGACCTTGACCCGGATCGCCGTGTTGCGCCCCCAGCGCTTCTCGGGGCTGTTGTTCGTCCCGTCGAACTGCTTCACAAACAGGCCCTTGACCTGATCGTTCGACATCGCCGCCACGTACTCCCAGTCGTGCTCATTGATGGTGTCGTAGTCGTACCCCTCTCGGGCCTGGACAAACCGCGCCACATGGCTGCGGTTCAGCGCCTCGCTCGCGTAAATGCCCGTCGCGGCCACGTTGTCGCGCAGCGGCGAAATCGTGCTCGTGCTGCGCTTCAAGTCCACCGTCACCAGATACGGCACCTTCTCCTTGAGTGGCAGCATGTAGGCAATGCCACCCGCCATCAGGACCGTCAACGCCATCGAACCCATCGCCACGATCCATGCCCGACGCTCACTGCGCTTGACCATGGAAATCACGTTCGATTCAAAGTCCATCGACTTCTTGAGAATCACCTGAGAAGCCTCGGAGAGCTTCCGCTTGAACAATGCCATATCAGCCCTGAAACCCTTGTTGATCCATACCACTCAAACCCGATCCCGACCGCCCGTTCAAGGCATCCGGGTCACCAGCACAGCCTTGTTGGCCGACACCTGGATGCGCAGCTTCTGGGCCGCGTAGTTGCGGCGCACCGTGTTGAGCGCACGCTGAAGGTTGTTGTCCTTGATGGACTCCAGTCCACTCACCAACGTCAGGTCGCTCGGGTACTGCCAGTCCAGCGCACCGCCGTACTCTTTTGCCCATCGCTCCAGCATGTTGCGCAAGGTCGCGTCGGTCGGCAGCATCTGGAATTTGATGAGCTCCGCTTCTTCCTTGAGCGGGATTTCCTGGGGCACCGAAGCGAGCGTGTTGACTGGTTTCCAGTTGTCGGCGATGTCGATGGCCTTGGGCACGGCACAGGCCTGGAGGAGGCCCAGCACGAGCACGCCTGCCGCCGCGCGAGCCATTCGACCCCTGGTTTTCATTGTTTTCGTCTTGGTCATGTTGTATTCACGGATTAAAAAACGCTATTTCCCGACATCAAATGACTCTTGAAATGCCATATCAGCGGTAGCGAAGAGGCGGACGCGCGGGGTGCGTTTCGTTTCTGGCCAAGGGCACCTTGTTTGCGTCATGGACATCTGTGTCTGATCCGGATACACGAAGATCGCCACCACGGCCCGCACTACCAGCGAGTGCCGCGTCGGTGCCAAGCGTTGTATAGACACCCCGCTTTTCATCCAAGGTCACTTCTTGCGCATTGCGGCCCGCAGGGCTTCCGGTTGGCGGGTTGCCCATCGACTCGTCGCGACGCAGCTCGCCCGACTGCTCCATCGCATACTGGTTTTGGCGAGCAGACTGAAAGCCAGTGGACCCCCTTTCATTGGCCAACAACCCTCTCGATCCAGACAAGCTCTGAGACCCCGTGGACCCATCGCCTGGGGAGCCAGCCTCCGAGTTGAGGCGCGCAATGGCCGTTTGCGCGCTGTAAACGCCCCCATTGCTGGAGCCGCTGTATCCCGATTGAGTCAGCGACTGGGAACCACCGATCAGACCCGGCGCTTGATTGGGCTGTCCCCCAGCAATACCTGCTTGTCCGCCGGCCCCGCTGTTTTGCGACTGATTTTGGCCCAATGCGACAACGCCGTTTCCAGCGCCCAGTCCCTTGGCGGCACCCAAACTCCCCGCCACAGCACCGGCCCCTGCAAACCCGAACGCCCCAGCGGCAAAGCCGGCGCCTGCGCCGAAAAACTGCATGATGGTGTGGGGGATCGCCATGATGATGGCTGACATCAACGTTCCCAGAGCGGCCAATCGCAACGAGCTGCCTGAAATATCGAACAAGCCAGTTCCGCTCAAGATGCCGCCGTAATAAGCCAGAACCACCGACCCCCCGTAAATGGCCGTTGCTTTCAAAACCAGCGCACCAATCAGGGTCAGAGTTGCCATCGAGAACAGGGCGCCCAGAATGAACTTGGCCCAAGACCAAAACAGTGCCGAGGTCTGCTGAAACAGCAGGAAGAAGATGAACATCGGCGCCAACATGATGGCCAATGTGACCGACAGTTCGGTCAACATCAACAACACCGCCACCAGCATCGCCGGACCGCTTTGCCCGATCAAGCCCACGGTCGTTGTGATGGCATTGGGATCCTTCCCGTTGTCAACGGCCTTCATCGACTCGGTGATGGAGTTGAGCAGCGAGGTGATGCCCAGATTCAGGTCTACGAGCGTTGTGATATCGGTACCGTTGGCCACGGCTTGTGATATCAGGTTTTTGAAATCACCCACCCAATCCACGATCACTGGTGAATTGGCGGCGACAAGACCCACCAGCGACAAGATCAAGACCATCTTGCCCGTCTGCACGAACAACGGCACGATGGGGTTTCGATTCGCGCCGGTAATGATCTGAAACCCCTGAAAAGAGACCCAGATGGTCATGATCACGGTGGACATCACCCCCAACGCCATCGCAAGCTTTTGTGCAACCAGCTCCCTGTATGGACCCTGGATGATGTCGTCCATGATGTACTCACGCACCGAGCAATAGAAAAACGCATCATTGAGCACCGTCAACAAATCCGCCCCGGCCCCAGTGATGCCGCCCAGCCCAAACGTGGCTCCGGCAGCCAAGACCCCCGCAGCGGAACAAGCAGGCATCAGAAACCTCCAGCAATAAACAATTTCAATGGCATGGCTATTTGCTATATGTTTAGACAGCATCAAGGCATGACGAACGGCACAGAGGGCTTGCGCAGCACCCCTTTGCCCGCATCAAACCGGCCTGTGTCGCGCTCCCGCTTGGCCTCAACCATCTGCATTTCGTAGGTCTTTTCCCGCTGCTTGTAGCCGTCCATCAGCACCTGCAATTGCATTGCGTCGGTCTGCAGCAGCGATTGTTGTGCCTGCAGTTCAAAGTGGTAGCGCTGCATTTGTCCCGATTTGTCGCTAACCCCTCGCGATGCCTCCACGAGTTTCACAATCTGCTCACGCCGCTTGTTCAGCACCTTGAGCATGTCCTGGCTTTGTTTGAGCGTTTGCAAGCGCAGATTCCTCAAACCCACGCAAGCGTTGTAATGCTTGAGAAACTTTGCATCATTGGAGCCGCAGTCCTGCTCGGTGCCAATGTATTTTTTTGCATTATCCACCGTGATGGTTTCAAATTTGGTGTCCAGACCTTTTAAAATGGCTTGGTTGGAGCCGGTTCCCAAAGTGACGTCTTGGCCGGAAGAAGAGCTGGAGATAGTGCCTTTGAAATCCCCATCGAGTTTGTCGTTACCATTCAATAATTTTTCGACTCTGTTGATTTTTTTTATCTCATTCAACACAGCATCGTCATATACAGCCCATTGAGCCATCACAAAGTTCGGAATCAAGCACACACAAATTGTCATCAAACTCTTCATCGTTGCCATCCTCAGAAAACAAGTTAACCACATAGACAATCGAACTCTTTTCGCAGAGTTGCAATTGGAGCGGTTAATCTATCCCAACGCACGAGGAATGTCGTCCGACTCGATTCTCCAATCGTGACATCAAGCTGTTGGCCATTTTCACTCCAATTTAAGTCGCCAAAACCATCCACTACAGTGTTATTGGAATTGGGCTCTCTTCCGACCGCACGGATGACTTGGGCAATGCTCATCCCTTCAACCACCCTGTCATATGCCGCCCGAAGATCAATGCCTTCCGAATCGTCGTCGCCACCTCCCCCGCCGCAGGCCGCCAACGCCAAAGCGGCCGTGCCGCCCAAGGCCCACCGACCCAGCAGTCGCCGGCGGTTCAAAAAGTTGAAGGAATCTTGGGAAATGTGTTTCATGGTTTTCTTCCTACCTTAGGGTTCGCGCGGAGCGCAACATTAATGAATGGCCAAGCTCGGAGCACGGTGTGCTTCGTATATGCTTGCCTCGCCTGGAAACCGGATAAGCATAGTCAATATTTGTATCCAAAAGACTTATCAACTGTCAGATCTGACAATGAATTGTTCTCAGTTTTTAAGCTATCCCCAATGACTCTTAGGTACAGAGCACTAAGCCGCTTGGCGCGCTGCGGTCTGGCGGTGCAGCCGACGCCCACACTCGGTGATACCGTGTTCCGTTGCCGCTCACCCAGCACCGCCTGGCGTCTCAGAACCAGGAAGTCGGGTTGCCCAAGCCATGCCATTCGCCGCCGGCTCTTTCGCAGTTCTTCTTGGACTTGCGCCATTCAGACAACGGTTGCGGTGTGTAGTGGTAGTGGTTGCTCAAGCTTCCCTTGCCACTTCGGGCACCGGTGCAAACCCCCCAACGCCTTGGACGGGCACTTGGGCACCAAGGCGGAGTCGACCTTCATGGGGGTCATTTGAACCAGGCAGGCTTTTTGAAGCTCGGAAACACTTCCCCCCTCCGAGGCAGCGCTTTCCCAGCAACTCAGCAAGGGCAATGACGGACGGGTGATGTCCATGTTGCCCTTTTGCACACAGGAAACCTGAGGCACGGCGGCCTGGCCGGGCTTGGGCATTTTCAGCTCAGCGCTTTCAGGCAGCTCCGTCAACTCTGGCGGCTCCGGGGCTTCGGGCATTTGCCCGGGTTGGGGTGTGCTGGACGGGTCCGGCAGACCGGCAAAGCCGTTTGGACTTGCCAACGCCAGCACCACACTGGCGAACAACGGTGCCCATTGACGGGCAGAATAAGAGAAACGCATGGACCCCTCCCTGGGTTGCTTCTGAAATCTATTTTTTTGACAATCTGGAAATACGTCTGACCCCCAATACGTTGCCAACGACAGGGGGTATGCCGGATCACTCCTCCATGAGGTGCTGGCATTCCTTCAGCCCGTCTGGGCTCCCGGGTGATCCTTTGGTGTCAAAAGGCATCTTCCCGGGGCTTTTCCAGGTGCCGGGCTTGAGACCATGGGGGCAAACCTCTTCGTACTTGCTGGTCCACTTGGGGTTGAAGCAATAGTTGCTGACGATCTTCCAAGTGCCCGCGATCGGATTGACACCCACCCAGCAATGCGGAGGGTAGCCAAAGGCGCAAAAGGAAAATACGTCCTGTCCGGCCGGCAGGTCGTCGTTGAAATAGGCATTGCCCGTGCCCGTTCCGGCCGGCGCCAGCCCCCCGCACTCAGACTGACCCGCAGCAGCAAAGGCCGATGGCACCGCACTCAACAGCGCCAAACTCAATATCCACCATTTTGTTTTCTTCATTCAAGACTCCCTGTATGTCCCACGCTCAGACTTCGTACCGAACCGACTCCGTCGGAGCGTGTCGCAAGAATTCATTGCTGGAGACCATGGCAGCCTTGCGGTGGGTTCGCAACCCTTTGCGGCGGGCGTGGAACTCTGGCAACCAGGTGTCGGGTTGATTGGGTGTCGGGTGCTCACTCAGCAGTTCGCTGAGGATTTCAACGTTGTCGCTCGAACCGGACAACACCGCCAATTCGTCGTCCATGCCATTCAGATTGAGCTGGCACAACACGGCGTTGTGGCCTTGTTTGACCAGGAAGCAACGGCTGCGCTCGTCCAGCCCAACCACCAGCTCAAACTCGGCCTGCGTCAGTTTGAGACCTTCGAGGTAGTCCTTGGCGTCTGCATTGGGGTTGGGCAGAAGGATGAGCGTCGCGGTCTGCTCGATCAATGCGGCGGAGATGTCGCTGTTCAGGGCGTCCTGCGGACTTTGGGTCGCAAAGATGCCCAAGCCGTTCTGTTTGCGGATGGTCTTTTGTTTGTTCTTGGCAAAGTCCTTCAACCCGCCCTTGCCTTCGAGCACTTTCCAGAACTCGTCCATCACGTAGATGAACGGCCGACCATCGATCAGGCTCTCCATGCGGTGGAGCAAATACTGGATGATGGGCTCGCGGGTTTTGCCGTCTTCGATGATCTCGGTGTAGTCGAAACCAATGATGTTGGAACCCGAGAAATCGATGTTGTCCCTGGGGTTGTCAAATACCCAGGCCGCCGGGCCGCCTTTGCACCAGACCGAGATGCATTCAAAGAGGCTGTTTTCCCCCATGTTGGGCAAGCTCTTCTGCAGATTGGTCATGGTCCGCAAGTGCAGCGGCGTGTCAAGAATGGCACGCACAGCGCGGCTCAGGTCTTCCTGCTCGGACGGTGAATACTTGTCCTTCCCACACAGGGTCTGCACCAGTTCGACCAGGAACTGTTCGTTCTCCGGCGTGTTCTCGCATTGCAGGGGGTTGAACCCGGTCGGGCGCCCTTTTTCGAGCGTGAAGTAGCGACCACCGCATGCCCGGATAAAGATCTCGGCACCACGGTCCTTGTCAAAGAAAAAGATTGTGGGTTCGGGCTGGATTTTCTGCACCTGCGCGAGCAGGAAATTGATCAGCGCGGTCTTACCGGTACCGGACTTGCCAATGACCATCGTGTTGGCAATGGCCTTTTCGCCGAGCGAGTATTCGTGAGGCTTGGTGGCGTGAAAATTGAAATGGTAGGCTTGGTTGTTCAGCGTTTGCAAAATGCTGACGGAGGGGCCCCAAGGGTTGAAATGGGGTTTCCCGGTGGCAAAGTTGTGCAACGGGCACAAACCCAGGAAATTGAGTGAACTCAGGTTGGCAATTCGCGGCCGAAAGCGCCAGTTGCAAGGCAGCTGGGCATAAAACGCTGCCGGAATCGCCACGTCTTCCTTCACTGTCACGAAGCTCGCGCCCGACAACTGAGCCCGGGCCTGAGAAATGTTGTTGTACAACTCCTCTTGGCCCGATGCAAAGACAGCCATGTTGAAATGGTATTGCCCCAAGACAAAGTTCCCGGAAGCCAGTTGATCCATCGCAAAATCCAGCTCCACGATCTGACTGACTGCTTTATCTTCGGAAGACAACATGGCGCCCTTGGTCCGTTCAAGCGCTTTCATTGAGGCGTAACGGCTCATGGGCGTGAAGGAGTGTGTGACGATGTATTCAAACTCCAGATACTTCAGGCCATTCAGAATGCCCGGCCACGAGCTGTCCGCGTATTCTTTGATGTTGAGAATTGCGCCGTAGTAATTGTCACCGTTGGCCGTGCGAATCGCAAAATCACCACTGCCAGTTGAGAACATGTGTTTGCTCGTGGGCAAGTAGTCGTAGATCGGAGCGGGCAACACCGGTACCGGCTCATCAACGTGGTTCACCAGATAGCCGAAAAATTCCAGATTTTCGGAGAACACCTGTTTGTGGACGCTTTCGTACAAGCCCAGCCGGTACGGTGAATAGTCCTGCAGCAGAGCCTCGACATTACCCACCAGTTCGTAAATCTTTTCGAGATAGGCCTTCTCTTCGCGGCGCAGTACTTCCACATCCCTAGAGATGGCCGCAAATCGCTTTCCACTGACCACCGGACGATAGATCATCGTCAGATACAGCTCATTCTGCATCAGGCGCTTGCTTGACAGGCGCTCCATGTAGCTCTCGTGAAGCGCCTGACTGAAGCGGTGCGGGAAACTGGCATCAGTCTTGATCGGCCGGCGCCGACGCACGTCGTGCGCCCAGAAAGCGATGTTCTCGAAGTCCGGCGCGCGCAGACTTTGCAGCAGACTGTTGAACGTCTTGTGACGGTGCTCCAGCTCCCAGTCCTCCCGGCCAACGAACGGAAACCCGCTCAGGAGCCAGGTGATCATGTAATCGCCCTCACGCGACTTCACCACGTGGGTATCCACATGGGTGCTGAAGGGGATGAAATTGCTGTAATCAGCGTCGGGAGAAAACATATCGGAGGTTTGAGTCAACTACAACTGAAATTGATCATTATTGCCACAGCGTTTCAGACTTCATAGCCACGCACGTTGGCTGCATTCTTGGAATACATTGACGGCCCGAATACCCAGGCACCACCATCTTGCTGTTGATTTTTTGGAAAAAACCGAAATGCCAAATTCAACCCGATTAGGCGAAAAATCATTTCGTCCTTTTTCGTCATGAATCGCATGATGAAAATACTCACGGGAATCAACAACAAAAGATACAGCGAAAAATACATGGACAACAAAAGCGGGAATCCCGCACCCACGAGAAATGGCACATACGGAACTCCCAAAATCATCGCAGGGCGGGTGCAGCCCCGGAACAAGGCATCCTTTTTCAAATTGACTCCAAAAATCACTCGCCCAGGGTATATGTGATAAAGAATCAGGTGCAAGTAGTTGCACCACCCGTCCACCCAGCGGTAAACCACCCCGCGATAGCGGCTGCACCACCGATCAAAAGACCGCCAATAAGAACGGGTGCCACGTCGGAAAGCCGTTTGTGAGCGAAAGCGATTTGATACCCGGCAAAGACGATCGCAACGGTAACCACCAATACCGAAACAGCCTTCAACAAGGTCTCAAAGTTCTGGAAAAACAGCACCACATTGTCACAGGCCCCCTTAAAACCACCGGCACCTCCCGGAGCCGCCTGAGCATATACATCAACGGAAAGCATCATCACCACGAAAAAAAACACCAGCGAAAGAACTGTTTTGCTCTCGATTCCCTGTTGGTTAAATTGCCAATTCACGGTTTACTCCTGATTAAAAAACGAAAGACTTGTCTGAAGATGATGGTTTGCTCTGCAACCCAGGACTGGCGTCGCCGACCCGAGAAGGGCCGTCAACGGCGTTTTCAGGCTTCCCTGAAGACTCGGTGGCGTGCAACAAACTGCCACCTTTGCGGGCGGTCATGGCGCTGGTTGCACTGAATTTTTGAGGCTTGCGCGCACTTCCTGCACCGGGGGCCAAAGGGGCATTCAAATCGGGCAACGGAAGTTGTTCCGTGGGCAAGCTCGCACTGTCGGGCAGCAGCAGGCGTGTTTGGTAGGGGTCGCCATTGACGCCCACCACCTGAGTCGGGATGTTGCGCAGTCCGCCCGACGGAGACTTGATCGCTCCCGGCATGACGGCGCCCGGTCCGGGGACGGGTATTGCGGGACGGTTTTCTGCCGTTTCAATGCTGGTGCCGCTGGTTGGCAATCGTTGCGAGGTCGCCTGGGCGTTGGCCAGCGCCGCCGCAGTCACGGACAACGGCGTCGAAGGCTGGTATTTGCGGATGTTGTGCGGTTCTGGATACGCAGCGACCTGCCCGAAAGGGGCAGCGGTTGACGCACCGCCGCCACCCAGGGGGAGGTTGTCGTCCCTGGCTGGCTTTCGCGGGTTGTTGTAGGGAATGATCCGGACTGGTTGGGCTTGAGCCACAAGGCCAAACTGAACCTTGCGCATGGATGCAAAGATCTTCTGCACGTAGCCATGTTCAAACCCGGTGGCGAAGTTGCCGGAGTAGTAACAGCTGAACGCCTTGCCCCAGTCCTGGGCGCGGTCATAACACTCACGAAGAATGCGGGAACCCGCCTTGAGGTTAGAGCAAACATCGAATGCTTCAGCGTAGGTATTCAAGCCGTATTTCGCCAGGTTGTAGCGATTGACCTGAGCAATACCGACCGAGAAGTTGTAGCCCTCTTCTTTCAGCTGGCGAACCGCAGCCAGCGCCTCTTCAAGGTTTTTGGGTTGACTGGCAAGATACCCCCCCACGACGCCGATGGCAAAAGGATTGCGTGACGACTCCACGTGAACCACGTGCTGCATCACTTCATGGGGTACCGACAGATCGGGGCAATCCAGCATTGAAACCATCAACGGCAAACGCACCACGCCCTGGATCAGCACACCGCCGCAAAGGTAGCGGCAATGATGACCAGAGCGAACGCCGGGTGCGGCCGCTTCCTCCTGAAATCAGTTTTATTGCTGGTTAGTGTAACTTGTGTATTATAAAAATCCGATCATCAGGGTATTTTACGACTACCTTAGTTGTCTCAAATTGTAAACGACGGCCCGCACGAGGTTCAGGGAGCCAGGGCATTTGAGGCCTGCATGGCAGCCCACACCGCCAACACTTCGCCTGTCTCCCGAACATCGTGCACGCGCACAACACGCCCCCCCCTGTCCACGGCCAACAAGGCCGCCGCCACGCTGGCCGACACGCGTTCGGCAGGCAGCTCTCGCCCAGTCACGGCACCCAGGGAGGACTTGCGCGACCAACCCGCCAGCAGGGGGTAACCCGCGACGAGCAACTCCTGCTGGCGCGCGAGCAGGCTGAAGTTCTGCTCGACGGTTTTGCCAAACCCGATGCCGGGATCGAGAACGATGCGCTCAGCAGCCACATTCAGAGCGCGCAGGGCGCTCACCCGAATGCGCAAAAATTCGGAGACCAGAGGCACCACGTCACCCTGCATGGGAGCCACCTGCATGGTCTGCGGATCGCGGTGCATGTGCATCAGGCACACACCACAGCGGGGACGCGATGCAACCACCTGCAACGCATCACCCTGACGCAGCGCCCAAATGTCGTTGATGATGTCGGCCCCTTCATCCAGGACAGCCCGCATGACCTCGGGTTTGTAGGTGTCCACGGACAGCGGCACACCGAGCTTCACGGCTTCGCGAACCACGGGCAGCACGCGCGCCAGTTCTTCGTCCAGCGGCACCGCCGGGCTGCCTGGACGGGTGGATTCGCCACCGATGTCGAGGATGTGCGCCCCATCTTTCAGCAACTGCTCGCAGTGCATCAGCGCAGCTCGGGTTCCCGCATGCTGGCCACCGTCTGAAAATGAGTCGGGCGTGACGTTGACGATGCCCATGATCTTGGGTTGGCTCAGGTCTATGTCGAAGCGGGAGGTTTGCCAGTGCATGAGTGGAGTCCGCAAAAAGCAACGGGGCCAAAGGCCCCGTCAGGTGAAAGCAGGTAAGAACCTGTGGGATCAGGCCGCCGTTGGCGCCGGATCGGTGTTCACAGCCGGTGTGCCACCGCTGCCACTGCCGCCGCCACCCACGGAAGGGTTACGGGGCGTCCAGTCCTTGGGCGGACGCGGCGGCTTGCCGGCCATGATGTCGTCAATCTGGTCGGCATCGATGGTTTCCCATTCCAGCAAGGCTTTCGCCATCGCATGCATCTTGTCGCTGTGCTCTTCAATCAGCTCGCGCGCCAGCTTGTACTGCTGGTCGATGATGCGGCGCACCTCGGCGTCGACCTTCTGCATGGTCTGCTCGCTCATGTTGGTGGTCTTGGTCACCGAGCGGCCCAGGAACACCTCGCCTTCGTTTTCGGCGTAGACCATGGGGCCGAGTGCATCGGTCATGCCGTAGCGCATCACCATGTCGCGGGCGATGGTTGTCGCGCGTTCGAAGTCGTTGGACGCGCCGGTGGTCATCTGGTGCATGAACACCTCTTCGGCAATGCGGCCACCGAACAACATGCTGATCTGGTTCAGCATGTAGTCCTTGTCGTAGCTGTAACGGTCCTGCGCGGGCAGGCTCATGGTCACACCCAGTGCGCGGCCACGCGGGATGATGGTGACCTTGTGCACCGGGTCACATTTGGGCATCAGCTTGCCAATCAGGGCGTGACCGGCTTCGTGGTAGGCCGTGTTGCGGCGCTCTTCCTCGGGCATCACCATGCTCTTGCGCTCAGGGCCCATGAAGATCTTGTCTTTGGCCTTTTCGAAATCCTGCATCTCGACCACGCGGGCATTGCGGCGCGCGGCCATCAGGGCGGCTTCGTTGCACAGGTTGGCCAGATCAGCGCCACTCATGCCGGGCGTGCCCCGGGCGATCACGCTCGGGTTCACGTCGGTGCCCAACGGCACTTTGCGCATGTGCACATTGAGAATCTGCTCGCGACCGCGGATGTCGGGCAGCGTCACATAGACCTGACGGTCAAAACGCCCCGGTCGCAGCAAGGCAGCGTCCAGGATGTCCGGGCGGTTGGTGGCCGCGACCACGATCACGCCCAGGTTGGTTTCGAAACCGTCCATCTCGACCAGCATCTGGTTCAGGGTCTGCTCGCGCTCGTCATTGCCGCCGCCCAGGCCAGCGCCACGCTGGCGACCAACGGCGTCAATTTCATCGATGAAGATGATGCAGGGTGCGTTCTTCTTGGCGTTTTCAAACATGTCGCGCACGCGGGCCGCGCCCACACCGACGAACATTTCAACGAAGTCAGAACCCGAAATGCTGAAGAACGGAACCTTGGCTTCGCCAGCGATGCCCTTGGCCAGCAGCGTTTTGCCAGTGCCAGGAGGGCCGACCAACAGCAACCCGCGCGGGATGCGACCGCCCAGCTTCTGGAATTTGGCCGGATCCTTCAGAAAGTCCACGACTTCCTTGACTTCTTCCTTGGCCTCATCGCAACCCGCCACGTCGGCGAAGGTCACTGTGTTGTTGTTCTCGTCGAGCATGCGCGCTTTGCTCTTGCCGAAGCTGAAAGCACCGCCTTTGCCGCCACCTTGCATCTGGCGCATGAAGTAGATCCAGACGCCGATCAGCAGCAGCATGGGACCCCAGCTCACGAGCAGGGTCATCAGCAGCGAGCCTTCTTCGCGCGGGCGCACGTCGAACTTGACGTTGTTGTTGATCAGGTCACCCACCAGACCGCGGTCCAGATAGGTCGCCGTGGTGCGGATACGCCGGTCGTCCTGGGTCACGGCCACGATCTCGGTACCGCCTTGGCCTTCCTGGATAGTGGCGCTCTTGATGCGCTGGGCCTTCACCTCGTCAAGGAACTCGGAGTAGCCGATGTAGCCAGCGCCAGCCGCTGCGCGGCCGTCAAACTGCTTGAAGACGGTGAAAAGCACCATGGCGATAACCATCCACACGGCGATTTTCGAGAACCACTGGTTGTTCAAGTGCAGCTCCTGGCTAGAACATTGTCGTAGATACGCATATTGGACCCATTTTAGGTCTTTCAAGAAGCCCTGCCATTGACAAATGACTTGGCAATGTCAATCGGAGGGTTAGCTTTTTATTTCACCCGGCGCTGGATTCAGCTCTGTGTCTGGGGTTTCAGACCCAGCCCCACCAGAAAGGTTTCAGAAGATTTGTCGCGTGAAGCCTTGGGCTTGATGGCTTTGACCACGCGAAAGGTCTGGCGAAACAGGGCCACGGCGGTGTCATACGCTCCGCCGTGAAAGAGCTTGACCACCAGCGCGCCGTCGGGCTTCAGGTGGTGCACGCTGAAATCCACGGCGAGCTCGATCAGGTCGGTGATGCGCGCTGCGTCGGCCGATCCGATGCCCGACAGGTTGGGCGCCATGTCGGAAACCACCACATCCACAGCCGCCACACCCCGGTCGATCAGGGACTGCTCCAGCGTTGCCAGCACCTCGGGCTCCCGGAAATCGCCCAGGATGAAGTGAACGCCTTCCACCGCTTCCATGGGTAACATGTCCAGCGCGATGATCTGCCCGTGGAGTTCGCCCACCGCCGCACCCTGCGGACTCAGGCGGCGTCGCACATACTGGCTCCAGGCGCCTGGGGCCGATCCCAGGTCGACCACGCAATCCCCGGGATGAATCAGGCCCAGGGTTTCGTCGATTTCCTTGAGTTTGTAGGCGGCCCGCGCGCGGTAGCCGTCTCTTTTCGCCAGCTTCACATACGGATCGTTGACGTGCTGGTTGAGCCAGGCCTTGTTGACCTTCTTGCTCTGGGTCTTGACTTTCATGCCCATAAAGGTCTTTTCAGTTCTGTGTAAACGATAATTGTCCCATGCCCCAGATCACACTCACTCCCGCCCAGCGCAAAGTCCACCGCGCTGATGCCCACCACCTTGATCCCGTCGTCCTCGTTGGCGGCGATGGATTGAGCCCGTCCGTCAAAAAAGAAATCGACAACGCCCTGAAGGCCCATGGCCTGATCAAGGTGCGCGTGTTCAGCGACGACCGTGCCGCGCGAGAGCTCATGCTCAAGACGCTGGCCGACGAACTCGACGCCGCACCGATCCAGCACATCGGCAAACTGCTGGTGTTGTGGCGCCCGATGCCTGAGAAAGAAAAAACAACGGACGAAGAGCGCATGCCGGGACCGCGCGACGTCAAAGTGCTCAAGTTCAGCAAGCGGGGCGGTCAGCGTCCCGAAGTCAAGGTGGTGCGCGTCCTGGGCAACCAGCGCCTCACACCCGGCGGCCAGGTCAAGCGCGCCAAGGTCATGAAAAAGAGCATCAAGAAGAGCGCCCAGTGAGCCGATGCCCCGGCCACCAGCGGCTTGAACTTCCCCTGTCGCGCACCATCTGAAACCGCATGAACCTTCCAACTGCGCCCGGCGCCACCTTGCCCCTGCTGGATTTTTCCGATTTGCCGCGTTTTGACGCCATCACGCCGGACCAGGTGGCTCCGGCGCTGGACGTCTTGCTGACCGACGCCAACCGCGCGCTGGAGCAGGTCACGGCGGACACGTTCCCGGCTGAATGGGCCGCCATTGCCGGCACGCTGGACGTGGCCACCGAGCGCCTTTCGCGCGCCTGGGGTGCCGTCAGCCACCTCAACAGCGTGGCCGACACGCCTGAGCTGCGCGCCGCCTACAACGAAGCCCTGCCCAAGGTCACCGAATTCTGGACCCGGCTCGGCTCGGACGAACGCCTCTACGCCAAGTACAAGGCGATGGACCCGGCCAGCCTCAACGCGGAGCAAACGCAGGCGCACAAAAACGCCATGCGCAGCTTTGTACTGGGCGGTGCAGAACTGCAGGGCGAAGCCAAGGAGCGTTTTGCCTGGCTGCAGGAGCGCCAGGCTGAGCTGGGGCAGAAATTCAGTGAAAACGCGCTCGACGCGACCGATGCGTTCTCGCTGATCGTGTCCACCGAAGAGTTGGCGGGCGTTCCAGCCGATGTGCTGCAGGCCACGGCCGCTGCTGCCAAGGCCGAAGGCCAGACGGGTCACAAGCTGACCCTCAAGATGCCTTGCTACTTGCCGGTCATGCAGTTCGCCCGCAGCAGCTCGCTGCGCGAACAGCTCTACCGGGCCTACGTCACGCGGGCCAGCGACCAGGCGGCCGCGGAGGCACTGAAGTTCGATAACACAGCCATCATGGCCGAGCTGCTGGCCCTGCGCCATGAAGAAGCGCAGCTGCTGGGCTACCGGCACTTTGGCGACGTGTCGCTGGTGCCCAAGATGGCCGAATCGCCCGAACAGGTGATCCAGTTCCTGCGCGATCTGGCGGGCAAGGCGCGCCCGTATGCCGACAAGGACTTGGCGGACCTGCGCGCTTTCGCCGCCAGCGAGCTTGGCCTGACCGACCCGCAAGCGTGGGACTGGCCCTATGTTGGTGAAAAACTCAAGGAGGCGCGCTACGCCTTCAGTGAGCAGGAAGTCAAACCCTATTTCACAGCGCCCAAGGTGCTCGCCGGGCTGTTCCAGATCGTGGAAACGCTGTTCGAAGTGGCGATTCGCCGCGACACCGCACCGGTCTGGCACCCCGGCGTGGAGTTCTACCGCATCGAACGCACTTCGCCGGCCGGCGCCCAGCTGGTGGGTCAGTTCTACCTCGACCCGGCCGCCCGCACGGGCAAACGTGGCGGAGCCTGGATGGACGATGTGCGCGCCCGCTGGCTGCGCCCGGACACCGGTGCACTGCAGACACCGGTGGCACATCTGGTCTGCAACTTCGCCGAAGGCGTCGAAGTCGACGGCGTAAAAAAACCGCCGCTGCTGACGCACGACGACGTCATCACCCTCTTCCACGAGTTCGGCCACGGTCTGCACCACATGCTGACCCTGGTGAACGAGCGCGATGTCTCGGGCATCAGCGGTGTGGAGTGGGACGCCGTCGAACTGCCCAGCCAGTTCATGGAGAACTTCTGCTGGGAATGGGACGTGCTCAAGCACATGACGGCCCATGTGGACACTGGCGAACCGCTGCCTCGCGACCTGTTCGACAAGATGCTCGCGGCCAAGAATTACCAGAGCGGCCTGCAGACGCTGCGCCAGGTGGAGTTTTCACTGTTCGACATGCTGCTGCACAGCCAGACCGAGCTCGTCACCAGCGGCGACGCCATCCTGGCGCTACAGCAACAGGTGCGCGATGAAGTCGCCGTGTTGCAACCGCCCGCCTACAGCCGCACGCCCCACACCTTCAGCCACATCTTTGCAGGTGGGTACTCTGCCGGTTACTACAGCTACAAGTGGGCCGAAGTGCTGTCGGCCGATGCCTACGCCGCGTTCGAAGAAGCTGCCCAGAAGAATGGGCACAGCACGCTGGACGTGGAAACGGGCCGACGCTACCGTGAGGCGATCCTGGAAGCTGGCGGCAGCCGCCCGGCCATGGCGTCGTTCAAGGCGTTCCGTGGGCGGGAGCCGGGTATAGACGCCCTGCTGCGTCATCAGGGCATGGCCTGAGCGCGAACGCCCGCCTCCTGAATGTGGTTCGGAACTTGTATTTGGCAAAAGGATTTGACATGAGCATCACCCTTTCCCAGACTTCCATGCAGCGCACGCTGGTGCGTGCAGCGTTGGCGGGCGTCGTGTTCGGCGCGCTCGCCGCACCCTGGGCCTCGGCTCAAGGCGTGTACCGCACCGTGGGGCCCGACGGCAAGGTGACCTATTCGGACCAGCCACCACCGGCCAACGGCAAGGCGTCCGTCGTCGGTGGCGCCTCAGCCAGCGCCGGAGCGGCCGCCAACCCACAGCTGCCGCTGGAACTGCGCCAGGTGGTCAACCGCTATCCGGTCACCCTCTACACCGCGACCGATTGCGCGCCCTGCAACACCGGGCGCAACCTGCTCACCGCGCGCGGCGTGCCCTTCACTGAAAAAACGGTCAATTCTGCCGAGGACGCCTCTGCATTGAAGCGCCTGAGTGGAGAAACCTCGCTGCCCTTCCTCAGCATCGGCGGGCAACAGATCAAAGGGTTCTCGGACGCCGATTGGACGCAGTACCTGGACGCAGCGGGTTACCCCAAACAATCCGTCCTGCCATCCGGTTACCGCCGGCCTGCAGCAACGTCGCTGGTGGCAACGCAACCCGCGCAGGCAGCAGCAGCTGCGCGACCGAATGCCGCTCCGGCCAGGCCGCCGGTGCAACCGGCCGAGACGCCGGTAACAGCGCCGACCGACAATCCCGCTGGCATCCGTTTCTGAACGGGTTCTGGCCCTGAGACTCAGAACGTCAGCGTCTTCACGCCGCTGCTGGTCCCCAGCAGGCAGACGCTGGCCCTCTGGTGGGCGAACACACCCACGGTGACCACGCCTGGCCATTGGTTCACTTCGCTCTCGAAGGCCAGCGGATCGGTGATCTGAAGGCCGGTCACATCCAGGATGTGCTGGCCGTTGTCGGTCACCAGCGGAGCGCCGTCCTTGAGCCGCAGGTGAGCCTTGCCGCCGAGGGCGGCAAACTGGCGGATCAGTCGGGCCGTGGCCATCGGGATCACCTCCACCGGCAGCGGAAAAGCACCCAAGGCCTTCACCATCTTGGATTCGTCGGCGATGCAGATGAACCGGCGTGACTGGGCGGCCACGATCTTCTCGCGTGTCAGCGCCGCGCCACCGCCCTTGATCATGTGACCCTGCGCGTCGATTTCGTCGGCGCCATCGATGTAGACCGACAGTTCGGCCACCTCATTGGCTTCGAAGACCGGGATGCCCAGCGCTTTCAGCCGGGCCGTGGAGGCTACCGAACTCGACACCGCGCCGGGGATCTGGTCCTTCATGGTGGCAAGCGCATCGATGAACTTGTTGACCGTGGAGCCGGTGCCCACACCGACGATGTCACCAGGGGTCACGTATTGCAGGGCGGCCTGGCCCACCAGGGCTTTGAGTTCGTCTTGGGTCATTTGAGACAATCAGCGGTTACGAAGAATCACCCCATTATCCAATGTCCCTCCTGCCCTACGCTGTCGCACGCCCCTTCCTCTTTGGCCTGGACCCGGAAGCCGCCCACGAACTCACGCTGCACAGCATCGCGAAGCTGCAGCGCTCGCCACTGACCTGCCTCTATGGCGAAACCCGGATCGACGATCCGGTCACCCTGGCCGGCCTGAACTTCCCCAACCGGGTCGGTCTGGCTGCGGGGCTGGACAAGAATGCCGCCTGTATCGACGGCCTGGCTGCCATGGGCTTCGGATTTGTCGAAGTGGGCACGGTCACGCCCAAGGCGCAGCCCGGCAATCCCAAGCCGCGCATGTTCCGACTGCCCAAGGCCAACGCCCTGATCAACCGGCTGGGTTTCAACAACGATGGCCTGGACGCCTTCATCGCCAATGTGCAGCGGGCCCGCTTTCGCAGCAAGGGCGGCTCCCATCCGATGCTGCTGGGCCTGAACATCGGCAAGAACGCCAGCACGCCGATCGAGCGTGCCACCGACGACTACCTGACCTGCCTGGAAGGTGTGTATCCCCACGCCGACTACGTCACGGTCAACATCTCCAGCCCGAACACCCAGAACCTGCGCAGCCTGCAGAGCGACCAGGCGCTGGACGCGCTGCTCGGCGCCGTCGCAGAACGCCGGGAAGCCCTCGCCCAGCAGACAGGCCGACGCATTCCCATCTTCGTCAAGATCGCGCCCGATCTGGATGACACGCAGATCGAGGTGATTGCCACCACCTTGATGCGTTACGGCACCGACAGCACAGGCCAAGCGAACAACGCCTTCGGCGTGATCGCCACCAACACGACCCTCAGCCGCGAAGCGGTAGCCGGCCTGCCCCACGCCAACGAAACGGGCGGGCTCTCGGGCGCGCCGGTGCTGGCGGCCAGTAACCGCGTGATCCGGCGCCTGCGGGCCTGCCTGGGCAAGAGTTTCCCCATCATCGGTGTGGGCGGCATCCTCAGCGCAGCGGATGCGGTGAGCAAGATCCAGTCGGGCGCCAACGTGGTCCAGATCTACACCGGGCTGATCTACAAAGGCCCGGCGCTCGTGCGGGAAGCGGCCGAGGCGATCAGGAGCGCCGCACCCGCGCCCCACTGAATGGAATTGCAGCGGCGCTCACAGCAGCGCCGCGACCTGCTCGCCAATGGCCAGGCAACTGGTCAGGCCCGGGGACTCGATGCCCAGCAGGTTGACCAGTCCCGGAACGCCGTGCACGGCGGGGCCGTCAATGCGGAAATCGGCCGCGGGCTCATGGGGGCCGCTGATCTTGGGTCGCATGCCGGCGTAACCGGGCAACAAGGCGTGCTCGGGCAATCCCGGCCAGTACTGGCGAACCGCGGCGTAAAAGCCCTCGGCGCTGGCCGGGTTCACGCCCAGGTCATCCGGGTCGTCGGTCCACTGCACATCCGGTCCGAACTTGGCCTGACCACCCAGATCGAGGGTCAGGTGCACACCCAGCCCGGCCAGGTGCGCCTCGGGATCGGGCGCGGGGTAGATCAGGCGGGCGAATGGCGAGCGCCCGCTCAAGGTGAAGTAACTGCCCTTGGCGTACCAGGCCCGGGGCGCGTGCACAGGATCCAGGCCCTGGGTGTTCCGCGCGATCTGACAGGCATGCAGCCCAGCGGCATTGACCACGCTGCGCGCCAACAAAACGGTGCCGTCTTGCATCAGAACCTCGATACCGGCGCCGGATGCCCGCAGACTATCGACCCCAATGTGGCAGGCCACCAGCCCGCCCGCATGTTCCAGATCGCCCTGCAGGCTCAACATCAGGGCGTGGCTATCGACAATGCCGGTGGACGGTGAGAGCAAAGCCGCGAGGCATTCGAGCGCAGGCTCCTGGGCCAGCGCCTCAGCGCGTGAGAGCCACTTCAAATCGTGCACACCATTGGCTTCGGCGCGAGCCTGGATGCCCGGCAGCCCTCGCACCTGCGACGCCGTGTTGGCGACGATCAGCTTGCCGCACCGGTGGTGAGCGATCCCGCGTTCTGAACAATAGGCGTACAGCAGCGACCTGCCCCGCACACACAGCCGAGCCTTGAGCGAACCCTGGGGGTAGTAGATACCGGCGTGGATCACTTCGCTGTTGCGCGAACTCGTACCGGTGCCGATGGTCGCCTCGCGCTCCAGCACCATCACCTCGCGCCCGGCCAGCGCCAGCGAACGGGCCACCGCCAACCCGACCACGCCGGCGCCGATCACCACCACATCCACCTGCTCCATGCCGCCAACTCCTGCCAAAGACATGACCCAACGAAAAAGCCCCAAGCGAAACGCTTGGGGCTTTGTCTGGTGGGCGGTGCAGGGTTCGAACCTGCGACCCCTGCCGTGTGAAGGCAGTGCTCTACCACTGAGCTAACCGCCCGATTGATCTGACCGATCTCTCGGAAGCCTCAAATTATAGCGTCTTATTTGAGCCGTTTTCCCCGGTGCGCAGAAAATTTGGAGAAATGCCCAGTCAAGCCGCCTCGAGCTTGCGCCAGAGCGTCTTGCCTTTGCATGCCTTGTCCAGATCGGCCAGCGCGACATCGTGCCCCTGCAGCTCCTGCTCATTGGCGCGAAGCACGGGCAACTCGAACCGTGACAGATCGATCACGATGGCTTCGACGCCCGCTTCGCTGCTTTCATTGCCTTCAATCAGCAATGCGTCCTGGCCGCGCGTCATGTTGATGTAGACGTCGGCCAGCAGTTCGGCATCGAGCAACGCGCCGTGCAGCGTGCGCCCGGAGTTGTCCACGCCCAGCCGGTCACACAGCGCATCGAGGCCGTTGCGTTTGCCCGGGAACATCTCCTTGGCCATCACCAGGCTATCAATCACCTGACCGATCACGGTCTTGAGCGGCGGACGCCCCAGGCGGTCCAGTTCCTTGTTGAGGAAACTGATGTCGAACGGCGCGTTGTGGATGATCAGTTCGGCGTCGCGCAGGTAGTCCAGCAGCTCGTCGGCGATCTGCCCGAACTTGGGTTTGTCGCGCAGGAATTCGTTGCTGATGCCGTGCACCTTGAGCGCGTCCTCGTGGCTGTCGCGCTCCGGGTTGACGTAGAAGTGCAGGTTGTTGCCGGTGAGCTTGCGGTTGAGCAGCTCGACACAGCCGATTTCAATGATGCGGTCGCCGCTGTCGGCCGACAGGCCGGTGGTTTCTGTATCAAGAACAATCTGTCTCATGGATTCCTCGCATCAGTGGATGTCCACCGCCGGGCCGCCCCAAGGTGGATCAGCCCCCTCGGGGGGCAGCGACCCGCGCAGCGGCGGAGCCCCGGGTCACCGCCAAAGGCGGGGAAACGCTCGGGGGTCAATGTTTCTCTTTGGCGTGGTTGATCGAGTACTTGGGTATCTCGATCGTGACGTCCTGCTGTGCCAGGATGGCCTGGCAGGACAGGCGCGAGTTGGGCTCCAGGCCCCAGGCCCGGTCGAGCAGGTCTTCTTCGTTGTCGTCCAGCTCGTTGAGGCTGTTGAAACCTTCGCGCACGATCACGTGGCAGGTGGTACAGGCACACACCATGTCGCAGGCGTGCTCGATCGGGATGTTGTTTTCGAGCAGCGCCTCGCAGATCGAGGTGCCAGCCGGTGCGCTGACCTGGGTTCCCTGCGGACAGTATTCGGGGTGGGGCAATATCTTGATGATGGGCATGGGGTTCCTGTGCGTCGGTCCGCGGCGGGTTTCAGACTTCTTCGAGCCGTTTGCCGGCCAGGGCATGCTGGATGCCCCGGTTCATGCGCATGGCGGCAAAGGCCTCTGTGCCCTTGGCGAGCGCTTCGGTGGCGGATTCAATCGCAGCGGCGGTGTCACCGGTGAGGGTCTGACTCAACTGGGCAATAAGATTGTGAATGGCTTGAAGCTCAGCGGGCTCCAGCAGATCGGCGTCGGCCGCCAGGGCACTGTGTGTGGCGGCGATCATTCGGTCGGCATCCACCCGGGCTTCGACCAGCGCTCGCGCCTGCATGTCCTGCTGCGCCGTGGCAAAGCTGTCCTTCAGCATGGCGGCGATCTGTTCGTCCGACAGGCCATAGGCTGGCTTGACGTCGATCGTGGCCTCGACACCGCTGCCTTGCTCTTTCGCATGGACGGACAGCAACCCATCGGCATCCACCGTGAAGCTCACGCGGATGCGCGCCGCGCCGGCGGCCATGGGCGGGATGCCGCGCAGCGTGAAGCGCGCCAGGCTGCGGCAGTCGGCCACCAGGTCGCGCTCGCCCTGCACCACGTGCAGCGCCAGCGCGGTCTGGCCGTCCTGGTAGGTGGTGAAATCTTGCGCCAGCGCGGTGGGGATGGGGCTGTTGCGCGGCACGATGCGTTCAACCAGGCCGCCCATGGTCTCGATGCCGAGCGAGAGCGGAATCACGTCGAGCAGCAGCAGGTCGCCGTCGCGGCTGTTGCCGGCGAGCGCGTTGGCCTGGATGGCTGCGCCCAGCGCCACCACCTCGTCCGGGTTCAGGTTGACCAGGGGTTCCTGATCAAAGAATTCCCCCACGGTGCGGCGGATCACCGGCATGCGGGTGGAGCCGCCCACCATCACCACGCCCTTGACTTCGTCCTTGGCGATGTGCGCATCGCGCAGCACCTTGCGCACGGCGGTCATGGTGCGGGCCGTGAGTGCGGTGGTGGCGGCCTCGAACTGGGCCGGTGTGACGGCCTGGCGCAGCGTCTGGCCGCCGACCACCGCTTCGAACACCGCATGACCGGAGCTGGCATCCACGGCCGACAGGGCTTCCTTGCAGCGGCGCGCCTCGGTGTGCAGACCCGCACGCTCGGATGCGTTCAGCGGCGTGGTCACCCCTTGTTGCGCCAGCACCCAGGCAGCGAGCGCCTGGTCGTAATCGTCGCCGCCCAGCGCGGAGTCGCCACCGGTTGCCATGACCTCGAAAACCCCCCGTGTCAGGCGCAGGATGGAGATATCGAAGGTGCCGCCGCCGAGGTCGTAGATGGCGTAGATACCTTCCGATCCGTTGTCCAGCCCGTACGCGATCGCTGCGGCGGTGGGCTCGTTGATCAGCCGCAGCACGTTGATGCCGGCGAGCTGGGCCGCGTCCTTCGTGGCCTGGCGCTGCGCGTCGTCGAAGTACGCCGGCACGGTGATGACCGCACCAAACAGCTCATCGTCGAAGCTGTCTTCGGCCCGGAAACGCAGCGTGGCCAGGATTTCGGCACTCACCTCCATCGGTGTCTTGCGTCCGGCGATGGTCTCGACCACGGCCATGCCGTTCTCGTCCACCACCGTGTACGGGAGCTTGTCAGCGTCGGCCACCTGCGCGCGCGTGCGGCCCATCAGGCGCTTGACCGAGCTCACGGTGTTCGCGGGATCGCTGACCTGCGCGGCCAGCGCTTCAAAGCCGATCTGGCGACCCGAGCCGCCTTGCGCAGGATCGAGGTAGCGGACCACGCTGGGCAGGATCACGCGACCGTCCGCCGCTGGCAGGCATTCGGACACCCCGTGGCGCACCGCGGCCACCAGCGAATGCGTGGTACCGAGGTCGATGCCGACCGCCACCCGTCGCTGGTGCGGATCGAGGGACTGGCCGGGTTCGGAAATCTGCAGGAGAGCCATGGGCGCGGGTTCTGGTGGAGAAATAAAGCAGAGGGTTGCGGAGGACAGCCCGTTATTGTCCCAGCTGATCGAGCCGGTTCTCGACGTCGCGGGCAAAGCGCTCAACAAACATAAGGGCTCTGACCTGCTGGGCCAGTGCGGCGAAGTTGCGCTCGCCATCGGCGGTCTGCTGCAGCTGGGTCAACATCGTGCGGCGCGCAGCGCTCACCTCGTCCGCCATGCGCTCCAGCGCCTCTCTGCTGCGGGCGTCTTCCAGGTCTTCACGCCATTGCATCTGCTGCATCAGGAAGGCGGCCGGCATGGCGGTGTTGTTTTCTGCCTGGATCGGAACGCCATTCAACTCGCACAGATAGGCGGCGCGCTTGAGCGGGTCTTTCAGGCGCTGATAGGCCTCATTGATGCGCACCGACCATTGCATGGCCAGGCGCTGAGCGGGGGCATCGGAAGCTGCAAAACGGTCCGGATGGGCCTCGCGCTGCAAGTCTTTCCAGCGCTGGTCCAGCGCGTCGCGGTCCAGCGCAAAGGCAGGTGCAATACCGAAAATTTCGAAGTCGTTGGACAGCAGGTTCATGACATCAAAAAGCCGCCAGGACGGTACGCACTGGCGGCTACTAGTGGGTTATTCGGCAACAGTATCAGATTCTGAAACTCTCGCCGCAACCGCAACGGTCGCGCTCATTGGGGTTGTTGAAGCGGAAGCCTTCGTTCAGGCCCTCGCGCACGAAATCGAGCTGTGTGCCGTCGATGTAGGCCAGACTCTTCGGGTCCACCAGCACCTTGACGCCGTTGTCCTCGAACACCACATCTTCCGGTGCAATCTCGTCGGCGTATTCCAGCTTGTAAGCGAGGCCGGAGCAGCCGGTGGTCTTGACGCCCAGGCGCACGCCCACGCCCTTGCCACGCTTGGCGATGTAACGGGTGACGTGCCGCGCAGCGGCTTCGGAGATCGAAATAGCCATGGTGCTGGAAATTTTGCCTGGATCAGTTCAGGTGTTTCTTGCGGTAGTCGTCCACCGCGGCCTTGATCGCGTCTTCGGCCAGGATGGAGCAGTGGATCTTCACCGGCGGCAACGCCAGCTCTTCGGCGATCTCACTGTTCTTCAGCGCGGCGGCCTGGTCCAGCGTCTTGCCCTTGACCCATTCGGTCACCAGCGACGACGAAGCAATCGCCGAGCCGCAACCGTAGGTCTTGAAGCGCGCGTCTTCGATCACGCCGGTGGTCGGGTTCACCTTGATCTGCAGCTTCATCACGTCGCCGCAGGCCGGTGCGCCCACCATGCCGGTGCCCACCGATTCGTCGCCCTTGTCGAACGAGCCGACATTGCGGGGGTTTTCGTAGTGGTCAACCACTTTTTCAGAATAAGCCATGGTCTTTCTCCTTCAGTGTGCGGCCCATTGAATCGTCGAGATATCAATGCCGTCTTTGAACATTTCCCACAAGGGGGACAACTCGCGCAGCTTCGCCACGTTTTCCTTGATGGTGTCGATCGCGTAATCGATCTCTTCTTCGGTCGTCCAGCGGCCGATCGTCATGCGCAGGCTGCTGTGGGCCAGTTCGTCGCTGCGGCCAAGCGCGCGCAGCACGTAGCTGGGCTCCAGGCTGGCCGAGGTGCAGGCCGAACCCGACGACACCGCCAGACCCTTGATGCCCATGATCAGCGACTCGCCTTCGACGTAGTTGAAGCTCATGTTCAGGTTGTGCGGCACACGTTGCGTCTCGTGGCCGTTGATGAACACCTCTTCGATACCCTTCAGGCCGGCGACCATGCGGTCGTGCAGCGCGCGGATGCGCAGGTTCTCCGTGTGCATCTCTTCCTTGGCGATGCGGTAGGCCTCGCCCATGCCCACGCACTGGTGGGTGGGCAACGTGCCCGAACGCATGCCGCGCTCATGACCGCCACCGTGCATCTGCGCCTCGATGCGGATGCGTGGCTTGCGCCGCACATACAGCGCGCCGATGCCCTTGGGCCCATAGGTCTTGTGGCCGGTCAGGCTCATCAGGTCAACCGGCAGCGTCTGCAGGTCAATGTCGATCCGGCCGGTGGCTTGCGCCGCATCCACGTGGAAGATCACGCCTTTCTCGCGGCAGATCTTGCCGATGGCGGCGATGTCCTGGATCACGCCGATCTCGTTGTTCACGAACATGACCGAAGCCAGGATGGTGTCCGGGCGGATGGTCGCCCTGAAGACGTCCAGATCGATCAGGCCATCGGCCATCACGTCGAGGTAAGTCACCTCAAAACCCTGGCGTTCCAGTTCGCGCATGGTATCGAGCACGGCCTTGTGCTCGGTCTTGACCGTGATCAGGTGTTTGCCCTTGGTCTGGTAGAAGTGCGCCGCGCCCTTCAGGGCGAGGTTGTTGGACTCGGTGGCGCCACTGGTCCAGACGATTTCGCGCGGGTCGGCGTTGATCAGGGCGGCCACCTGCTCGCGGGCGGTCTCGACTGCCTTTTCAGCTTCCCAGCCCCAGGCATGGCTGCGCGACGCCGGATTGCCGAAGTGTTCACGCAACCAGGGAATCATGGCGTCCACCACCCGCGGATCGCAGGGGTTGGTGGCGCTGTAGTCCATGTAGATGGGAAAGTGCGGTGTGCTCATGGCGGTCAATGAATTGGGCTGGCGGTTGGGATCGGTAGGGATCGACAGGAAGGGCATGCAGGGACAAACGAACGACGCACCGTACCCTCGGCATCGATCAGGACACCCCGGAACACGTGGAATCGGACCCTGCCACCGGGAAACAGTCCCGGCAAGCCGGTGTCATTTCGAAAAGGCCGCACCTCCGAGTGCGAAGACCGAGTTGGGGGCGTTCACACGGATCGGCTTGACCACCGGTGCGCTGGAGATGGCCCGCTTGATCATGGGGGCGTTTTCCACCACCACACCTTTGGCCAGCTGTTCATCCACCAGCGACTGCAGGGACACCGAGTCGAGGAAATCCACCATCTTTGCGTTGAGCGCGGCCCACAGCTCGTGGGTCATGCAGCGGTTGCCTTCACCCAGGCAGTTTTCCTTGCCGCCACACTGGGTGGCGTCGATCGGCTCGTCCACCGAAACGATGATGTCGGCCACGGTGATTTCCGCGGCCTTGCGGCCCAGGCTGTAACCACCACCCGGGCCACGCGTGGATTCCACCAGTTCGTGGCGCCGCAGTTTGCCAAACAGCTGCTCCAGGTAAGAGAGCGAAATCTGCTGGCGCTGGCTGATGGCCGCGAGCGTGACGGGACCGTTGTTCTGGCGCAGGGCCAGATCGATCATGGCTGTGACCGCAAAGCGGCCTTTGGTCGTGAGGCGCATTTCAAGCTCCTGAAAGTTGTGGCTTGACCGTCGTTGAAGGTTTCATGGGCAAAACCCACCAAACCGCTTCTCCGCCCACCCTGCCGCACCATCGGCGGCTGACACTTCGAAGTCTTTCCCGACTATTTTGATCGAGTATACCCGAAAACCCTGTTCCCTGCTCAAGCTTGCGCGGCTGCGCCCAGAGGAGCGGCTCCAGGGTCCGCAGCAAAACTGAAGGTCACACAGGTGCCCGGGTGGGCGCAGGAGAACCGCACTTCGGCGCCGATTTCCGACGCCCGCATCCGGATGTTGCTGATACCGCGGCCACCTTCACGGAAACCCGATTCCAGCGGCTCGCCCAGACCCACACCGTTGTCGGTGGCACTGAGGAAGATGCGCCCCCCCCGCTCCCAGGTGCGCACCGTCACCCGGGTGGCTTGTGCGTGCTGGACCACGTTGGCAAAAACCTCCTGCAGACACCGGAACAGGTGCATCACACCACGCACCTCCAGTCCCGGAACGGCGGAAACGGCTTCGACCTGCCAGTCCAGATCGATGCGGGCGGCTTGCAGCGTCGGCGAGATGCGCTGGCGCAAGGTGCCCAGGATGGTGGGCAGGTCACCATCCATCGGTTCCAGCGAATCCAGTGTCATGCGCAGCTCTTCGAGCGCGTGGTTGAGCATGTTCGCCACGGACGCGCTGTCCACCTTGGCGCCACTGCTGTGCACCAGGTTGAGCGTCTGCACCAGCTGGCTTCCGAGGCCGTCGTGCATGTCGCGGGTCAGGCGTCGGCGTTCGGCCTCCAGCACACGCTGGTTCTCCACCACGCGCAGACGATCAAACACGGCGTGCAGTTCGGCCTCGCGCTCGCTCACCTTGCGCGCCAGCTCGGTATTGAGCTGGGCAACCTGTTCCATCGCTTGCGCTGTGCGGCGGACCAGCACCCAGCCCATGGCAAACATGAGCACCAGGCTGCCCGGTGTCATCCAGCGTATGTCGGTGTCACCGGGAAAGTCCATCTGCACCACCAGAAAATCCCGCAGGCCGGTGGCCATGGTGGCCAGGCTCACCACCACCATCAGACGCTGATTGACATTCATGCCCCAGCGGGCTCGATGCAGCACCTTCAGGATGGCCAGCACGCAAACCAGTGCGATCACGCCGGTCCACAGCCGGTAGAGCTGGTAGTTCTCCAGCCAGGCTTCCAGGGCCAGCCAGAAAGGCCCGAGCGCCATCATGACCACCACCAGTTTGCGCACCAGGCTTTGCCGGAAATCGAACAGCTCCGACATGAACAGGTAGGTGAACCCGCAATACCAGGTGAAACTGAGTTTGTGGATGTAGTCCCAGATCAGAAACGGCCCGGGCAGAAACACTGGCGTGGACAGCCACAGCCGCACGGTCAGCACCACCAGTCCACCACCGAGCAAACCAAACAGCGGCTCAGCGGTCCGGGACCAGATGAGCAGTGACAGAACACCCATCATGAACGACGAGGCGACCACCATCCAGGTCAGGTCGACTTGCCACCAGGTCAACCACCGGTAGCGCTGGTACAACGCATCCCGGGGACCCACCCAGACCGGTGACAACCCGCTGCTGCGCAGCAACTGCCCCTTGAGCTGGATCTCGATCCGGTTGTCAGCCCATTGGGGCGCCATCAGGCGCTGCGGGAGCTGAACGAAATGCGCCCGCGTGCCGGCATCACAATAACCGGCGCTCCGCCGCCAGCACTCTGCCGACAGCTCCTGTCCGTTGAACAAAACCCGGAAACGCACACCCACGCGGGGCAGCAGGAGGGCCAGGCCGCTCTCGACCTGCCCGGCTTGCGCCAGCGCCTCCGGCAGCACCAGCCGGTAGTGCGCTTCGCCGCGCCAGCTGCGCCGCTCGTTGTCCCAGACGTGGGGCAACTCAACGGCGCGGCCTGAAGCGTCATCCTGCCCCGCCAGCAGCACGGTCGCCTGCTCAACGGCGATCGCGCCGGGCATGTGGCCCACGCGGGTCGCCAGCCCGAGCGCCAACAACATCAAGCCCACCAGCAACCCGGCCCAGAAGTAGGCCGGCGTGCGGTGCAGGCGCTGCAGCAGTGGCTGCCACAGCCTCAAAGCAGACCCCGCTGCTGGGCCGCGCGAACCACCTGCACGCGGCTGTGCACCGCGAGCTTGCGATAGAGGTTCTTGATGTGCGTGCCCACCGTGGCCGGAGAGATCAACAGTTTGATGGCGATCTCCTTGTTCACGTAACCCTTGGCGACCAGCTGAAGCACTTCGGTTTCACGGTCCGACAGCAGAACCTCGTGCAACAGCTCCAACGCGGGCAAAGACGACTGCACCTCGCGAAACTGCTTCAGCAACATGCGCGCCAACAGCGGTGAAATGGGGGCGCCCCCTTCGCGGATCTGTTCGATGGCCGCGATCAAGGACTCCGGGCTGCAGCCCTTGAGCACGTAACCCGTGGCGCCCGCCTCCAGCGCAGCCACCAGCCGCGATTCTTCGCCAAACACGGTAAAAACCAGCAGCTCGGCTTCGGGTTTCTGGCGCGCCAGCAAACGCAACAAGTCTTCGCCGCTGCCGTCGGGAAGACCGAGGTCCACCAGGAACACATTGGCGTTCGACGCCACGACGTGTCGTCGTGCATGTGCCAGCGTGGCTGAGTGGCCCAACAGCTGCCAGAGTGGGCGAATCAGCAGCGCCTGCTGCACAAACTGCAGGATGCTTGGATCGTCTTCTACCAGGTAGATGCGCGTGTCAGAGCCCTGCCCCTCCGGTTCGCGCAGCGCTTGCGGTGCTTGCATAAATGGATCGGTTGCTGGTTGCCCCCGCGTCCCGTCCATGCTGGCCGGCCCCTGCGCGGGTGCTTGTGGCGCCATTGTCCTTCATTGTTTTCAGGCCACGTTGTCCACACCGGGCGCGCCAAAGATCTGCGCCTTGAGGTGGTGCAACTGGTCGCGAACGCCCGCCGCCTTTTCGAATTCGAGGTTGCGCGCATGTTCCAGCATCAGCTTCTCCAGCCGCTTGATCTCGCGCGCCACGTCCTTCTCGCTCATGTCGTCCACGCTGGCGCGCAGCGCGCTCTCGGCGGCCAGGCGGTCGGCTTCCTTGCCGGCCTTTTCGCTGTACACGCCGTCGATAAGGTCCTTGATGCGCTTGTTGATGCTGCGCGGCTCGATGCCCATGGCCAGGTTGTGCGCGATCTGTTTGGTCCGCCGGCGCTCGGTCTCGCCGATGGCCCGCGCCATCGAATCGGTGGTGCGGTCGGCGTAGAGGATGGCGCGGCCGTTCAGGTTGCGCGCCGCGCGGCCAATGGTCTGGATCAGGCTGCGCTCGGAGCGCAGGAAGCCTTCCTTGTCGGCGTCCAGAATGGCCACCAGCGACACCTCGGGAATGTCGATGCCTTCGCGCAGCAGGTTGATGCCGACCAGCACGTCGAAGGCACCCAGCCGCAGGTCACGCAGGATCTCCACGCGCTCCACCGTGTCCACGTCGCTGTGCAGGTAACGCACCTTGACGCCGTTTTCCGTCAAATAGTCGGTCAGCTGCTCTGCCATGCGCTTGGTCAGCGTGGTGATGAGCACACGCTCGTTCTTCTCGACACGGATGCGGATCTCCTGCAGCACGTCGTCCACCTGGTGCGTGGCGGGGCGCACTTCCACCTCCGGGTCCACCAGGCCGGTCGGGCGCACCAGCTGCTCCACCACCTGGCCCGAGTGCGTCTTCTCGTAGTCGGCCGGCGTGGCCGAGACGAACACCACCTGACGCATGCGCTGTTCGAACTCTTCGAGCTTGAGCGGCCGGTTGTCCAGCGCGCTGGGCAGGCGGAAGCCGTACTCCACCAGCGTGGTCTTGCGCGCGCGGTCGCCGTTGTACATGCCACCGAACTGACCCATGAGCACATGGCTCTCGTCCAGGAACATCAGCGCGTCCTTGGGCAGGTAGTCGGTCAGCGTGGAAGGGGGTTCGCCCTCGGCCGTTCCGGACAGGTGGCGCGAGTAGTTCTCAATGCCTTTGCAGTGGCCCACTTCGCTGAGCATTTCCAGGTCGAAGCGGGTGCGCTGCTCCAGCCGCTGTGCCTCCACCAGCTTGCCCATGCCCACCAGCTGGCCCAGGCGCTCGCGCAACTCGTCCTTGATCAGCTCCACCGCATTGAGCACCTGCTCGCGCGGCGTCACGTAGTGGCTGCTGGGGTAGACCGTGAAGCGAGGGATCTTCTGCCGCACCTTGCCGGTGAGCGGGTCGAACAGCTGCAGCGTTTCGATCTCGTCGTCGAACAGCTCGATGCGGATCGCCATCTCGCTGTGTTCGGCCGGGAACACATCGATGGTGTCACCGCGCACGCGGAACTTGCCGCGCGAAAAATCGGCCTCGTTGCGCGCGTACTGCATGCGCACCAGCTGGGCGATCAGGTCGCGCTGACCCATCTTGTCGCCCACACGCAGCAGCATCACCATCTGGTGGTAGCTCTCGGGCTTGCCGATGCCGTAGATGGCCGACACCGTGGCCACGATCACCACGTCGCGCCGCTCCAGGATGCTCTTGGTGCAACTCAGGCGCATCTGCTCGATGTGTTCGTTGATCGCGCTGTCCTTCTCGATGAACAGGTCGCGCTGCGGCACATAGGCCTCGGGCTGGTAGTAGTCGTAGTAGCTGACGAAGTACTCGACCGCGTTCTTCGGGAAGAACTCGCGGAACTCGCTGTACAGCTGCGCGGCCAGCGTCTTGTTGGGCGCGAACACGATGGCCGGGCGCCCCAGGCGGGCGATCACGTTGGCCATGGTGAAGGTCTTGCCCGAGCCGGTCACGCCCAGCAGAGTCTGGAACACCTCGCCGTCGTTCACGCCCTCCACCAGCTGCGCGATGGCGGTGGGCTGGTCGCCCGCGGGTGGATAGGGCATGAAAAGCTCGAACGGCGAGCCCGGAAAACGCACGAACTCGCCTTCGGGCGCACTCGGTTCTTCGACAAGGCTCAAGGAAGCGGATGGAAGGGCGGACATGGGCGGATAAAATGGCGGTCGAACCCGACAGCCTACCGCAATCGACGCGCCGCTGCCACACGGCTTCCGACCTCCTTTCTTTTCGCGCACCCTTCCACTTCAGGACCTCTGACATGTCTTTGTTCACCGCCGTCGAAATGGCCCCCCGCGACCCGATCCTGGGTCTGAACGAGCAGTTCGCTGCCGACACCAACCCCAGCAAGGTCAACCTCGGCGTTGGCGTGTATTTCGACGACAACGGCAAGCTGCCCTTGCTGCAGTGCGTGCAGGCCGCTGAAAAGACGATGATGGAAAAGCCCACGGCCCGTGGCTACCTGCCGATCGACGGCATCGTGGCCTACGACAACGCCGTCAAGGGCCTGGTTTTCGGCGCCGATTCCGAGGTTGTGAAAAGCGGCCGCGTGGCCACCGTGCAGGCCATCGGCGGCACCGGCGGCCTGAAGATCGGCGCCGACTTCCTGAAGAAGCTCAGCCCCAATGCCACCGTGCTGATCTCCGACCCGAGCTGGGAAAACCACCGCGCGCTGTTCACCAACGCCGGCTTCAACGTCGACACCTACCCCTACTTCGACCAGAGCGCCAACGGCGGCCTGGGCGGCATCAACTTCGACGGCATGCTGGCCAAGCTGAACGCCGCCGCCGAGGGGACCATCGTGCTGCTGCACGCCTGCTGCCACAACCCGACCGGCTACGACATCACCCCGGCCCAGTGGGACCAGGTGATCGCCGTCGTGAAGGCGCGCAACCTGACGGCGTTCCTGGACATGGCCTACCAGGGTTTCGGCTACGGTATCGCCGAAGACGGCGCCGTGATCGGCAAGTTCGTGGCCGCCGGCCTGAACATCTTCGTCTCCACCAGCTTCTCCAAGAGCTTCAGCCTCTACGGCGAGCGCGTGGGCGCCCTGAGCGTGGTCGGCAGCAGCAAGGAGGAGACCGACCGCGTGCTCAGCCAGCTCAAGATCGCCATCCGCACCAACTACTCCAACCCACCGATCCACGGTGGCGCGATCGTGGCCGCCGTGCTGGGCAACCCCGAACTGCGCGCGCTGTGGGAAAAGGAACTGGCCGAAATGCGCGTGCGCATCAAGGCCATGCGCCAGAAGCTGGTCGACGGCCTGAAGGCCGCCGGCGTCGCCAAGGACATGAGCTTCATCACCACCCAGATCGGCATGTTCAGCTACTCCGGCCTGTCCAAGGACCAGATGGTGCGTCTGCGCAGCGAGTTCGGCGTCTACGGCACCGACACCGGCCGCATGTGCGTGGCCGCACTCAACAGCAAGAACATCGACTACGTCTGCCAGGCGATCGCCAAGGTGATCTGACCGGGTTGAACCAGACAGAAATGCCGCTCGATGAGCGGCATTTCTGTTTCTGGAGGGTGTTATGCCTCTGATGGCCAAAACCCTGAAAAATCAACGAGTTAGCTCCTGTTTGACGGGCGCCTCAAGAAAATTAGAAAGCCCCGACGAACGGGGCTTGTGCATGGGCGGGAGTTTCGGCGGACTGTTACACCTGCCCGGCGGGGTCGCCGTGTGCTCCACCAGCGCGCGGGGCGCCTTCCGATGCTTCCATTCGCTTGTGCATCAGGGCCAAGACCGTTTCGGGGTTCGCCCACGGCTCGAGGTAGGAAATATCAACCAGAAAGTCCCCTTCCCGAACGCCCTTGACATGCTCAGCCATCCGTGCCGACACCTGGCCGGTCAAGTTACCTGTCGGCCCCTCTCCTCGGAACGACAACGCCAGATAGGGCCGTCGGTACTTGCCGTGCCCCACTATGACCGTCTTGGCCGAGTTCAATTGTGGCCAAAGCGCTCTTCCGGCTCCTTCGATTTGGTAGCCAGCTGGGCTCAGCCAAATAACTGGCCGAGGGGCTTTGCGCGGTGAAAACGGCCCCGCAATCCTGCCCGCCGTGAGCCACCGTATCAGGTAGTAGCAACTGATTGGCCCCCCAACATAAATCGCGATGTTGAGGGGGACGCGCCCCACCAAAGTGAGCGCAACGAGGGCCCCCAAAAAGAGGAGCAGATGCATCAGGTGCTTTGAGTGCTCCTCCTGGAATCGATAGATGGAGATTTCAACGTCCGCGGGTTTAGCTAGCTGTGCCTCTCGGAGCGGGCGGGCTTTTCGTGAGGCCCAACGGGGCCCAAGCGCTCGCCAAAGAAGGACTAGCCCTAGGCCGACAAGAAGCGGGTGAGTGAGCAGGTAATGGGTGACGGTTTGGCTTGTGGGCATCCCCGGTATAGCCATCTCACTCAGCGGCCAGCGCCTGGTGAGCGCTGCGCGCACTTCCCCCGTCAATCAAGTTTCTCCCCGCAGTTCGGGCAGTTCTTACGGAAATAGCTTTCGTTGACCTCATGGAGGGGGTTTCCTCTTGGAGGGGCGAGGGGTGCCGGACAGCGAGGGCACATGACTTGCTCCGCGAGCCAGCCCGTCAGCGGTTCTCCGAGGATGAGGTGATGCAGGACTTCTGCGATTCCAATGAGGTGGCGCCCTACCTGCAGAGCAGGCTCAAGGCGATTGCCGCGGGCGGTTGTGCGGCGAGGGGCCGTTCAGGTCAGGCTTGGGCCATCAGAGGCATAACACCCTTTCTGGAAGCCCATGGAGCCCGATCAGCCCCAGATGACCGAGCGCATGGAGATGGAAGCGGCCTGGAAGCTGTCGTTGAAGAAACGGGGCGCTTCACCCGCCTCCACCGCACCCGCGGCGTACAGCAAAGGCAGGTAGTGGTCCCAGGTGGGGTGGGCCATCTGGGCCAGCGGGCCCAGCGCACGGAATCCGTCCAGGGCGTCCAGCCGCCCCTCGGCGATGTGATCGCCCGTGATGCGGTCAAACTCGATGGCCCAGTCGTAGGCCTGGTTGTCGGTGGCCTCGCGGCGGATGGCGCGCAGGTTGTGCACGATGTTGCCGCTGCCCACGATCAGCACGCCCCGTTCGCGCAGGGCACGCAGTTGCCGACCCAGTTCAAAATGTTCGGCCGGCGGACGGCTGTAATCCATGCTGAGCTGGATCACCGGGATGCTGGCATCCGGAAACATGGGCTTGAGCACCGACCAGGTGCCGTGGTCCAGACCCCATTCCAGATCGTCCAGACCCAGCGGCGCCCCGCTGCCCGGCTGCGACACGGCCGCGCTGATCGCCCGCGCCATCGCGGGCGATCCCGGTGCCGGGTAGCGCTGGTCGAACAGCGCCTGCGGAAAACCGCCGAAATCGTGGATCGTGCGCGGATCGTCCATCGCCGTCAGTTGCCAGCCGCGTGTGATCCAGTGGGCGGAAATGCACAGGACCAGGCGCGGGCGCGGACCCCGTTCCAGCAGTTCGGTGCCCAGCACCTGCCAGCTGCGTCGATAGGCGTTGTCTTCGATGGCGTTCATGGGACTGCCATGCCCCAGAAACATCACCGGCTGGCGTTCGGACAGGGGCCAGTCATTCAACGGGTCCAGACGGGAAATGGTTGAAACCGGTGTGGAGGAAGGGGCTGCAGAGGTCAGACTCATGGGAATTCCCATCGCTGTGGCGGCAAGGGCGAAGCCCGAACGGATCAGAGGGCGGCGTTGCATGAAGAGGAAGGGTTCGTCGACCGGCGGTGGATCGATGCCACAACAGCCGGAAAGCTCTATACGGATTCTTTCACGAAGGTGACAACCTGCCAGTGAATTTAGGTGTTTTCACTCTCACGCGACCGACCGCATACTGTTATATTGCACTGCAACATAACGGAAGAATCAGTCCCATGCTCTACCAGATTTACGAAACCCAGCGCTCCATCATGGAGCCGTTCGCTGACCTGGCCGAAGTGGCTTCCAGGCTCTACAACAACCCCGCTCTGCCGCTGGCCCAGTTGCCCATGGCGCAGCGCGTGTCGGCCGGCTACGACCTGATGCACCGGCTGGGCAAAGACTACGAAAAGCCCGTTTTCGGCATTCACACGGTCGATGTGGATGGCGTGGATGTGGCGATCCACGAGCGCGTGGAGCTGGACAAACCGTTCTGCGAACTGCGCCGTTTCAAGCGTTTCTCCGACGACACCGCGACCCTGGAGAAGCTGAAGGGCCAGCCCGTCGTGCTGGTGGTGGCACCGCTGTCCGGCCACTACGCCACACTGCTGCGCGACACCGTGCGCACCATGCTCAAGGACCACAAGGTCTACATCACCGACTGGAAAAACGCCCGCCTGGTGCCCCTGTCCGAAGGCGAATTCCACCTCGACGACTACATCAACTACGTGCAGGAATTCATCCAGTACCTGCAAAAAAGCTACGGCAACTGCCACGTCATGAGCGTGTGCCAGCCCACCGTGCCGGTGCTGGCCGCTGTTTCGCTGATGGCCAGCCGCAACGAAATGACGCCTCTGTCCATGACCATGATGGGCGGCCCCATCGACGCCAGCAAGTCGCCCACGGCCGTCAACAACCTGGCAACCCAGCGCAGCCACAGCTGGTTCGAAAACAACGTGATCTACCGCGTGCCGAGCAGCTTTCCGGGCGCTGGCCGCCGTGTCTACCCCGGCTTCCTGCAGCACACCGGTTTCGTGGCCATGAACCCCGACCGCCATGCCACCAGCCACTACGACTATTTCAAAGACCTGATCAAGGGCGACAACGAGAGCGCCGAAAACCACCGCCAGTTCTACGACGAGTACAACGCGGTGCTCGACATGGACGCGGACTATTACCTGGAAACCATCCAGACGGTGTTCCAGGACTTCAAGCTGGTCAACGGCACTTGGGATGTGAAATCCGTCAAGGGCAAGATCGAGCGCGTGCGCCCAGAGGACATCAAGGCCACCGGCCTGCTCACGATCGAAGGCGAGCTCGACGACATCTCCGGCTCAGGCCAGACGGCGGCCGCCCACGACCTGTGCACCAGCATTCCCAAGACGCACCAGATGCACTACGAGGCCAAGGGTGCCGGTCACTACGGCATCTTCAGCGGCCGGCGCTGGCGCGACATGGTGTACCCGGTGGTGAAGACCTTCATCCTGTCGCACCAGCCCAAACCGGCGCAGGCAACCGCTGCTGTCGCGCCGACAGCGCCCGCCGTTGTGACCAAACCCACCGTGCGCGCCGCCAAACCGGCCCAGGCCAAGACGGTGCACAAGGTGGCAGCGCCCGTCGCCAAAGCATCGCCGGTCAAAGCCGTGGCCAAGCCCGCGACCAAGGCCCCGGTCGCCGCCGCCAAACGCAAGACCCCTCCCCGCTCCGCTTGATGGCGTGCGGGCCGGGGAGCGCCCTGCTCCCCGGTATATTGGCGACATGAACGATCTCGCCCGGCGCATCGACGCCGTCTTGCCACAGACCCAGTGCACCCGCTGCGGCTACCCGGACTGCGCCAGTTACGCCGAAGCGGTTGCCGCAGGGGAAGCCGGCATCAATCAGTGCCCGCCCGGCGGCACCGAAGGCATTGAACGACTGGCCAGCCTCACCGGCCGAAGTACATCACCGCTGAACCCGAGCAACGGGATCGAAGGACCGCTGACCCTCGCGGTGATCGATGAAGACTGGTGCATCGGCTGCACCCTGTGCATCAAAGTCTGTCCGACCGATGCCATCGTCGGCAGCAACAAGCGCATGCACACCGTGATCGAGCCCTTCTGCACGGGTTGTGAACTCTGCCTGCCGGTCTGTCCGGTGGACTGCATCTCGCTGGAGATCGTCAGTGGCGAGCGCACCGGCTGGCAGGCCTGGACCACAGAACAGGCCGCCCAGGCCCGCCAGCGCTACGACGAACGCAAGCTGCGGCTGGCCCGCGAGCAGGTGGAACACGATCTGGTGCTCGAAGCCAAGGCCCGGATGAAATTCGCCGATCTGGAGGCCCACTCGCAGCACACCGATCCGGCCGTGCTGGACAAGAAGCGCGCCGTCATTGAAGCGGCACTGGAGCGTGCGCGCGCCAAACGCCAGGCCAGCGGCGCTTGAGTGTCACACCCGCCGGGGCATCGTTTACTGGAGGCTCAACGACTTGTAGACGCCGCAGCCCAGGTACAGGTCGTCCACCCGGGTGACATACGACATCTTGGTCTGGATCGCACCACTCTGCGGGTTGACGATGTCGTACTCGACCCAGCCAGGCTCCAGTTCCGCCTGTGCCACGATGCTCTCCAGCAGCGCCTGGCCATCGATGCCGGCGATGTCCTGTACCCGGGAGCCCACCTTTTCCGGTTTGCCACCAAACGCCAGGTAGCCGCCCTGACGGTCGAGCACAAAAACGTACATGTCCCGATCAAAGAACGGACCGTCTGGCGCGCTCAGTCCGCGCAGGAAGGCGTCACGCCCGGTGGTTCCACGGAAGTCCAGCGCCTGATCAACCAGGGTCATCGCTTCTTCAGCGGTGCCCTGCTGCAACATGAAGGACGACACGGCCCGGGACAGATTGGCCGCGCGGTCCTCCAGCTGGTTCGCCTGGACCACGGCGCGCTCCACCATCTGGGCGTTGCGCTGCGTGATCTCGTCGAGCTGGCTCACCGCCGATGACACCTGGATCAGACCGGTGCTCTGCTCGGCACTGGCGGCCGAAATGAGCGACATGTTGGCTGCCACGCCGCGCACGCCGTTGACGATCTCGGTCATGTTGCCGCCCGCCGCGCGGATCTGCTTCACGCTCGCCGCCACCTGGGTGGCCGACGCTTCAATCAGCTGCCGGATCTCCTTGGCCGAGGCCGCCGAACGCTGGGCCAGCATGCGCACCTCGCTCGCCACCACCGCAAATCCGCGCCCCTGCTCGCCGGCCCGTGCCGCCTCCACCGCGGCGTTCAGGGCCAGGATGTTGGTCTGGAACGCCAGGCTGTCGATCACGCCGATGATCTCGTTCATCTGTTGAGCGCTTTTCTGGATGGTCTCGACCGATTCCACCGCCCGCCCCATGGACTGCGCACCGGATTCGGCCACATCGCGCACCCGCGCCGCCTGCGAGTCGGAGTCGCTGGCCGTCTCCGCGTTCTGGTGCACGGTGCTGGAGAGCTGCTGCACGCTCGCGGCCGTCTCTTCCAAGTTGGCCGCCTGTTGTTCGGTGCGGTCCGCCAGGTCGCGGTTGCCCAGCGCCAGGCTCTTGCCCGCGTGCGCCACCAGCGCCGAGTTGCTGCGCACCTCCGCCACCATCGACGACAGGTTGCGGGTCATGCCTTCCAGCAGACGGGCCAGATCGGACAGCTCGTCGTTCCCCCGTATCTTCACGCGGGCCTGCAGGTTGCCGGCGGCTGTCTGCTTCATCACGGTCAACACATCGCGAAAATCGATCACGAAGCTGCGGTAGAACGACAGCAGCAGGAAGAGCAGCAGGCCCAGACCGAACAGCGCAGAACCCACCGCGATCTGGCGCTGCCATTGCAAGGTGCCGGCGCGTTCGTCCAGCAGCGTATCCAGCCTTTGCAGCACCGCGGTCTGGTGCGTGCGGATCGCCGCAATGGTCTGCGTGCCCGCATCGAAGTAGGCCTGGCTGCTGACGGTGCCGGCCGTGTCGAACGCCTGGCGCGCGGTCTGCACAAAGGCCTCCGTCGAAGCCAGTGCGGCCTCACCTTGCAGATCGTTCTGATCGTGGCGGGCAGCGAAGCCCATGGAAAAACGGATGTCCTGCGTTTCGGCGCTGAGCATGTCAAGTTGCAGGCGCAGGCCACTCATCGCTTCGGCCTGTGGTTCGGACAGGCTGAGCTGCCCCGCCCCCAAGCCGCGCAGGCGAGCAACGGCTTCGCTCCAGCCAATGGTGCGAGAGACCACCATGTCCATGAGGAAATAGGTGGCCGCCTCCGGATCGAACAGCAGCTGGGACCGTTCTCCCGTGGTGTAAATCAGCCGCCGCAGCTCGCTCACCACGGCGGTGTGCTGGGCGAACGCATCGACCGGGGCACCACTTTCGATCGATGGCAGCTTCTCGATGCGCGTCTGGAGGTCCTGCCATTCGCGTTCAAGCCCCATCCGGGGCAGCTCGTCCACCAGCGCCCGTGTAGCGGCGAGTGACCGGGTCAGTTCGCCGCGGGTCTTGTCGAGTGCGCCGCGCACAGCGGTGTTGCCCGACAGCAGCATGTTCGTCTGCCCCCGATGGGTCTGCACGGACTGCACCACATCGGCCATGAGCGAAATCACCCGCACACCGTCGGCTTCGTTTTCGGCGAGGCGGATGTCCTCACCCAGTCGCTGAACCAGCAAGACGCAGATGACCAGCAGGGGCACCACCAGCACCGACGACAAGACGCCCAGCTTGGTGGGCAACCGGAGGCGGCGCATCAGCCAGATGCCTGGCGCTAAGGGTGAAAAGCGGAACATGCGCGAAGGTCTCCTGATTCGATGGAACTCTGAGGGTTTATCGGTCCGTTTCCCCGGGGCTTGAACTTTTTCGGCCACCGGAGCAGCCAAATGGCACATCAGTGCCGGGCAGGAATCCCGGACTGCCGGGCCTCAAAGTGCCGGAAGAGCTGCTCCGCCATCAGCTGAAGCGTGTCGTCGGCCAGATTGCGGGCATGGGCGAGCTGTTCCAGTGCATAGCGCAGGTCGCACAGCATCAGCGCACGGCTGACGCACATGCCGTGGCTGGACATGCGCAAGGTGAAGGTTTCCAGCAGTTCCCGCGGCCACGGCAGCGCCAGCTCACGCTCGCGCCATTGGGGCTGTCGCTGTGCCCAGCGGGCGTCACCTTGTGCCAACAAAGGCATGGCAGCGGGTGGCTCCGCACCGACGGGTGATGGTGACTGCATCGAGCGCATGGAAAATCCCTCCTTGATGAAATCCAGCCCCTGCGACAACCGGACAACCGGTTCTTCTGGCGAACTTTTGATGTCTCAAGGGTATCGGCCATTCAACCCGCGGATGCACCGAACAAACGGTGGAAAACCACCCTGCTCCGTGGTTTGCACCCCGCACCATGCAAAAAAAGGCCCTGCAGGTGCGAACACCTGCAGGGCCGATCTCCTCCGGTCCGTCAAACCATCAAGCCGCTGCCGCCAGCCTGTCGAAGGCGCTCACCACCTCGGGCGGCGCCTGCACCAGCTCGATCAGCACGCCCTCGCCCGCAATGGGGAACTCATCGTTCGCCTTCGGGTGCAGGAAGGTGATATCAAAACCCGCCGCACCCTTGCGGATGCCTCCGGGCGCAAAACGCACGCCATGGGCGGTCAGCCACTGCACCGCCAACGGCAGGTCGTCGATCCACAGGCCGATGTGGTTCAGCGGCGTGGCGTGCACCGCGGGCTTCTTCTCGGGGTCCATCGGCTGCATGAGATCGACCTCGACCTTGAACGGGCCGCTGCCGATGGCGCAAATGTCTTCATCCACATTCTCGCGCTCGCTTTTGAAGGTTCCGGTGACCTCCAGCCCGAGCATGTCGACCCAGAGTTTCTGCAGGCGCTGCTTGTCCGGTCCGCCGATGGCGATCTGCTGGATGCCTAGCACCTTGAAGGGGCGTTGTTGTGGTGTCATGAATCAGTGAATGCCGTTGTTGAGTGAATGGGGGACCTGCTCCAGCGTCCAGACGGTGGCCGGTGGCAGGTTGGCCCAGACCGAGGCCGCGCGCCGCCAGCGCCAGCCGGGTGGAATGCCGTCAAACGGGCGCAGGTGCGGTGATGCATAGGTGTACTGGACCAGGCGGGAATGTGGCTGGCGCGAGACCAGCGCCAGCATGGCGTCGATGCACAGGCGCGCCTCGTGCGCCGGCATGGACAGCAGGGGCAGTGACGAGACCAGCGTCACCGGCGTGTCGGCCCCAATGACCAGCCGGTCGACACGGGAGGCACAGTGGTTGAGCACCTCGACCTGGGGAAAAGCGATGCGCAGCAGGCCGGCGAAGTCGGGGTCGAGCTCATAGACCACGAAGCGGTCCAGCGCCCGCGCGGCGGTCGCCAGTCGGCGGGTGATGGCCCCGGTGCCGGCGCCCACCTCGATCAGCACCCCGGGTGCACCGCGCAACGCCTCGTCGCAGACCGCCTGGGCCAGCGCCCGGGAAGCGGGGGCGATGGCGCCCACACGCCGCGGGTTGCGCAGACAACCCAGAGCGAAAGCCAGACCATGGTCCATGCGAGACCCCTCGAAGCCAACGAGAATCGAAGGGTATCCCATTTCCACCGGGCTTGTCTGTGTACCAGTGTGTTCGGCCGGGATCAGCCGAACTCGACGATCGGCTGGTCGACCACCAGCGATTCGCCCTTGGCGGCCAGCACTTTGGAGACCACGCCGTCGGCCGCAGCGAACAGCACGTTCTCCATCTTCATGGCCTCGATCACGGCCACGCGCTCGCCGGCCTGGACCTTCTGGCCCACCTGGACCGCCACGTCAACCAGCAGGCCGGGCATGGGCGAGAGCACGTATTTGCTCATGTCGGGCGGCGCCTTGAACGGCATGAGCTTGTGCAGCTCGGCCATGCGGGCGGACACCACCACGGTTTCGATGCGCGTGCCGTTGTGCTGCACCACGAGGGCCAGCGGGTTGCGCAGCGTGCCACGCTCCACCTGGGCGGTGAAGGGCTGACCGTTGCACGCGCCGGTGATGCAGACATCGTTCAGGCGCGAAGGGCTGCTGATGGCAAAGCGCTTGCCCTCCACCGTGACCACCGCGGAACCGACCTGCCCCACCACCTCGTCCACGTGCACCGCCGTGTAACGGTTTTCGCCGCCGGTCCCCAAGGTGATCACGCTGAAGTCGTGGCCGACCTTGACGCCGTAACCCGGCAGCTGGCCCGTCAGACCCGCTGCGCGCTCGCGCGACTTGCGGCGCACGAAAGCGGCCAGAGCGACCAGGAAGTCGGCATCGTCGTGCGGTACGTCTTCGGCCCGGAAGCCATGCGCGTAGTGCTCCGCGATGAAGCCGGTGTTGAACTCACCGCTGACGAATTTCGGGTGCGCCAGCAGCGCGGCCTGGAACGGGATGTTGCTGCTGATGCCGCGGATCACGAAGCCGTTGAGCGCCTCGCGCATCTTGGCAATGGCTTCATTGCGGTCCTTGCCGTGCACGATGAGCTTGGCGATCATCGAGTCGTAGTACATCGGGATCTCGCCGCCATCGACCACGCCGGTGTCCACGCGCACGCCGTACAGATCGGCGGTGTTGGACTGGTGCATGGTCTGCGCCGGTGGCTGGAAGCGCACCAGGCGGCCGGTGCTGGGCAGGAAGTTGCGGAACGGGTCTTCGGCGTTGATGCGGCACTCGATCGCCCAGCCGTTGCGCTGCACATCGGCTTGCGTGATCGGCAGCTTCTCGCCGGCGGCCACGCGGATCATCAGCTCCACCAGGTCGACGCCGGTGATGCACTCCGTCACCGGGTGCTCCACCTGCAGGCGGGTGTTCATTTCCAGGAAGTAGAAGTCCTGATCCTTGCCGACCACGAACTCCACCGTGCCGGCGCTCTGGTACTTCACCGCCTTGGCCAGTGCCACCGCCTGCTCGCCCATGGCCTTGCGCGTGGCATCGGAGATGAAGGGCGACGGCGCCTCTTCGATCACTTTCTGGTGGCGGCGCTGGATGGAACACTCGCGCTCGTTCAGATAGATCACGTTGCCGTGCGAATCGCCCAGAACCTGGATCTCGATGTGGCGCGGCTCGAGCACGTATTTTTCGATGAACACACGGTCGTCACCGAAGCTGTTGCGGGCTTCGTTGCGGCAGCTGGTGAAACCTTCGAACGCCTCTTTGTCGTTGAAGGCCACGCGCAGACCTTTGCCGCCGCCGCCGGCCGAGGCCTTGATCATCACCGGGTAGCCGATGTCCTTGGCAATCTCCACCGCGCGCTCGGCCGTCTCAATGGCATCGTTCCAGCCCGGAATGGTGTTGACCTTGGCCTCCAGCGCCAGCTTCTTGGAGGCGATCTTGTCGCCCATGGCCGCGATGGAGAAATGGCGCGGACCGATGAAGGCAATGCCTTCGTCTTCACAGCGCTTGGCGAAGGCTTCGTTTTCCGACAGGAAGCCGTAGCCGGGGTGGATGGCCTGTGCGCCTGTTTTCTTGGCGGCCTCGATGATCTTGTCGGCTACCAGATAGGACTCGCGCGAAGGCGCCGGGCCCAGCAACACAGCCTCGTCGGCCAGTTGCACGTGGCGCGCTTCCTTGTCGGCTTCGGAATACACCGCCACAGTGGCGATGCCCATCTTCTTGGCGGTAGCGATCACGCGGCAGGCGATTTCGCCACGATTCGCAATCAAAATTTTGGTGAACATTTCAATCTCCTAGACGAGAACAGGCTTGTTGTTTCTGGGGTGATGCATCGATGAGCCCGCAACGGACCCGGCGCATCCGCCTCCGCTCATGTCCCCCGCCCTGCGGGCTCCTCCTTTACTTCGCTGCGGCAGACACGCCGTGCCCGTTGCTACGAACGATGTGGGGATAGGGCCGGTGGAATGCCCAGCACCCGGGATCGGGCTGCCTGGGCGTTTTGCGCAGGTAAAGGAGGAGCGCGAAGCGCGGGGGACACGGAGCAAAACGACCGGGCAGCCCGATCCAGCGCGACAAGAACACATAACCGCGCCACTCACAGCGGAATGTTCCCGTGCTTGCGCCACGGGTTTTCCAGCTTCTTGTCCTTCAACATGACGAGCGAACGGCAGATGCGCTTGCGCGTCTCGTGCGGCAGGATCACGTCGTCGATGAAGCCACGCGCGCCGGCCACGAAGGGGTTGGCGAAGCGGGCCTTGTATTCGGCTTCGCGCCCGGCCAGCTTGGCCGGGTCCTTCTTCTCTTCGCGGAAGATGATTTCCACCGCGCCCTTGGCGCCCATCACCGCGATCTCGGCGTTGGGCCAGGCGAAGTTCACGTCGCCACGCAGGTGCTTGGAGGCCATCACGTCGTAGGCACCGCCGTAGGCCTTTCGCGTGATCACGGTGATCTTCGGCACGGTGCACTCGGCGTAGGCGTAGAGCAGCTTGGCGCCGTGTTTGATGATGCCGCCGTACTCCTGGCTGGTACCGGGCATGAAACCGGGAACGTCCACAAAGGTGATCACCGGGATGTTGAACGCATCGCAGAAACGCACGAAGCGCGCGGCCTTGATGCTCGATTTGATGTCCAGGCAACCGGCCAGCACCAGCGGCTGGTTGGCCACGATGCCGACCGTCTGGCCGTCCATGCGGGCGAAGCCGATCAGGATGTTCTTCGCGTACTCGGGCTGCAGCTCGAAGAAGTCGCCGTCGTCCACCGTCTTGACGATCAGCTCTTTCATGTCGTAAGGCTTGTTCGGGTTGTCCGGCACCAGCGTGTCCAGGCTCAGCTCCATGCGGTCGATCGGGTCGCCGCTGGGGCGCACGGGCGCCTTTTCGCGGTTCGAGAGCGGCAGGTAGTTGTAGAGCCTGCGCAGCATCAGCAGCGCCTCGACGTCGTTCTCGAACGCCAAGTCGGCCACGCCGCTCTTGGTGGTGTGCGTCACGGCACCGCCCAGCTCTTCGGCGGTCACTTCTTCGTGCGTCACGGTCTTCACCACTTCGGGGCCGGTGACGAACATGTAGCTCGAATCCTTGACCATGAAGATGAAGTCGGTCATGGCGGGTGAGTACACCGCGCCACCGGCCGAGGGGCCCATGATCATGCTGATCTGTGGCACCACGCCGCTGGCCATCACGTTGCGCTGGAACACGTCGGCATAACCACCGAGCGAAGCGACGCCTTCCTGGATGCGGGCACCGCCCGAATCGTTCAGGCCGATCACCGGCGCACCGACCTTCATGGCCTGGTCCATCACCTTGCAGATCTTCTCGGCGTGCGCTTCGGAGAGCGCGCCACCGAAGACCGTGAAGTCCTGGCTGAAGACGAACACCAGGCGGCCGTTGATCATGCCGTAGCCCGTGACCACGCCGTCGCCGGGGATCTTGTTGTCCTGCATGCCGAAGTCGGTGCAGCGGTGTTCGACGAACATGTCCCACTCTTCGAACGTGCCCTCGTCTAGCAGCACCTCCAGCCGCTCGCGCGCCGTGAGCTTGCCCTTGGCGTGCTGCGCGGCGATGCGCTTTTCACCGCCGCCGAGGCGGGCTGCGGCGCGCTTTTGCTCCAGTTGGTCCAGGATTTCTTGCATGCGTTTTCTCCAGAAAAATCGGTTCGGATTCAGTCAAACAGTTCAAGCAACTGGCGGGCGGCGGTCGACGCGGGCAGTTCACCGGCCAGCACCCGGCGGGTGGTGTCGTCGAGCCGTGCGCGGATCTGCGGGTGCTCGCGGAAGCGTTGTTTCAGGCCGGCGTCGATGCGCTCCCACATCCAGGCGCCCGCCTGGTGCTGGCGGCGCGCGGCGAGGCGGCCGTTGGCGGTCTGCACGGTGCGGAATCGGGACACTTCGGCCCAGAAGCTGTCCACGCCCTGGTTGTGCAACGCGCTGATCTGGATCACCTGCGGGTGCCAGATCTGGTTGTCGTGGTGGGCGTGCTCCGGATGACCGTGCAAACCGAGCAGGCGAAGGCTGGACGTGATCTGCGCGCGGGCGCGGGTGGCGGCGTCGGGGTCGATGTCGGCCTTGTTGATGACCACCAGGTCGGCCAGCTCCATCACGCCCTTCTTGATCGCCTGCAGGTCGTCGCCCGCGTTGGGCAGCTGCAGCAGGCAGAACATGTCGGTCATGTTCGCCACGGCGGTCTCAGACTGGCCCACACCCACGGTTTCCACCATCACGATGTCGTAGCCCGCGGCTTCGCAGACCAGCATGGCCTCGCGCGTCTTCTCGGCCACGCCCCCCAGCGTGCCGCTGCTCGGGCTGGGGCGGATGTAGGCCTTCTCGTGCACACTCAGGTGCTCCATGCGGGTCTTGTCACCCAGGATGGAGCCGCCCGAGACGGTGGACGAGGGGTCGATGGTCAGCACCGCCACGCGGTGGCCCAGCCCAATCAGGTACAGGCCCAGCGCTTCGATGAAGGTGCTCTTGCCCACGCCGGGCACGCCGCTGATGCCGAGCCGGAACGACTGGCCGGTGTGCGGCAGCAGCGCGGTCAACAGCACGTCGCCCTGCGCGCGGTGGTCGGCGCGGGTCGATTCCAGCAGCGTGATGGCCTTGGCCATGGCGCGGCGCTGTACGGCGCCGGTGCCGGTCAGAACACCGGCCTGCAACTCGGCAGGAATCACGCAAGCGCCTTCTTGATCTGCTCCAGCACGTCCTTCGCGCTGGCGGGAATGGGCGTGCCGGGGCCATAGATGCCCTTGACGCCAGCCTCGTACAGCATCTCGTAGTCCTGGCGGGGAATCACGCCGCCCACGAACACGATGATGTCGTCGGCGCCCTGCTTTTTCAGCTCGGCGATGATGGCCGGCACCAGGGTCTTGTGGCCGGCGGCGAGCGTGCTCACGCCGACCGCGTGCACGTCGTTCTCGATCGCCTGGCGGGCGCACTCTTCGGGCGTCTGGAACAGCGGGCCCATGTCCACGTCAAAGCCCAGATCGGCGAAGGCCGTGGCCACCACCTTGGCGCCGCGGTCGTGACCGTCCTGGCCGAGCTTGCTGATCATCACGCGCGGACGGCGGCCCTGGGCAGCGGCGAAATCGTTGATCTCTCCTTTAAGGGCGTCCCAGCCTTCGGCGGAGTCGTAAGCGGCAGCGTACACACCAGTCACCTTTTGGGTATCGGCGCGGTGGCGCCCAAAAACTTTTTCCAGCGCATCGCTCACCTCGCCCACGGTGGCGCGCAGGCGGATCGCCTGGATGCTCAGGTCCAGCAGGTTGCCCTGGCCGGATTCGGCGGCTGCCGTCAGCGCGTTCAGCGCGGCCTCGACCTTGGCGCTGTCGCGCGCGGCCTTGATGGCGTTCAAGCGGCTGATCTGGCCGTCGCGCACCGCCACATTGTCGATGTCGCGCGCTTCGATAGCGTCTTCGGTCTTGAGCTTGTATTTGTTGACGCCAACGATCACGTCCTTGCCCGAGTCGATGCGCGCCTGCTTCTCCGCCGCCGCCGCTTCGATCTTCAGCTTGGCCCAGCCGCTGTCCACGGCCTTGGTCATGCCGCCCATGGCTTCGACCTCTTCGATGATGGCCCAGGCCTTGTCGGCCATTTCCTGCGTGAGCGACTCCATCATGTAAGAGCCGGCCCAGGGGTCCACCACGCTGGTGATGTGGGTCTCTTCCTGGATCACCAGCTGCGTGTTGCGGGCGATGCGCGAACTGGTGTCGGTGGGCAGCGCAATGGCTTCATCGAAGGCGTTGGTGTGCAGGCTCTGGGTGCCGCCGAACACCGCCGCCATGGCTTCTATGGTGGTGCGCACCACGTTGTTGTACGGGTCCTGCTCGGTCAGCGACCAGCCGGAGGTCTGGCAGTGCGTGCGCAGCATCAGGCTCTTGGGGTTCTTGGCGTCGAAGCCCTTCATGATGCGCGTCCACAGCAGACGGGCCGCGCGCATCTTGGCGATTTCCAGGTAGAAGTTCATGCCGATCGCCCAGAAGAAACTCAGGCGCCCGGCAAAACCGTCCACGTCCATGCCCTTGGCGATGGCGGTCTTCACATACTCCTTGCCGTCGGCCAGGGTGAAGGCCAGCTCCAGCGCCTGGTTGGCGCCCGCTTCCTGCATGTGGTAACCCGAGATCGAGATCGAGTTGAACTTCGGCATGTGCTGGGCCGTGTACTCGATGATGTCGCCGATGATCTTCATCGACGGCTCGGGCGGGTAGATGTAGGTGTTGCGGACCATGAACTCTTTCAGAATGTCGTTCTGAATCGTTCCGCTCAATTTGTCTTGCGAGACGCCCTGCTCTTCGGCCGCGATCACATAGCCGGCCAGCACCGGCAGCACGGCGCCGTTCATGGTCATGGAGACGCTGACCTTGTCCAGCGGGATCTCATTGAACAGGATCTTCATGTCCTCGACCGAGTCGATCGCCACGCCGGCCTTGCCGACGTCGCCGGTGACGCGCGGGTGGTCGGAGTCGTAGCCACGGTGCGTGGCCAGATCGAACGCGACCGACACGCCCTGCCCGCCTGCGGCCAGCGCCTTGCGGTAGAAGGCGTTGGATTCTTCGGCGGTGGAAAACCCGGCGTACTGGCGGATCGTCCAGGGCCGCACCGCGTACATGGTGGCCTGCGGGCCGCGGATGAAGGGCTCAAAGCCCGGCAAGGTGTTGGTGTGCGGCAGGTTGGCCGTGTCTTCGGCCGTGTACAGCGGCTTGACACAAATGCCATCGGGCGTGAGCCAGTTCAGCGCGTTCACGTCACCGCCGGGCGCGGACTTCTGGGCCGCCTTGGTCCAGGCTTCGAGGGTGGCGGGGGCAAATTCGGGCTGTTTGTGGCTCATGGCAGGCAGGTACTTGTAACAACTGAAGGGAGACTCGGGAGCGCCGGCGATTTTATATCATTCATAATTATTGATGCAAAATATTCCTGCGGTCTTACAATCAGCAGACCGTCACACACCGTTTTCCCAACCACTCGCCCCATGTCCGCCCTGTCCCTCGCCCCCCGCGCCCTGTATGAAGAAGTCGCCGAGCTGCTGCGCCAGCGCATCTTCAGCCGCGAGCTCGAGCCCGGCAGCTGGATCGACGAGCTCAAGATCGCCGAGGAATACGGCATCAGTCGCACGCCGCTGCGCGAAGCGCTGAAGGTGCTGGCGGCCGAAGGCCTGGTGACCATGAAGGTGCGCCGCGGCGCCTACGTGACCGAAGTGTCCGACAAGGACCTTGCCGACGTCTACCACCTGCTGGCGCTGCTGGAGTCGGACGCTGCGGGCGTGGTGGCCCAGCGCGCGAGCGACGCCGAACTCGCCGAGCTCCAGGGGCTGCACGCCGAGCTCGAAGCCGCCGCAGACGACCGCAACCGCTTCTTCGCCCTGAACGAGCGCTTTCACATGCGCCTGCTCGAAATCGCCAGCAACCGCTGGCGGGAGCAGATGGTGGCCGACCTGCGCAAGGTCATGAAGCTGAACCGCCACAACTCGCTGTTCAAGACCGGGCGCATCGACGAGTCGCTCGCCGAACACCGCGCCATCATGACCGCCCTGCTCGCGCGCAACGCCGAGCTGACCCAGCAGCGCATGCACGAGCACTTCCAGAACGGGCTAGAAGCCGCGACCTGACACAACCCGGCCTTCTGCGGCCGGCTCACTGGTAAATTCCGGGCCAGGCCCTGCCCGTCAAACACCGGGCGGGGGTATGTGATCCGACGAGCCCCAGGAGCCCCCATGTCCGTTGCCCATCTGGCCCAACCCGGCATTCTTGAACCCATCCCGGCCCAGGGCCGCTACCTGTCCTGCCAGTTGCGCGTGGGCGCCGAGCCCCAGACGGTGCTGCGCCGACTAGGCAGCCAGGCCGATGGGCTGTCCACCGTGGTGGCGCTGGGCGCTTCGCTGGTGCGCGAGCTCGGCGCGGAGATTCCCGGGCTCAAGACCTTCTGCGGCATTGATGGCGCCCTCATCAAACTGCCCGCCACCCCGACCGACCTGCTGGTCTGGCTGCGCGGCACCGACCGCGGCCATCTGCTGATCCGCAGCCGTCACATTGAAACCCTGCTCGCACCCGCCTTCGACGTGACCGACATCACCGATGCCTTCAACCACGACAACGGCAGAGACCTCACCGGCTACGAAGACGGCACCGAAAACCCCGAGGGTGAAAAAGCCCTGGCCGTGGCCTTTCTGCCCGAAAGTGCGGGTCTGCTCGCCGGCAGCAGCTTCGTGGCGGTGCAGCGCTGGCGCCACCACATGAGCCGCTTCGAAGCCATGCCAGATCAACAGCAGGACCACACCGTCGGCCGCGAACGCGACAGCAACGAAGAGATCGACGACGCACCCGAGTCGGCCCACGTGAAACGCACCGCCCAGGAAAACTTCGAGCCCGAGGCCTTTGTGCTGCGCCGCTCCATGCCCTGGGCCAAGGGCAATGAGGGTGGTCTCGTGTTCACGGCTTTCGGGCACTCGTTTGACGCCTTCGAGGCCCAGCTGCAGCGCATGTCGGGCGCTGAAGATGGCATCACCGACGCCCTGTACACCTTCACCGAACCCGAAACCGGCGCCTATTTCTGGTGCCCCCCGGTGAAAGAAGGGCTCATCGACCTGCGCGCAGTGGGCGTATAAACACTGGGCGGAGCACAGAAGAAGTGAAGCCAGCTGGGCTTCGACGGCATACACCATAGGGTATATACCAAGACAGCTGTACCTCATGTGCGCGCAATATAAGCAATTGCGGATTTAATAATTCTTATCCCACCCAACCATCGCGACGGAGATATCCCCATGGCTCGAATCGTCATTCTCGGCGCCGGTCTCGGCGGCATGCCCATGGCCTATGAAATGAAGGCCCTCGCACGCCCCGGCGATACGGTCACGGTCATCAGCGAAGCACCCAAGTTCCATTTCGTCCCGTCCAACCCCTGGGTGGCGGTGAACTGGCGCACCCGAAAAGACATCGAGGTCGACATCGCCCCGGCACTGGCCAAAAAAGGCATCGAGTCCATCATCCAGCGCGCCAAACGCGTCCAACCGGACGCCAACCAGATCGAGATGGAAGACGGCAGCCGGGTGGACTACGACTACCTTGTCATCGCCACCGGCCCCAAGCTGGCGTTTGACGAGGTCGAAGGCCTGGGTCCGTTTGGCGGCCACACGCAGTCGATCTGCCACGTCAGCCACGCCGAGACCACCAAGACGGCCTGGGACGCATTCGTGCAGGCGCCCGGCCCGATCGTGGTCGGTGCCGTGCAAGGCGCTTCGTGCTTCGGCCCGGCCTACGAGTTCGCGATGATCATGGACACCGACCTGCGCAAGCGCAAGATCCGCGACAAGGTGCCCATGACCTTCGTGACCTCCGAACCCTACATCGGCCATCTGGGCCTGGGCGGCGTGGGCGATTCCAAAGGCATGCTCGAATCGGCCATGCGCCAGCGCCACATCAAGTGGATCTGCAACGCCAAGACCACCAAGGTGGAAGCGGGCCAGATGCACGTCACCGAACACGACGACCAGGGCAAGCCCATCAAGGACCACGTGCTGCCCTTCAAACACTCCATGATGCTGCCCGCCTTCAAGGGTGTGGACGCGGTGTTTGGCATCGAGGGCCTGACCAACCCGCGCGGCTTCATCACCATCGACGAGCACCAGCGCAACGCCAAATTCAAGAACATCTTCAGCGTGGGTGTGTGCGTGGCGATTCCGCCGGTGGAAGTGACGCCCATTCCCTGCGGCACCCCCAAGACCGGCTACATGATCGAGTCCATGGTCACGGCCACGGCGCACAACATCCGCGAACTGCTCGACGGCAAGGAGCCCACGCACCACGCCACCTGGAACACGGTGTGCCTGGCAGACTTCGGCGACACCGGCGCGGCCTTTGTGGCGCTGCCGCAGATCCCGCCACGCAACGTGAGCTGGTTCAGCGAGGGCAAGTGGGTGCACCTGGCCAAGGTGGCGTTCGAGAAGTACTTCATGCGCAAGATGCAGAAGGGCACGTCCGAGCCGATCTACGAAAAACTCATCATGGACTTCATCGGCATCACCAAGCTAAAGGGCAAACAGGGTCCCTGATGCTGCGCGGGCACTCGGGTGGCAAGCGCCCTCAATGGCGCGGCGGCTCGGCCTCCCAGCGCTGCACGACCTTGCCGTGGCTGTCCACGCTTTCGAGCTGAACCTTGAAGCCCCACAGACGGGACACGTGCTTGAGCACCTCCCGGACGTCGTCGCTCAGGGGCCGGTCGTGCTGGCGGCTGTGGCGCAAGGTGAGCGAACGGTCGCCGCGCACGTCCACATTCCAGACCTGGATGTTGGGCTCCCGTTCGCTCAGGTCGTGTTGCCGCGCCAGCGCTTCGCGCACCCGCCGGTAGCCCGCCTCGTCGTGGATGGCGGCCACCTCCAGCTCCAGTTCTGCCGCGTCATCGACGATGGAAAACAGCCGCATCTCGCGCATGAGCCGCGGTGACAGAAATTGCCCGATGAAGCTCTCGTCGCGGTAGTTCCGCATCGCGTGATGCAGTGTCGACCGCCAGTCGCTACCCGCCAGATCGGGAAACCACTGCCGGTCTTCCAGCGTGGGGTTTTCGCAGATGCGCTTGAGATCGCTGAACATGGCGAAGCCCAGCGCATACGGGTTGACACCGCTGTAACCCGGGTGCCCCACCGGCAGCTGGCAGACCACGTTGGTGTGCGAGCGCAGGAACTCGATCATGAAACCGTCGGTCAGGCGGCCCTCGTCGTACAGGGCGTTGAGCAAGGTGTAGTGCCAGAACGTGGCCCATCCTTCGTTCATCACCTGGGTCTGGCGCTGCGGGTAAAAATACTGCGCCACCTTGCGCACGATGCGCACCACCTCGCGCTGCCAGGGTTCCAGCAGAGGCGCGTGTTTTTCGATGAAGTACAGCAGGTTCTCCTCGGGCTCGGGCGGGAAACGCCGGCTGGATTTTTCCACCTGCTTGTCCGATCCCTTGGGCAGGGTGCGCCAGAGATCGTTGACCTGCTGCTGCAAATAGGCCTCGCGGTCCTTGCGCCGCACTTCCTCCTCCGCCAGCGAGGGCTTCTGCGAACGCCGATAGCGGTCCACGCCCTGGCTCATGAGCGCATGGCACGAATCCAGCAACGCCTCCACCGCTTCGATGCCATGCAACTCCTCGCACTCCGTGACATAGTTTCGTGCATAGACCAGGTAGTCGATGATGGACTCGGCGTCGGTCCACATGCGGAACAGGTAGTTGCCCTTGAAGAACGAGTTGTGGCCGTAGCAGGCGTGCGCGATCACCAGCGCCTGCATGGTCATGGTGTTCTCTTCCATCAGGTAGGCGATGCAGGGATCGGAGTTGATCACGATCTCGTAGGCCAGCCCCATCTGACCGCGCCGGTAGTGTTTTTCGGTCGCGATGAACTGCTTGCCGAAGGACCAGTGGCGGTAGTTGACCGGCATGCCCACCGAGGCGTAGGCATCGATCATCTGTTCGGCGGTGATGACCTCCAGTTGCACTGGGTAGGTGTCCAGTCCGAAGTCGCGCGCCACGCGCGCAATCTCCGCGTGGTAGGTTTCGATGAGCTCAAAGGTCCAGTCCGATGGACAGGGCAAGGGCTGCCGGTCCCGGCCCGTGGGCGTGGGATCGCCGCCAACCTCGGGCACCGGTTCCTGCGGGACATCGCCGGCGTGCATCATGAGGTACCTGCCTTCCTGAACAGCTCGCGAAACACCGGGTAGATGTCGGCGGCATCGGTGATCCGGCGCATGGCAAAGTTCGGCTCGTTCCGGCGCACCTGGTCGTACTCTTCCCAGAGGTTCTGCTCGTCGCCAGCGACCTGCACATAGGCGTAGTAGCGCACCAGGGGCAGCAGCTTCTGCTGCAACAGATCCCGGCACAGCGCCGAATCCTTGTACCAGTTTTCACCGTCCGAGGCCTGGGCGCCGTAGATGTTCCAGTCGCCCGGCGGATAGCGCGCCTGGATGACCTCGTGCATCAGCGTCAGCGCGCTGGAGACCACCGTGCCCCCGCTTTCGGTCGCCTGGAAGAACTCGGTTTCCCCCACCTCGGCGGCCTGCGTGTGGTGGCGGATGAACACCACGTCGGTGCGTTCGTAGTGCCGCTGCAGGAACAGGTAGAGCAGGATGAAAAAGCGCTTGGCAATGTCCTTGCGCTCCTCATCCATCGAGCCCGACACATCCATCAGGCAGAACATCACCGCCTTGGCGGTCGGCTGCGGAATGCGCACCCGGTTGCGAAACCGGAGATCGAGCGGATCGAGAAATGGAATCCGGCGCACCCGGCGCACCAAGGCCTCGATGCGCTGCTGGAGCGCATGGATCTCCTCGCGCGGCGTGCTGTCCAGCCGCTCGGCTTTGGCCAGCGCGTCCTGCAGCTCGCGCAGGTGCTGCCGCAGTTCACCGCCCATGGCGATGCGCCGCCCCAGCGAAGTGCGCATCGAGCGCACCACGTGAAGACTCGCGGGATTGCCGGCCGATACGTAGCCCGCGCGCTGCGATTTCCACTCGGGTGCGTCGGGCAACAACTGCGTGCGCACCAGGTGCGGCAAGGCCAGGTCGTCAAAGAAGATCTGCATGAACTCGTCGCGCGTGATGCGGAAAACAAAATCGTCTTCCCCGCCGCCGTCCTGACTGCCCCGTCCGCCTCCGCCCGCGCCACCCGATGGCGGCCGACCGACACGGTCGCCCCGCACGTACTCGCGGTTGCCCGGGTGCACCGTCTCGCGCACCCCGCCCTGGCCGTGGCCAAACACCGGCTCGGACACATCGCGCCGGGGCAGCGTGATGTCTTCGCCCTGCTCGATGTCACGGATGCTGCGGCCGGAGACAGCCTTCTTCACCGCGTCGCGGATCTGGTCGCGGTAGCGGCGCAAGAATCGCTCGCGATTGCCGATGGACTTGTTCTTGCCCGACAGCCGGCGATCGACGATCTGCTGCAGCATGGAGACCCGCCTTTCTGGTTTTCGGGACAACGGCCCCGGGCGCTCAGGAGCTCTTGCGCACGCGCAGGTACCAGTCGCACAGCAGGCGCACCTGGCGCGTGGTGTAGCCCTTGTCGACCATGCGGTTGACAAAGTCTTCGTGTTTCTTCTGTTCGTCGGCGCTGGCCTTGGCGTTGAACGAAATCACCGGCAACAGGTCCTCGGTGTTGGAGAACATCTTCTTCTCGATCACCGCGCGCAGCTTTTCGTAGCTGGTCCACAGCGGGTTCTTGCCCGCGTTGTTGGCCCGCGCGCGCAGCACGAAGTTGACGATTTCGTTGCGGAAGTCTTTCGGGTTGCTGATGCCAGCGGGCTTTTCGATCTTCTCCAGCTCGGCGTTGAGAGAAGATCGGTCGAATATTTCGCCAGTGTCGGTGTCGCGATATTCCTGGTCCTGGATCCAGAAGTCGGCGTAGGTCACGTAGCGGTCGAAGATGTTCTGGCCGTACTCGGAGTACGACTCCAGATAGGCGGTCTGGATCTCCTTGCCGATGAACTCGGCATACCGCACCGCCAGCGTTTCCTTGATGAACGCCAGGTACTTCTGCTCGGTCTCGGCCGGGAACTGCTCGCGCTCGATCTGCTGCTCCAGCACGTACATCAGGTGCACCGGGTTGGCCGCCACCTCGGTGCTGTCGAAGTTGAACACCCGCGACAGGATCTTGAACGCGAAGCGGGTCGAGATGCCGCTCATGCCCTCGTCCACGCCCGCGTAGTCGCGGTACTCCTGGTAGCTCTTGGCCTTGGGGTCGGTGTCTTTGAGGTTCTCGCCGTCATAGACCAGCAGCTTGCTGAAGATGCTGGAGTTTTCGGGCTCCTTCAGGCGGGTATAAACCGCGAACTGCGCGAGCATCTTCAGCGTGCCGGGTGAACAGACGGCCTGCGACAGCGACGAGTTGCGGATCAGCTTCTCGTAGATCTTGATCTCTTCCGTCACCCGCAGGCAATACGGCACCTTGACGATGTAAATGCGGTCAAGGAAGGCTTCGTTGTTCTTGTTGTTGCGGAAGGCCTTCCACTCGCTCTCGTTGGAGTGCGCCATCACGATGCCGTCGAACGGGATCGCGCCGAAACCTTCGGTGCCTTTGAAGTTGCCTTCCTGGGTCGCGGTCAGCAGCGGGTGCAGCACCTTGATGGGCGCCTTGAACATCTCCACGAACTCCAGCAGGCCCTGGTTGGCCAGGCACAAGCCACCCGAGTAGCTGTAGGCGTCGGTGTCGTCCTGGGCAAAGGTTTCAAGCCGGCGGATGTCGATCTTGCCGACCAGCGAGGAGATGTCCTGGTTGTTCTCATCGCCCGGTTCGGTCTTGGCGATCGCGATCTGCCGCAACACCGAGGGGAAGCGCTTGACAACCCGAAAACGCCGGATGTCGCCGCCATATTCTTCCAGCCGTTTGACGGCCCAGGGCGACATCACGCGTTCCAGATACCGCGGCGCGATACCGTACTGCGAGTGCAGCAGTTCGCCGTCTTCGGCCGCATTGAAAAGGCCCAGCGGTGACTCGTTGACCGGCGAATCCTTGAGCGCGTAGAACGGCACCTGTTGCATCAGGTGCTTGAGGCGTTCGGCAATCGACGACTTGCCGCCACCCACCGGCCCAAGCAGGTAGAGGATCTGCTTGCGTTCCTCCAGCCCCTGGGCCCCATGGCGGAAATAGGACACCACCTGTTCGATCGGTTCTTCGAGCCCGTAAAAGTCCCGGAACGCGGGGTAGATCTTGATGACCTTGTTGCCGAAGATGCGCGACAGGCGCTGGTCGTGCCGGGTGTCGAGCAACTCCGGCTCGCCAATGGCCACCAGCATGCGCTCAGGCGCGGTGGCATACACCAGCGGATCGCGCTTGCAGGCATCCAGGTATTCCTCGATCGAGAGCTCATCTTCACGCGTCTGCTCGTATCGGGTCAGGAAATGACGGACGGCATCCATACGACCTCCTAGTCTGGAGCGCACTCATGCAAATCCACCAACCCCGACCCGCTCCCCGCCAGGGCTGGCGCCAGCCGGATACCCTCATCCCGCCTGGCTCTGAATCTGCGCCACCCGAAACAGGTGTCTTCTACAGATCCTGAGCGTGTGAGGATACCGGTCCGGAAAAGTTCAGATCACACCTCAGCCAATGCACCTTCTTCTACCTTGCCGACGTGGGCCTGCGCCATCGCCCAGACTTCACGCGCCGGCAGGGGCTTCAACCGGTGGTCGCTCCAGACCTGGCGCCACTTGCGCGCCCCATGCAACCCATGGCGCAAACCCAGCATGTGGCTGGCGATGGAATACCAGGGTGCGCCGTCTTCAAGGGCCGCTCGTTCCATGTAGTCCACCATCCGCTGCTCCACGGCTTCACGCGTCAGCGCCGTTGCACTGTCTGGCGCACCGTAAAAGCGGGCGTCCCATTCCGTCATGAGCCAAGGATTGTGGTACGCCTCGCGCCCGATCATCACCCCGTCGATCTGCGTCAGATGTTCTTCAATTTGCTTGTTGGTGGTGATACCACCGTTGACGGCAATGGTCAACGCCGGGAAGTCACGCTTGAGCTGATACGCCAGCTCGTAACGCAGCGGCGGAATCTCGCGGTTCTCCTTCGGCGACAGGCCCTTCAGCCAGGCGTTGCGTGCGTGCACGATGAACACCTTGCAACCCGCATCGGCCACGGTGCCGACAAAATCGCGCACGAAGTCGTAGCTCTCCACCCGGTCGATGCCGATGCGGTGCTTCACCGTGACCGGGATGTCCACCACGTCCACCATGGCCTTCACCCCGTCGGCCACCAGCTTCGGTTCACCCATGAGGCAGGCGCCGAAAGCGCCGCGCAACACCCGCTCGCTGGGGCACCCGCAGTTGAGGTTGATCTCGTCGTAACCGCGCTGTTCACCGAGCCGCGCGCAGGCGGCCAGATCGGCCGGCTCGCTGCCGCCGAGCTGCAGCGCCACCGGGTGCTCTTCTTCATTGAAGTGCAGGTGCTGCGCCGCGTTGCCGTGGATCAGGGCACCGGTGGTCACCATCTCGGTGTAGAGCAGCGTGTGGCGGGTCAGCAGGCGATGGAAAAACCGGCAATGGCGATCCGTCCACCCCATCATGGGCGCGACCGACAGGCGCCAGGGAGATGGGGCAGCCACCGGAACGGCTTCGAAACGGGAGGAAGCGGCAGACAACATGTACCAGATTATCCCAGCCGTCAGCGCCGCGCGCAGCCTGTGAAGATTTGACGATTGCCGTTGACTTTTTGCCGTCAAACAAACCCCGAAATGACGCAATCCCCCTATATTTCAGAAAACAAGAGGGAGTTCCGGGTTGAAACCACACAAAAGGCTGCTGACAGCCGCACTGCTTTTCATCGTGCTCCTGACCGGAGCCGCCCTGTGGCTGGTGCAACGCAACGCGCCCGCCACCGCAGCCAGCCATCTGCAGCGCGGTGGCACGCTGCGCGTGGGCTTCGCGCTGGAACCGCCGTACGCCTATTTTGATGCCCATGGCCAGGTGACGGGCGAGGCCACCGAGATATTCAAACTGATGGCCAACCAGATGGGCGTTGAACACATCGACTGGGTGCGCCTGGACTTTGCCCACCTGCTGCCCGAACTCCAGCTCGGACGCATCGACGCCATCGCAGCCGGCATGTTCGTGACGCCCGAGCGCCAGCGCGAAGCGGCCTTTACCCGTCCCACCGCCCGGGTGCGCCCGGCCCTGGTGGTGCGCAAGGGCGAAGCCACCATCCCGCACGAACCGCTGCTGGCCAACCTGTCGGCCCATCCGCCGTTGCGCTGGGCCACCATCCACGGTGCTGCCGAAAACGGACTGCTCTTCCAGGCCGGTATCGCTCCCGAGCAGGTGGCCACCGTGCCCCAGGCACACCGCGGCATGCGCGCCGTCGCCGAGTCGTCGGCCGATGCCTTTGCCATATCCGCCGTGACCGCCTGGTACCTGGTCGCGCACAACACCCAATGGGCGCTGGAAGTGCGCACCCTGAGCGACGGACCTGCGGGTCTGCCCGCGTTCGCCTTTCGCCTTGACGATGCCCGTCTTCGGGATCAGATGAACCAGCAACTCCAGACCTTCCTGGGCAGTGACGAACATCGTGAGCTGGTTCAGGCCTTCGGCTTCACCAGCGACGAAATGCCACCGGAAGCGCCCTGACATGCCCAGAAATCCCCCTTCGCCAGGGCACACCCCGCCCGTGCTGCTGACCAAGCCCCTGCGCGTATCGATCGCCACGATCCTGGCGTTCGGGCTGTTCATGCAGATCCTGCTCATCCTCGGCGTCAGCATGGCGGACCGCACCCTGGACCGCGGCGTCGCTCCGATGCAGGAGCTCCTGCTGATCCAGCGCCAGACCTCGCAGGCTCTGCTGCTCGTGAAACGCCAGGACCAGCTGGCCCAGCTGCCCTGCAACGACCAGGGACAGAACGAACTCTGCGAGGTACCACTGCTGCTGAAGAACGTGGTGGCATCCACCCAGCGGCTGCTCAACGGCGAAGGGGGTCTGGCGGGCTTGCCCCGATCGCATGCGCTGCAGGACGATGCCCGAACGGTCGCACTGCAACTGCGGGACCAGGCCACCGAGCTGCAAACCCTGAGCACCCGAGCACTGAACGACTCCGGCCGTGTGCTGCTGGATCTGCAGCGCGGTTTGCTCGACCTCTCGGCCCTGGCCCACCGGCTGGAGCAGCACATTCTGGGTCAGCTCCAGAACGACTTCCGCACCAAGCGGTGGCTGGACGGGCTGGCCATCATCGCCACCGGGGTGCTGATGACGGCCGTGGTGGTCACGCTGTTCTGGATGTGGTCGCGGGTTCGCAACGCGTTCAGCCAGGTGCACACCAGTGAAGCGCGACTGAGGGCCTATACCGATGCCGTGCCCGACCCTGTGTATGTGCTCGACAGCGAAGGCCGCGTGCTGGAGGCCATCGGGCACCAGCATGAGCATCCTGGACAACTGCCGCCCTTGCCCGTGGGCGATCTCGTTCAGCAACACCGTCCCGCAGCCTTGAGCCGGCAGTACCTGCAGACGATCCACCAGGCCCTTTCATCACGGCAGGTGCAAACCCTGGAGTCGGAACTGACCGACACCGAGGGCCGGACCCGCTGGTTCGAAGCCCGCGTGGCCGCCATCGAACCGCTGCCGACCAGCGATGCCTTCGAGACGCCCCCACAAACCTCTCTTGAACAGGTCATCTGGTTGTCCCGCGATGTGACCGAACGCATCCGCAACGAACTGGCGCTGCGCCAGCTGAACGAAGAGCTGGAAGCCCGCGTTGAGGAGCGCACCCGCGAGCTCAACGATGCCGCCGAGGAGCTGCGCCGGTTCAACTACACGGTGTCCCATGACCTGCGCGCCCCGCTGCGGGCGGTTGAGGCGTACACCGCCCTGGCGGTCGAGGAAGCCGGTGACTCGCTGAGTCCCGTTGCGCGCGACCTGCTCGAACGCGCACGCAAGTCGGCCCACCAGCTGGCCCAGATGGTCGAAAGCCTGCTCAACCTCTCGCGCATCGGCGAGATCCCGCTGCAGCGCAGCTGGCTGGACCTCTCGGCCATGGCCAACGAGATATGCATGGCCTTTGGCATCGACCAGAAAGACCACCGCATCGAATGGCAGCTGGAGGCGGGCATGACCGTCTGGGCCGACGAACATCTGGTGCGCAGTCTGCTGCAGAACCTCATCAGCAATGCGGTGAAGTACAGCGCGCACCGGCAACCGGCCAGCATCAAGATCGGCCAGAGTCCGCAGGCCGATGGTTCCACCGCTTTCTACGTGCGCGACAACGGTGCCGGCTTCGACATGGCCCACGCAACCCAACTGTTCCAGCCCTTCACGCGGCTGCATTCGGCGCGCGAATTTCCGGGTGACGGCATCGGGCTGGCGACGGTGCGGCGCATCGTCAAGCACCACGGCGGCCGTGTCTGGGCACAGGGCCAGATCAACGTCGGCGCCACCATCTTCTTCACCCTGCCCGGCCAGCCCCCGCCACGCGAACGCGACTTCATCGGCAGCCGCCCCGCCCCACTGGACCACAGCAACAGCCGCCCCGCCCCGCTCTGACCCGATATCGAAACCTGACCCGGATCGAACAGGCGAAAAAAAGCCCTGCATCAGCAAGGCTCTCGGCAAGAGGTGCCCCATCCAGGGCACCGTGGATCCGGCTCCGCCGGTCCGCCAGTGCCGCCCCCTGGGGGGTGACGGGCGGAGCCCGGCGCAGGGGGGACCACCCTCACCCCATGTGCAAACCACCGTTCACCGAGAAGTCGGCGCCTGTGGCGTAGCCACCTTCTTCGCTGGCGAGCCAGGCGATGATGGAGGCGATTTCGCTCGGCTTGCCCAGGCGCTTGACCGGCACCGTGGCGACGATTTTTTCCAGCACGTCGGGACGGATGGCGTTGACCATGTCGGTGCCGATATAGCCCGGGCTCACGGTGTTGACCGTCACGCCCTTGGTCGCCAGTTCCTGCGCCAGCGCCATTGAGAAGCCGTGCATGCCGGCTTTGGCGGCCGAGTAGTTGGTCTGGCCAGCCTGGCCCTTTTCACCGTTCACCGACGAGATGTTGACGATGCGGCCCCAGCCCTTTTCGACCATGTCGGGCACAACCTGCTTGGTCACGTTGAACATGGAGTTCAGGTTGGTTTCGATCACGGCAGACCAGTCTTCGCGGGACATCTTCAGGAACATGCGGTCCTTGGTAATGCCGGCGTTGTTGACCAGCACGTCGATGCTGCCGTGCTCGGCCTTGGTCTTGGTGAAGGCCTCGACGGTGGAATCCCAGTCACCCACGTTGCCGACCGAGGCGTAGAAGGTGTAGCCCAGGGCCTTCTGCTCGTCCAGCCACTTGGTGAAATCGCGCGTGGGGCCACATCCAGCGATGACCTTGAAGCCCTCCTTGTGCAGGCGCTGGCAGATGGCGGTACCGATGCCGCCCATGCCGCCGGTGACGTACGCTACTTTTTGACTCATGTTGTTTGCTCCTCTAGGTGGTGCCGAATGGCATTAAAAAACTTGTTGGGGTAAAGCGGTGACTTCACCCAGGGTGCGGTGGAACCGGCTTCGCCGGGCCACTCGCACCGCCCCCTGGGGGGTGACGCCGCAGGCGGCGCGGGGGGGTACTTACCTCTCTACCGCAAGGGAGACGCCCATGCCGCCGCCGATGCACAGCGCGGCCAGGCCCTTCTTGGCACCGCTGCGCTGCATTTCGTGCAGCAGCGTCACCAGGATGCGGCAGCCGGACGCCCCGATGGGGTGACCGATGGCGATGGCACCCCCGTTCACGTTGACCTTGGCCGGGTCGATGTCCAGCGCCATGTTGACGGCGCAAGCCTGTGCAGCAAACGCTTCGTTAAGTTCGAACACATCGACGTCTGACGCCTTCCAGCCCGCGCGGGCCAGGGCCTTCTGCGAAGCGGGCACCGGGCCCATGCCCATGGTGGCCGGGTCGAGACCGCTGGTGCCAAAGGCGGCGATGCGGGCCAGTGGCGTCAGGCCCAGGGCGGCGGCTTTCTTGGCCGTCATCACCATCACGGCGGCAGCGCCGTCGTTGATGCCCGATGCGTTACCGGCCGTCACGGAACCCGCCTTGTCAAAGGCAGGCCGCAGACCGGCCAGCACTTCGGCGGTGGTCTTGGCGTTGATGAACTCGTCGCTGTTGAACAGCACCGGGTCGCCCTTGCGCTGCGGGATGCTCACGCCGACGATCTCGTCCTTGAACTTGCCGGCGGCCTGTGCAGCAGCGGCTTTCGCCTGGCTGCCTGCGGCCAGGGCGTCCTGCATTTCGCGGGTGATGCCATGGGCCTTGGCCACGTTCTCGGCGGTGATGCCCATGTGGTACTGGTTGTAAACGTCCCACAGGCCGTCCACGATCATGGTGTCGGTCATCTTCCAGTCGCCCATGCGCTGGCCGTCGCGGCTGCCGTTGAGCACGTGTGGACTGGCGCTCATGTTTTCCTGGCCGCCGGCGATCACGATCTCGCTGTCGCCCCAGGCCACGGCCTGAGCGGCGAGCATCACGGCCTTCAGGCCCGAGCCGCAAACGGCGTTGATGGTGAGCGCCGGGGTTTCCTTGGCCACGCCGGCCTTCATCATGGCCTGACGCGCCGGGTTCTGGCCACAGCCAGCGGCCAGCACCTGGCCCATGATCACCTCACCAATGGCATCGACCGGCAGACCGGTGCGGGCCAGCAGCTCCTTGATGACGATGCTGCCCAGCTCGGTGGCCGGGGTCTTGGCGAGCGAGCCGCCGAACTTGCCCACGGCGGTGCGGGCGGCTGAAACGATGACGATGTCTTCCATGTGTCTCTCCTTGTTGGGTTAACTAAATGCGACGCCGCTTCGCCAGACGTGCCCCCTCCCAGGGACACCGAGGAACCGGCTTCGCCGGGCCTCTGGTGTCGCCCCCTGGAGGGGGTAGCGCGCAGCGCTGCGGGGGTGGTTCATGCCCTTGCTTTAACGTAGCGGCCCGGCGCCGGCTCGATGGCGGCGTAGGTCTTGCCTTTGCCATAGGTCTTGGGCGCAGCAATTTGCTTGCCAGCGAGCGGCTTGAGCCAGTTGGCCCAGTCGGTCCACCAGCTGCCTTTGTGTTCGGTGGCGCCGTCGATCCAGTCGTTGACGTCGGCCGGGAACTTGGTGGCGTTGCTCACCCAGTGGCTGCGCTTGCCGGCAGCTGGCGGGTTGATCACGCCGGCGATGTGGCCCGACGCGCCCATGACGAAACGCTTCTTGCCCGGGAACACCTGCGTGCTCGCATACGCACCGCCGATGGGCACGATGTGGTCTTCGCGCGAGCCGTAGATGTAGACCGGCAGCTTGACCTGGCGGAAATCGATCTTCTCGCCGCAGACTTCGGTCTTGCCGGGCTTGACGAGGTTGTTTTCGAGATAGGTCTGGCGCAGGTACCAGGCGTAGTACGGGCCAGGCAGGTTGGTCGCGTCCGAGTTCCAGTACAGCAGGTCAAACGGCGGCGGCGATTCGCCCTTCAGGTAGTTGCCCACCACGTAGTTCCAGACCAGATCGTTCGGGCGCAGGAAGCTGAAGGTGGTCGCCAGATCGCGGCCCGACATGAGGCCGCCCTGGCCAAACTGCATTTCGCGCATCTTCACGAAAGGCTCGTCGATGAACACATCGAGGATGCCAGTGTCGGTGAAGTCGATCAGCGTGGTGAGGAAGGTCGCGCTGTGGACCGGCTCTTCGCCACGCGCAGCCAGCACGGCCAGCGCATTGCTCAGCATGGTGCCACCGACGCAGAAGCCCAGCGCGTTGATGGTCTCGGCGCCGGTGATGTCTTGCGTGACTCCAATGGCCTTGATGACCGCGTCTTCGATATAGTCGTCCCAGGTCTTTTGCGCGAGCGACTCGTCCGGATTGCGCCAGCTCACCACAAAGGTGCGGTGGCCTTGCTCCACGCAGTAACGGATCAGCGAATTGGCGGGCTGCAGGTCGAGGATGTAAAACTTGTTGATGCAGGGCGGCACCAGCAGGAACGGACGCTCGTAGACCTTGGCGGTGAGCGGCTTGTATTCGATCAGCTGGAACAGCTCGTTCTCGAACACCACGGCGCCTTCGGTGGTGGCGACGTTCTTGCCCACCTCGAACACGCTCTCGTCCGTCATGGACACATGACCCTGCTTCATGTCGTGCAGCAGGTTGGCCATGCCCTTGGCGATGCTCTCGCCCTTGGACTCCAGCGCCATCTTCTGGGCTTCGGCGTTGAAGGCCAGGAAGTTGCTGGGTGCGCTGGCGTCGATCCACTGCTGCACCGCAAAGCGCACGCGGGTCCGGGTCTTGGCATCGCCCTCCACCGCATCGGCCAGCGCCATCAGGGTGCGAGCGTTGAGCAGGTAGGCGGCGGCGGAGAACGCGGCCACCGGATTGCTGGCCCAGGCTTCGGAGGCAAAGCGGCGGTCGGCCTGCGGCTTGGCGTCGAGACCGTGGTTCCACAGGCCCGCCACGTCTTTCATGTAGGTGTTCTGGATTTCAAGCAGCTTGGCCGGATCGAAGTGGACCTTATGGCCGGCGGCCTGGTTGAACATGTCACCCATGCCGGCCATGCCCATCCCCGCGCCCACCTGCGGCATGGCCATGCCGAAAGGATGGGCTGCACCGCTTTGCGGCATGAACGCCTTGAAAGCCGCGAACGGATCGGTGGCGCCCTGCGGAGCTGCCTGTGCGGCAGCACCTGGAAAGGCCTGCGCAGCTTGCGTCCACTGGGCAATGAGGTTTTGCTGAAACTGCTGCGCAGCTTCCAGCCAGGGCTGTTGGGGCGTTTTCCCAGATGTCATGCTTGTCTCCAATGGTTTTTACCAGCGGCTTATTATCGGTTCCTCTGGGGAGGAATTCCGGGTTTTCCCTAGTATCAATGTGCCGGCTTCCAGCAAGCTGACAACAAAACCCCGCATGGTTAGGAACGTTGTGTATCTGGTGGTGATCGGTTGGCTCTATGTGGTGCTCATGATGGCGGTGGCCGAGGCGTCGAATACGACGGGCACCGTGCTCGGAGCCATTGTGACCTTCTTTCTTTACGGTTTGATTCCAATCGCATTGGTGGTTTACCTGATGCGCACGCCGCAACGCCGCAAAGAAATCAAGGCACGTGAAGCCGCCGAGAACGCTGCCGGCCCGCAAGCCCACTCCACCGAGCAAGAAGACCGATTCGCCGCCCGGCCGCCCCAAGGCGAATCAGCCCCCTCGGGGGGCAGCGACCCGCGCAGCGGTGGAGCGTGGGGGCCTTCAGACCCGCCAGATGCAGGCGGCCATGCGCCCGGTGCTGCCCAGACGGACAGCGTCCCGGCGGTGGGAAAAGAAACGTAAGGCTTGTGTCGCGGTACACCAGACCGGGGTACCGTCGTTGCCGTAGACGTGGTGGATGCCCATGGCGCTCAGCCGCAGCCGGGCCAGCGCCGACAGGTTCGCGAGGTACTTCTCGCCACCCACCGGGTGCGGGACGAAAGCGCGTTGGGCCGCAGGATCGCGCAGCACAAATGCAGACAGCACCTCAGACCCCACCTCAAACGCTTCGGGTCCGATGCATGGCCCCAGCCAGACCAGCATGTCGGCGATGATGCGGTCCCGATGGGCCGAGGCGTCCATCTGCTGAGCCGCCTGCACAAAGGCGGCGACCGTGGCCTCCAGCACCCCTTGGCCATCAGCCCCTCCCGCCAGTCCACGCCAGCCGGCGTGGGCGGCCGCCACCACGCTGCCCGCGCTGTTCGTGAACAGCACCGGCAGGCAGTCCGCCACCATGATGGTGCAGGCCACACCGGGCTGCGTGCTCAGGCAGGCATCGGCCTCACCCCCATCGAGCGTCCGGGTATCGAGTGTGGCCACGGCCACGCCGTGCACCTGCTTCAGGAACACCGGTCGCACACCGGTGGCACCGGCCAGGCGTGCCCGGTTGGTGGCGACCGCAACCGGGTCGTCCTGCACATGGTCACCGAGATTGAGGCGGTCAAACGGCAGCGCCGACACGCCGCCCGAGCGGGTGGTGAACACCGCGCGCACCCCGGCCGGCGACGGCCAGTCGGGCACCAGCCAGTCTTCCGGTATGGGCATCAGGCTTCGAAGTCCGGGCAGGCAGAGGGCTGCGCCTGCTGGAAAGCCGGCAACGCCATGCAGGCGTCGAAAGCGGCCATGGTGCGTGGCAAGCCGTCGAACGGGGTGTTGAAACGTTGCCCGTTGAAGATCTGCGGCACCAGACAACAGTCGGCCAGCGTGGGTGTGTCGCCGTAACAGAAGCGCGAAGCCGGCTGTTGGGCCAGTTGCCGTTCAAAGGCCTCCAGTCCGCTGCGCACCCAGTGGCGGTACCAGGTGTTCTTGGCATCTTCATCCAGCTTCAGCGTGCCCGAGAGGTACTTGAGCACGCGCAGGTTGTTGATGGGGTGGATCTCGCAGGCGATCGACTGCGCAAGCGCCCGCACACGGGCACGCGCCAGCGCGTCGCGCGGCACCAGGGCGGGCTCGGGATGGATGTCGTCCAGGTACTCGATGATCGCCATGGACTGCGACAAACGCGTGCCGTCGTCCAGTTCCAGCAGTGGGACCAGACCATCGGCCGCGATATCACCGTAAGCCGCTTGCCGGTGTTCACCCTTGGCCAGGTGCACCGGCAGGTATTCGTAAGGCAGCCCCTTGATCGCCAGCGCGATGCGCACGCGGAACGAGGCCGAGGAGCGGAAATAGTTGTAGAGCTTCATGGAAGCCGAGGATAAACCGACCGGATGGCTTTGTCCGGTCGTGCGAAGTCGCCCCCATCGGGCAGGCGGGCTTCACAACGGCTGAGAGCCAGAGAGCATTTCTCTCAGACTCTCAGCGCAGTGTTACCCGGCTGTTCAGCGCGCCGGGACGATGACCAGCGTGTCGCCCTGGGTCGTTGTTCCACGGGCACCTGTGCTGCCGGTGGCGCCGGTAGCACCGGTATAGCCCGTGGCGCCCGTGGCCCCGGTGTAGCCGGTCGCTCCCGTGTCACCGGTGGCGCCCGTGCCACCGGTTGCACCGGTGTAACCCGTGGTGCCCTTGGCCCCTGTGGCACCCGTGCCACCTGTGGCGCCGGTGTAGCCGGTGGTCCCCGTGGCGCCGGTCGCGCCCGTGGCGCCAGTGGCACCGGTCGGGCCTGCAGGCAGCGAGAAGCAGGCGGTGAGCGCCAGTGTGGTCGCGGCGACGGCGATGATTTTGATTGAATGCATGATGGTTCCTTGGTGGCTTACGAGGACCACCCTCACTTGAAGAGCAGCCCTGCAGAGTTGATCAGCCCTCTGACACAGACTTTGAGCGTCGGCAGATCAGGCCATCGCCACGTTTGAGCGGAAATTCGGCCTGGTGGCCTGGAGCTTCCGTCCCGGTTCAGCTTAGACACGCCATTCGCGCCAGTCGGTGCGCTGGCGCGCTTAGGGTGTTCACAAAAGCGCCACCCCGGCGACTGCTTGGGAGCCTGGCTCCCTGCCCTGGGTCAACTCCGTGAATCACGGCTTCCGGGGGGTGTCCAGCATGCGGCCGAGCAGGTCCATCGGCAGCGGGAATACGATGGTCGATGCGCGGTCACCGGCCACCTGGGTCATGGTCTGCAGGTAGCGAAGCTGCATGGCCTCGGGCTGTTGCGACAGCATCTGTGCGGCTTCGAGCAAGGACACGGCGGCCTGCTTCTCGCCTTCGGCGTGGATCACCTTGGCACGCCGCTCGCGTTCGGCTTCGGCCTGGCGCGCGATGGCGCGCACCATGGACTCGTTCAGGTCGATGTGCTTGATCTCGACGTTGGTCACCTTGATGCCCCAGGCACCCGTCTGCGCGTCCAGGATCTGCTGTACATCGAGGTTCAGCCGCTCGCGCTCGGCCAGCATTTCGTCGAGCTCGTGTTTGCCCAGCACCACGCGCAACGTGGTCTGCGCGAGCTGGCTGGTGGCCATGAGGAAGTTTTCCACCTGGATGATGGCCTTGTCGGGCGCCACCACACGGAAGAACACCACCGCATTGACCTTGACCGACACGTTGTCGCGCGAGATCACATCCTGCGGCGGCACGTCCATCGTCACCACGCGCAGATCGACCCGCACCATCTGCTGCAGGCCCGGCACCACGATCACCAGACCCGGCCCCTTGACCTTCCAGAAACGGCCGAGCTGGAACACCACGCCGCGCTCGTACTCGCGCAGGATGCGAAACGACGAGGCCAGCAGGATCAGCACAACGGGCACGAGGATAGCGCCCAGTCCCAGGTTGAAATCGAACATCGTGGGTGCCTCCTTCAGGGGGATGGTTGGGACGCAGAAGAGTTTTCGGTGTCGGGCCGCACCTGCAGTACCAGGTCGCTCAAACCCAGCACCCGCACGCGCTGCCCGGGCAACAGGGGCGATTCCGAGCGCACCTGCCAACGCTCGCCACGCACCTCGGCCCAGGCCTGATCGTCCTGCACCTGGACCACCTCACCGAGCGCGCCGACCATGTCTTCGCCACCGCTGACCACCGGCGCGCGGCGCGCCCGCAGCGCCATGCCACCGCCCAGCAACACCGCGGCCGCTGCCGTGACGGCGATGCCGAAAATCAGCGGCAGCGGCACACCCAGGCCGGGTACATCGCGGTCAAACAGCAGCAGTCCGCCAGCGATGAACGCCACGACACCACCCACACCGAGCACGCCAAACGAGGGCGAAAGCAGTTCGGCAGCCAGCAGTGCAAAGCCCAGCAGAATCAGCGCGAGCGCCGCGTAGTTCACCGGCAGCAGCTGCAATGCAAACATCGCCAGCAGCAGACAGAGCGCGCCCACGGTACCGGGCAGGCCGAAGCCGGGGGAAGAAAACTCGAACATCAGGCCGTAGACCCCGATCATCAGCAGGATCAGCGCCAGGCTCGGGTTGGCGATCACGCCCAGCAGGCGGTGGCGCCAGTCGGGTGGCTGCGCCTCGGTGGTCAGACCGCGCGTCTGCAGGCGCAGCTCGCCGCTGGCCATGCGCACGGTGCGCCCGTGAATCTGCGCGAGCAGGTCCGGAATGTCGCTGGCCACCACGTCGATCACTTTCTCGCGCAGGGCTTCGGCTGCGGCCAGGCTCGCCGCCTCGCGCACCGCACGCTCGGCCCACTGCGCGTTGCGTCCGTGTTGCAGCGCCAGGCCGCGGATGAAGGCGGCCCCATCGTTGACCTGCTTGGCGGTCATGACGTCGACGGGCGATGCGGGCGCTGGCGTGCCCGGTGCTCCCGGGGGCGCTGGCGAAGGATCGTGCCGTTTCCGGGGTGCCTGCGGTGCGCCCGGCATGCCGATGGCCACGGGCGTGGCGGCCCCCAGCGTGGTGGCCGGGGCCATGGCGGCGATGTGGCTGGCGTAGAGGATGTAGGTGCCGGCGCTCGCGGCCCGTGCGCCCTGTGGCGCCACATAGGTCGCCACCGGAACGGGTGAGGCCAGGATGGCCTGGATGATCTGGCGCATGGAGGTGTCGAGACCGCCGGGTGTGTCCAGTTCCAGCACCACCAGCGGCGCGCCCTGCTGCTGGGCACGCTGCAGACCACGGATCACGTAATCTGCGCTGGCGGGGCCAATGGCACCCTGCACCGTCAGGACCATCACCGGCTCGGCCCGCACACCGGTCACGGCGAAGGCCCACAACAACGCAGCCCACACCCACCAGCCCCGGATGCGGCTGAGGCGGTCACCCCCGACGGCCCGGGGATCCATGGCATGAGCTGTATTCATCGCACCTCCGCAGAGATAGCGGATTCACTGTATGCCTTCCGGCCGACCACACGCAAATGGCCAGCAATACACCCATGGTGGAGACGAGGATGTCACCGCTGGCGGTGCACCGCGCCCTTGAAGCCAGGGTTCGCCGGTCCGGCATCCCGCCGCGACGACGACCTACCGGGTCAGATACGCCACCAGCCCTTGCAGCGTGAACAGCCGCGGGTAGTCGCTTTCGGGAATCGGCACGCCGCTGCCCTGGCTCAGGCCGATGATGAAGTTGAGGAAGTCCATGGAATCGAGGTCCAGGGCTTCGCGCAGATCCTCGTGGTCGCCAACGGTACTCAGGTCGGCCTCGGGGGCGATGCCGGCCAGCACATCGGTCGCGAGTTGTCGGATGTCGATCGGGTTCTTCACGGTGGGTTCCTCACAGCGTTTCGGGCGATTGCAGGTGTTGCTGGATGGCCGCCAGCAACTGGCCGCCGAGATGGCCATCGCTGGTGCGGTGATCGGCAGCCAGGCTCAGGTTCACGAGCCGGCGGGCGACGATCTGCCCGTCCACCACCCAGGGCCGTTCCACCACCCGGCCAAACCCGATGATGGCGACCTGCGGTGGGTAGATCACGCCCAGCACACTTTCAGCACCGCGGTCACCCAGGCTGGTCACAGTGACGGTGGGATCGGTCAGTTCCGAACTGCGCAGACCGCCAGCTCGGGCGCGCTGCACCAGATCGCGCATGGCTTCCATCAGCTCGGCGGGCGATCGGCCATCGGCGCCGTGGATGGCGGGCGCCACGAGGCCGCCGCCACGCAGGGCAGTGGCCCATCCCACGTGAATCCCGACGCCGGGCCGAAAGACACCGCCTTCACAGAATCCGTTGAACTGCGGCACCTCGCGCAGCGCGAGTGCCGTGGCCTTGAGCAGCAACACCGCCGGCAGCAGGCGGTGCACCGGGTCGCGGTCGCGGTTCCAGGCCTGCAGCCAGGCTTGTGCCGCATCGAAATCGACCGTGCTGCTCAGGTAGTAGTGCGGGATCTCGCGCTTGGATCGCGCCATGGCCGACGCGATGGCCTGGCGCATCTGCACCGGGTCGAAGCTTCCCCTGTGCGCGGCCGATGCCGCTGCTGCGGGGGCCGCAACCGACCGGGTCCGCCGCCCAGCACGCTCCACATCGCCCAGCACCACCGCGCCATCGACCCCCGTACCCGACAGCGCATCGGGGTCCAGGCCAATCTGCAGCGCCCGCTGACGGGCTGCCGGGCTGACCTTGCGGCGCGGATTGACCGGTGTGGACTGCCCGGTCCGGGGGGCTGCGGCTTCGCGCCCCAGCGGCGGAGATGCGGGCTGCGCAACGGCTGAGACCGCGGACTTCGAAGCCTTGACCGAAACTGCAGGCTTCCCGCCCGTCTCCATCACCCGCGCCAGCACCGCACCCACCGGCAAGCGTTCACCCACGGGCACCAGATCGCCGATCACGCCGTCGAGAAAACACTCCACATCGATCGCGCCTTTGTGCGTTTCCACCACGGCGACCACATCGCCAGGCTTCACGCGGGCACCCGGCTCGACGAGCCACTGCACCACCGTGCCGGTTTCCATGTCGGCACCCAGCGCGGGCATCAGAAAGTCGGCCATGCGCCCTACCCCGCTTTCACCACGCTGCGCACGGCGGCCACGATGTCGGGCACCTGCGGCAGGCTGGCCGTTTCCATGTGTTCGGCGTAGGGCACCGGCACCTCGCGGGCACAGACGCGGCGCACCGGGGCATCGAGCTCGTAGAGCGCGTCTTCGGCCAGTCGGGCTGCGATCTCGGCCGAGATCGAGCCGCTCTTCCAGCCCTCGTCCACGATCACGCAGCGGTGCGTTCGGGTAAGTGATTCGATCACGGTGGCGGTGTCCAGCGGGCGCAGGACACGCAGGTCGATCACCTCGGCCTCGATGCCCTCGCTGGCCAGTTGCTGCGCCGCGGCCAGGCACTTGGGCAGGCTGTTGCCATAGGTCACCAGACTGACATCCTTGCCCTGGCGGCGCACGCGCGCGTGCTCGATGTCCACCGTGGTGACGGCCGGGTCCAGTTCGTCCTCGGCGTTGTAGAGCACGATGTGTTCGAAGATCAGCACGGGGTTGGGGTCGGCCAGTGCGGCGGCGAGCATGTGGCGCGCGTCTTCCACCGTGCCGGGCACCAGCACCTTGAGTCCGGGGATGTGGGCATACCAGCCCTCCAGGCTGTGCGAGTGCTGCGCCGCCAGCTGACGACCCGCGCCGGTGGCCATGCGGATCACCAGCGGCACGGCGAACTGCCCGCCCGACATGTGCGGGATGGTGGCGGCGTTGTTCATGATCTGGTCCAGAGCGAGCAGGCTGAAGTTGCAGGTCATGATCTCGACGATGGGGCGCAGACCGGCCAGCGCTGCGCCCACGCCCGCGCCGACAAAGCCCACCTCGGCCAGCGGCGTGTCGACGATGCGCGCGGGGCCGAACTCTTCCAGCAGACCCTTGGTCACGGCGTAGCAGCCACCGTATTTGCCCACGTCCTCGCCCATCACGAAGCAGCGGGCATCGGCCAGCAGCGCGTCGCGGATCGCCTGCTTGCAGGCTTCGCGGTAGGTCATCCGGAAGGGTTTGAAGCTGCTCATGGCGCCGCCTCCTGCACCACGCTGTCCATCAGCACGAAGCGCTCCAGCTGGTCCACCGGTTCCAGCGTGCCGGCCTCGGCAAACGCCACCGCCGCCTGGAGCTCCGCGGCCACCGCGGCGTCGATCGCCGCCGCTTCGTCCGCGGTCAGCAGGTGGTTGCCCTCCATCCAGTGGCGCAGGCGCTCGATCGGATCGCGCTGGCGCCAGCCTTCGATCTCGCCCCGCGTGCGGTAGGCCTGGGTGTCGAACATCGAATGCGCGCGGAAGCGGTAGGTGCGGCACTCCAGGAAATACGGGCCGAGGCCGGTGCGCACATGCTCCACGGCGCGCCGCGCGGCGGCGGCCATCTGGACCGGGTCCATCGCATCGACCTGCGCCGAGGCCATGCGGTAGGCGTCGGCCTTGCGGTACACCTCGGTCTGCGACTCCGAATCGGCCAGCGGAACACCCATGGCGTAGAGGTTGTTTTCACACACGAACAGCACCGGCAGCTTCCAGATGGCCGCCAGGTTCATGCTCTCGTGAAAGGCCCCTTCGGCCACGGCGCCCTCGCCAAAGAAACAGGCCGTCACCGCGCCCGGTCGCAGCTGTTTGTCGGCCATGGCAATGCCCACGGCCAGCGGCAGGCCACCGCCGACGATGGCGTTGCCGCCGAAGAAGCGGTGCTCACGGTGAAACAGGTGCATGGAGCCGCCGCGCCCACGGCAACAGCCTTCGACCTTGCCCAGCATCTCGGCCATGAGTGGCGCCATCGGCACGCCGCGCGCCAGCGCATGGCCGTGCTCGCGGTAGGTGGCCAGCACCGCGTCACGCGGCTCCAGCGCATCCATCACCCCCACGGCCACGGCCTCCTCGCCGTCGTACAGGTGCAGGAAGCCTCGGATCTTCTGCGCCTGGTACAACTCCACGCACTTGGCTTCAAAGCGGCGGATGCGCAGCATCCCGCGGTACAGGTGGTGCAGGTGGGCGCGGTCCAGGTGGATCTTGTCGGTCATGGTGCACCCTTCTTTTCATCGCTCTCCAGCGTGGACAGATCGCCTTCCGGCAAGCCGAGCTCGCGCGCCTTGAGCAGGCGGCGCATGATCTTGCCGCTGCGGGTCTTGGGCAGGTTGTCGCGGAACTCGATCTGCTTGGGCGCCACCGCAGCGCCCAGCCGTTTGCGTGCATGGCCCAGCAGCTCGCGGCGCAGGGTCTCGCCAGCCTCGAAGCCGGGCTTGAGCGCCACGAAGGCCTTCACCACCTCGCCCGCCATCGGGTCGGGAATGCCGATCACGCCCGCCTCGGCGACCGCCGGGTGCTCCATCAGCGCGCTCTCGACCTCGAACGGCCCGATCAAATGCCCGGCGGATTTGATGACGTCGTCGGCCCGGCCGACGAACCAGTAGTAGCCATCGGCGTCGCGGTGCGCCAGGTCGCCGGTGAGGTACCAGCCGTCGGCGAAACACTTGCGGTAGCGCTCGTCCTCGTGCAGGTAGCCGCGCATCATCGACGGCCAGGGCGTCTTGAGCGCCAGCTCGCCGTCCACATCGGGTGCTTCGATGGGCTCCACATGACCGTCGGCCAGGCGGCGCACCACCGCGGCGGTGATGCCGGGCAAGGGCTTGCCCATGGAGCCCGGCTTGATGTCCATGGCCGCGTAGTTGGAGACCATGATGCCGCCGGTTTCGGTCTGCCACCAGTTGTCGTGGAAGGGTCGGCCAAACGCCTTGAGGCCCCAGACCACGGCCTCGGGGTTGAGCGGCTCGCCCACGCTGGCCATGAAGCGCAGCGCCGAGAGGTCGACACCCTGCAAGGCCTCGGCACCGAGCTTCATCATCATGCGGATGGCGGTGGGCGCCGTGTACCAGACGGTGATGCGCTCGCGCTCCAGCACGCCGTACCAGGTCTGCGGATCGAACTCGGCCTCGACCACCACGTTGGTCACGCCACACACCAGCGGCGCGATGATGCCGTAGCTGGTGCCGGTGACCCAGCCCGGATCGGCCGTGCACCAGAACACATCGTCATCGTGCAGGTCCAGCGCGTAGCGGCCCGTCACCACGTGCGCCAGCACGGCTTCATGCACGTGCACCGCACCCTTGGGGCGGCCGGTGGTGCCGCTGGTGAAGTGCAGCAGGGCCATGGACTCGGGATCGGTGTGCCCGATCGTGTACCGCGTGGACGCAGGCGACACGAGAACACCCCACGGGTGCACGCCGGGTTCGTCAGACGGGGCCGCACCGACCACGACCACATGTTTCAGACCCGGAAGGCGTTCCCGCACGTCCCGGATTTTTCGCTGGTAGAGCTCGGGCGTCGTCACCAGCACGCGCGCGTCACCCATCTCGGCCCGGGTGACGATGGGCTCGGGACCAAAGGCCGAGAACAGCGGCGTCACCACGCAGCGCGCCTTGAGCGCTCCCAACACCGCCACATACAGCTCGGGCAGGCGCCCCATCAACACAAACACACGCTCGCCGGGCATCACGCCCAGGTCGTGCAGCGCGTTGGCGAACTGGTTGGTGGCCTGCGCCAGATCGGCGTAGGTGAATTCCTGGCGTTCACCGCTCTTGCCGATCCAGCGGATCGCGACCTTGTCGCCGCGGCCGTGCAGCAGGTGCCGGTCCACGGCTTCGTAAGCGATGTTCAGCCCAGCACCGCCGGGCAGGCCGTCCAGCCAGCGGCGGGCGTCATTCCAGCTGAACTGCGCGGCAGTAACCGCGTGGTCCATCAGGTTCGGCACCGGTCCCCGCGCCGCGGGTTGCTTGTGAATGGTCGCGCTCACCGTGGTCTCCTGGATGCACAGCAGCCCGTCGCAAGACGCCAAAACGAAAGACCGTCAGCGAACCGGAAAACCTGCGCTGCCTGTGGTGTGGCGGGAGACTACGCTCCCATATGAAACATCTTGCCCCATCGGGAGCACGGCCCGATTGAGCGCAATCAATGTGAGCGAAGACCGCCGCAATAGCAAGAGCCGATCAGTGTGTGCGGTCGGCGAGGTGCTGCAAAGCCTCCGCCACCGCAGGCACGATGCTGACCGCGTTGCTGGCGTGGGGAATGCTGTCGGTGCTCCAGATCTGACCAGCACCGGCTTCGCGGATCAGCCGGACCGCGCCGTCGGCAAACAGCGCGTGCGTGACCGCCACATCCACCGAAGCCGCGCCCGCCGCTTTCAGCAAACGCGCGGCCTGGGCGAGGGTATGGCCGGAACTGGCCACGTCGTCCATCAGCACCACGGCGCGTCCGGTGAACGGCAGGTCGGGGAGCTCGATGTCCACCTGCCGGTCTCCATGCCGCAGCTTGCGGCAAACGCCGTGCGCCCAGCCGTGGCGCGCAGCAGCCTGCGCCACCCATTGCAGCGATTCCTCGTCCGGGCCGATCAGCAGCACGTCGGGGCGCTGCGTCGCAATGTGGTCGGCCAGCAGCGGCGCGCCGCTGAGCACGATGGCATCTTTCACGGGTATGGCCTCTTCCAGCGTCGCCACGCGGTGCAGGTGCGGGTCCACCGTGATCACGGCGTCAAACAGACCGGCCAGGAAGCGGCCGATCACGCGCTGGCTCACCGCTTCGCCGGGGTTGAACGCGATGTCCTGCCGCATGTAGGCCAGGTAGGGCGCCACCAGTGTGAGGTGGACTGCGCCGAGCTGGTGCGCGGTGCGCGCGACCAGCAGGATCTCGACCAGCTTCTCGTTCGGCTGGTGCAGGCCACGCCAGAACACCACGCGCGGTGGCAGGCTCTCTGGCAGTCGCAGGCGCAACTCGCCGTCCGGAAAGCGGTGGCGCTGAATGACGGCCAGCGTCAGACCCGCCGCTGCAGCCACCGCCTGGGCGATGGTCTGCTCATCGTCAAAACACAGCAGGCAGCCAGCAGAAAGGTCGGGTTGCATCAGAACTCCACAAACACATGGGGCACCTGGTCGGCGTGCCCGAGGCTGAAACCGTTGAAGCGCAAACAGGCCTGGCGGGCGAATTCGAGGTCGGCCGGGTAGCTGGCGTGCACGCGGTAGAGCGCATCGCCCGCGCGCACTTCGTCGCCCAGCTTGTGCAGCAGGTCCACACCCGCGCCCTGCACCTTGGGAGCGCCGGCCAGGCGCGCGATCTGCGCGATCTGGAGGTTGTCGATCCCGGTCACCACGCCGGCCTGCGCTGCGGTCACTTCGAGCGTGAGCGCGCCCAGCGCCGGGTGGTGGTGATCAAAGTCGTGCGAACCCTGGGCCTCGATGATGGCCTGCATCTGCGCCAGCGCGCGACCCGAGTCGAGGATGTCGCGCGCGATACCGAAGCCATCGCCACCGCGCACGTCGGGGCTGCATTCGATCAGGCGCCCAGCCAGGCGCAGCGATTTCTGCCGCAGGTCGTTCGGTGCATCGGGGTGGTTCTCCAGCACCCGCATCACGTCGCGCGCCTCCAGCACCGGCCCCACCCCCTGCCCCACGGGCTGTCGGCCATCGGTGATCACCACGTCCAGCGACAGGTGCAGGCGCTGCGCCACGTACTCGAACAACCGGCGCAGGCGCTGCGCCTCGGGCATGGAGCGCACCTTGGCCGTGGGGCCGATGGGAATGTCCAGCACCAGGTGGGTGGCGCCGGCCGCGATCTTCTTGGACAGGATGGACGCCACCATCTGCCCCGGCGAATCGAGCGCCAGCGGCCGCTCCACAGAAATCAGCACGTCGTCAGCCGGTGACAGGTTGGCCGTGCCGCCCCAGGCCAGACAGCCCTTGTGGGTGCGCACAATCTCCGTCAACCGGTCGAACGGCAGTTCCACGTTGGCCAGCACCTCCATGGAGTCGGCCGTGCCCGCTGGCGAGGTGATGGCGCGCGACGAGGTCTTGGGAAACACCAGCCCGTAGGCCGCCACGATGGGCACCACCAGCATGGACGTGCGGTTGCCCGGGATGCCGCCGATGCAGTGTTTGTCCACCACCAGCGGTTCGTGCCAGTCCAACTTGCGGCCGCTGGCCACCATGGCTTCGGTCAGGAAAAACACCTCTTCGCGGTCCAGCTCGCTGCGGTTGCTCGCGACCACGAAAGCGGTGAGTTCGATCTTGGAATAGCGGTGCTGGGCGATATCGGCCACGATGGCGTGGAAATCGGCGCGCGTGAGGCGCTCGCCGTTGATCTTGCGGAACAGCGCCGGGATGGATTCGGCCGGCTCGGCCTGCGACACCGAGGCCGGGTGCCCATCGGGCACATCCAGCTGGGCGAAGGCATCTTCCGACACGCCGAGCTGGTTGCAGCCGACGATGGACGCGTCGTCCACCACGTTGAGCGTGGCCAGGATGCGCTGGCCATTGGCGCGCACCTCGACCTTGGACAGGGCCTGAAAACCCTCGGCCCGGTAGACCGCGCAGTCGCGGTGCAGGTAGGCGACGTTCTCGCGGTAGGTGTCGATGGCCACGCGGCGCAGCATCAGGCTGCCGCGGCCGGGGGTCTCTTGTTCGGGTTGGGCGCTCATGCCCGGCACGATACACCGCCGAAAGCCCGGAGCGATAGCGCAAAGCGCTCCCGCTGCAGTTTTCCACGGCTCCCGAGCGTCACCCCGAGGCATGAAACGGCGCCCAGGAACCAACTTCCCCTCCGGCGCGAAATGCCTTCTTCAAGGATGCGGTGGAACCGGCTTCGCCGGGCCACTCGCATCGCCCCCTGGGGGGGGGTGACGGCCCGCAGGGCCGGCGCGGCGGGAGCCGTGTTCAGCCCACGACCAGCCGCATCCCGGGCATAAACCGCTCGGACTCGACACGACGCTCCAGCGCCAGACGCATGTTCATCTGCGCTACCTCGGTGTGCTCCACACCGAGCGCCTGTGCGCGCGCGCCCTCGCCCCGGCGCAGCGCGTCACACAACATGTGGTGCTGCCGGTGGGCGTAGAGCATCCAGTCGCGGTCCAGCGCCACCGTTCCCTGCATGGGCAACATGGCAGAAGCGGGCGCGAACGGCAGCTTGTCGTTGAGCGCCACGGCGCGTTGCAGCGCCCGGTTGCCGCAGGCGGCCAGGATCAGCGCGTGGAAACGGTCGTTCATGGCCGCGTAGGCAACGTAGCTTTCTATCGTGAGCGGGCTGTCGGCGAGCAGCCGGTCGCCCTCGTCCAGGCAGGCCTGCAGGTCGCCCTGCAGCTGGCGCGACACGCCGTGTTCGGCGACCAGGCGCGCCGCCATGCCTTCCAGGTGGCCCCGCACGGCGATCGCGTCGGTGACTTCCCGGGCGGTGAACTGTCGCACCAGGTACTTGCCGGTGTCGTTGGCCTCGACCAGCCCTTCCTGCTCCAGCGTGACCAGCGCAGCGCGCACCGGCGTGCGCGATGCCCCCAGGCGCTCGGCCAGTTGTTGCTCAGCCAGTCGCTGGCCGGGCGCGAACTCGCCGCTCAGGATCAGGTCGCGCAATTGCATCAAAACGGTTTCTTGCAGGCTCATGCCGCAAACTGTACACTGAATCTACAAAACGGGATACCGTTTGTCCATCACCTGCCGAACAGCCCACAGGAGACCCCGCATGAAAGCCGAACAGAACCAGCGCATCACCCAGGTCGGGCCGGGCACACCGGGTGGCGAGTTGCTGCGCCGCTACTGGCAACCGGTGGCCCTGCTCGACGAGTTCAACCCCGCGCTGGACCCGGCCATGGGCGTGCGTCCGGTGAAGGCGTTGCGCGTGCTGGGGCAGGACTTCGTGCTGTTCCGGAACGCCCAAGGCGCCTTCGGTCTGCTCGACCGCGACTGCCCGCACCGCGGCGCCGACCTGGCCTTTGGCCGCAACGAAGGCGACGGCCTGCGCTGCCCCTTCCACGGCTGGAAGTTCGACGTCAGCGGCCAGTGCACCGAAACCCCGGCCGAACCCGCCGGCAGCACGCTGTGCACCCGCATCCGGCAGCGCAGCTACCCGCTGATCGAAAAAGCCGGTGCGCTGTTCGGCTGGTTCGGCCCAGAAGGCAGCACGCCGCCGCCCTTCCCCGCGCTGGACTGCTTTGAAGCGCCGGCCACGCACAGTTTCGTGTTCAAGGGCCTGTGGCACTGCAACTGGCTGCAGGCCTTCGAGGTCGGCATCGACCCGGCGCACGCTTCGTACCTGCACCGCTTCTTCAATGACGCCTCGCTCGAAGGCAGCTACGGCAAGCAGTTCCGCGGCGCCAGCGTGGGCGAGGTGGGCGGCGAGCGCTGGCCCATGACCAAGGTGATGCGCGAATTCGGCCAGCCCCAGATCAGCTTCACCCAGCAGCCCTATGGCCTGCAGCTGACCGCGCTGCGCCCCATGACCGACGCGCTCACCCACGTGCGCATCACCAACGCGGTGTTCCCGCAGACCTTCGTGATCCCGCTCTCCGAGACCATGACGATCACGCAGATGCACGTGCCGGTGGACGACACGCGCAACTACTGGTTCGCCTTCTTCACCAGTTTCGACAAACCGGTGGACAAGGACACCATGCGCAACCAGCGCCTGGATGCCGTCACCCTGCCCGACTACATCCCGAAGTCCGGCCGCCACAACAACTGGGGCTTCAACGCAGAGGAGCAGCAGAGCCGCACCTACCTCGGCATGGGAGAGGACGACATCAACGTGCACGACCAGTGGGCTTGCGAGAGCATGGGCGCCATTCAGGACCGCACGCGCGAACACCTGGGCACAACCGACAAGGTGATCATGGCGAACCGGCGGATGCTGTTGCAGGCCATGGACACCGTGGAACAAGGTGGCACGCCACCCGGCATCGCCGACCCGGCACAACACGCCAGCATCACCGGCCCCGACACGGTGGACGGCATCGCGCCCGCCGAAGGCTGGCCAACCTGGTGGCAGGACGCGGTGCGCGCCAAGCGCGAAAGCGCGCCCTGGCAGAACAGCGCCGTGCAAGCCGCGACCGAAACGGCCGGCGCGAAATGAGCCATTTCGCCCAACGCTGCGGCCTGCACGACGCGGCCCGGGAAGCGGCTTGCCAACAAACCGCCCGGCTCATCGAAGCCAGTGGCATCCAGCGCGTGCGCCTGGGCTGGTGCGACGTCCACGGCATGCTGCGCGGCAAGACACTGATGGCGCCCGCGGCCATCAAAGCGCTGCGCGATGGCGTGGGCATGGTCGGCACGATGATGCTCAAGGACACGGCCGACCGCACCGCCTGGAAGGTGTTTGAGCCCGGCGGCACCAGCGACCTGCCCGGCTTTGCCGGCGCGGCCAACCTGATGTTGCTGCCCGATCCGGCGAGCTTCATCGAACTGCCCTGGAGCCCAGGTACCGGCTGGCTGCGCTGCCAGCCCTGGTTCCAGGACGCCACCCCGGTGGCGCTGGACAGCCGCCGCGTGCTGCAGCAGGCGCTGGCGCGGCTGGCCCAGGCGGGCTACGGCCTCAAGACCGGGCTCGAAGTGGAATTCCACATCTACCGCATCACCGACACCGCGCCGCAACTCGACCCCGAACGCGCCGACTGGCCCGGTCTGCCGCCGAGCGTGGAAATGATCCACCCCGGCTACAACCTGCAGTCCGAAGCCATGATCGACATGGCCGACGAGCCGCTGGCCATCGTGATGCACACGGCGCAGGCGCTGGGCCTGCCGCTGCAATCGCTGGAAATCGAACTCGGCCCCAGCCAGGTGGAAGCCGTGTTCGACGCCACCGACGCGCTCACCGCGGCCGACCAGATGGTGCTGTTCCGCAACGGCGTGCGCCAGGCGCTTCGCCGCGCCGGCTACCACGCCACCTTCATGTGCCGCCCGCCGTTCCCCCACATCATGTCCAGCGGCTGGCACCTGCACCAGTCGCTGGTGGATCTGGCCACCGGCCGCAACGCCTGCGTGCGCGAATCGCCCGCGCCCGGCAGCGGCCGCGCCGACGCGCGCCACACGCTGTCGGACGCCGGCGCCCACTGGCTCGCCGGCCTGCTGGCGCACGCCGAAGGCATGACCGCGCTGTGCACACCCACCGTCAACGGCTTCGGCCGCTTCCGCCCGAACGCGCTGGCCCCCCAGAGCGTGATCTGGGGGCAGGACAACCGCGGCGCCATGTTGCGAGTGGTCGGCGGGCCGGGCGACCACGCCACCCGCATCGAGAACCGCATCGGCGAGCCCGCAGCCAACCCCTACCTGTACATGGCGGCGCAGATCCACGCCGGGCTCGACGGACTGACCCGCGGCCTCGAACCACCACCCGCCTGCGAGACACCCTATGCCGCCGATCACCCCAAAATCCCCGACACCCTCGGCAACGCACTGGGATGCCTGCGCGCAGACACCGCGCTCATCGCCGGGCTGGGCGCCGATGTCGTGCACCATTTCTGCCGCATCAAACAACAAGAGATCGATCGCCACGCCGACGCCAAGGACAAGACCGACTTCGACCGCCGCGAATACTTCAGCAGAATCTGACACCCCATGATCCACATCCGTTTCATCGCCGCCGACCAGTCGCTACAGGACATCCAGGGAAAACCAGGCCAGAGCGTCATGGAAGCCGCCGTCGCTGCCAACGTGAGCGGCATCGCAGCCGACTGCGGCGGCACGCTCACCTGCGCCACCTGCCATGTGATCGTCGATGCCCCCTGGGCAGACCGGCTCCCCGAGCCCGGCAATGACGAACAAGGCATGCTCGAATTCACGGCATCGCCGCGCGCACCCGGCAGCCGGCTGAGCTGCCAGATCGTGCTCACACCGGAACTCGACGGCATCGAACTGCACCTGCCCGCTTCGCAGTATTGAGCGGGCACCGGTTGCCTATACTGCTGGGCACTCGAACCCACGCCACCCGCTGCCCGCCAGCAGCCAGGAACCCGCCATGAGCTACGTCTTCACCCCGCCGCCCGTCGTCTCCGTGCCCGTGATCGGCCGCGCCGAACGCTTCCCGGTCCACCGCATCTACTGCGTGGGCCGCAACTACGAAGAACACGCCAAAGAGATGGGCTTCACCGGCCGCGAGCCGCCGTTCTTCTTCATGAAGCCGGCCGACGCCATCGTGGTTGCCGACGCTGGCAAGACCGCCGTCATCCCCTACCCCTCGCTCACGTCCAACCTGCACCACGAGATCGAGCTCGTGGTCGCCATCGGACAGGGTGGGCGCGGCATCCGTGCCGAAGACGCAGCGAAGCACATCTTCGGCTACGCGGTCGGCCTGGACATGACGCGGCGCGACCTGCAGACCGAGATGAAGAAGCAGGGCCGCCCCTGGTGCATCGGCAAAGGCTACGACCAGTCCGCACCCATCGGCCCCATCACACCCGCACCCGAGGCGGGCGACATCGGCAACGCCGCGATCTGGGTGCAGGTCAACGGCAGCGACCGACAACGCAGCAACGTCGCCAAGCTGATCTGGAGTGTCGCCGAGACCATCGAACACCTGTCCAATGCTTGGGAACTGCAGCCGGGCGACCTGATCTACACCGGCACCCCCGAAGGCGTGGCCGCGGTGGTCAAGGGCGACACCATGACCGGTGGGGTGGACGGCTTGACCAGCATCAGCGTCAAGGTGGCCTGAAAAAGGCGCCAGGGTTAACCCGCAGGGTTGAATACCTACAATTCAACCGTCGTGAACTGATTTCACAAAATTAAATCACGCAAACCCAGGCGGAATGTCCGCGTTGCGGGTTTGACCTCTGTCCCGCAGCGCAACAAAACGTTTACCGTCACTGGGTCATCAGCCGTCGGCCACCCCATTTCCCCCTACAACACAGGAGAACATCCCATGATCCAGCGCAGAACCCTGCTCCAGTCCGGCGCCGCCGTTGCCTTCGGCGCCCCGGCGCTGGTTGGCTTTGCCCAGCAGACCGTCACCCTCAAGTTCCACACCTTCATGTCGCCGCAGTCCAATGTGTGGCTCAACATGCACAAGGCCTGGATGGACAAGGTCACCAAGGACTCGGGCGGCCGCATCAAGTTCGAGGCCTACCCTGCCATGCAGCTCGGTGGTTCGCCGGTGCAGCTGTACGACCAGGCCAAGGACGGTGTGGTCGACATCGTCTGGACCCTGCCGGGCAACACGCCGGGCCGCTTCCCGCGCATCGAAGTGTTCGAGCTGCCGTTCATGATGAACAACGCCGAAGCCACATCCAAGGCTTACTGGGAATACGTGCAGACCGTTGCCCAGGACGAGTTCAAGGATGTGCATCCCATCGCCCTGCAGGTGCACGGACCCGGCATCTTCCACATGCGTGACAAGCAGATCAAGACCGCCGAAGACCTCAAGGGCTCCAAGGTGCGCGGCCCGACCCGCCAGATCACCAAGATGCTGGGCTACCTCGGTGCTTCGCCCGTGGGCATGCCGCTGCCGCAGATTCCGGACGCGCTCTCCAAAGGCGTCATCAACGGCTGCGTGATCCCCTGGGAAGTGGTGCCGGCCGTCAAGGTGCAGGAACTGGCCAAGTTCCACAGCGAGTTCGACCCGGCGGGCGGCGCGCTGTACACCACGACCTTCATCCTGGCCATGAACAAGGCCAAATACAACGCGCTGCCAGCAGACCTCAAGGCCGTCATCGACAAGAACTCCGGCATGGAGACCTCGGCCTGGCTGGGCAAGGTGCAGCAGGGCGGCGACGCGCCCGGCCGCGAGTCGGCCGTCAAGCTGGGCAACAGCATCTACACCATCCCCGCCGCAGAAGCGCAGGAATTCAAGCGCAAGGCGCGCCTGGTCGAAGTGGAGTGGATGCAGGACATGGACAAGCGCGGCTTCAACGGCAAGCAACTGCTGGACACGGCAAAGTCGCTGATCGCCAAACACGGCAAGGGCGCCAAGGCCTGATCAGCACCTGCGCCGGGTGCCTGCACCCAGGCATTCTTGAAGGGCTCCGCAAGGGGCCCTTTTTCATTTCCCCTACACTTTGCGACATGCACCGCAGCCCCATCCAACACTGCAGAGAATGCGGCGCCGCCGTCACCTACCGACTCCCCGACGACGGTGACACCAAACCCCGCGCCATCTGCACCGTCTGCCAGACCGTCCACTATGAAAACCCGCTCAATGTGGTGGGCACCGTGCCGGTGTGGGGCGAGACGGGTGAATACGTGCTGCTCTGCCTGCGCAACATCGAGCCGCGCCGTGGCAAGTGGACCCTGCCCGCCGGCTTCATGGAACTGGGCGAAACCACGGCCGAAGGCGCGCTGCGCGAAACCGACGAAGAGGCCGGCGCGCAGATCGAGCTGGGCGAACTCTTCACACTCATGAACGTGGCGCGCGTGGGCCAGGTGCACCTGTACTACCGCGCCCGCCTGCTCAGCAAGCAGTTCAACCCCGGCTTCGAGACCATCGAGGCCCGGCTGTTCACCGAAGACCAGATCCCCTGGGACGAGATCGCGTTCCGCACCGTCCGGGAAACGCTGGAACACTACTTCGCCGACCGCCGTCGCGGGCAGTTCGGCTTCCACGCCTTCGACATCGCCTGAGGGCTGACGTCGCTGGCGAAGGAGGGCTGGTCAGGAGCGCCGCCGCAGTGGCGCCAGCAGGTCGCTCAGGCCGTTGTGGTCGATCTCGTGCATCAGCTGCAGCAAGCGGCCGATGTCCCCCTTCGGGAAGCCCTCACGTGCAAACCAGTTCAGGTAGTTGCCCGGCAGGTCGGCGATGGGCGTGCCCCTGTGTTTTCCGAAAGGCATCTCGGTTGTGATCAGGCGCTCCAGGTCCTCAGCCTTCATCGCTCAGCGCCTCCACCGTCCAGCCAGGCCCGCACCGCGGTGTGGAACAGGGCGGGCTTCTGAAACATCAGCCAGTGCCCGGCGTCAAAGCCCTTCACCTGGCTGCCCGGCGTGGTACCCAGGGCCGCGAGCCAGCGCGGTGAATGGAACATGAAGGGCTTGCGCCGACCGAAACAGAACAGCGTGGGGATCTGCGGGCCGAACACCTTGTCCACCCGCGCCACGCCGCGCAAGCCGCCATAAGAACCGAACCACTGCATGGCGTAGGGGTAGTTCATCTGCCAGCCCATGCGCTCCGGCGGCGTGCGACAGCCGATGGTGCGCGCCATGAAGCGCGTCATGCGGTCGGCCAGGCCCGGCAGCCAGCCACCCAGCTTCCAGGCCACAGCCAGCCAGAGCTGGTAACCCGCGATCATCAGCTTCTCTTTGGTTTTGAGCGACTTGAGGTAGGCGCCCGAATTGGTGTCGCCGATGTCTGTGCCCACCACGCGCGCCACGCGTTGCGGGTGGCGTGCCGCGTATTCGTAGCCGAAGAAACAGCCCCAGTCGTGCAGCAGCAGCGTCACCGGCTCGTCCGGGCTCACCGCGTCCACCACGGCGCCCACCAGTTCGCATATCTCATTCACCGACACAGGGCGCGGCGGCTTCGCGAGGTCAAAGCCCGGCAGCGAGAAGCGCACGCAGCGGTAGCCGTCGCTCAGCGCTCGCACCGCGCCGTCCCACAGCGCCAGCGTGTCGGGCCAGCCGTGCAGCATCACCACCGTGGGGCCGTGGCCTTCGATCTGCACCGTCAGTCCCTGCACATCGAGGGTTGGGGTCATGGCTTGATATCCGTCAAATGAAGTGGCGGCGATGGTAGCGCGCGCAGGGGCAAGGCGGTGTCTTGCACGATACTCCCCGGCCATGCACCGAACCATCTTCACCACCCCGGTGGTCAACGCCCTGCTGCGCGGCTTTTCGCTGGCTTTCCTGAAAATGACCGGCTGGACGGTCGAAGGCAGCCTGCCCCCGCAGGCGACCCGGAGCGTGTTCATTGCCGCGCCCCACACCAGCAACTGGGACCTGCCCTACACCCTCATGGTGGCCTTCGCCCTGCGCCTGAACCCCTACTGGATGGGCAAGCACAGCATCTTCAGAGCCCCGTTTGGTGGCCTGATGCGCTGGCTCGGTGGCATCCCGGTGAACCGCGCGCAATCCAGCAACCTCGTGGCCGCCTCGGCCCAGGCCATTGCCGGGGCCGACGGACCGCTGCAACTCATCGTGCCGCCCGAAGGCACGCGCAGCAAGACGCGCTACTGGAAGACCGGCTTCTACTACATCGCCCAGACGGCCCGGGTGCCCATCGTCATGGCCTACATGGACTACGCCACCAAACGCAGCGGCCTGGGCCCGCTGTTCCAGCCCACCGGTGACATCGCGGCCGACATGGCCGCGATCAAGGCGTTTTACGCGCCGTTCAAGGGCAAGAACGCGGCGCAGTTTGAAGCCGAGCCGATAGAGTAAGCCCGCGCGTCAGCCAGCCGCTTCGCCCCAGTGATCGTGTCGCTCGCGCCGCTCCTGCCGGTCGTTCGTCACCTCCAGACGCACGCCGTCCGGGTCGATGAAAGGCGTGGGCCGGCTATTTCATTTTTGATTTGAGCTGGATCGTCTCACCCGCCACCATGAAGCGGCCACGCCCGCGGTGGTGCAAGGTGCGCGCGTCCTTCTGCGCCGGGTCCATCCAGGCCTTCACCACCTCCAGCACAAACAGGCCGTACTTCGCCACCATGCCCGTGTCCACCACGCGGCACTCCAGGCTGGCAAAACACTCCTGGATCAACGGTGCACCCACCACTTTGGCCGGCACCGGCGTGAGCCCGAAGCGCTCGAACTTGTCCACGTTGCGGCCCGATGAATTGCCACACGCCACCACCTGCTCAGCGATCTCCACCGAGGGGATGTTGATCACGCACTCGCGCGACGCCTTGAGCAAACCATACGAGTGGTTGCGCGGGCTGACCACGCAGCCCACCAGCGGCGGCTCGAACTCCAGCATCAGGTGCCAGGACTGCACCATCACATCCGTCTGCCCGCCGCTCGCCGTGGTCAGCAGCACCACCGGGCCGGGTTCAAGCAGGGTGTAGGCCTTGGCGAGCGGGAACGATCTTTTGGCCATGTGTGGGCTCCCGTTGCGCAGATTCAGGACGTCGCGCCGAACGCCTCGTGGAAGAGCACCGTGCCGCGCGGCAAGGCGTCGGTGAACGGAAGCACCATGAAGTACTCCGGCGGAATGTCCGGGTAGACCAGTTGCGGTTGATTGCGAAAACCGAAGCGCCGGTAGTAGCCCGGTTCGCCCACCAGCATGATGCCCGCCGCGCCCTGCTCGCGCAGCGCCTGCAGCGCGGCCTGCATCAGCGCCGAACCGATGCCTTTTCCCTGGTGATCAGGCAACACCGAAATCGGCCCCAGCCCATGCCAGCCCGGCGTGCCGTCGGCAATGACCACCGGCGAGGTCGCCACATGCCCGACCAGTTCGCCACCCTGCTCCGCCACCAGCGACACGCTCAGCGCACCGGCGCGGCGCAGCGCGTTGACGATGAAGGCCTCGGTGTGGCTGGTGTGGGGTGCGTTCAGGAAGGCGGCCGTGGTAAGGGCCGCGATGGCGTCTGCATCGGCGGGGGTTTCGGGCCGGATCATGGTGCGGCGCCGGTCAGAGTGTTTGGGTTGTTGGCACTGAAGAAGTGGGAGTCAACAGATCAAACCGCTGCGCCCAACCGCCCCACCCCCTCTTCAATCTTCTCCACCCCCACCGTCGCAAACGAGAGGCGCAGGGTCGCGTGGTCGGGGTTCGTGGCGTAGAACGGCGCGCCGGGCACGAAGGCCACGCCCTTTTCGATCGCGCGTTTGGCCAGCTCGCCGCCGTCGGCCACCTTGCCGCCCGCGCCGGTGAGGCGGGCCCAGACGAACAGGCCGCCCTGGGGTTGCACGAACTCGATCGCGTCGCCCAGTTCGCGACGCAAGGCGTTGCCCATGGTGGTGGCGCGTTCGGCGTACACGGCGCGAACCTTGGCCAGCGTGGCGGGCATGCGGCCGGCTTTCAGGTACTGCGCGGCGGTGGCCTGGGCGAAGGTGCTGGTGTGCGCATCGCTGAACTGTTTGCACATGGTGGCCTTGGCCAGCAGCTCAGCGGCGCCGATCATCCAGCCCACACGCAGGCCGGGGCTCAGCACCTTGCTCAGCGAACCGCAGTGCACCAGCAGCTCGCGGCTGCCGGGCACGCTGGCGCTGAGTGCGAGCAGGCTGGGCGGTGGCGCTTCGCCGAAGTAGAGATCACCGTACGGATCGTCTTCCACGATCAGCGTGTTGTGCTTCACCGCCATTTCCAGCACGCGCTGGCGCCGCTCCAGGCTGAGCATGGCGCCGCTGGGGTTGCCGAAGGTGGGGATGAGGTAGACGAATTTGGGCTTGTGTTCTTCGATCAGCGTTTCCAGCTCATCGGTCTTCACGCCGTTGCCGTCCACCGGCGCGCTGATGAGCTGCGCGCCGTAGAGACGGAAACACTGGATGGTGGCGAGGAAGGTCGGGCCTTCGACGATGACCTTGTCGCCGGGCGACACGAGCGTCTTGCCCAGCAGGTCCAGCGCCTGCTGGCTGCCGGTGGTGACGATGAGGTCGCTGGCCGTCACACCCTGGTTTCCCTTGCTGGTCATGAACGCGGCGAGCTGTTCGCGCAGCGGGTTGTAACCCTCGGTAGCACCGTATTGCAGGGCGCCACCCGGTTCTTCGGTCAGTGCGGTGTTGACGGCTTCGCGGATGCCGTCCACGTCGAACATGGCGCTGTCGGGAAAGCCGCCGGCGAAGCTGATGATGCCGGGCTTGCCCAGCAGCTTGAAGAGTTCGCGGATGGCGGAGGTTTCGACGTTGTTCAGGCGGTCGGCAAATTGCATTGGCATGGCGTGTGGCTCATTGGCGAAAACGAAAGCTTGGAAGATATCAGACGCCGCCACCGCATCCCCTGAAACAGGGCTTTCCCGTGGGCTCATTTCCGCCGTTTTCGGCGCGCATTTTTTTGTGCCCAACAGCCCCGTTTCGTCCTCCGTTTGAGGCATGCCGGATACACCGATTTGTGGCGCAATGCGGTCCAGAAGAACCAGCGTTGAGGCCACGAATTTCACCGGTTGGACAAGGGATCGGGCGACACAAAGTGTCACAACATCCGGTCGATGAAGTTCGTAGCCTCTCGAACCTGAAGCACACCGCTGGCTTCACCAAGCGCCACGAGGCGCACTCCGGGCCCCCAACCAACACAGCCTTCAAGGAGCGTCCACCATGCCTTCAGCCCTCACCTATCCTGGGGTTTACGTCGAAGAGGTTCCCAGTGGTGTGCGCACCATCACCGGTGTCGCCACGTCCATCACGGCCTTCATCGGCCGCTCGTCGCGAGGCCCCGTCAACCGGGCGGTACGGGTACAAAGTTTTACAGAGTACGCGCGCATCTTCGGTGGCCTCTGGCGCGACAGCACCATGAGCTACGCGGTGAACCACTTCTTTCAGCACGGCGGGGCCGACGCGCTGATCGTGCGGGTGTTCAACGGCAACATCGCGACCAACACGGCCACCATCACCCTGCCCGCGGGCGCCGGCAGTCTGGTGCTGGAGGCTGCCAGTCCGGGCCTGTGGGGCCAGGCCTTGCGGGCCCGGGTCGATCACCTCACCCGCAACCCCGCCGACACGCTGCTCTTCAACCTCACGGTCGAAGAGCTCGACCGGGTGGGCGGCAGCCAGGTGGTGGCCTCGGAGAGCTTTCGCAACGTCTCGGTCTCGCCGTTAAGCCCGCGCTTCGTCAACACCGTGCTCAACGAACAGTCGGCCCTGGTGAGGGTGCGCGCCTCCGCGCCGCAGAACGCCAGCCCGAACGATCCGGCCAACCCGGCCCTGCCCAACGTGGTGGCCGCGGGCGCAGCGAACGCCGATGGCGCGGCGATCACCGACGCCCAGCTCGTGCCCACCAACGCCACGGCGATCGCCAACCGCGAGGGCATGTACGCGCTGGAGGCGGCCGACCTGTTCAACCTGCTGTGCCTGCCGCCGCTCACCCACGAGGCCGACGTGGCCACCGCCACCTGGGCCCTGGCCGCCACCTACTGCCAGGACCGGCGCGCGATGCTGATCGTCGACGCGCCCGCCGCCTGGACCGCCAACGCCGCCACCGCCATCAGCACCGCCCAGACCGGCGTGAGCGGCCTGCGCACGACGGTGGGCAACGACGACGCGCGCAATGCCGCGGTGTACTTTCCGCGCCTGCGTATGGCCGATCCGCTGAGCGAAAACCGCCTCGCCGAGTTCGCGCCCTGCGGTGCGGTCGCGGGCATCATCGCGCGCACCGATGTGCAGCGTGGCATCTGGAAGGCCCCGGCGGGCCTGGACGCCTCGTTCTCCGGTGTGCAGGGCTTCAGCTACACCATGACCGACGGCCAGAACGGCCTGCTCAACCCGCTGGGGCTGAACTGCCTGCGCAGCTTCCCGGTCACGGGCAACCTGGTGTGGGGCGCGCGCACGCTGGCCGGCGCCGACCAGCTCGCCTCCGAGTGGAAATACCTGCCGGTGCGGCGCTTCGCGCTGTTCCTCGAAGAAAGCCTGTACCGCGGCAGCCAGTGGGTGGTGTTTGAGCCCAACGACGAACCGCTGTGGGCGCAGATCCGGCTCAACGTGGGCGCATTCATGCAGAACCTGTTCCGCCAGGGCGCGTTTCAGGGCCGCAGCCCGCGCGAGGCCTACTTCGTCAAGTGCGACCGCGAGACCACGACGCAGAACGACATCAACCTCGGCATCGTGAACATTCTGGTCGGATTCGCGCCGTTGAAACCGGCCGAATTCGTGGTGCTCAAGATCCAGCAGATGGCCGGTCAGGTCGAAGTCTAGGGCCTGTTCACACTGTTTTTCAAAGATGCGTTGCGGATCAAAAAGGCCATGCGCAAGGCGCGAAACGCAGCCGGGGTCGCCCCCCGGCAAGGCTTCGCAACGCCGCGCATGGCCTTTTTGGCCGCAACCCGAAGGGAATGGGTTGGAAACAACGCCACTCGTTGTTGCACTCCTAGGCCAGACGCACAGTCTGGCCGTCGTCGCGCGCCTAGATTGGCGCTGTTTTCAACCCATTCGCACTTTGAAAAACAGTGTGAACAGGCCCTAAGGAGAACCGTCATGGCTCAGTTCAGCGTAAATGCACAGCGTTTCGACCCCTACAAGAACTTCAAATTCCGCGTCAAGTGGGATGGCCGCTACGTCGCGGGCATCAGCAAGGTCGGCGCACTCAAGCGCAGCACCGAACTGGTCGAGCACCGCGAGGGCGGCGACCCTTCGGTCACGCGCAAGTCGCCCGGGCGCACCAAGTTCGAGGCGATCAGCCTGGAGCGCGGCGTGACGCACGACCTGGAGTTCGAGCGCTGGGCCAACAAGGTCTGGAACTTCGGTTCCGGCCTGGGCGCCGAGGTCTCGCTGCAGGACTTCCGCAAGGACCTGATCATCGAGGTCTACAACGAGGCCGGCCAGCTCGTCCTGGCCTACAAGGTGTTCCGTTGCTGGGTCTCGGAATACCAGGCACTGCCCGATCTGGACGCCAACGCCAACGCGGTGGCCATCCAGTCGATCAAGCTGGAGAACGAGGGCTGGGAGCGTGACTTTGACGTCACCGAACCGACCGAGCCGCGCTTCACCGAACCGGCCTGAAGCCCGTCATGCGCACGCTCGACGAAGCCGGGCTGCTCAGCCTCTGGGAGCGCGGCCAGGACCGCCATCCCATTGACCGGGCCTTGCTGCTCTGCGCCTGGGCGCGGCCCGACGTGGCGCCCGAGCGCTTCGCGCAGCTGCCGCTGGGGGTGGTCAACACCGGGCTGCTGCGCATGCGCGCTGCGCTGTTCGGTGCGCGCGTCGAGGTGCAGCTGGACTGCGAACACTGCGGTGAACACCTGGAGCTCGCGCTGGACATCAACCCCTTGCTGGCCGACGCCACGACACAGGACGAACGCGCGGAAATCGAGCTGCAGGGATTCCGGTTTCGCGTGCCCCACAGCATCGATCTCGCCGCCCTGGCCCATGAAACCGATGCGCAGACGGCCGCGCTGCACCTGCTGGAGCGCTGCTGTGTGGCGCGCGCCGATGGCCCCACTGCGCTGGCCGACGTCTTGAGCGAGGCGGAAGAACAGCTCGAAGCCGCCGACCCCCTGGCCGACCTGCGGCTGAGCGTGGCCTGCGAAGCCTGCGGCCAGACAACGCAGGCTTCGCTCGACGCAGGCAGCCTGCTGTGGGACGACGTGCGCAACCACGCCAGGGGCCTGCTGGGCCAGGTGCACAGCCTGGCGCAGGCCTATGGCTGGACCGAAGGCGAGGTGCTCGCGCTCAGCCCGGCCCGACGCGCCGCGTACCTGGACCTGCTCAGGGTCTGAGGCTCACCACACGACGAGGCAGACCATGACCGGATTCCTGCAACGTCTCGCCCAACGGGCCAACGGCTCGGCCCGCACGGTGCGCGCCGCGCCGGGCGCGCGGTTCGCACCCGAGGCGCTCGGGCACGGCATGCCGTTACAGGAAGAAGCACCGGCCCCCGATGCCACCGCGCCGTTTCAGCCCGCCGGCACGCCTCCGGGCGCGGGTCCCAGCCGTTTTTCCGACCCGGTGTTCTCACCAGCCGAGGCACGGCGCCAGCAGGTAGCGGAAACACCCCGGCGCGGACAGACAACGGCAACACGATCCAACCCCGATCCGCTACTGGCACCCGCCGACGAAGCCGCTGCGGCGCCCTCCCCGGCGCGGACGATGCACACGAAAACACCGATGCCCACACCTGGCACACCAGACACGGCGAACGAAACCCGGGCGGTTCGCAACGCGAACCCCGCCACCAGCACACCCGCCACCCCGAAGCCGGACACCACCTCATCCACCCCCCCGTCAAACTCAGAGCCCCCGGCCTGGCGTCAGGTCGAGCCGCTGCTGGCGCCCGCGATCCGCGTGCGCTGGCCCGCCAGCGCCGCGTTGCCGCCTCTGTCCCACCGGCCCAGCCAAGGCGGCCCGGCCGACACCACCACCGAAGTGCACGTGAGCATTGGCCGCATCGAGGTCACGGCCATCCACGAACCGGCGGCGCCAGCGCAGCGCCCGGCGGCACGCCGCAAAGCGCCGGTGTCGCTGGACGAATACCTGGCCCGGCGCCAAGGAGGCCGCTCATGACCACCGCCCTGGGCATCGCCGCGGTCACCGCAACCCTGCGCAGCCTGCTGAGCGAGGGGCTGGTGGAGCACAACCTCAGCGGCGTGCTGGGCAGCACCGCCACCGTCAGCGTTCTGCCGCCCGACCGCGTGGTGCCACAGAACGGCACCGAGGCCTCGCAGCTCAACCTGTTCCTGCACCGCGTCAGCGCCAACACCGGCTGGCGCAACGAAGGCCTGCCCAGCCGCGACGGGTCCGGGCGCAACCGCCTGAGCAACGCCCCGCTCGCGCTGGACCTGCACTACCTGCTCTCGGCCTACAGCGGCGGCGATCTGCACGCCGAGATCCTGCTGGGCTACGCCATGCAATGGCTGCACGAGTCCCCGCTGCTGACCCGCGGCATGATCCGCCAGGCCCTCACGCCCGCGCCCCTGCCCGGCACACCGCTCGAACGCGCGCTGTTCGACTCGGGTCTGGCGGACCAGGTCGAGCTGATCAAGATCACGCCCGAGCACCTCGACACCGAGGAGATGTCCAAGCTCTGGACCGCCACACAAAGCCATCTGCGCCCGACCGCCGCCTACCGCGCCACGGTGGTGCTGATCGAAACCTCAGAGCCGGTGCGCTCGGCGCTGCCGGTGCTCACCCGCGGTGGGGTGGACCCGGATAGCGGGCGCGAGCGCGGCGTGTCCGTGGAACCCGGCCTGGAACCCGCGATCCCGACGCTCGAATCGCTGTCACCACCCGGCGGTCAGATCGTCGCGCGGCTGGGTGAAACCATCGACCTCACGGGCCACCACCTGGACGGCACCGGGCGCACCGTGCTGCTGGGCAACGACCGCTTCGAGAGCGAGCTCAGCCTGCCCGCGCTGGCGGCCGGGGGGGCGGCCCTGGTGCAGTTCAGCCTCCCGGTGGCCGACGCCGCGATCTATCCGGTGGGCGTCTACCGCGTCGGCGTGAGCGTGCTGCGTCCGGGCGAGAGCGCCGCACGCAGCAGCAACCGCCTGGCCATGACGCTGGCGCCGCAGATCACCGGGCTGCCACTGAACGTGGTGCGCGCGGGCGACGGCAGCGCCAGCTTCACGATCAACTTCCACCCGGCCCTGCGCGCCGGGCAGAGTGTGGTGCTGGTGCTGGGCCAGCAGGAGTACGCGCCGCAGGCGTTCACCGCGCCCACCACCTCGCTCGACTTCGTGATCGAAGACGCGCCCGTGTCGCCCCCACCCCCACCGGGCCAGCCCCCGGGCCACCTGGTGCGCCTGCGCATCGACGGCATCGACAGCCCCATCATCGACCGCACGGCCGCGCCGCCGACTTTCCTGAACCAGCGTGTGGTGATCACATGAACGCCCGCGACACCACCCACGCGCCCCCCGACTGGACCACGGCCAACCAGCGCCTGCTGTCGGCCGAGTTCGCGCGCATCAAGGCCCGGCTGCGCGGTGAGGACGAGGCGGCTGCCCGGGCCCGGATCACGCAATGCCGGCTTGAACTCGACGAACCGGCGGCCATCGACCAGCTGGTCGAACGTTTCGGCCTTTCGGGCTTCGAGCGCGACACCGTGCTGCTGGCCGCCGGCGTCGAAATGGACAGCGAGATCGGCGCCCTCTGCGCGGGGGCCTCGCCCGGCGGCCAGCGCCCCTGGGCCACGTTCGGCCTGGCCCTGGCCGTGCTGCCCGATCCGCACTGGAGCGCGTTGACCCCGGTGCGGCCCCTGCGCCGCTGGCGCCTGATCGAACCCACCGACGACTCATCTTTGGTCAACGCCCGCCTGAAACTGGACGAGCGGGTGCTGCACCACCTGGCCGGCGCCGGCTTCCTGGACACGCGCCTGCAGGCCCTGCTGCAGCCTGTGCAGGTGCCCACCGCGATGGCGCCCCAGCAGCAGACGCTGGCCCAGGCGCTCGCCGCCGCCATCGCCGAGGCGGGCGAGCCCGTTCCGGTGGTGCAACTCTGGGGCAAGGACCGGCACGGCAAGCGTGACATCGCCGCCAGCGCTGCCGCACGGCTCGGCCTGCAGCTTTACGCGATGGCGTGCGAAGACCTGCCCGAATCGGCGCAGGAGCTTGAAGCGCTGGCCGTGCTCTGGCAACGCGAAGCCGCGCTGCTCGACGCCGCGCTGCTGGTCGAATGCGGCGACGCCGCCCCACCCGCGCCGGCCCTGCGCCTGATCGAGCGCATCGGTAGCCTGACGCTGCTGAGCGTGTCCGAGCCGGCGGAGCTCACGCGGCGCGACATCCGCATCGACATTCCCAAGCCCGGGGTGCGCGAGCAGCGGCTCTTGTGGGAACAGGCGCTGGGCGGGCGTGCGCCGCGGTATGGCGCCGCGCTCGACGGCGTGGCCTCGGAGTTCCGGCTGAGCGCGCACGACATCCATCGCATGGGCGCCGAACTGCAGCGCGCGGAGGACCTCGCCACCGACCCCGTGGCCACCCTGTGGACGGCCTGCCGCGGGCTGGAGGGGCGGCGCATCGCCGGGCTGGCCCAGCGCATCGAACCTGTGGCCCGCTGGGACGACCTGATCCTGCCCGAGCCACAGAAGGCCACCCTGCGCCAGATCGCCGCCCACCTGCGCCACCGGCCCACGGTGTACGAACACTGGGGTTTCGCGGGCAAGGGCGGGCGCGGCCTGGGCATCTCGGTGCTGTTCGCCGGCGAGAGCGGCACCGGCAAGACCATGGCGGCCGAGGTGCTGGCCCACGAGCTGCACCTGGATCTCTACCGCATCGACCTCTCGGCCGTGGTCAGCAAATACATCGGTGAAACCGAAAAGAACCTGGCCCGCGTGTTTGACGTGGCCGAAGACAGCGGCGTGGTGCTGCTGTTCGACGAGGCCGATGCGCTGTTCGGCAAACGCAGCGAGGTCAGGGACAGCCACGACCGCTACGCCAACATCGAGGTGAGCTACCTGCTGCAGCGCATGGAGGCCTACCGCGGGCTGGCGATCCTCACCACCAACCAGCAAAAGGCGCTGGACACGGCGTTCTCGCGCCGGCTGCGCTTTGTGGTGAACTTCCCGTTTCCGGAGGCCAGCGAGCGCGAAGCCATCTGGCGGCGCATCTTCCCCGGCGCCACGCCCACCGCTGACCTGGACCACGCCAAGCTCGCCCGCCTGCAGATGGCCGGCGGCAACATCCGCAACATCGCGCTCAACGCCGCCTTCCACGCGGCGCAGGACGCACAACCCGTCGGCATGGCCCACGTGCTGCGCGCTGCGCAATCCGAAGCCAGCAAACGCGAACGCCCGTTGAGCGACGCCGAAACCCGGGGGTGGTCATGAAGCGCGTCGTGCTGCACATCGACCGGCTGGTGCTGCGTGGCTTCGACCGCGAAGACCAGGAAGGCATCGCCGAAGGGCTGCGCGCGGAGCTCGGCCGGCTGCTGGCCACGCCGCAGGCCGCGCAGGCGCTGGTGGCGCAACACAGCGTGCCGCGGCTGAAGGTCGCGGCCCTGCGCATCGCGCCGGGGGCGCAGGCCACGGCGGTGGGCGAACAGACCGCGCAAGGCATCGTGCGGGGGATGCGATCATGAGTACAGCAGCACCCCTGATGACGAAGGCCGGCAAAACCAGGGCCTCCACCCACACCCCGGTGGCGAGCCCGTGGCTGCAGCGCCAGTGCGCTTGCGGCTGCGGTTCGTCCGCCACCACCCCCGCCACGGATCGCCGCGAGGACGGTGCCTCGACCGGCGCCCTGCAGCGCAAGCTCGCCATCGGCGCCAGCAACGATGCGCTGGAGCAGGAGGCCGAACAGGTCGCCCACCAGGTGCTCGCGGCACCGGGCCGGCCCCACGCGGGCGCGGTGGCGCCCCGCATCCAGCGCTTCAGCGGCAGCGCGCCGCAGGGTGCGGCCGCGGCGCCAGCCAGCGTGGACGCGGCGCTTTCAAGCCCGGGCCGCGCGCTGGATCCGGCGCTGCGCCAGGACATGGAACAACGCTTCGGCCACGACTTCTCCCGGGTGCGCGTGCACGCGGACGCGGCGGCACAAACCTCGGCCCGGAACGTCAACGCCCACGCCTACACCGTGGGCCGGGACGTGGTGTTCGGCAGCGGCCAGTACGCACCCGGCACGGCGGCGGGCCGGCACCTGATCGCCCACGAGCTCACCCATGTGGTCCAGCAGAGAGGGTCGTCGGGCGAACCGACCTCCGGTTCCGCGCAGACCCTGCACCGCTACCGCAGCAAGGGCAAGGACACGATTGCCTTCGAGGGCGCCGACGAAACCCTGAACGACGCCAAGACCCAGCCCTGGGTGGAACACATCGACATCCAGTTCGACAAAGCCGTGGTGGACGACGGCCACAAGGCCGCGGCCCTTGCGGCCGGCCAGCTGGAGCCGCGCATGCCCACCGGCACCTTGAAGGCCAAATACAGTGCGGCATCGTCCAGCGTGCCGGCCGACATCGTGATGCCCATCGCGGGCGGCTCCACCATGCTGGGCGTCGGGCTGACCGACCGCGTCAAGAATTCCAAAGTCTCGCGGCTGGAAGGCCTGGGCTACACCGACTCCGAAAACGTCCGACTCGGCAACCTGACCGATCCCGTGGCCAAGAAGGGCAAAGGCGCGCGCTACTCGGCCAGCGGCGCCGGGACCATGAACTACGCGATCTTCTTCAAGGGCATCCAGGCGATTCACGAAGGCTTGCTCAACACCGGCTCGCACGCCTGTGTGCACGTCGGCACCCGGTCCCTGATCCGCACCCTGAACCACCACACCCGCATCGGCGTGACCACGGTGTCGGTCAGCTACAGCGGTGCGGTGCTGAGCGACCTCTGCTGCCACCGGAAAAAGACCGGCAACACCAGCTGGAACACCAACCCCTGCGGGAGCACCAAATGCCCATGAGCACGGCCGCCCCCTTGCAGGTCGCACCGGCCAAGGCGGCGGGCACACCGGTGGCGCGTGGCGTGTTGCAGCGCAAGCTCGCCGTGGGCGCCAGCAGCGACCGGCTGGAGCAGGAGGCGGACCGCGTCGCCGACCAGGCGCTGGCCGCACCGCCCCACGCAGCCACCGCACCGGCAGCCCCCCGCCTGCAGCGCGACGCGACCCACGCCACCGGCGAAACCAGCAGCGCACCCGCGAGCGTGGAGCGCACCCTGGCCCGGCCCGGCACGCCGATGGCACCCGCGCTGCGCCACGGCATGGAGCAACGCCTGGGCCACGATTTTTCCCGCGTGCGCATCCACACCGACGGCCCGGCCCAGCAATCGGCCCACGATGTGAGCGCCCGGGCCTACACCGTGGACGAACACATCGCCTTCAACGCCGGGCAGTTCGCGCCCGACACGCGCCAGGGGCAGCGGCTGATCGCGCACGAGCTGGCCCACGTGGTGCAGCAAGGCGCTGCGGCGCCCTGGGTGCAGCGGGAGCTGGACATCGAAGACTTCGATGCGGAGGGCTTCGATCTGCCCACGCTGCAGACCTACCTGGCCCAACACGGGCCGGGCAAGATCGAAGACAACATGAACAGCGACGACAAGGCCCGGGCCATCGTCGCGCTGTGGCGCAAGGGCACGCTGACCCTCGACGCTGCGCAGAAGATCCTGCTGATCCAGGAGATGCAGTCCGGCTTCACCGGCAACGACGACGAGCGCGCCATCCTCACCCTGCTGCTCAACAGCAGCCCGGCCGACATCGCCACCATCTTCGCGCCCAAGGGCGGCATCGACCCGGACAACCTGGACGGCGACTTCCACGGCGCGGAAGAAGACGCCTTGCGCGCCTTTTACGACAAGACCTTCGAAGGCGGTCGCAAGGCCGCGCTCGGCGGCTCGCGGGCGCTGCGACCGGCGAAAGCCGATGAACCGGCGGTGGACGCGCCGGCCCAGGCCGACGCCGAGGTGCAGGGGCCGCCCCGGCAGGACTACGTGTTCATCATGGGCGACGTGAAGAAGGACGCGTTCTACCGCGAGGCCAACCGCTACTTCCGCGCCCACCGGCCCCGGGCCACCTTCGTCACCGACAAGCGCAGCCTGGCGGCGGTGCTCGACCACGTCGCGGGCGAGATCACCGACCCCATCGGCAACCTGTACCTGGTCTCGCATGCCAACGAAGACGGCACGCTCAGCTTCGGGCTCGACGGCGACGACAAGGACAAAAAGCTCAACGTCACCGAACTGCGCAAGGCGCTGCACCCGGCGTCGGGAGTGTCGGCGCTGACCCGGGTCGGCAAGCAGATCGACGCCCACACGGTGGTGCGCATCAAGGGCTGCGACATCGGCCGCACCAAGGAGATGCTCGAACTGCTGGACGAGGCCTTCGGCGGTGCCGGCACCGTCACCGCGCCCACCCATGAGCAGGTCTACGGCACCGACCCCGAGCTCGCCAAGCGCGCGGACAAGGCGTTCCGATCGGAGGTGGATGCCAAGTACCCCGAGCCCGCGTCGGTCGACAAGACGCTCAAGGGCCAGGCGCTCAAGGACGCCAAGGCCGCGCGCACCAAGGCCGTGGCCGAGCGCAAGGCCGCCATCAAGGCCGAACTCAAGGAACGCGGCGACGAGCGAAAACAGAAGGTGCAGGAGGCCCTGACCTACGAAGCGTTCTCGGGGCCGATGTTCCAGCGCCTGGGCGAGCAGCTGTACACGGCAGACGAACTGCTGCCGGAGCTCAAGCGCCTGTACGGACACCTCTCCGAGGCCCGGCACAAGGCGCTGGCCAAGAAGCTGGTGGCCAAGGACCCGCGGTCCAATGCGGTGGCGCTGGCCGACGGCACCTACAAGCAGAAGGGCCAGCGGGTCTACCGCCGCGTCATTCCCCGGACCTTCGTCGAGCCGGCGGACGGCCAGGAGTTTCTGGCAGCGTTCCGCGCAGCGCGCGGCAAGGTGCCCAAGGGATTTGTCCCCGGCACCCTGAGTTCAAGTGCTTCCACCGGCGAGGACGGCGAGCCGACGCGCACCTACCGGCTGGACGGTGACCTGCCCAAGGGTGCCACGCAGTACTTCGAGCTGAGCTCAGCCGTGGTGCCCAGCGACGCCGCGTTCGAGCAGACCGCGCGTGCGACGCTGAACAACCCCGACCGCTACCGCTGGGACACCACCCGCAGCCACAACGCCAAGAAGGGCTCGACCACGATCAAGGCCACCGCCACGCGGGTGGTGGCCTACCTGCACCACGAGAGCCTGGACGTGTCCGCGCACGAGCACTTCAACCGCACCGAGGGCGACAGCGACTTCTTCGCGCAGTCCACCTTCAAACCCCCGCCGCCGCCGAAATGAGCCCCCCATGACCAGCTTCCCCAACTCCCCCAAGGTCCTCAAAGGCGGTCTGGTGCTGATCGACCCCGAGTCGTCGCGGGTGTTGCGCGTCATCTCGCTGCAGTACAACCCGGAAAAACTCACCCGCAGCCTGCAGGTGCAGGCCGCTGGCGGCGAAGCGGCCAACCGCAGCGAGGCGATGCGCTTCAAGGGGCCAGCCATCGAGACCTTCCGGCTCGAAGCCGACATCGACGCGGCCGACCAGCTGGAGTTTCCCGACCAGAACCGCGGCACCGTGGACCACGGCGTGGCGCCCCAGCTGGCCGTGCTCGAAGCGCTGGCGAACCCGGGCAGCGCGCAGTTGCTGGAGGTGCACCGGCAGGCCGATTCCGGCACGCTGGAGATCGCACCCATGGAGGCCCCGCTGATGCTCTTCGTCTGGGGCAAGAACCGCATCGTGCCGGTGCGGCTGACCGAGTTCTCGATCACCGAAGAGGCCTTCGACCCGGCGCTCAACCCCATCGTCGCCAAGGTCAGCATCGGCCTGCGTGTGCTGTCGGTGGACGACCTGGGCTTCTCCCACAAGGGCGGCAGCCTGTTCATGGCGTATCTGCAGGGCAAGGAGCGGCTCGCCGGCCAGGCGCAGGCGGGCAGCTTCGGCTCTCTGGGCATAGGAGGAATCGGCTGATGGACCCCGTTCAGGCATTCATGCAGGCCCATGCGCTGGCCACCCCGCTGTTCGCGCCCACCAGCCGCTACCACGGCATCGGCTCGGCGCAGACCACCACGCCCGAGGGCACGGTGATCACCTTCGTCAAGCGGCGCTTCGTGCCGCCACCCGAGCGTTTTTCAACCCTCTCCGAGCACACCGTGGCCAGCGGCGACCGGCTCGACAACCTGGCCGCGCACCACCTGGGCGACCCGCTGCAGTACTGGCGGTTGTGCGACGCCAACGGCGCGATGGACCCGGCCGAGCTGACCGCCACCGTGGGCCGCCTGCTGCGCATCACCCTGCCCGAAGGCATTCCGGGAGACAGCGATGCTGGCTAAGGGCATCCAGCTCACCCTGCTGATCGGCCCGGTGATCGCGGTGCCGGCGCCGCGGGTGGTCATGGACGCGCTGGAGAGCGTGGAAGTGCGCAGCTCCGCGGGCAGCGCCAGCGGGTTCACGCTGACTTTCCAGTTCAGCTCGCGCTCCGAGCTCAACACCATCTTCCTGATCGCCGGCGCGCAGAACACCGGGCTGGGCACGCCGCCGCTGCGGGTGATGCTGATCGTCACGCTCAACGGCTCGCCGCAGCCGCTGTTCGACGGCGTCATGACCCATGTGGAGGTGCAGGCCGGCGGCCAGGGTTCGCCCGGCACGGTCACCGTCACAGGCGAAGACCTGACCAAGGTGATGGACACCCAGGACTGGAGCGGCCTGCCGTTTCCGGCCATGCCGATCGAAGCGCGCGTGGCCCTGCTCTGCGCCAAGTACGCCCCGTTTGGCCTGATCCCGCTGGTGATCCCGGCGCTGTTCCCCGACGTGCCGATCCCGGTGGACAAGATCCCGGCCCAGCAGGGCACCGACCTCGCCTACATCCGCCAGCTCGCCGAGCAGGTGGGCTACGTGTTCTACATCGAGCCCGGGCCGGCGCCGGGCACCAACATCGCCTACTTCGGCCCCGAGATCAAGATCGGCGTGCCCCAGCCCGCGCTCAACGTGGACATGGACGCGCTGACCAACGTCGAGAACCTGAGCTTCAACTTCGACCCGACCGCCGGCGTGCTGCCGATCGTGTTCATCCAGAACCAGCTCACCCGCGCGCCCATCCCCATCCCGATCCCCAACCTGAACCCGCTGCAGCCGCCGCTGGGCGTCTTGTCCACACCGCTGTCGAACCTGACCATGCTGAAGGACACGGCCCGCATGAACCCGATGCAGGCGATCTCGCGCGGCCTGGCCGAGGCCAAGAAATCGCAGGACTCGGTGACCGCCAGCGGCGAGCTCGACGTGTTGCGCTACGGCCGCCCGCTCAAGTCGCGCGGACTGGTCGGGGTGCGTGGTGTTGGCCTGGCCTACGACGGCCTGTACTACGTCTCCAGCGTCAAGAGCACGCTCAAGCGCGGCGAGTTCAAGCAAAGCTTCGACCTCAGCCGCAACGGCCTGATCTCCATCACACCGAGGATTCCGGTATGAGCACCGCCGGGCCGTTCCCAAGGCGCTCAGCCCCGCAGTGCGCAGCACGGAGGGTAGTCGAATGAGCAACGGCGCGCAGAAGTTCTACGGCAAATACCGCGGCATGGTGATCTCCAACATCGACCCCATGCAGCAGGGCCGGCTGATGGTGCAGGTGCCCGACGTGGGCGGCCTGATCCCCGGCACCTGGGCCATGCCCTGCGTGCCGATCGCGGGCATCCAGAACGGCATGTTCGCGCTGCCCATCCCCGGCTCAGGCGTCTGGGTCGAGTTCGAACAGGGTGACCCGGACTTTCCCATCTGGGTCGGCGGCTTCTGGGGCAGCGCGGCCGAAGTGCCCGCGCTGGCCCTGCTCACACCCCCCGCGGTGCCGGCGATCACGCTGCAGACGCCGCTGCAGAACGGCCTGACCATCTCCGACGTGCCCGGCCCCACCGGCGGCATCATGATCAAGAGCACCACCGGCGCGATGCTCATCGTCAACGACACCGGCATCTACATCCAGAACGGCAAGGGCGCGGCGATCACTCTGGTGGGCCCGGTGGTGACCATCAACAACGGCGCCCTCACGGTGACCTGACACCATGCCCGGCCCCCTGCTCCACGTCGGCGCCACCGTGCTCTGTGCCCACGGCGGCACCGCCACGCCCACGGCGCCCAACCCGCGCGTGCTGGTCAGCGGCCAGCCCACGGTGGTGATGAGCGCGCCCTACGCCATCGCGGGCTGTCCGTTCAACGTCTCGGGCAGCCCGGTGCCCTGCGTCACCGGGCAGTGGGTGGTGGCCGCGCTGCGCGTGCAGTCCAGCGGCCAGCCCCTGGTTCTGATGGACAGCCAGGCGGTGTGCGTGCCCAACGGCACACCGCTGATGCCGGTGGCCGCACAACCCCGCGTGATAGGGAGCTGAACATGACCCAACGCCTGTTTTTCCCCTACCAGTTCGACGGCCGCGGCCTCACCCGCGAGGCCGACGAGGCGGAATGGATCCGTGGCCTGGTCGAGCAGGTGCTGTTCACCGCGCCGGGCGAGCGCGTGATGCGCCCGGATTTCGGCAGCGGCCTGCGCGAGCTGGTGTTCGCCCCCAACAGCCCCGAGCTCGCCGCCACCACCCAGTTCCTGGTGCAGGGCGCGTTGCAGCGCTGGCTCTCGGGCCTGATCACGGTCGAGGCGGTAGAAGTGCGGGCGGTGGACGCCGCGCTCAGCGTCACCGTGCAGTACCTGATACGGCGCAACGCCTCGCGCCAGCGCGAGACCTTCACCCAGGGAGGCCAGCCGTGATCTTCCATTGCTGCGATCAGAACCGGCGCGCGGCGGTGGACGCCCACGCCACGCTCAACGGCATCGACTGGCTGGAGGTGCTGGACCTCGACGCCCCCCTGGGCAGCCCGCGCCAGCGCACCCTGCTCGTGCGCCTGCTCAAGCCGGTGCCGGCCGGGCTCACGCGCGAACAAGTCGTGATCGAAGGCGGCGAGCGCATCCGCCGCATCGAGGTTCAGTGGATCGGCGTGGCCAGCGCACCGCCCGCCGAGGCGAACGCGGCCGAGCAGGCCCTGTTCAGCGCGCTGGCCGAGGCCGACCACGTGCTGCTGGTGCGCACCGACAGCGCGGGCGACTTCTCGCGCTACACCCTGCGGCTCACGCAGGACCCGGCCACGCCCACCCCGCTGCCCGACTTCGACCCCCGGCTCTCCGAGATCGAATTCCGCTTCAAGGTGGAGTGCTCGAGCGACTTCGACTGCCGCACGCCCCCGGGCTGCTCCGAGCCCGCCAAGCCGGTCCCCGACATCAACTACCTCGCACGCGACTACGAAAGCCTGCGCCGGCTGGTGATCGACCGCCTGGCGCGCAACATGCCGGGCTGGCGCGACCGCAGCCCGGCCGATCTGGCCACCACGCTGGCCGAGCTGATCGCCTACGTGGGCGATCTGCAGCACTACCAGCTCGACGCCGTCGCCACCGAGGCCTACCTGCACACCGCCCGCCGGCGCAGCAGCCTGCGCCGCCACGCCCTGCTGGTGGACTACGCGGTGCACGAGGGCTGCAACGCCCGCGCCTGGCTGCATTTCGACGTCAGCGGTGGCCCCTTCCCCCTGCCCGACGGCCTGCGCTTCTACACCCGGGTGGCGGGTGTGCCCCCGCGCATCGTTCCCGACTCGCCCGCCGAGCGCGCCGCGCTGCAGGCCCGGCCCCTGGTGTTCGAGCCGCTGCACGGCGCGACCCTGCGCGAGGCGCACAACAGCTTTCAGTTCCACACCTGGGGCGATGCCCGCTGCTGCCTGCCCCGCGGCGCCACCCGCGCCACGCTGCTCGGCCACTGGCCCGAGCTGCAGGCGGGCGACGTGCTGATCTTCCAGGAGCAGCTCGGCCCGCTCAGCGGCGAGCCCGAAGACGCCGACCCCGCCCACCGCCACGCGGTGCGCCTGAGCGCCGTGCGCGCCTTCGATGGCAGCGACCCGCTGACCGACCCGCTGCCTCCCGATCCGGCCGATCCCACCACCCTGACCGAGATCACCGAGATCGCCTGGCACCCGGCCGACGCCCTGCCCTTCGCGCTGTGCATCTCCAGCGAGACCGACAAGGCGCACGGCAGCGTGCTGATCCACGGCGTGAGCCTCGCGCTGGGCAACAACGTGCTGGTCGATCACGGCCGGCGCATCGAAGACGAGGCGCTGGGCAGCGTGCCGCAGCCCCGGCTGCACCACCCGGCCGTGCTGGGCAGCGCCTGCCAGCGCGAGACGCCGCAGCCCCTGCCCCCGCGCTACCGGCCCCGGCTGGCCAGTGCGCCGCTCACCCACCAGGGCACGGTGCTCGTGACCCGGGTCGAGAACGGCGTGCGCACCAGCGAACGCCTGCTGTTCGACCCGCAGGACTCGGCCAGCGCCGCCATGCGCTGGCGCACCGCCGACGCGCTGCCCCGGATCGGCCTGACCGCCACGCAGGGCAGCGGCAGCGAGACCTGGAGCCCGCGGCGCGACCTGCTCTCCAGCCGGGCCAGCGACCCCCACTTCGTGATCGAAGCCGAGGACGACGGCAGCGCGCGCCTGCGCTTCGGTGACGACCTGCACGGCCGCCGCCCCGACAGCGGCACCGCCTTTAGCGCCCACTACCGCGTGGGCAACGGGCCGCAGGGCAACGTGGGCGCGCAGGCCATCGCCCACGTGGTGACCACCCAGGGCGGCATCAACGCGGTGGTCAACCCCATGCCCGCGCGCGGCGGCGTGGCGCCCGAGACCACCGCCGAGGTGCGCCGGCGCGCACCGCAGGCCTTTCGCACCCAGGAGCGCGCCGTGACCACGGCCGACTACGCCGCCGTCACCGAGCGCCTGCCCGAGGTGCAGCGCGCCGCCGCCAGCCTGCGCTGGACCGGCAGCTGGCACACCGTGTTCGTCACCGTGGACCGGCAAGACGGTGAAATCATCGACCCCGCCTTCGCCACCCAGGTCGGCACCCACCTCGACCGCTACCGCATGGCCGGCCACGACCTGCGCATCCACGACCCGATCCCGGTGTCGCTGGAGATCGACCTGCTGGTCTGCGTGGACAAAGACCACTTCCGCAGCGACGTCAGCCGCGGCCTGCTCGACGCGCTGAGCAGCCGCACCCGCGCCGACGGCACGCGTGGCCTGTTCCACCCGGACCACTTCAGCTTCGGCCAGACCGTGTTCCTGAGCCCGCTGTACGCGGCCGCGCGCACCGTGGCCGGCGTGGGCTCGGTCCAGGTCACGCGCTTCCAGCGCCAAGGCCAGGCCGACCCCAAACCCCTGGCCGACGGCTTCATGACGCTGGGCCGGCTGGAGATCGTGCGGCTGGACAACGACCCCAACTTCCCCGAGCACGGTGTGCTGCGGCTGGAACTGCACGGAGGCAAGTAATGAGTGGCCAAGACACCCCTGCCGGCAACGGCGACTGCGGCTGCTGCGCCGGCGTGGACGCCGACACCCCGGCGCGCGTGCACAACCCGCCCGGCCTGTCGGCCATTGCCTGGCGGGTGGGCCGCCACGGCGACTTCCTGGCCTCGATGCAGGCCCGGCTGTCGAGCACCGACACGCCGGCGCTGGCCGCCCTGGGCACACGCGAGATGAGCGACTTCAGCCTGGCGCTGGCCGACGCCATGGCCACCTCGCTCGACGTGCTGAGCTTCTACACCGAACGCTATGCGCAGGAACACTACCTGCGCACCGCCACCGAGCGCCTCTCGGTGCGCGAGATGGCGCGCCTGATCGGCTACCGGCTCGCACCCGGTGTGGCCGCCAGCACCCACCTGGCGTTCAAGCTGCTGGAGGCGCCGGGCGCCGCGCCGCCCGAGCCGATCCAGATCCCGGTGGGCACGCGGGTGCAGAGCGTGCCCGGCCAGGACGAGACGGCGCAGAGCTTCGAGACCGTGGCCGAGGTCCCCGCGCGGGTGCAGTGGAACGCCATGCCGGTGCAGACCCGCGTGCCCTGGCGGCCCCAGTCGGGCGACACCGAGCTCTGGCTCGACGGCCTGGCCACGCAGCTGCAGCCGGGCGATGCGATCCTCATCGTGGGCAGCGACCGCGTCAGCGACCCCGGCGGCGAACACTGGGACGTGCGCGTGCTCAGCGCGGTGCTGCCCGACAACGCCAACGCCCGCACCCGCGTGCTGTGGAACCATCCCCTGGGCAGCGCATTCCCGACCATGAGCCCGGCCGGCGTGGGGGTGGAGGTGCACGCGTTTCGCCAGCGCACGGCGCTTTTCGGCCACAACGCGCCCGATCCCAACCTGCTCAGCGGCCGGGGTTCCAACCTGGCGCAGAAGATCGACAGGAGCACGCCTTCGAACTGGACATGGAAGCAGTTCCACATCAACGGGACCACGGTGGACCTGGAGAGCGCCAACCCCAAGATCACCGCCGGCACCTGGTTCGCGCTGGTGTCCAACGAGGCCGGTCTGGGCAGCGCCGACCTGCCGGGCTACACCGAGCTCTACCGCGCCCAGCGCGTGAGCCAGCTCAGCCGCAACGACTTCGGCATCTCGGGCAAGACCACCCGCATCACGCCCGACACCACCGAAAACCTGAGCGCGGCCCGCTTCGGCCTGCGCAACACCCTGGTGCTCGCGCAGAGCGAGCGCCTGGCCACGGTGGACACACCGCTGTTCCACCCGGTGCAGGGCGACACGCTCACCCTGGGCCAGCGCGTGGACGGCCTGCTGCCCGGCCAGGCGCTGGCGGTCTCGGGCACCCGGCAACGCATCGCCATCGCCGCGGGCGCCAAGGGCCTGTCGCTGCTGCTCACGCAGGGCGGCAGCGTGGCGCTGAACGAGGGCGACGAACTCTTCATGACCGCGCCGGCCAGCCGCCTGGTGGGCCTCACGGCCATCACGCTCGGCGCCGAGGCCTTCACCGCGCTGCTCGGCCAGCCGTCGGCCCGGCTGCGGCTCGCCCTGACGGACCGCGACGGCCACAGCGGCACGCTGATGGCCCAGGGCCACGAGCTGCGGCTGGCGCCAGCGCGCAAGGACGACCCGCTGGTGCGGGAGATCGCGCACATCGCCGACACCGGGCAGGCCGTGCTGCTGGAACGCGACCACACGCAACTGAAGCTCGACGCCGCGCTGCGCCACGTCTACGAGCGCGCCAGCGTCCGGATCAACGGCAACGTGGCGCCCGCCACGCACGGCGAAACGGTCGAGGCGCTGCTGGGCAACGGCGACGCAGGCAGCGCGGGCCAGCGCTTCGTGCTGAACCAGGCGCCGCTGACCTACGTGAGCGCCCCGACGCCCAGCGGCGGCGCGTCCACGCTGGAGCTGCGCGTCGCCGACGTGTTGTGGACCGAAGCACCCACGCTCTACCAGGCGAGCCCCGGCGCCCGCGTCTACCAGACGCGCCAGGACGACGACGGCCTGACCACGGTGGAGTTTGGCGACGGCGTGGAAGGCGCGCGCCTGCCCAGCGGGCAGAGCAATGTGCGTGCGCGCTACCGCAAGGGCCTGGGCGTGGCCGGCAACGTGGCCGCGGGCCAGCTCACCACGCTGCTGTCGCGCCCGCTCGGGGTCAGCGAGGTGGTGAACCCCGAGCCCGCCACCGGCGGCGAAGACGGCGAGCTGCTGGAGCGCGCGCGCGAAAACGCCCCGCTCACCGTGCTGACGCTGGACCGCGCGGTCTCGATCACCGACTACGCCAGCTTCGCGCGCGCCTTCGCCGGCATCGACAAGGCCCACGCGCTGTGGATTCCCGCCGGCCCCGCGCAAGGCGTGTTCCTCACCATCGCCGGGGTGGACGGCGCCGTGGTGCCGCCGTCCGGCGCCACCTTCGCCAGCCTGGGCGCGGCACTGCGCAACCACGGCGACGCGCTGGTGCCACTGCACCTGCGCAACCACCTCGGCGTGCGGTTTCGCGTGCGGCTCTCGGTGAAGGTGCTGGCCAGCCACGAGACCGACCCGGTGCTCCAGGCCCTGGAGGCCGCGCTGCGCGCGCACTTCAGCTTCGCGCGCCGCCAGTTCGGGCAGACCGTGTCGGTGGACGAGGTGGCGGCCGTGGCCCAGGCGGTGGCGGGTGTGCAGGCGGTGCACGTCACCCGCCTGCACCGCGTGGGCCAGGCCCCGGGCCTGTTGCCGCGCCTGTTCGCGGCCCTGCCCGTGGCCTCGCTCACCGGCCAGCCGCTGCCGGCCGAACTGCTCACCCTCGCCGACGAGCCGGTGGAACTGGAGGTGATGCCATGACCTCAGACACCCAGTCGCTCTTTGAGCTGCTGCCGGCCATCCACCGCATCCGCGACGCCGAGCTTGCGCAAACCCTGGGCCTGGAGCGCGGGCCGCTCGAAGAGCTGATCGGTGTGCTGGCCGAGCAGATCGCGGTGACCGGGGAAAGCCTGGAGCAGCTCTACGACGACCTGTTCATCGAGACCTGCGCCGACTGGGCCGTGCCCTATATCGGCGACCTCATCGGCTACCAGAGCCTTCACGGCGTCACGCCCAAGGTGGCCAGCGCGCGCGCCGAGGTGGCGCACACCATCGCCCTGCGCCGGCGCAAGGGCACGGCGCTGGTGCTGGAGCAGCTCGCGCGCGACGTGACCGGCTGGGACGCGCACGCCGTGGAGTATTTCCAGCGCATCGTGACCACGCAATACATGAACCACACCCGCCCGCACAACCTGCAGTCGCCCGACCTGCGGCGGGGGGCGGCGCTGGCGTTCGTGGGCACGGCGTTCGAGAGCGCCAACCGCACGGTGGACGTGCGGCGCATCGAGTCGGGCCGGGGCCGCCACAACATCCCCAACGTGGGCCTGCACCTGTGGCGCATCCAGGCCTACCGGCACCGCGACACACCGGCGCTGCGGGTGGGGCCGCGCCGCTACCGCGTGAGCCCGCTCAACCACGACCTGCCGCTGTACAACCGCCCGCGCGCCGAGGACGACATCACCCACCTGGCCGAGCCGGCCCATGTGCCGGGCCCGCTCTCGCGCCGGCGCCTGGCCGCCGAGCTGGCGCAGCACTACGGCACGCGGGCCCACGCGGCGGCGCCCGCGGACAACGCCGAACCCGCGCTGCTGCTCAGCCTGGACGGCACGCCCATCGAGCGCGACCAGATCGTGATCTGCAACCTGGGCGACGACGGCGCGGGCTGGGCCCACACGCCGCCCCCGGCGGGCGTCTACGCCATCGACCCGGTGCTCGGGCGCATCGCGCTGCCGCCCGAGGCCGACGACCCGGCCGAGCTGAGCCTGACCTGGCACGAAGGCTTCAGCGCCGACCTGGGCGGCGGCGAGTACGAACGCGGCGAGAGCCTGCCCGCCCCGGCCGCGACCACGCTGGTGGTGCGTGTGCCCGACGACCAGCCCAGCATCGGCGCGGCGCTGACCCAGATCGCGGGCAACGGCGTGGTGGAAATCCGCGACAGCCGCCGCTACACGGAAACGCTGACCCTGGCCGTGGTGGCCGATGGGCAGATCGAGATCCGGGCCGAGAACGGCCGCCGCCCGGTGCTCGACCTGGGCGGCTGCACCGTCACCGGCGGGGCCAACGCCGCCTGCACGCTCAACGGCCTGCTGATCACCGGCGCGCCGCTGGTGGTGCCCGACGACGGCACGAACGCGCTGAAACAGCTGAACCTGCTGCACTGCACCCTGGTGCCGGGGATCGCCCTGAACCCGGACGCCAGCCCGGCGCAGCCCGCCAGCCCCAGCCTGCTGCTGGAGATTGCCGGTCTGCAGACGCACATCGAGCGCTGCATCGTAGGCGCCGTGCGCTGCCACGAACGCGCCAGTCTGAGCGCGCACGACAGCCTGATCGACGCCACCGCGCGCAGCGGCGTGGCGCTGGCCGCGCTCGATGGCAGCGGCCCCGGCGCGGCGCTGACGCTGGAGGCCTGCACCGTGGTGGGCAAGCTGCACGCGGCGCAGATGAGCGTGTCCAACAGCATCCTGCTCGCGGCCCTGGCCGAGGGCGACAGCTGGGCCGTGCCCGTGCGCGCCGCGCGCAAACAGGTGGGCTGCGTGCGCTTCTCCTGGCTGCCACTGGGCGCCATCGTGCCCACGCGGTTCCGCTGCCAGCCCGGCTCGGCCAGCGATGCGCAACACATCGCGCCGCGTTTCACCTCGCTGGTCTACGGCACACCGGCCTACGCCCAGCTCGCCCGTTCGACACCGCCCGAGGTGCTGCGCGGCGCCGACGATGAAAGCGAAATGGGCGTCTTTCACCACCTGCACGGCGCGCAGCGCGAAGCCAACCTGCGCATCCGCCTCGCCGAGTACCTGCGGGTCGGGTTGCGGGCCGGCATTTTTTACGAATCCTGAAGGAGGGAGCACCATGAGTTTCGATCTGAGCCGCGTGCGCTTTGACGCCCGCCAGGACTTCCTGGGCGTGGTCATGCAACAGGGCCGCGTCCAGCTGGACGCGGACTGGAACGAGTGGGTGGCCCAGCTCGGCCGGCGCCTGCAGGCCGGCAGCTGGGACACCTTCAACGGCAGCGTGGTGCCACGCACCCGACGGTTTCCGCATCGAGGCGGCCGGTGGCAACTTGAGCATCGGCCCGGGGCGCATGTACGTCGATGGCCTGCTGGCCGAAAACCACGGCGGCAGGCCCGACGCCTGGGACCCCCACCTGGCAGAACTGGCCGGCACCACCGCGCTGGACTACCTGGACCAGCCCCACTACCCCGAGCCGCCCGCGCTGCCCGCCGCGGGGCCCCACCTGGTGTACCTGGATGTGTGGCAGCGCGACGTGACCGCGCTGCAGGTGCCCGGGCTGATCGAGCCTGCCATCGGGGTGGACACCACCGGCCGGCGCCAGACGGTGTGGCAGGTGAAGCTGTTGCCCAACGTCGGCGCGATCAGCTGCGCCACGCCCGACGAAGACATCCCCGGCTGGATGGCCGCCACCGCGCCGTCGGCCGCGCGGCTGTCCACCGCCACCGGCGACCCCGGCTTCGAGCCCAACCCCTGCAGCGTGCCACCGGCCGCGGGCTACCGCGGGCTGGAAAACCAGCTCTACCGCGTGGAGGTGCACCAGGGCGGCCCGCTCGGCACGGCGACCTTCAAATGGTCGCGCGACAACGCCAGCGTGGCCTCGCGCGCGACCCACATCAACCCGGCACGCGACCGCGTCACGGTGGAGAGCATCGGGCGCGACGACGTGCTGCGCTTCAACGACGGCGACTGGGTCGAAGTCACCGACGACCACCGCGAGCTGCACGGCCTGCCCGGCGAGCTGCGCCGCATCCGCGCCGCCAGCGGGGTGGACGTGACCGCGCGCACGCTGACCTTTGACCAGCCATTGAGCGCCGGCCTGTTCCCCACCACACCGCAACAGGCCACCGACCCCTTGCGCAACACCCGGGTGCGGCGCTGGGACCAGTCGGGCCAGGTACGCCGCGAAGACGGCAGCGCGGTGGCCGGCCAGGACCTGGACGCGCCTGCCAGCACCGGCGCGATCCTGATCCCGCCGCTGGGCACGCGCCTGTTTCTGGAACACGGCGTCCTGGTCGAATTCAGCCTCGACCCGGCCGGCGGCCTGTTCCACAGCGGCGACCACTGGGTGTTCGCCGCGCGGAGCACCAACGCGAAGATCGAAGAGCTGGACCGCGCCCCGCCGCTGGGCACCCACCACCACCACGCCCGGCTCGCCGTGGTCAACTTCCCCGACGCCGAGACCGACTGCCGCACGCTGTGGCCACCCCTGCCCGAGGGCCACGGCTGCGACTGCTCGGTCTGCGTCAGCGCGGAAAACCACAACAACGGCAGCGCCACGCTGCAACAGGCGGTGGACAGCCTGCAGGCCACCGGGGGCACGGTCTGCCTGGGCATCGGCACCTACGTCCTTTCGGCGCCGCTGAACATCGAGGGCGCGCGCTCGCTGCGCATCCGCGGCCAGGGTTGGGCCACCGTGCTGCAGGGTGCCGAGCCCGGCACCGTGGTGAACATCCACGACAGCAACGGCGTGGCGCTGGAAAACCTCAGCCTGCTCGGCTCGGCGCGCACCTCGGGCACCACCGCCATGCTGCTGGCCACCCAGGTGATCGACCTGCTCGCACAGCACATCAACGTGCTCGGCCTGTCGGTGGGCAACGGCACCAGCGTGGCCATCGGACTGGCCGGCAACGTGTTCGGCGCGAAGATCGAGCAGTGCGCGCTGGTGGCCGAACGCGGCGTCGCGGCGGTGACCGAACGCGAGCGCAAGCACCTGCTCACCGCCGAACTGCGGATCGCGCGCAACCTGATGTTCTGCAGCCAGCGCGCGGTCAACCTCGACGGCGTCAGCCTGCATTTCGGCAACACGCGCATCGTGGACAACCTGATGCTGGTGGGCAACCAGGCCGCCGTGGTCGCCACCGGCGCCACCCTGCCTGGCTCGCCCATGGACATTGCCAGCAACGTCATCTACACCGCAGGCGACGGCATCCGGGCCGGGGTCGATGGCCTGTCCATCGAGGGCAACGAGATCTCCGGCTCCAGCGAGCGCAGCGGCGACGGCATCGTGCTCGAAGAGGGCCTGGACCCGGTGGCGCTGGATCGCGCGCGCATCAGCGGCAACCGCCTGCGCGCGCTGCGGGGCAACGGTGTGCTGATCAGCCACCGCGTCGAGCACGCGGTGATCAGCGACAACCATTTCGAGCAACTGGGGCTCGGTGCGCTGGTGATGGCGCGCAGCGGCTCCGCGGGCGTGCTGCGCTTTTCGGGCAACCAGTGCCACGACATCGGCCAGGCGGCGAACGTGGAGAACACCGCCTTCGCCGCGATCCAGCTGGTGCGCGTGGAACGTGCCGATCTGCTCGACAACAGCGTGGGCGGGGTCGCGCGCACAGCCAACGGGTCGCCCGCGGTCGATGCGGTGCGCGCGCTGGCCATGGGGCAGCTGCGCATCGCGGGCAACCGCTGCTTCGGCGTCGGCCCGGACCGCGGCAGCGGCCAGATCAGCGGCCTGCATGTGCTGCCCCCGTTTGAGCACTGCGCGATCGACGACAACCAGGTGGACCGCATCGGCGCCGACGACCAGAAGCCCGAGCCGCTGGCCTGGCGCGCGATCAACATCGCGCCCGGCAGCAGCGTGCGTTTCACCCACTTCGCCATGGCCAGCCACGTCCCGGCGGGCGAAGCGGGCTTCCTGCTGACCGAGAGCCTGGCGGCGGCCGTGCCCGCGCGCACGGGTATCCTGTCCATCCGGGGCAACCGGCTGCGCGGCCACCTGTCCTCGGTGCCGCTGAACCGCTGCGGCGGCGTCGCCGACTGCCTGTTCAACACCAACCACTGCGTGGCGGTGGGTGAAAGCAGCCCGCAGCCGGTGATCGGCCAGCTCGCAGCGCACACGCTCAACGCCAGCAACAACCGGCTGATCGGCCTGGGAGACCTGCAGACCCTGTTCCTGTTGCCCGAGTTGAAACGCGCCATCGTGATGGGCAACACCAGCACCGGTCCGATCGTGGTGCAGGGCGGCACGCCCACCCCCGCCGACATCAACCTGACCAACATCATTGGCCTCTGAAGGAGACTTGCCATGCCGATCACCAGCTTCCGCGGCGAAAAGTCCGTGGCCGAGATCGCCGACGTCATGTTTGAGCGCCTGACGCCCAAGCAGCGCGAGAAGGCCGAGGCCGCCATCCTGAAAGCCAACCCGCGGCTGAACGATCTGAGCACCCTGCCCAGGGGCGCCGTGCTCAAGGTGCCCGACGTCCCGGAGCTGCGACCCAAGGCCCGCCGGACAGCGGACGACCCACCCGCCCGGATCGCCAGCGAGATCGGCGAGGCGCTCACGGGCTACGGCCAACAGCTGGCACAACGCACCCAGCAGGGCCAGGCCGACAACAAGGCGCACAGCGCCCTGATCCGCAGCGACGCCTTCAAACGCGCCCTGGAAAAATCGCCCGAACTGAAAGAACAGGCCGCACTGACCACCAAGGCCCTGGAGCTGCGAGGCAAGGAGCTCGCCGAGCGCGCCAAGACCGTGGAGGCGGCGATCCAGGGCATGCTGAAAGACCTGAAAGCGGCGAGCGCCTGAGGCGTGGCAGGGGGCGACACGGGGGTCCTGCCGAGCCGCTTGAAGCGTTCGCGGATGGCGGAGGTTTCGGCGTTGCTCAGGCGGTCGGCGAATGGCCGAGGTAAGGCTGTGTCCCGGTATCTGGAACGGGAAGCACATAAGATGGCAGACGCCCCGCCACTTCTCCCGGTCTGACCATGCCCTTCATACGCTCTCTGCTCGCAGCCCTCGCGCTGTGTCTGACGCTCGGCCACAGCGCCTGGGCGCAGGAACTGGACGACGCCAAGCGCGCCGACATCGAGCAGCTGCTCGAACTCACCCAGACCATGAGCAACGCGCGCGCCAACATGAACACCGTGTTGCAGCAACTCGTGCTGCAGCTGCGCCAGAAGCAGCCCAAGTTGACCGAAGAACACCTGCGCATCGTCGCCGAAGCCCACGAAGCGGTGTTCGATGAAAACATCGGCGTGTTCAAGGCGCTGATGGTGCACCTGTACCACAAGCATTTCAGCGCCGACGACATCCGGCAACTGCTGGTGTTTTACGCTTCGGACACCGGCCGCAAGCTCACCCTCGTCACGCCCGCGCTCAACCGGGAATCGTTCGAGATCGGCGTGCAGTTCGGCCGCCTGCTCGGGCCCAAGGTGGAACAGCGGGTGAAGGAACGGCTCGCGTCCAAGGGCGTCACCCTGTAAAACCGCATCAGCCCATGAAACCCGCCGCCATCGAAGCCTTTTTTTCAACCCTCCAGGCCGCCAACCCGCACCCGGTCACCGAGCTGGAATACACCAGCGTGTTCGAGCTGCTGGCCGCCGTGCTGCTCTCGGCCCAGGCCACCGACGTGGGCGTGAACAAGGCGACGCGCAAGCTGTTCCCGGTGGCCAACACGCCGGAGAAAATCCTGGCGCTCGGGCAGGAGGGCCTGGAGAGCTACATCAAGACCATCGGCCTCTACCGCAGCAAGGCCAAGCACCTGATGGAAACCTGCCGCATCCTGGTGGAGCGCCACGGCGGCGAGGTGCCACGCACCCGCGAGGCCCTCGAGGCCCTGCCCGGCGTGGGCCGCAAGACGGCCAACGTGGTGCTCAACGTGGCCTTCGGCCAGCCCACGATGGCGGTGGACACCCACATCTTCCGCGTCAGCAACCGCACCGGCCTGGCCCCGGGCAAGACGCCACTGGCGGTCGAGCAGCAGCTGATGAAACGTGTACCGCCGGCCTACGCGGTGGACTCGCACCACTGGCTGATCCTGCTGGGGCGCTATGTGTGCCAGGCGCGCAAGCCGCTGTGCCACCGCTGCGCGGTGTCGGCGTATTGCGATTTCAAGCCGAAGACGACAGGCTAAGGCTGCATCCAGGACCGTACCAGCGGCAGGCCCATGGCGATCACCGTGGCGGCGTGCAACAACAGCCCCACCAGCGCCCCCACCAGCGTGCCGTTGATGCGGATGAACTGAAGATCGCGGCCGATGTGGTCCTCCAGCACGCGGCTCATGTCGTGCGCGTCCCAGGCCTCGACCCGCTGCGCCACGAAGCCGACGATGTTGTCGCGGCTGCCTTCCAGTGCGCGCAGCAGCACCTGTTGCGCCTGGGTGTTGAGCCATTCGCGCAACGTGGCATCGGCCAGCAGCTGGCGCCCGGCGGTCTGCACCACGCTGGCGTAGCGCCCGGCGAGCGCGTTGTCGGGTTGTTGCGCCTCGTTGGCCAGACGCTGCATCACCTCGTGCCACCAGGCTTCGATGGGCTCGTTCCATTGCGGCTGGTCCAGCCAGGCGTCGCGCCAGGTGGCCACGCGGGCCTGCCAGTCGGCGTCGGTCTGCAGGCGCAGGATGGACTGCGCCATCCAGTCATCAAACCGGTGGCGCAGCTCGTGCTGCGGGTCGGCCGCCACGTCGGCCAAGGTGTGCGTGAGCGCGGCCACGAGCTTGCGCGTGGCCAGGCGCGCGGCCATCTGGTCGAGGCCCACGTATTTGAGTTGTTTGAGTTCGCCCGCGATGCGCTCGGTGAGCTGCTCCTGCACCGTGTCCTGTTCGGCCCAGTGCGCCATCTGCTGCAACAGGCCGTTGAGCCACTGCTGGTGGTGGCCGTGTTGCGTGAGCGCGGCGAGCGCCTGGCCACCGAGCGTGGCCACGTCCACCTGGCGCAGCAGGCGCTGCGCGAGTTGCGCCACCCACTGTCGCACGAGGGTCTGGTCGAGCGCGTTCAGCAAGGCCGGTGTGGCCTGCTGCAGCCACCGGCCCACGCGGGCGGCGGACTCGGGCTGCGCCAGCCAGCGCCCCAGTTCCTGCCCCACGTCCCAGCGCGCGAGCATGGGGCGCACGTGTTCGGCGGTGAGGAAGTGTGTGCCCAGAAAGCGCGCGAGCTGCGCGCCCAGCCGGTCCTTGTTGGCCACGATGATGGCGGTGTGCGGGATCGGCAGGCCCAACGGGTGGCGGAACAGCGCCACCACGGCGAACCAGTCGGCCAGCGCGCCGACCACGGCCGCGCCCGCTGCGGCGGCCACATAGGCCCAGGCGGGGTGGCGCGGGGTGAGCAGCGTGGCCACGACATAGATCACCACCGCCAGCAGCAGCAAGCCGAGCGCCAGCGCCTTCATGCGGGCCAGGCTGGCGGATGGTTTCATCGGCGGGAGGTTCATGGGCAACAGTGTGCCTTGATCGCGAAGGAGTTTCAGAACGTCAGGCAGAGATGCCCGCCCGTCCCGGGCGCGTCCTTCGGCCACTGTGCCACGCCGCCGATGGGTCCGCGGCCGTGGGCGGCGACGAACTGCGCCGCGCGGATCACGCCGGCGTGGGTGACCCAGACCGCTTCGCCGAGCGCGCTGTCGCGCAGCGCGTCCAGCGCGTCGGCCACGCGATCAATGAGCTCCTGCGTGCTCTCGGCGCCACCGAAGCGGTGGTGCGCGAAGTCGGCCATCCAGACGTCGAACGCGGCGCGGGGAATCGCGTCCCAGCGCTGCAGCTCCCAGTGGCCAAAGTCCATTTCGTTCAGGCGGGTGTCGATGGCCGGGTCGCCAAGGTCGGTCCGCAGCGTGTTCAGTTCCTGCGCCAGCTGCTGCGCACGGCCCAGACCCGACACCCAAACCGGCAAGCCGGTCGGCAGCATCGCCGCCGCTGCCTCGGCCGCCTGCAGCGTGAGCGCGGCGTTGGCCGGCACGTCGGTCGCGCCGTAGCAGAACCCGGATTCGAGTTCCACCCGGGCGTGGCGCAGCAGCCAGAGTTTCACAGCGCCAGCGCCAGCGCCAGGTAAAACGCCAGCTCGCACACCTGCTGCGTGGCGCCCAGGCCGTCGCCGGTGAAACCCTGCAGGCGGCAGCGCAGCAGGCGCCACATCCAGGCAAGGCCGAGCAGCGCGCCGAGCACCGCTGCGGCCCAGTGCAGGGCCGGCTGCAGGCTGACCACCAGCCCCATGGCCAGCGCCCACCACAGCAGCCCGGCCAGCAGCCCGGCGGTGGTGATGCTCTCGGCCAATGGTTTGGATTTGGACGTGGGCGTGTCGCCCACGTGCGGCAGCGTGCGGATGATGAACAGCGGCATCAGCCGCGAGCTGACGTGGGCAGCAAACAGCGCCGCGCTCGCCAGCAGCAGGCCGCCGGCCTGCGCCAGCAGCGCGATGAACGCCACCTTGCACAACAAGGCCAGCACCAGCGCCACCGCGCCGTAGCTGCCGATGCGCGAGTCTTTCATGATCTCGAGCGCGCGTTCGCGGTTCACCGCGCCGCCCAGGCCATCGGCCGTGTCGGCCAGGCCGTCTTCATGGAACGCGCCGGTCAGCCAGACACTGAACGCGGTGCACAACACGGCCGCCACCCAGGGCACAGCGGGCTGTGCCGGCAGCCACATGAGCAGGCCAGCAAACACCGCCGCCGTCAGCCCGCCGACCACCCAGCCCACACCCGGAAAATGCGCCGCGCTCGCGCGCAGCATGGCGGGCGAAAAACCGACCCAGTCCGCCAGCCGACCGGTCACCGGGATGCGGGTGAAGAACTGGAGGGCGATGAAAAAATGCCGAAAGGACTGGAACACCCCCCTGCGCCGCTGCGCGTCTTCCCCCCCGGGGGACGCAGCTGGTGGCCCGGCGAAGCCGGTTCCACGGCTGCCTGGTTCCAAGTCACGGCGCTCCACAGCGTCTGCCTCAGGCTTGGGTGGTCGCATCTGCCAGATTCTCATCCTGGCGCGACACCCCTGCCGATTCAAAACTCGCCATCTCGCGCAGGATGGCGCAGGCCGACATGAGCAGCGGCCAGGCCATGGCCGCGCCCGAGCCTTCGCCCAGGCGCAGGCCCAGGTCGAGCAGTGGCTCAGCGCGCAGGTGGGCGAGCATGAGCGCGTGGCCACGTTCGCCCGAGCGGTGCGCGAACACGCAGCGCTGCAGCACGGCGGGTTGCAAGGCCGCGGCCACCATCACGGCCGCGCTGGCGATGAAGCCGTCCACCACGATCACGCGGCGCTCGGCCGCGGCCTGCAGCACCGCGCCCACCATGGTGGCGATCTCGAAACCGCCGAACGCGGCCAGCGCGGCCAGCGGGTCCCTGGCATCGGGGTGGCGCGCCAGCACCTGGCGCAGGATGCCGATCTTGCGTTGCACGGCCTCGGCGTCGAGTCCGGTGCCGGCACCGGTGCAGTCGGCCACCGACAGCCCGGCCAGGCGCGCGAGCAGCAACGAAGCCGCCGAGGTGTTGCCGATACCCATCTCACCCAGCAGCAGCGCGTTGCCCGGCAACCCGCGCACCAGGGCGGCCCCGTTGGCGAGCGCCGCCTCGCACTGCGCGGCGCTCATGGCCGGGCCTTCCAGCGCATCGGCGGTGCCGGGCGCGACCTTGTTGATCACGAGGCCAGGTCGGGGCGCGAAGTCGTGGCGCACGCCGCAGTCCACCACCGTGAGGCCGATGCCGTGTTGCCGCGCGAGCACGCTCACCGCGGCGCCACCGGTCAGGAAGTTCTCGACCATCTGCCAGGTCACGTCGCTCGGGTAGGCCGAGACGCCACGCGCGGCCAGGCCATGGTCGCCGGCGAACACCACCAGCTGGGGATCCTGGAGCTCGGGCGTTTCGTTGCCGAGGATCAGGGCCAGGCGCTGCGCCAGCGCCTCGATGCGGCCGAGCGAGCCCTGCGGCTTGGTCTTGTTGTCCAGCTTGTGCTGCAGGCGCGCCGCCAGCACGGGTTGGGTGATGTCGGCAATGGTGGGAACGGTGGTGGTCATGATTCAGTCCGGTTGGATGAGGGCGTCGAGCACACCGGGCTCGACATGGCTTTGCAGAAAATCGGCCAGGCCGTCGAACACGCTCTCCAGCGTGGGCGCACTGGCGCCAAACAGCGCGTGCAGCACGCGCGGGTCTTCGAACAGGCCGTGCAGGTAACAGCCGAGCACGTTGCCCGCGGCGTTCTGCCAGGCCAGGCCGGGGATCACCTCGCGTGCCACGTCGCCCTTGGCGGCCATGGCCGGGTGCTGGGCGGTCTGCCCGTGGTGGATTTCGTAGCCGGCGGTTTCCACCCCCGACAGCGCGCTCCAGGGGCCAGCGAGCGCGCTGAAACGGGCCTGCGTGTGGCGCACGGTTTTCTGCGGATCGAACGCGGTCACCAGCGGCAGCAGGCCCAGGCCGGGCGCGTTGCCGTCGATGCCGTGCGTGTCGATCAGCGCCTCGCCCAGCATCTGCAGGCCGCCACAGATTCCCAGCACCGCCCCGCCCAACGCGGCGTGTTCGGCAACCGCCTGGTCCAGCCCCTGCGCGCGCAGCCAGGCGAGGTCGGCCACGGTGGCCTTGGACCCCGGCAGCACGATCCAGTCGGCGCCCGCGCAATCGGCCGGGCTGCGCGCCCAGACCAGGCGCACACCGGGTACGTTCTTCAAGGGCTGGAATTCGTCGAGGTTGCTGATACGCGGCCAGGCGATGACGGCAATCGTTGTCTGCACCGCACCGGAAGCAAGGGTGCGGTCATCAAAAACGCCATCCTCTTCCGGCAGACCGTGTTGCCACCACATCGGCAGCGTCGCCACGGTGGGCACGCCGGTCAGGTCCTGCAGCATCTGCGGGCCGGGCGCGAGCAGCGTGGCGTCGCCCCGGAACTTGTTGAGCACGAAGCCCTTGATGAGTGCGCGCTCGTCTTCCGGCAGCAGCGCCCAGGTGCCGTAGAGGTGGGCGAAGGCGCCGCCGCGGTCGATGTCGGTCACCAGCAGGCAGCGCGCCTGCGCGTGGCGCGCGATGCGCATGTTGACGATGTCGCTCGCGTGCAGGTTGATCTCGGCCGGCGAGCCCGCGCCCTCGATCACGACCACGTCGTTCTCTTCGCGCAACGCCTCCAGCGCGGCGGTGATCGCCGGCCAGACTTTCTCGCTGCGGCCGCGCCAGGGCATGGGGGAGAGTTCTTCACTCACCTGCCCCATCAACACCACCTGGCTGCGCGTGTCGGCCTCGGGCTTGAGCAGCAGCGGGTTCATGCGCACTTCGGGCTGCGCGTTGGCGGCCAGGGCCTGAAAGTACTGGGCACTGCCGATTTCGCCGAGGGCACCACCGGGACCTGCCACCACCCGCGCGTTGTTGCTCATGTTCTGCGCCTTGAACGGGGCGACTTTCAACCCCTGGCGCGCATAGTGGCGGCACAGCGCCGTGGTCAGCCAGCTCTTGCCGGCACCGCTGGTGGTGCCGAGCACCATCACACAGACCGCTGTCATGGGGAGGTTTCCTTCGTGGTTTCCAGCACTGCGGTGTGCAGCGCCTGCTGGGCCGCTGGTGGCAACACACCGAGCCGCCAGTGGCCCGGCAGGCCCAGCGAGGTGGTGTCGCGCAGTTTGATGCCCTGGGCGCGCAGCGCGGGCACGTCCAGCGCGTGCGGCGCCCGGGCGCAGACGTAATTGGCTTCGCTCGGCAGGCACACCCAGCCGGCTTCGCCCAGGCACGCGACCTGGGCCGCTTTCCATGTGGTCAGTTGCTCGCGGCTTTGCGCCAGCCAGCGCTGTGTGTCGGCCTGCACCCAGGCGGTGAGCATCGCGACCGCATGGGCGCCGAGCGGCCACGAAGGCGCCATCTGTTCCAGCGAGCGGGCCAGCGCGAGGCCCTGCAGCGGCGCGATGGCGTAGGCACCACGCACACCCGTCAGACCCAGCGCCTTGTTGGGCGACCAGAGTTGCCAGACGCGGTCCAGCGCTTCGGCGCCCAGGCTGCAGTGGCCAGACAGGCGCAGTGGCTCATAGGCCCGGTCGAGCACCACCGCGCCGCCCTGCCCGGCCACGGTGTTCGCCATGGGCTCGGCGTTGCCCAGGGGGCTGGCGGGCTCGCACAGCCAGAGCAGGTCGGCCTGGGCGGGCTCGCTCACCCGCTGCATCTCCCAGGCCCTCGCGGCGTGTGCATAGTCGCCGTAAGCCAGCGCTGGCAGCCAGACCTGCCGCCCGCCCGAGCGAGCCACCGCCGCCGTGAGGCGCGCAATGAACTCGCTCGCACTGCCCGCGACCACGATGCGCTCGGCCGCGACACCGTGAAACGCGGCGAGCGACGCGCGCAGGTCGGTGTAAGCGGGGTCGGGGTAGTGCTGCGCATCGGCAGCATGCACGGCAGCCTGCGCCGTGGGGCACGGCCCGCAGGCGTTGGCGTTGGTTGAAAAATCCCAGCGCGGCACGCCCAGGGCATCGGGACCGCCGTGAATGCCGCTCATGCGAACGCCCTCCCTGCGGCGAAAAGGATCACCGCGCCGGCCAGCAGCGCCAGCGCGCCCACCACCCGGCCCGCCAGCTGCAGGGCACGCGCGGTGTCCACCGCCTGCGGGCTGCGCCCGGCCGGGTGCAGGGTGTACACGCCCGGCTTGGCCAGGCTCACGTTGAGCGCCAGCGCCATCGCGGCCATGGGCCAGCCGCTGTTGGGCGAAGGTGTGAGGCCCGCCTGCGACGGCAGGTGCCGCCAGGTGCTGGTTGCGCCCAGCACACCGAGCAATCCAGCCGTCAGGCGCGCCGGCAACCACGACAGCACGTCGTCGGCCCGCGCCGCCCACTTGCCGGCCCAGGTCCAGTCGCGGCCCTGGCGCTCGCCCCGGTAGCCCCACATGGCGTCGGCCGTGTTGGCGAAGCGGTACAGCGCGGCGCCCGGCAGGCCGGCCACGGCGAACCAGAACAGCGGCGCGACCACCGAGTCGTTGAGGTTTTCGGCCAGGGTTTCGATGGCGCTCTCACGCACCTGTGCCGCGTCCAGCGTGCTCACATCGCGGCTCACCAGCCAGGCCAGCCGTTCGCGTCCGGCCGGCAACGAATCAGCCAATGCAGCCTCCACCGCCCGCACCTCGTCGCGCAGCATGCGCCAGGCCAGCAAGGGCTTGAGCAGCACGCCCAACCCCAGCGCCTGCAGCCAGACCGGCGCGTCCGAGAGCAGTGCAACCACACCGAGGGCCACGACCACCACCAACGCAGCGCCCAACAGCCAGGCCAACGCGCCCCGCGCAAACACCTTCAACCCAGGCGGAGAGGGATCACCCATCAACGGCGCCAGGCGCTGGCCGGCCCACCCCAGGTACGCGCCCATCCACACCACGGGGTGCCAGCGCGCGGCGGGCTCGCCCCACAGGCGGTCGATGAGCAGCGCCACGCCCACGGGCGCTGCGATCAGCGCCCCGGCGTGCAGCGTCAGCGGGCCGTGGAGGGAGAACATGGGGGGGTCTCAGTGCCCGGCGTCGATGGGATGCATCGGCGGGTCGCCAGCCTGCGGCCCGGCGGGCACGCTGCGGGTCTCGACGATGCGGTTGGCGGCGTCGGGGAACACCAGCTTGGGCACGGCTTCGTCGAGCTCGTCTTCGTGCACCATGCCGAAGGCCGCGATGATCACCAGGTCGCCCACGCTGGCGCGCCGGGCGGCCGAGCCGTTGAGCGAAATGATGCCGCTGCCGCGCGGCGACTTGATGGCGTAGGTGATGAAACGTTCACCGTTGTTGATGTTCCAGATGTGCACCTGTTCGTTGGGGCGGATGTTGCTCGCCTCCAGCAGGTCTTCGTCGATGCCGCAGGAGCCTTCGTAGTGCAGCTCGCAGTGGGTGACGGTGGCGCGGTGGATTTTGGATTTCAGCAGGGTGCGGAACATGGGGAATCTCCTCAGGCGTTGAACGTGTGGCGGGTGGTCAGGCCCACGCGCTGGAGCAGCGCACGGTCGGCCTCGACGTCGGGGTTGCCGGTCACCAGCAGCTTGTCGCCGTAGAAGATGGAGTTGGCACCGGCCAGGAAACACAGCACCTGGGTCGATTCGTCCATCTGCCGGCGCCCGGCCGACAGGCGCACCTTGGCCGTGGGCATGGTGATGCGGGCCACCGCCACCGTGCGCACGAACTCCAGCGGGTCGAGATCGGGTTCGTCGGCCAGCGGCGTGCCGGGCACCTTGACCAGGTGGTTGATCGGCACCGACTCGGGGTACGGCGCCAGGTTCGCCAGCTGCGCGATCAGGCCGGCGCGCCCGGCACGCGATTCGCCCATGCCCACGATGCCGCCGCTGCACACATGGATGCCGGCCCCGCGCACATGGCCCAGCGTGTCCAGCCGGTCCTGGTAGTCGCGGGTGGTGATGATGTCGCCGTACAGCTCGGGCGCGGTGTCCAGGTTGTGGTTGTAGTAGTCCAGGCCCGCGCCCTTGAGGCGTTGGGCCTGGTCGCCCGTGAGCATGCCCAGGGTGCAGCAGGCCTCCAGGCCCTCGTCCTTGATCACACGCACCAGCTCTTCGACCTTCTCCAGGTCGCGGTCGTTGGGTGCGCGCCAGGCAGCGCCCATGCAGAAGCGCGAGGCGCCGGCCGCTTTGGCGCCCAGCACGGCCTCGCGCACTTCCTCGGGTGTCATCATCTTGGTGGCGGGCACGCCGGTTTCGTGGTGCACCGACTGCGGGCAGTAGCCGCAGTCCTCCGGGCAACCACCGGTCTTGATCGACAGCAGCGTGGCCAGCTCCATCTCGGTGGGGTCGTGGTGCTCGCGGTGCACGGTCTGGGCGCGGTGCATCAGCTCGGGCAAAGGCAGGTCCAGCAGGGCCTGCACGGCGGCCACCGACCAGCGTTCATTCGTCGCGGGCGCGGGCTTGGCCTTGCGGTGCAGGGTCACGGGGGCTTCAGCAGCAGTGTTCATAGGTAGTTCGCTCCAAAGGGTCTGTCTTGATCGCCGTGTCTCGGTCAGCACACACCGTGGAACCGGCTTTGCCGGGCCACTGGTGTGGTCCCCCCGGGGGGAAGACGCGAAGCGGCGCAGTGGGGTCAATCTTCAATGCCGCGCTGCGCCGGAATTCCGGCGTTGAACGCGTGCTTGATCTTGGTCATTTCGGTCACGGTGTCGGCCAGCCCGATGATCTCGGGCGGGCAGCGGCGACCGGTCAGGCACACATGCACGTGCGAAGGCCGCTCGCGCAGGGTCTGCAACACACCGTCCAGCGGCAACCAGCCGTAGATCAGCGGGTAGGTGATCTCGTCGAGCACGACGAGAAAGTGTTCACCGGCGCGGATGGTAGCGCGGGCCTTCTCCCAGCCGTCGCGCGCCAGCTGTGCGGAGTGTTCCAGGTCCTGGCTCTTCCAGCTGAAGCCGTCGCCCAAGCCTTCGATCGGGATGCCGATCTGTTCGAACACCCGGTGCTCGCCGAAACGCGCTGAGGGCACCTTCATGAACTGGTAGATCTTCACCGCCTTGCCGCGGCCGTGGGCGCGCAACGCCAGCCCGAAGGCGGCCGTGCTCTTGCCTTTGCCATCCCCGGTGTTGACGATCACGAGGCCACGGCGTTCGCCCTCGGCTTTGTCGTAGGGCTTCTCGCTCGGCGGGGTTTCAATCTGCATGGTGTGGTTTCACTAATGAAGAAGTAGCGCGCGGCAGCGCCACCCACTGCCCTTGCAGTGCATGGACTTCGATGCGGTGGTCGAACACCGCTTCCAGCGCGCGGTGGGTGGTGGGCTCGGCACACAGGCCCTGGTGGGTGATGCGGCCTTGCGCCATCACCACCAATTCGTCGGCGTGCAGGGCCATGGCGATCTCGTGCAGCACGCTGACCACGGTCTTGCCTTCGCGCACCAGGGCCTGCACCAGATCGAGCCAGTCGGCCTGGTGCGGCGGGTCGAGGTTGGCCAGGGGCTCGTCCATCAGCAGCACCTGGGCCTCGACGGCCAGCGCGCGGGCCAGCAGCACGCGCTGGCGCTCGCCGCCCGAGAGCTGACCGAGCGAGCGGGCGCGCCAGTCCCAGGCCTGGGTGGCACGCAGCGCGCGCTCCACCGCAGCGTGGTCGGCGGCGCTGGGCGGGCTGAGCCAGGCCTGGTGCGGCAGGCGCCCGAGCATGGCGACATCCCACACGGTGAGGTCGTCGCCACTCGATTCGTTTTGTCCCAGCCAGGCGAGCTGCTGCGCCCGCTGGCGGC